>Ga0307432_1001369_pt1 | contig 14883 bp, 16 predicted proteins | sample SalMarWE160150MG_FD_202158 | JGI IMG/M metagenome (GOLD analysis project Ga0307432, IMG submission 202158) | Salt marsh sediment microbial communities from the Plum Island Ecosystem LTER, Massachusetts, United States - WE1603-150 | ecosystem: Environmental > Aquatic > Marine > Intertidal zone >...
GTTATGGTGTGCTCCCCGGCTATGCTGGGGGGGACTGTGAGGGTATAGGAAAAGCTGCCGTCCGATTCGCTGGTGGTGGTAAACACGACCGGCGCACTTTTGTAGGTGATGGTTATCTCGGAGCTGGATTTGAAGCCGGTGCCGCTGATGGTCAACGAATCGCCCACAGCGCCGGGTGAGCTGGCGCTGGTGACCGGGCTGATGCTGACATCGGTGCTTATGGTGAAGGTGGCGCTTGCCGAGTTATTGCTCTCGTCCTCAGCCTCAATCTCATAGGTCTCTGCCCCCAGCTCGGGCACGTAGAAGGTAGCTTCGAAGCTGCCTTTACTGCTGGTTTCGTCTCCCGCTACCTCGTCGTTGTCAAAGGTGATGGTAATGTCTTCATTCTTGGCGAAGCCGGTGCCGGTGACGGTTATCAGGTCATTCACCGCTCCCTCGTCGGGGTCGATGTCTATATTGGGCTCCACGGTAAACTCAGCCTCAACATCGTCGCTGCCAACCGTGACGGTTATGGTATGGTCGCCCTCGGTGCTTTCGGGGACGTAGAAAGAGCTGGAGAAGGCGCCATCGTTATCGGTCTCATCATCGCCTCCGGAGATATCAACATCAGTAGAGCCGAATTTTATTTCGATGTCTTTATTATCGTCAAAACCGGAGCCGCTTATACTGACTTCGGTGTCCACTGGTCCCTCGGTGGGGCTGATGGAGAGGCCGATGACAATGACACGGAAATCATCCACGGCGACTATCTTGTCATCAGCGTAGGCGGCATAGACATAGTAGTCGCCGCTTTCGACATCTTCAGGGGAATCATCGCCTCTGTTAAGCTCATCGGGGACATCGAAGTCGATTTCGAATGACGAAGCGCAGTCATATTCTATAGCCGCACGCCAGTAGGCATCAAGGTCATCAACGTCATCACCTACATCAATCTCCTCGCTGGAAAAGTAAAAGTAGACGTCTTCTCCGACGGTAAAGCCGGAACAGATGACCTCGACGTAATCGTCAATTTCGCCGCTGGTCGGGGTAACTGAAATACCAGCCGCAAGTGCTGGCATCACCGGTATAGTCACCAGTAACATAGCCAGGATAACCGCCGTCGCCAGAATGCTTAAAAATCTGTTACCTTTCACCATCTACCTCCATCAACATCGTTTTTAAAACTGCCTGTGGGTTTGCCCTATATATATTTATAACGAATATAACGGGAAAAAGTTATGAATTTATTAAGAAACCCTAGAGTATTTTGGGACATTCCAAGCTTTGGGATGAGATTATCCACCGCTTCCCCCATTTTTCGCCAAACAGCAAAGGCTTTCTCATGCTAAAGGATAGCATTAAATTATTAATTTTTTGTTAAGAACCAGAATAAATTTTGGAATCTGGTTAACAACTACCCAAATAATAAACTATGGCTAGATACCGTGTCAATGGTACTTAATTTGGTACTTGAGGGGCGACAAAGTACCATTGACCCATTAGAACAAATGTGCTAGTATTTCATCAGCGGCGTTTTAGGAATTAGAGATGGATTTTGGCGATATTGAATTGGATTTGCCGCCGGAGTTTTGCCACTACCAGGATAACGGGTGCGAGTTTGCCGATTCCTGCCTTGACTGTCCCTTCCCCGAATGCCTCTATGCCCAGCCCGGGGGGAAGCAGCGCTGGCTGAAAACTTTAAGGGACGAGGCTGTTTTAAGGCTGTTTACCGACCAGGGTAAAAAGGTCAAGGATTTAGCCCTGATGTTCGGCGTCAGCCGACGCACCATCCAGCGGATATTAGAACGGGCTAAAGATATATCTAGCCCAAAAATCAAAATTGCAGGGGGGGGCTGATGGATAAGAATTCTGTTGTCTCACAGTTGAACCGCCAGGATATCGACCGGCTCCGGGGCTACCGGGAGCGGCTTGATTTCTACCACGGACGGCAATGGGAGGGGAGAGAGCGGCGGGGGGAGAAGCGGCTGACCTTTAACTACGCCAGGGTATTTATTGATAAGGTTACCTCTTACCTCATGTCCGGGGTTAACTTTGCCGTGGACGCCGTCGAGGATTCTAGCGAAGCTGCGGAAAAAGCCCGGAGAGCCGAAGCCGCCCTGCACCGGGTCTACGAGGAGAACAACCTGGAGCAGCTGGACCTGGAGACCGAGATTGACTGCGCCATCCTGGGCGATGCCGGCTATAAAATCACCTGGGACAGCGAAGCCAAGAGGGTGAGGGTTAGCGCCCCCGATATCCAGGGCATCTATGCCTGGTGGCTGGGGGATGATACCTCCCGGGTGTGGCGGGTGGCTTCTAAATACAGCCTGACCGCCGAGGAGAGCCAGTTCCTCTACGGGGTGAAGCCCCGGGGTAAAACGGCGACTGTAGTTGAGCTGTGGAGTGACGGCGAATTCCAGCTTTGCCTGGATGACGCCCTCATCGAGAGCAAGCCCAATCCCTACGGCTTTATCCCCTTTATTATCTACCCCAACCTGAGGGAGCCGAAGCAGTTCTGGGGGATATCCGACCTGGAGGCGATTATGGAGTCCCAGCAGGAGCTTAACCGGGCGATGTCGCAGCTATCGAGAATACTGGAGCTTTCGGGCAACCCCATTGCCGTGTTGGAGAACGTGGAGGAGGCCGAGGATATCGCCGTTAAGCCGGGGGCGGTCTGGAATATACCCGAGGATGCCAAAGCCTACCTGCTCGACCTTTTGCAGGGGGGTGCGGTAGGGCTGCACATAGACTATATCAATCTGCTCTATAGAATCCTGCACGATATTTCCGAGTCTCCCCGGGCTGCCTTCGGCGGCACCGAGCGGGACTTATCCGGGGTAGCCCTGGAGATTGAGCTTAACCCGCTGCTGCACAAAGTAAGGCGGAAGCGGATTATCCGCACCGCCGCCTATAACCGGCGCAACCGGATGATTCTAAAGCTGCTGGAAAAGTACCAGGGAGTGGATTTCGGCCAGAACCGGCTGCGGGTAATCTGGAACCCGGTGCTGCCCCAGGATATGACCCGCCTGGTATCCAACGAGCAGACGCTTGTCCAGAGCGGTATTCACTCCCGGCGGGGAGCCATGGAGGAGATGGGCATCAAGGACCCGGAGAGCGAGTTCGGGCGGTGGCTGGAGGAGAGGGAGACTATCTTAAAGATGAATAAATCGAATAACGCCAAGTCTGCCAGCGGCGGAGAGGGAGAGAGAGCTTCAGCCGGGGAGACAGGCGCTAGCGAATCCCCATCATAAGGAGGAGAAATGGCAAAAAACAACAATCAAAACCAGGAGAAAGAGCCCGACGGGGGGGAGCTGGATGGCTCCCGGGCTGCCGAGATGGAAGAGCAACTGGCGGAGAAGAGTTCCCGCCTATCCGAGCTGGAGCAGGCTCTGGCTGAGAGGGACGGGCAGATTAGCACCTTAAAGCAGTCTGTTGCCGAGTTGGAGACGCAAATGAACGGGTTGAAGGATGGCCAGTCTCAGGCGATAGCCAGCTACCGGGCACTGGTGGTCAGGTCGAACCCCAACCTGCCCGAGGAGCTGATTACCGGCGACAGCGTCGAGGAGATTGACAAGTCACTGGCTGGTGCTCAAGCCCTTATCGACCGGGTGAGGCAGCGGCTGGAGACCGAAATCGCCGGAGCCAAGATACCGGCGGGGTCGCCGCTGCGGACAGCGGCTGACCTGTCCGCCCTGTCCCCGCAGGAGAAGATTCAATACGCTATGGGAGAAAGGAGATAGAAAATGGCTTTAACACTAGATGAGGCAGCCAAGCTGTCCAATGATATGCTGCTCCAGGGGGTGGTCGAGACCGTCGTCAAGGACTCGCCCGTCCTGCAGCAGATGCCCTTCATCGAGATTGTGGGCAATGTCCTGACCTACAACCAGGAGAAGACCCTGCCCACCATCGATTTCTACGATGTCGGCGACCCCTGGGCCGAGTCGACGCCGACCTTTGAGCAGAAGATAGCCACCCTCAAGATTATGGGCGGCGACGCCGATGTCGACAACTTCCTGAAAGCCACCCGCAGCAACATCCAAGACTTAGAGGCGGCTGTGGTCGAGCTCAAGGCCAAGGCGCTGCGGGACAAGTTCGAGGAGACCTTTATCTACGGCGATTCCTCGGTCAACGCCAAGCAGTTCGACGGGCTGATAAAGCTGATTGACACCGCCACCGCCGGCGACCAGCTGATATCCATGAACGGCACCGGGGCTACACTTACCCTGGGCAAGCTGGACGAGCTTATCGACGCGGTCAAGGGCGGCAAGCCCGATGTGCTGCTGATGAGCCGCCGCTCCCGGCGCAAGATTAACGCCCTGGTCAGGGCTGCCGGCGGCATGATTGAGACCGATAGAGACCGCTGGGGTAACTTCGTCCAGCTGTGGGACGGCATCCCCATCGGGGTAAACGACTGGATACTGGATACCCACACCTTAAGCGGTGGGGCGGAGACAGCCACCACCGGCGGCACCTGTTCCACAATATACGCTTTCCAGATGGGGGAGGGGGCGCTGTGCGGGCTGACCGGACCGGGCCACCTGACCGTGGAGCCAATCGGCTCGCTGGAGACCAAGGACGCATCGAGGACCCGCATTAAGTGGTACTGCTCGCTGGCGCTGTTCAGCTCCATCAAGGCGGCTGCTTTAATCGGGGTCAAGGACTAAAAATAAAGCTGATTTAAGGGGGAGCCGACAGGCTCCCCCATCAAGGAGGGGAAAATGAAGAATAAAGACGCAGCCCGATGGCTTTGCCACTACCGGCTCAGCAAATACCGCCAGGACATTACGCCCTACCGGGGCTCGGAAGCGGCCTTCCATGAGCGCTTCCAGCCCTACGAGGTAATTGAGGGCGAGGGCAACTGCCTGCTTAATACCGGCATCGACGAGATGTGGGACCTGATTATCGGCGACTCCGCCAATCACTTTAACAGCACCTACGCCCAGGTGGGGGTGGGCGATTCCACCGCCGCCGCCAACGCCGCCCAGACCGACCTCCAGGCGGCTACCAACAAGACCTACAAGGGCATGGAGAGCGGCTATCCCACCTCGACTGACCAGAAGGCGACCTTTAAAGCCAGCTTCGGGGACGCTGAAGCCAACTACGCCTGGAACGAGTGGGTGGTCAAGCAGTCGTCCAGTGCCAAGTGTCTCAACCGCAAGGTTGAATCCCTGGGCACCAAGTCCAGCGGCACCTGGACGCTGGAAGTAAGCATAACCTTAAGCTGATAGCCACCGGCTATTGGAGGACTGGATGAATCCGGTAAAGATAAACGATACAACCTATGAGATGACGCTGCCCCGGGGGGATAAGGTTGAGATAGGGGACCGGGAGGCGGCTGACTTTAAGCCCCACCTCAAGCTCAGCCGCTGGGAAGGGGAGAGCTTTATCAAGGTCAGTCTGCCCACCGCCGCCCAGAGCAGCCCTGTTATCGAGGGGGAGAAGGTGGGGTGGGTTGAGGCCGACCTGGAAGCCCGCTTCTACCCCCTGGAGCCGACGGTTGCCGGGGGCTTTACCCAGAATGAGCTGGGCGGGTTTGAGTTCGAGATTATCCTGAAAAAGAAGCCACCGACGAACCAGATAGTCCTGGACATCGAGACGCAGGGGCTTAAATACCACTACCAGCCCCCATTGACGCCGGAAGAGATAGCCGAAGGGGCGGTCAGGCCGGATAACGTAGCCGGCTCCTACGCCGTCTACCACGAAAGCCGGGGCAATATGCACGCCAGCCAGGCCGATGCCGAAAAGTACAAGTGCGGCAAGGCGTTTCATATCTACCGACCTAAAATAATTGATGCTTCGGGTAAAGAATGTTGGGCTGACCTCCGCATAAACGGAAAGTTAACAATTACCATCCCGCAAGACTTTCTTGATAAAGCCGTCTATCCGGTGGCCGTTGACCCGACCTTTGGCTATGAGAGTGTTGGGAGTACTGAGGGTTATTCAAATACTAAAGACCTGTATAACACTAAGTTTCAAACTGGTGTAGCAGGAACAGGGGTTTCAGTATCTAAATACTGTCAGCAGTATGATAGTTATGGCGAACCTTTCAAGCTCTGTATCTATGAGGACGACAGTGGAGAGCCAGGCGATTATCTCGCAACAACAGGTGAGATTGCAGAGCCTCCCGCATCTTGGGCCTGGATAACGGAAAATTTAACAACAAGCCCCAGTTTGACAGCGAGTACGGACTACTGGTTGGGGACTTTTGCTGATAACGGTATGCACCATTACCGCTATGACACCGGAGCAGCAACACGGTATAAAGATACGGGAGCTTATCCCGCTTACCCTGACCCCGCTGGCACAGGATATACGGCCGCTGACAGGTCAATATCCATCTATGCAACCTATACGGTGGGGGGAGGGGCTACCGAAAAGTCATCCTCAGACTCAGGCACAGGCGCCGATTCGTTGCCGGGCCGGGATATTGCTCTGCCTGAAGCCGGCTCCGGCGTTGACGCTCTGGTTTCTTTGCAGACGCCGGCGGCTAAGACCGCCTCTGATACCGGTTACGGGGTTGATGCCTTGGTTTCGCTGCAAATGCCAGCGGCCAAGACGGCTTCTGATGCCGGCTCCGGCGTTGAAGCCTTTATCGCCCGGCTGCTGGCCGCCGCCGAGACCGGCTCCGGCGCCGAAGCCAGTGAAATCGGGGGTGGGGGTCTGCTCAAACACCTCTTTGCCAGCGAGCTGGGGGAGGGTGCCGACGGGCTGACCGCCAAGATTGAAAAGCCGAACAAGGGGGGAGGCATGAGACTATGGACCTGAACACGATGAGAAGCATTGTCCGGCGTGATTTAAAGGACGAAGACGCCGGGAACTACCGCTGGAGCGATGACGAGCTGGACCGGCACATCGCCCGCGCCGTAAAGGAGTTTTCCGAGGCGGTGCCCCTTCCGGCCAAAGCCACCCTGCCCACCACCGCCGACTCCAGGGTGATTGATATCTCCCCGCTGACCGATAGGGTTATGGTGGAGGCGGTGGAGTATCCCCTGGGCCTGTTCCCGCCATGCTACCAGAAGTTCGCCCTGTGGGGGCACGCCCTGACCCTGTTCGGGGGAGAGACTCCCGACGGCTCCGACTGCGCTGTCTATTACGGGATATTGCACACCCTTGACGCTGACGGGTCGACCATTCCTGCCCGGCATGAGGACCTGATTGCTACCGGCGCCGCCGGCTATGCCGCCGTGGAGTGGGCGGGCTACGCCATCAACCGGGTGAGCCTGGGTGGGGCTACCACCCCTAAAGAGTTCCTGGCCTGGGGCAATGAGCGGTTAGAGCAGTTCCGCAGCGAGCTGAAGCGGCTGGGGAGGCGAAACCAGGTCAGAATCCGCCAGCTCTACCGCCAGTAAAGGAGGCTGACATGAAAGTTAGAGAGGCTCTGGCTAAAACTAAAGATGATTTGCCCCGGGAGGCGTTTGCCATCGTCGGGGACACTGCTGACCCGGAGACCTGGAAGCTGCCCCACCACAAAAAGAGCCTCCTCCGGGCGCTTAAAAGACGGCTGGACGTAGAAAAAACGGTTGACTGGGAGCTGATGCCGGCGGTGGTGGCGGCGCTTTCCCCGGGTGGCTACCGTGGGCAGCGGGTCGAGGCCACCCCGGAGCAGATACTCCGGGCAGCTAAGCACCTGGCCGACCACTATCGTAAAGCCGATAAATCGCTGCCGGATACCCTGGCGGTGCTGGTTTAGGAGGTAAAGATGCTCGGAAAAATATACAAGTGGCTCTGGAGCCGTATAGGGGGCCGACCCTGGACCTATATCATCCGGGATAGCCAGAAGAAACAACCCCTGTTGTGGCTCCTCCTGTTCGGCGCCCTGGGCATCGTGCTGGGGCATATTTTTTGGTAAAGGAGGGCTTGATGAGACAACTCAGCTCAACCTTGCTCGCTGCCCAGCAGCAGGCTTCCCGCCTGCCCTGTATTAAGGTGGAAGCCTCTAATAAGCACGCCGGGGTGGTCAACCTGCGCTGGGAGAGGCTTTATAGCGGTGCCGAGGACGACTATTATCATGCCGTGACCATGCCCGGCGACGGCTCTTTAATCAGGGTCAGGGTAACGCCCCCGGCTGACGCCGGCAAGCTCTACCGCCAGAGGGTGGCTGACCCCACCCCCCAGTCCGATTTCAGCCAGTGGGTCTACACCAGCCAGTACGATGTGATTACGGCTGCCTGCTGCTCGCTGGGGGCGGAGGTCTATATTTTCTGGGTTAACGGCGACGGTAAGCTCTACTACCTGGAGAGCACTAACTACGGCGCCAGCTGGGGCGGTCCCCAGCTTCTGGCTTACACTCCATCTACCTCCGTTAACGGGCTGGCGGCGGCCCACAAGGGCAACGGCGATATCGCCCTGTTCTTCGGTGACCAGGCGACCCTCTACGTGATAAAGCGGGTAAGTAGCAGCTGGCAGGGCAAGGTAGCCTGGGACAAGTCAATCGGCGCCATCTCCGGCGTGGCTACCGTCTACGACGGCGACTGGAACCTGTTCATCACCGGCAAAGATAGCGACGGCAATTTTAAGCTGTGGTCGCTGGTCTACGGGGATGGGGGGGAGGTTGCCGCCGGAAGCTGGTCTGATTTAAAGGATTTTGCCTCCGCCCCCGCCGACGGCGACTTCCAGTACCGCACCGCCTTTATGGCCAAGCCCGATGTCTACCGCTGCTTCTTCGTCGAGAAGTTCAGCGGCAGCCAAGCCTACAGCCGCCCCGGCTGGTCGCCCTCGATGCCGGGGGCTAAGTTCATCAATAACCTGTGGCACGAGCCAGTACCATTCAATCTTTCCAGCAGTTATGGGCTGGCGGTTGCCCACCACGGCGATTACTGCTGGCTGTCCAGCCCCGCCGGGGTGTGGCGGGCTGAGCTTGGCTCCCAGAGCCTTGATTTATCCGCCAATGTAATTTCTTTAAAAGAGGAGCTGAACCCCACCATGGGAAGCTTCACCGTGGAGCTGCGCAACGACGACGGGCGCTACGCCGCGCTGGGGGAAGGGGACTTATCCGTCCTTGATATTGGCTGCCAGCTTGATTTCAGCCCCGGCTATGTCACCGACCAGGGGGATGAGGTAAGCTCCGGGCTGTCTTTTATGCTTAATTCTTACGAGCACACCAGTGCCGGCGGCCAGTCCAGCCTGGTGCTCCATGCCGCCGACGGCTGGAGCCTGATTAAGGGCTGGAGAGCCCGCCACCAGTTCCGCTGGAATAAAGATACTGAGGAGATGAGTGTTGGGCAAATCCTGGCTTTTGTGCTGGGCAGGGTGGGCTTGAAATTAGAGGTGAAGTCCCAGTCGGCGGTTATGTCCGGCTACTGCCCCGATTTCACCATCAACCCCGGCAACAGCGGCGATACCGTTATCCAGAGGCTGCTTTCTTTTGTCCCCGATGTCTTCTTTATCCAGGGCAATACCGCCTATGTGGTCAACCCCCTTGCCGCCGACGGTTCTGATTACGCCTACGGTTCGGCGCATGCCGTGTTCGAGGGGAGGTACCGGCAGGCGGGGTGGGGGCTTAACCATGTCCAGGTGGAGGGATATGACCCGGGGCAGGGTGAAGCCATAGTGGTTGACGCTTTCAGATGGGAGGAGGTGGACCGCCTCTATGACCGGATGAGGCAGGTCGAGGACAGGAACCTGGATACGGTAACCAAAGCCGGGGAGCGGGGGGAGGCCTACCTGAGGCAGGCGGAGATTGAGGCAGCCGAGGGCGCTATCCTGACGCCGGTTAACTGCGGCCAGCAGCTCTATGATGTGGTTGACATAACCGACAGCCGGGCCGGATTGGAAGCGGCCAAGAGGCGGGTAATCGGGCTGACTTTAGTCTACCGCCCCCGCCGGGGAGAGTACCAGCAGCGCTTATTGCTGGGGGGAGTATAAAGTGAACCTGAAGAAAGGATTGCTTAAGAGCTTTGATTCCGGCAGCTATACCGCCAGCTTGCAGCTTACCGGCAGCCATACAGCCTACCTGGATGGGGTGACGGTGGCACGTAACCTGCCCGCCGCCGAGATGGTGCTGGGGAGGGGGGTGGCGGTTATCTTTTTTGACGAGCACAACGCCAAAGACGCCGTGGTAATAGCGGTCTACAGCTAAAATAGGCTATGTTGACATTTGTGGTACAATATGCTAAAGGCCAATGTTAAGTCTTCCAAACCTTGAAGGAGGTTAGATATGGAGAAGCATGATTGGCTTTTGCTCGCTATAGGCGACAAAATAGAGCCCATTCAGCTCCAGAAGACTCTCTTTAAATTTGCCAAGGAATCAGGAGCTCCCGAACAAGAACTATACACTTTTATTCCATATAATTGGGGGCCATGCAGTCTAGAAATATATGATGACTTGGGTCAACTCCGTGATGAGGGTTTAGTAGAGTTTGTGCCATCAGGCAGAGGATGGAATTTCTATCATCTGACTAAAACCGGTGTAGAGAAAGCAGACAAGCTGAGAAAGGAAGCTAAACATACTTTCCTAAAGAAGCTCGAGGCTGCGCGGAGTTATGTAACAAGCCGTGATTTTGAGACTCTCCTTTCTGACGTATACAAGGAATATCCGGATTTCGCATCTGAGAGCCTGTTTGAAGAATAGAGTCCCATGAGTGAATCCGCAACGGTTATCGCCGCCCTAAAGTTTAAGGGCGGCGTTGTTATGGCAGCAGATTCACAAGCATCTGACCTTGTGGCTAGAGTACGCTGGCCTGTCGAGAAGTTAGACTGCATTGGGGGGTATCCGTGTGTCTTAGGTTTTAGTGGATCTGTTGCTAAGGCTCAGTTGGCACGCAGTAGATTAGAGGCAACTACCCTGCATCCAAATATGTTCAAAAAACGGGATAGGATTAGAGATGCAGTGGACAGATGTTTTAGTCCCATATACCAGCAAATCAAGCAGGCTAACGATGGTGTACAAAGGGAGATTTATACAACAGCTCTTTGGGGGCTGCTAGCATTCTGGGCTGATGAAGCTCCTCACATATTAGAATGTGGATTAAATGGCGATATTGAGTTCCATGAATATTTCCATGCTATTGGGAGCGGTGCTCCAACAGCGTATGCAATCTATAGAACACTGGGGGGAGAAAGATTATCTAGCTTAGATGAACGTAAAGCTTTACTGGTTTTGCTGCGTATTTTGAGAACATGTGTCAATGTTGAAGTTTTGGGAGTTAGTGAACCCTTATATGTCTGGGTGATATTTCAGAACGAGGCTAGAAAAATATCTCCAGATGAAGTCCAACCAGTTATGCAATTTGTTGACCAATGGGAAGAGGAAGACCGTATGCGCTTCATTAGTGAGATGTGAACCAAGGCTTCGGCCTCTAAACCTGAGATTCAGGCTAAGGTTTCTTACCCCGCCTTATCTGTGACCACCATTTTCGTGATTGATTTACTGACCTCTGGTATAGAGGTGATAACCCCTCGCGGTATAAGTAGATAGCCACCGCCGCCGCCACGGCGGCGGCAATGATGACGATTGACCACCAGTTGAAGGGTTTAGCCGGCGTTGTTGGCACCGGTGTAGGAGATGGTGTTGGTGTTGGTGTTGGTGTTGGCGTAGGGGTAGGTGTGGTTGTTAATGTGGGTGTTAATGTGGGCGTGGGTGCTGGCAATACAGGCTCATAGCACAGGATGGCCAGGTCGTTAAAACGGCCTATCTGGGCGGTAATGGTGTGGGCCTCAGTATCGACTACGCAGGCCAGCTTCATCCATTCTCCGGTTGCCGGGTCACGGAGGGCTATGAGCAGGTCTTCCCCGGTAAAGCCCTCGGGTATATCGTTCGGGTCATAGCTGTATACAATGGTGGCGGGAGGGGTGAAAGCGGTTAGGTCGGGGACGGCATCGTAGGTAGCACCGACAAATTGTGCCCCCTCCGGTTGGGGTGGCTGCGGTGTAATGTCATGGATGCCAATGCACCGGGGGCATTTGCCGTCGGGGGTTAAGATAACGATTCCTTCATCAAGAGAGATGGAAAATCGCCTGTCAGGTGACCTGATAACAAACTCCTGGAAAACCAGGCCTGTGCTGGCTGCTCTGCCGCTGGTAGCCACCTCGCCAGCCGGACACTCCGGCGCAGCGCCGGGTGCCCCGCCGCCTCCTGGCGGGCTAAATGCCGGCTGGGCGGTAATGGTAATAGTAGCCTGTTGGCCACCCTCCTGCCCCACAACCAGATAGGCAGGGAGACCGCCAACAATAGCCAGTATTATAATGCCGATAACGGCGTAAACTACTCTTGGCACCACCCTGAAATCCTCTTTTATTTCATCACTACCAGCCACCGGCAGGCAAGCTCGGTTTGCACCATCCCCGTCTGGGTTACGTCCTTGGCCGCAATCCAGAATTCCCACTTCGGTGGTGCTTCAGCATCCCCGGGCATCTCCAGCACTATGAGCACCTCCCGGGTAGCTTTTGCCGCCAGCACCGGCGCCGGGTCCTCTATTGTTACCCAGCCCTCAGCCTCGGCGGGTGCTGGCTCGTAGCCCTCGGTAGTGTTATCGGTTACCCGGTAGCTAACTGAGAATTCCGCCGGCTCGTCGCTGCCATTGTGTATACTAATCCTATACTCTGCCCTGGCTCCGGGGTAGAAATTGCCCACCTCCACCTTGCCCGGGCTAATCCAGGTCTTATCGTATAGCTCGGGTGGTGGTGTAGGAGTTTCAACCGCTGTAGGCTCCGGCACTGTAGGCTCCGAAGGCTGGGGACAACCTGCCAGCAGCAGCCCGGCTACCAATATCAGTGCAACCAACCACTTCATAGCAACTCTCCGTTGAGTCTAGGCGCAACAGTATTACCTGCGCTTTCAGCCTCAATTGCAGGCTTTCCACCTGTGCTAAGCTATATTAATCTACCGTTGCTGTTAGTGTGACCGTGGTCTCCTGCGCATCAACAAAAGTAAAGGCGTTGGGTACGTCAAGCTGTAACTCAAAAGTTGGATCGGTGGCTGTAGGAACGGCATTGCACAGCAGGGTGCCACCGGTAGTTAATAATGCTATGTCGTAAAGACCTGCACCATTGCCTTCGGCACTACTCGCAAATAGCCGGGCGGTATCGTCTCCCGATGCAGGGTCTCCGTAGTTCCAGTCGTTGCCAGGTAAAACAGCGGACCAAGTAAGGCACTCTATAGATAAGTCCATGAGTACCGTGCTGTCATTAGTGATGATAAAGTAGCCGTTGCTTGTGTTCTCATCAACGCCTGCCAGCACTACGCCGAAATCGAAGGAGTCTGGGTCTGGTGCTACAATGGAAATGCTGACCCAACCGGGTGTGGCATTAATCGTTACGTCCTGAGTGGTAGCCGCCAGCGCATTGCCGACGGGGATAACTATCAACGCTACCGCCAGCAGAATGGCTAAAAGTGTTTTCTTCATTATCTTTAATCTCCTTTCCTTTAGTATTTAAAGTAGTATTTAAAGTAAATGCCTGTCGACCTCAGGCAAAGGTTGCCGTAAGGGTTATGATTGAAGTTTTCTGCGCGCTATCGGTAAAGGTGCCCGTTTCCAGCTTTAATTCCCACGCTTTGCTTTCAGATATGGCTAAACCTGATATGAAAGCCTTGTCCCCGGTGGTGAGGGTGACCATGTCGGCTTCGTCATTGTCTCCCGACTTGCCCGCTTTCAGGGTGACGATACCGGCGCCGGGAGAGCCGGCCAGGGCCCAGCCAGCACCCCCGATGAAGTTGGTGGCGCTGATTGAGATATCCACCGCGTCGGAGCTGTAATTGGTCACGGTAAAGAAGCACTCACCGCTACTAAGTGGAAAGCTGGGGGCAGTTGTTCCACCGTATGCCCAGTAGTCAGTGTCGGTGGTGACAGTGCCGAAGTCCTTGCTGGCGGGGGTGTTTGAAATATCCGCACTCTCCTCGCTGCCCACTGTTGCCGCTGGTTCTGGGTCGACGTATTTGCGGACTCTGACGTTATCAAATCTTGCCCAGTCTCCGTAGTGATTGGCTAGTGCAATTTCCCCTGGTCCCGAATATCGTGGACGGTACTGATAGAAGAAGGCGTTTATGTTGGACATTTCAACACCATTGCTGTATATCCGGAATCTCCAGTTGTTTACCGACAGCATGGCTTTTTGCCACTGGCCGGCTATGCCGAATCTGGTTACCGCCGTGCCAAAATCGGTCCAAGTATCATATGGCGGCTTAAACCAGGGTGATTCGGTTCCAGAACGGCAGTCCCACCTTCCCTTGTAGCCGGTATTTGCCGAGTAGTCACCCCGGAAGATTATCTCGGGAAGGGCATCGGTCGTTGGGTAGATGTCAGCCTCGATTATCCCGTTCTGGAAGCCGGTATAGCTGGCGTCCGAGCCAAGAACCGCCAGCCCGTAGAGATAAGCGCCGGTCGAGCCTCCGCTGATTTCGAGGCAGGGGGCGGGATTGCCATAGCTGGTGTTAATAGATACATCGGTATCTATGTGAACGGTCCATTTGCTTAAGTCACCGCTGAAATCATCAAAGAAGACGAATGTTGCGTCTCCATCGCTGGCGCTGCCGGCGGCGGCATTGCCATAGTACATATAAATTGTTGAGGTTCCTGAGGTCTTCACCTCAACCCAGATTTTCGAGTCGCCAGTGTTATCCCAAGATTCCACCCAGTAGTCTTGTAGGGTGACTTCATCTGAGCCAGTAAAGCGAATATCCGAGCCATCGGCGTTAACATTAGCGTAGGGATTACCCATTGAACTGGTATTAAGGGTAACCAGAACCTGATAGTCGGCCACAGATGTCGCCGGAGTCAAGGTTATTGCCCTCCGATAACCCCAGCTTGGGTCATACCAGTCAGGGCTGGCATAGGCAGCCGCGGAGCCGACGGAAAGGGTGACCTTGGTCTCGAAGGAGAGGGTGCCGATACCCTCGATGCTCACCTGCTGTGCGGGCATGAAAATACTGACCAGAATTAGCCCTACCACCACCGGGATAATTAACAG
>Ga0307432_1001370_pt1 | contig 14879 bp, 15 predicted proteins | sample SalMarWE160150MG_FD_202158 | JGI IMG/M metagenome (GOLD analysis project Ga0307432, IMG submission 202158) | Salt marsh sediment microbial communities from the Plum Island Ecosystem LTER, Massachusetts, United States - WE1603-150 | ecosystem: Environmental > Aquatic > Marine > Intertidal zone >...
GCCGATATAATCAGTTATATCGGCAGGTTGAACTACGACTTTACCACCGGTATCATCAAATTAGTGAAAATGAACATCCCTGAAACGACCTGTGAGGAGGTAGCATCGGCTACTATCCAACTAAATATTTATACTTATCAAGGTGAATAACTATGGCGAAAAAGATTGTTACTCTATATGTTGATGACACTAGCATCCGGCTACTGGTAACCCAGGGTAATCAGGTAAGAAAATGGGCTGATATGCCACTGGAGCCAGGCTTAGTTAAGAGTACTGTGGTCATCAAGGAGGCAGAAGTTGCTCGCAAGATTAAGCAACTTCTTAAAGCCGAGAAGGTAAGCGCAAATAAGGTCATCGTTGGCTTGAGCGGTCTCCACTGTCTATCACGACCGCTTACTTTTCCGCAGTTACCTAAAGCAATGCTGGCTGAAGCGGTAATGCGAGAGGCGAAAAGAGTACTGCCGGTACCTGTAGAGCAGCTTTATATTTCGTGGCAAACTGTTCCCGCGCCGGAGGGAAAAACACAGGTCTACCTGATTGCTATACCTCGTAAGACCGCGGATGCCATGGTTAAAACAATGCATCGGGCCAGGCTTAAGCCATATCTTATGGACTTAAAACCCTTAGCCTTAGCCAGGGTGGTAAAGGAAGCGACGGCAATAATTGTCAACATCGAGCCAACTGAACTTGACATTATAATTATGGCCGATAGAGTTCCCCACCCTATCCGCACTATACCCCTGCCTAGTAAAGCACTATCCTGGCAAGAGAAGCTGCCGATGATAAGAGACGAGATTGACAGGACCATCAAATTCTATAATTCCAATTATACGGATAAGCCTCTTGCCCAGAGTACGCCTATGTTCATCTCCGGGGAACTGGCTGGTAAACCAAAGGTAGCTCGTTCCTTGTCAGACGGGCTGGGATACTCTGTTTCGCCATTGTCATCACCACTGGAGTGCCCTGAGCAATTAGACCCCAGTCGTTACATGGTCAACATTGGTTTGGCTCTCAAGGAGCTGTGGTCAGAAAGGAAAGCTGAAGCTTCAGTAGTAAATCTAAACGCTCTGCCCACTACCTACCAACCCAAACCCGTTTCCTGGGTTAAGGTCATTGCCGTACCTATTATTATCGCTGTTGTTGCTGGAATAGCCCCCCTGTTGATGGTTGTCCAAAGTGGCTACGCTAATATCAACTCAATCCGTGACCAGATGGATATGACTACCCAACTCCTCAGAAAAAAGCAGTCGGAGAGACAAGAGCTGAGGAATGGTATTGTTGAACTGGAGGAAAAAGTAGCTGAGGCAGAGGCAGCCCGCGACAACTTCACCACCGCCCTTGATAGCCTTGATAAGCAGGGTAGTGGGGTTGACCACAATTTACATATAGCCACCACTGCCTTACCCAGTACCATAAATCTGGCTACGATTAACCACACTGAGGACATGTTGACCATAAGCGGTACGTCACCGAGCGAGGTGGAGATTTTACAATACGCCCAAACCCTGGATGACAGCGGCCTGTTCACCGAAGTTCTTATTGGCAGCATGAGGAAAGTTGAATGCGAGAGCACTGAAGACGAGAGCACTGAAGGCGAGGGCACTGAAGGCGAGGGCACTGAAGGCGAGGGCACTGAAGATGAGAGTACTGTAGAGGAGAGCATGGATTTTACCTTAATTCTTAGAATCAGAGGTTGATAGTGATGAATATTCTTCATCTGCTTCATTTAGCTAAATCAAAGGGTGCTTCGGATTTACACCTGGTTGTTTCCCGACCACCCATACTCCGTATTGATGGTTTGCTTGTGCCGGCAGGTGACAAGTCACCGTTAACGCCTGATGATATAGACCAGGCTTTGACCCAGCTGGCCTCAGAGAAACAGAAAGAGGATTTTCATAGTTGTCTGGAACTGGACTTTGGCTCCACTATTCCCGATGTTGGCCGACTCCGATGCAATGTGGCTCAACAGCGAGGGATGATTAGCATTGCCATCCGCCTGCTGCCAACAGTCATCCCAACTATTGAGGAGCTAAACCTGCCTCCGGTGTGTAAAGACTTAGTTCTTAGACCTCGGGGCTTGGTGGTGATTAGTGGACCTACGGGTAGTGGCAAATCCACGACACTGGCAGCCATGATTAACCACCTGAACAGCAAGGAAAGGCGCTATGTGGTTACTATGGAAGACCCTATAGAGTATATCTATTCTGACATGAGGTGCACCATAATACAGCGAGAAATTGGTAGTGATACCGTGTCCTTTGCTGAGGCATTAAGGCGTGTGTTAAGACATGACCCGGATGTAATTCTGGTCGGTGAGATGAGGGACTTGGAGACGGTGTCGGCGGTGCTTACTATAGCTGAAACCGGGCATTTGGTCTTAACCACCGGTCATGCCCCCAGTGCCTCACAGGCTATTGAAAGAATGATAGACCTGTTCCCTCCACATGAGCGTCATTTAGCTCAGTCACGGCTGGCATTCCTTCTCCTTGGTGTTCTGTGTCAGACGCTGGTACCTAGGGCAGAGGTATCAGGTAGAATACCCGCCGTTGAGATTATGCTGGCTAACTCACCGGTGAGGAACCTCATCAGAGAGGGCAAAACCTATCAGTTGCCCAATACCATCCGTACCCACGCCCGACTGGGAATGCAGCTACTTGACCAGGCACTAATCAACCTATACCTTGATAAAAAAATCAGCAGTGAAAATCTGTTTACTTTCTGTAATGACCGTGATGAAGTCGGGAAGCTCATCGGCGAAGTTGAGTCTGGCAGCCTCCTTTCGGTGGCCACGGCTGACATTTACCTGGAGGATTAATAGGTCGTCAAACCCTGTCTTTCCCCGAACTCACTAAAAACAGTGAAGCCTATCAGCATAGTTTTAGTAGTCCGCTGATAGGCTTCTCTATTTCGGGCCAGGGCTCACTAATGTTAAGGTACTGTCTGGGTAACGTGCCCGGCTGTGGTAAAAGTATATTTGCAGCCAAGCTTGGTAAATGGCGGAGGATCTTCACTCTCTACCAAGGGTGTGAGCGGGTCGTCAGCTGAGAGGCCAGTTATGTAGTCTCTTAGCACTAATGGGTTACCAGCTAAATCCGTTCCGGTAACCGTCCTCATGTCAGTAGTGTCAGTTCCCACCGCATCTAGTGTACTATCGGCATCGTCGACCAACATTGCCATCACTGATGTCTCGATATTGTGCAGTTCGGTCGAATAGGACTCGGTCTTGCCTCGACCGATGAACTGGCCGACGTTGGGGACGACGATAGCCGCGATAGCACCCAGGATACCGATTACCACCAGCAACTCAATCAGAGTAAAGCCCTTCTGCCCGTAGCGAAAATGCTTGAGAAATTTTTTCATCTTTATCACCTCCTTTCACCTTTATTTTAGGCTTTGTCTCTATTTAAAGTCCCCAGCCTACAGACTTCAATAGGTTATTAGTAGCCCTTTGGCATAAGAAGAAAGTCCTGTATAGATAGGCTCCGAAGTTAAAGCCTGAGCCCGGCTATTGACTAGTTGCTCAAAAGCAGGCAAAATGTCTTGACATGGAAGTTATATCAATAGTTCTCTTTGGCCTACTCGGTGCTGCTATTGGTAGTTTCCTAAACGTCTGCATTGACCGTATACCGGCGGGAAAATCACTGTTCAGTCCACCGTCTCACTGTGATGCCTGCGGTCATCGCCTATCGGTGAAAGACCTTATACCGGTGTTTAGCTACTTGTGGCTGCGCCGTCATTGCCGATATTGCCAGGCGCCCATTTCCTGGCGTCTATTCTGGGTGGAGCTTGGTAGTGGACTCCTGCTTGCCTTTATCTACTTTGTCTACTTGCGATATGGTTTGAGCATTGATTTTGTCATCCGTACCGCCGGTTACTGCTACCTTTTCATTGTGCTTGGGGTTATTGACTTAGAACACAAACTTATCCTGAACAAAATAGTCTATCCGGCAATGGTGGTGGCGGTGATTATTAGTATCTTCTGGCCCCAGTCAGGGATTATCTCCCTCCCCTGGCCAGAGGCGGTCAATGGTGTTATCGGTGGTGGGATAGGTTTCGTCTTTCTTTTAATACCAGCCCTTATCTACCGAGGAGGAATGGGGTGGGGAGATGTTAAAATGGCAGCATTGATAGGGCTGGTTACTGGCTTTCCCTTGGTATTTGTTTCCTTGCTTATGGGAGTAATTCTCGGTGGGTTAGTGGCTGGGATTCTTCTCTTGCTTAAAAAGAAGAAGCGAAAGGAGCCTATCCCGTTTGGTCCTTTTCTAGCCGTAGCCACCATAGTTACTCTACTGTGGGGAAGTAATATTCTTAATTGGTACCTGGGATTATTGTAGTCCTTTCCGCTGTGCCCCCTTTTGATTGGCTAAAAAATGTTGGTTACCTATTGACAACTCCCCTGATAGGTAGTACTATAGTCATAGATAATATTGGGGGGTTCAGCGGATGAAAGTAAATCAGCGGCGTTCTAACATTGAGATAATTGCCGAGATGCTGAAGGTAGGCGAAAATGGCGCTGGCAAGACTAAGATAATGTACAACGTCAATCTGAGCTATAGCCAGATACAGAAGTACCTTGGTTACCTGACGAGTCAAGGCTTTATCAACAAGATGGAGATAGGTAATCCATCGGTGACCTACCAGGTGTCGGAGAGTGGTTTAAGGTTACTTAACAGCATAAATAACGTAATAGAAATGCTTGGTCTGAATGATGACAACGAGTCCTAATCATTCAAGGACAGCTAGTGTGAAAAATAACCTGGGGGCGTCATAGTCTTCAGGTTATTCTTTAATTTTCAATTAGGAATGGCCCAAGGAGTGTGGCATGACAGAGAAGAGAATGTTAATAATTGATGCCGAATTAGTCAGGAAAATAGACGAAAATCGTGGTGACATGAGCCACACGGAGTTTCTCAACTTTCTTATTGATAATCGGTTGCAGGAAGATACCGGGCGTGACAACTATATAGCTAAGGAAGAATTCTACCAATTTGCTGAGGGAATGAGGGAGTTGCTACGCAATTTCCTTGAATTCTTTCTCAGCTATGGACTGGAGCTAGGCAAGCAACCGAAAGACGAAGCTTTTGAAGAACTGAGCCAGAAGCTACAAGCTCTGGATAGCAAAGCCAAGAAAAACCCTAATTGAGCCCCTCTTACCCCCCCGACAATCCTCTCTAGTAAGCCCCCAATATAAACTAGAACTATCTTCTAGAACACAATCACTTCCCAAGCTAACTGACGCCTGTCATAGTATCTCTACAAAGGTTAGTTTGGGAGGTGCTACGTGCCGACAGCAATTGAGCTTTTGCGGCAGGGCAGGAATGAAGAGCTGTGGCAGATGGGTTGTGGCTTTATCAGCCTTAACACCGAGCAATTCATGGCTATCCAGAAACGGCTGCTGTTGGAACAAATAGAGCTATTGAATCACTGTGCCTTCGGTAATAAGGTTATGCACGGGGCATGGCCAGAGACCGTAGAAGAGTTTAGGCAGCAGGTGCCGTTAACTACCTACGCTGATTATTGCCCTGAGCTGGCTGAAAAGAGAGAGGACATATTGCCGAGAAAACCTGCCATGTGGGTGCACACTTCAGGTAGGTCTGGTGAATACCCCTGTAAATGGGTGCCGATACCCCCGGCATACGCTCATGAATTGAGCGAAGTAATGTGTGGCTTGGCAATACTCTCCACTTGTAAAGGCTGGAATGATACCTCTGCCCTTCATGACCACCCCAAGATTGTCTATACCGTAGCCCCCAGACCCTATATGTCAGGTGCTCTGGCTAGCTTGATGCTGGAACAAGTCACCGCCGATTATTTACCTCCCTTGGATGAAGCCGAAGGTCTGTCTTTTGAAGAAAGGATAAAGCTCGGTTTGGGACAAGCTCTATCCCAAGGAATAGATTTCTTTTTCGGTCTGTCTCTGGTTCTAGCTGCGGTTGGGGACAAGTTTAGCCAGTCCTCAAACAAGGTAGATATTCGTCCCTTCCTCTCTCAGCCTAAAGCGCTGCTTCGTTTGACCAAGGGACTGGTTAGGAGCAAATTAGCCAGACGACCTCTGTTACCTAGAGACCTGTGGTCAGTAAAGGGAATCATAAGCAGTGGCCTTGATAGCATGGTTTACAAAGATAAAATAAAGGAATTTTGGGGAAGGTGTCCTTTGGATATTTATTCTAGTACCGAAGGTGGCATCATGGCTACCCAGACCTGGGACTACGACAGTATGACCTTTATCCCCAGCCTTAACTTCCTGGAATTCATACCGGAAAAGGAACATTGGAAGTGGCAGTTAGACCACGGCTATCAGCCAAAGACGGTTTTACTTGATGAGGTACAAGCCGGGGAGAATTACGAGGTAGTTATCACCAACTTTCATGGCGGGGCTATGGTCAGGTATAGGATTGGCGATATGGTTAGGATAACTTCACTACGGAACGAGAAGCTAGGTATTGATATCCCACAGATGGTTTTTGAGAGACGGGCTGATGACCTCCTCGATTTCGTTACCATTCGGCTGACAGAAAAGACAATCTGGCGAGCAATAGAGAATACCGGCATCGCTTATAAGGATTGGGCAGCTCGCAAGAAGGTCGGCGAGCCGGCACTGCAACTCTTTGTTGAAGTTAATGATGGATATCAAGCCAGCGAGGCGGATATAGGGGCGGCAGTGTATGAACAGATTCTGAACTCAGAAAACGATGCTTACTCCACGTCGTCGGTTCATGAGGATTTAACCGACATGATTAATTTCAGGGTAGAAGCTAATTTGCTGCCTTGCGGTGCTTTCGCTAATTACACTTCCCAAAGGCAAGCTGAAGGTGCTGACTTGGCTCATCTGAAACCACCCCATATTAACCCCTCAGATAAAGTGCTTTCGCTCCTGCTAGCTAAGCCAGAAGCTGTACCAGAGGTTAAGGTAGAGGCTGAAGCTGTAGCTATTCACTAGTACTTTAGTCTGCCTTACTTTAGTTCACTTACTTTAGTTCCACTTGACAGCCTTCACATTTGAGGTAATAATTGCCTCATATGAATATTTACGCTCTAATTCCTTTAGCTGCCACCATTGCTTATGTCCCCTTATTTGTCACTACGATTAGGACCCGTCCCTGGCGACCGCAGCACAAGCTCTTCATCTTATTCCTAAGTGCTGCTATGGGGTGGAGTCTTGCTGACTTCTTTTTCCGCGGCAACTTCTTCCCGCAACAGAATTTCCTTTTGTTTCAAGTCATTGTCATCATGTTCACCTGGATGATAGTGCAATTCCACTGCTTTAGTTCCTCCTTCTTCCCCCCACATAGAGGGCGCTGGTTACCCTTTGCTTATGGCTCACTGGCAGCGGTCATCACCTTGGTGGCGTTAGGTTATTTCCCCGAAGGCGTAATTGCTAGCGGTGATAAGCTCTATCCTGTGTATGGTAGCCGGTGGGTCTTGGTAGCTATTCCCCTCCTAATCTTGCTGGTTAAGAACTTGTATCTCTTCTGGAAAAGACTGAGGACTGTAGATAATCCGGTACTACATAATCAAACCGTTTCTCTGCTGGTTAGTATCTTTGTTCTGGCTGTCTTTACCTTTGCCTCCCTGCTTCTACCCTGGGGGAAAGAATTTCCAATAAGTCATTTTGGCAACCTTATCATTGCCTTCATCCTGAGTTACGCTACCATTAGGCACCAGTTAGTAGACATCAGGTTTATTTTGCGACGAGGGTTGGCATGGGTAACCCTGGGGGTTATTGGTGGTGCTAGCTACTGGCTTTTACTGGCTATCCTTCATACTGTGCTCCGCTTTGAATTGGACTTGACCGCTACCCTTGTCGCTACTGTCGCTGCCCTTTCAGTCGCTATACTTATCTATAGGCTGCGTGGTGTTCTCTTTGCCGCGCTGAGCAAAGTTTTGCAAGGGCAAAGCTACGATTACCGCCAGGAACTATCTGATTTTGCCAATAAGATACAGAATGTTTTCAGCCTTGGAGAACAAGGCGCCGAGTTGCTAACGCTGATGACTAAAGCGGTTGGCAGTAAGAAGGCGTGCTTACTGTTCGTTGAGGCTGGTAGCGAAGATTTCACCGTTCAGCTTGTTGAACCTAAGTCGGAAGACAATCCCTTATCCGGTTTACGACTGCGAAAACACAATCCTATTGTCGAGTATCTGATGCGGGAGCGTAAGCCATTAACTAGGCAGAATTTAGCTATCCTGCCCGAATTTCGTAGTCTATGGGAATCAGAGAAGAAGGGGATCCAGTCAAGGGACATAGAGCTATTTATCCCTTTGATAAGTCGTGACCGGTTAATAGGTATTCTAGTGCTGGGCAAGAAGCAATCCGGCAGGTACCGACTTGAAGATTTTCATCTGCTAGAGGATGTTGCCAGGCAAGTAGCGGTAAGTATGGAGAAGGAATACCTTCGAGAGCAACTCAGGCAGCGTGAACAGGAGCTCTCGATAATCAACCGTTCCAGCGCAATTATAACCTCTAGTCTGGATATCCAAAAAACATACGATAGCTTTATCCAGCAGCTAAAGGAATTAGTCGATGTCAGCTGGGCAGCAATTATTCTGATTGAAGACAACGAGATTTATTTTATGGCGTTATCCTCTGAGGTAGGTTCAGCCTGGCAGGTGGGGGAACGAATACCAATTAGTGGCACAGCTATAGAATGGGTAGCTGCTCATAGAAAGGCTTTAATTCAGTCTGACCTATCAGAGGAAAGCCGGTTTACCACGGACAAATACTATCTCGAGCAAGGATTACGCTCTATAATTTACCTGCCGTTAACAATGAATGGCGAGGTTACCGGTGGGGCAATTGTGGCTAGCTGTCACCCGAATGCGTATAGCGAAAGGCACATAAAACTTCTTGAGGAATTGGCTTCGCGGATTGCTATGTCTATCGAAAATTCCCGGCTATATGCTAAGGCAGAACAGAAGGCTCGGATCGATGGACTCACTGGTCTACTTAATCGCCACTCTCTAGATGAATTGGTTACCAGTGAGATTAGTCGACACTCCCGTTATGGCGGTATACTCTCGATAATCATTCTTGACCTTGACTTTTTTAAAGCTTTTAACGACAACTATGGGCATTTAGCCGGTGATAACCTCCTCAGGCAAATCGGCCATATCATGAAAAGTAGTATCAGGAGTGCTGACCAGGCTTTTCGCTATGGTGGTGATGAATTTGCTATACTGTTACCACAGACAGATATTGAGGCGGCCCATGATGTAGCTGAACGACTCCGCAAACGAATTACTTCAGAAGTGAAAGCGGACTATGTCCCCGTCACCGCCAGTCTTGGTTTGGCTAGTTGGCCGGCTGATGGCATAGGACAGGATGAGATTATCGCTGCTGCTGATGCGGCGCTTTATGACGCCAAGCGAAGCGGCGGCAACCAGAGCTACCGCGCCTCTGGAACTTTACTAACTCTGAGTGATAAAATGGTTAGTTTTGGCAGGAGTGGAGACAGTGAAGCCTTGAGTACTATTTACGCTCTGGCGGCGACAGTAGATGCCAGGGACCACTATACTCGCAGCCACTCCAAAAAGGTGAATGAGTATGCCGTCGCCCTAGCCGAAGCTCTTAATCTGGAGCCACTGGAAATAAATCGGCTGAGCACTTGTGCCTTGCTGCATGATATTGGCAAGATTGGCATCAGTGATGAGATACTTAATAAGCCGGGTAAGCTGACCGCTGAGGAATGGGAAACAATCAAAAATCATCCTCAACTAGGAGCCACTATTGTCGGTCGTGTTCGTGAGCTAGCTCCTTGTGTCCCCGGTATTCTGCACCATCATGAGAAGTATGATGGGAGCGGCTATCCCAAAGGGCTGAAGGGCGAAGATATACCATTAGAAGCACGCATTCTGGCCATAGCTGACGCCTTTGCCGCTATGACTTCGGAACGACGGTACTCTGAAACCCTCTCCCGTGAGCAAGCACTGGAGGAAGTAAAGCAGGGTGCTGGCACGCAATTCGACCCTAATCTAGCTGAGGCCTTTCTGCGCCTTATGAAAATTAGTACCCCTCGTTACCACCAGACAGAATATGAGGAGGTGGAATCCCTTGAGTAAAAGTAAAATACAGGTCTTTATACTTAGTCACCAGTTCTTGCTTCGGCAGGGAATAGAGCATTCACTCTCCTCTGTGGAAGACATAGAAGTTTCAGGTGCTGCTGAGCTCAATGACGGGGTGCTATCAACCATAGGCAACCTACCACCTGACGTAGCTCTGGTTGATATTGATGCTGCTCCTGACAACGGCTTGACATTGGCTCGAAGGATAAAACAACACTCGCCTAGTATTGCCGTGGTTGTACTTACTTCTAATGCCAATGATGCTCAACTCTTCCAGGTACTCAAAGCCCAAGCCGCAGCCTACTTAGAGAAGGATGTTACTGCTGACCAGTTAGTCGATACCATCAGGCGTGTGGCTCGTGGTGAGCACCCTATTAATGAGGGTCTTACAACCCGACCCAAAGTAGCTGAACAAGTGTTACAACAGTTTCAGGAACTGTCACAGCGATACGAAGCTGAAGTCTTCATCTCTCCGCTTACCTCAAGGGAGACAGAAATCCTCAATTATATAGCTCAGGGCTACCTTAATAAGCAGATTGCGATTAAACTTGGCATTAGCGAGCAGACTATTAAGAATCATGTTACTTCCATCTTGCGCAAATTAAACGCTAATGCTCGCACTGATGCGGTGGTTCTGGCGATAAAACAGGGCTTAATCTCTATCAGTTAAATGCTTGGCCTTGAGGAACTCCATCACCTTCCGGGGACCTCTCCCCTCTTTACATAAAGTATCCTCTCCTCATCTTGAGTTATCCCAGGCAAGTTGTGAGGAGACCCGGAATTTGCTAAACTGGCTTAACTAATACCGGCTAGATGTATTAGTCGCAGTGCCAAAATCAGCTCAGAGAGTATTAGCTATGACGCATAACAAAAATAAATATCGGGCTAATATAACACCGGTAATAGGTGAGGTACACCTTCGCCAGCTCACTGTAGATGATGCCCTGCTAAAACTAGATAAATACCTAGATGATGCCTTTATGGCTGGTTTATACCAGGTCAGGGTAATCCATGGTAAGGGGACGGGGACTTTACGCCAAGTAATCAGGGAGCAGCTCGCCAAACACCCTCTAGTCAAATCATACCGAGCCGGTGACTATGGGGAGGGAGGTACCGGAGTTACTATCGTAGAGCTGGTCCCAAAGTTGTGACTAATTTGACAGCAGGGTGACAAACAGTTCGTTAACACATTGCGTGGATAAGGTTTTTTAGCTATAATATTTATTACCTTTTATGGTGGGTGTAGCCTAGTGGTTTAAGGCGCCAGGTTGTGGCCCTGGAGATCGAGGGTTCAAATCCCTCCACTCACCCCAATTATTTAGCGCCTATAGCTCAGCGGACAGAGCATCGGTCTTCGGAACCGAGGGTCGTGGGTTCGAATCCCTCTAGGCGCGCCACGATTTGAAGCTAAAGAGACCTGTGTAAACCCTTTTGCCACTAGACATTACTAAGAATAGCTAACAAATAGCTAATGAGGATTTTCAACAGCCTCGTTTTCATACTTGGGGGATACCATCTTGTCAAATTGGGCAGCGGCGGCCTCTTGAAGTCCGGGGGCAACATGGCTGTAGGTATCAAGGGTTATTGTTATCGAGCTATGCCCTAGCCTCTCCTGAACTATCTTCGGGTGGGTACCTGCCTTGAGCATTAAAGAGGCGTGGCTATGTCGTGCGTCGTGTAGTCGGATTCCCTTCAAGCCAACACGCCTTACCAGCTTAATCCAAGCGTGGGTTACAGTATTCGGTAGAAGCGGCTTTGTCTCAAGGTTGCTGAATATCAAGTCATCATCTTTCAGCGGTACTCCTAACATGTCCCGGTCCAATTTCTGCTTCTCCTTGTGCTCTCTAAGGACTAAGGCGGCAGAGGGTGACAAGGCTATCATACGACGTCCCTTAGCTGTCTTGGGAGCTCTAAACACAATGGTACCATCCCTTAGGTGGTGAAGTGTGCGGGTAACATATAACTGGCAAAGTAGAAGATCTATATCGGACCACCTGAGTGCTAGCAATTCAGACCTTCGCATACCGGTAAAAATCGCCAGGTAGAACAGGGCATAATAGGGCGTTTTCTTAGCAGCTTCAAGTAACGTATGGATATCATCTTCACTGAGGGTATGCCATTCTGGGCGATGACATCGCGGGGAACTTACCGCGTCAGCAGGATTCCGTGATAAGAGACTCCACTTCATGGCGCTCTCCAGAGCATCATGCAGGGTAACATGATGGTGTCTTACGGTGCGGGGACTTAAAGCCCCCTTGCCGTCACAACGTCCATCCGCTAACTTTTCCGCGTAATATCGCTGAAGGTGCTCAGGTTTGAGCTGGGTTAGCGGGACATTTCCCAGGGCGGGGATAAGGTGACGGCGTATGATATGCTCATAGCCTTCAGCCGTCCTGGGGGCAAGGTTGGCCTTGACGTAGTCTTTAAGCCACCTCTCAAGAAACTCTCCTAGTGTAGTCTTGCCCGGCTTTATAAATGTGCCAGTGTCAATCTGGTGCAGTAGCTCCGCCAGCTTCTTCTCAGCATCCTTTTTGGTGCCTTTGACTGTAATCCACTGCTGCTTGGGTTTGCTAGTGACTGGGTCACGACCCAGGCTCAGGACTATCGTATAGCTATTCTTATATCTCTTAACAATATGCCCTCTCATAATAAGCTCCTTTCTAACTCTACCCTTTACTTTCCTCCAGATACTTATCCAATATCGCCCTAAGCTTATCCCGCCCCAACGTGCTTTCCATAACCGAAAAGAACCATTTCCACGAAGCGTATTCCACGTCTTCACCGGCATCTTTAGCTTCCCACAGTTTCGGAACAAGGTCTCGAACCAGGCTATTAACTACCAGTCGCTTGGCTGCTTCCGCTTCTTCTTTTGTTTTTTGCGCTATAGCACGACTCAGCCCTTCACGATCCAATTCTTTTTCCCATTTTTGCATCGCTCTAACCGTAGGTGGGTCAATCACAAATTCAGTTTTAATAGCCCGCCTGATCTCACCCCATGTTCTGCCCCCACGTCGATGCTCAATAGCGAACAACTTTACACGAAGTTCAAAACGTTTCATTCACCACCCCCTACTTTTAATAATAACCATATTACCATTGACTTTTTCAGAATAATATGTGATATTTAGAACTAGATATGAACGAACTACATATTACGAATAAAGTTTATCATATAGTTCGCCTTTTGTCAAGGGGGAAATAGGCGAGGTTCTAAATGAAAAAGGGAGAGGGACCACAATCATCCGAAAGACTATGTATAAGCGTTCCCGAGGCCGCTAGGCTACTTGGAGTCTCTCGAAATACCGGCTACGAGATGGTAAGGCTGGGGCAACTTCCAACCATAAGGTGCGGGCAGCGGCGATTAGTGGTTCCAAAGGCTGCCCTGCTTAAGATGCTCGAGGAGGCGAGGGACAAGAATTCATATCAATAATATTAATTGGAGGTGATAGACAATATGGCAAAGAAAAAGAGAAAGAATCCACCATCACGGGGAAAGTACGACCAGAATAACCCAGTAGTTAGCTTCCGGGTTAAAAGGAAAGACAAGGATAGGTTCATAGCAATCAGAGAAAAGCTAGGCATGAGCCACGGTGACGTATATAAGGCAGGGCTTGGTGTCATTGAGGTCAAAGTAAGAGCCGAAGAGGAAATAAGGCAAGAAGCCTACGAGGAAGGTCAGCTCAACGGATATGAATTGGCTGAGTCTGAATACAAAGTAACTTACCCGTGCAGCAAATGTGGGAAGATGATTGAGGTAACAACGGAAGGGGAAAAGAAGGCTATCCGTAAGTTCATGGTCGAGAATGGATGGCATCACGGTGATTGTAATAATCCCTAAACCGCTTCTAGTTTGCAAACTGTGTTAGTTAAAGGTACAAGACATGACTAAAGTCTACCTGGAGGTCAGCGAAGTGCGGGGATTGGAGCAGGCAGCTACCAATCTGCGAGATAAACTCCTTATCAGGCTACTGTTTCATCTCGGCTGCCGCATTTCCGAGGCTTTAGGAATCACGGTTAGTGATATTGACCTCAATGAAGCCACAGTGACTATTGAACACCTGAAGTCTCGTATTAGGCTTTCTTGCTCTAAGTGTGGTGCCAGGTTGGGGAAGAGCCACAGCTTCTGCCCTAGGTGTGGGGCAAAGGTAAATAAGGTAGTGGCCACCGAGCAGGAGCACCGTAGGGTAAGGACGATACCTTTAGATAGGGGTACTCTACAAATGTTGAAAAACTATATCAAACGTGGCGGCCCGGTGAATCGGGAAGGTAGGATGCTTATCTTCGGTATCAATCGGCACCGTGCCTGGCAAATCGTTAAGGAATGTGCTGAAAGAGCAGGCCTGCCAAGATTGGTTAATCCTGAGACTGGGAAGCTCCGCAATGTAAGTCCCCACAGGTTAAGGGATGCCTTTGCAGTTCACGCGGTAAAACTTGATGATTCCGGCGATGGGCTCAGGCTGCTGCAGGAACATCTTGGTCATGTCTCTTTTAACACCACCGCCAAATATCGGAAGGTAGCCGGCGAGGAACTGAAGGGCTGGTACGATAAGTTGTGGAAGGAAGAGGTAAAGACGGATGAACCTTAGACCAGCAATCGGTGGTTTTCTCCGGCCATTCGGCACAGCCTGGTTTATTATTGGGTTTTTGAAAGGTAATGCTCCAGAGGATTCGAAGCGGATAGACCCTGAAGTCGGTGCCCCAATGACAGACATTCACTTTGAATACAAGAGCGCTCTCCACAGGGCGCATGCCAGGGATTCCGTAGAGAGGGAAGAGGAAAGGCGGATAATTAAAGGTCAGCCCGCCTACACTGAAGAAGA
>Ga0307432_1001377_pt1 | contig 14825 bp, 13 predicted proteins | sample SalMarWE160150MG_FD_202158 | JGI IMG/M metagenome (GOLD analysis project Ga0307432, IMG submission 202158) | Salt marsh sediment microbial communities from the Plum Island Ecosystem LTER, Massachusetts, United States - WE1603-150 | ecosystem: Environmental > Aquatic > Marine > Intertidal zone >...
GAAAAGCACGGTCTGGTAACAGATAAAACCCCCACTACCATCGAAACAATCGAGAAAAGATTAAGGAAAGTCATGAATCCCTTGAGTGGTCTCGATTTGGTAGGCACCAATTTAATTAAAAAAATAGAACTAAAAGAAGGGGTAGCCAAAATAGATGTTGACTTGCCGGAAAATCATCAATTTGCCAACGCAATCAAGGATGAGATTATGGAAAAGGTTGAATCCTTACATGATATTAAAAAAGTATCGATAACCTTTAACGGATAATATCATTGATAAAAGGGAACAATTCTGTTTTTTTATTCTGATTAAAAAAGAACCGGTTTCTTTCATATAGGTAGCAGGGGGCAACAGGTCCCATTTTCTTAAGGCGACATAAAATTTTATATCATTGAATTTTTACATTCGCTCCACAAAATATTCTCAATTTTCTATAAATTTCTATCCATGTTCTCTTTAAATATTTTTTATAAATAAATTATAAATAAAAAAGGATTTTTACTTCATCGTATCGTAATAAGATATAAACCAACTGAAGTGCTTCATTAACTTCTATTCCAATAAAGAATAAAAGGAGGAATTAAAAAATGAAGGTCAAGAAATGGATAATTATAATTGTTTTGCTTATCATTGTCGTTGCCATATTCTTTTTTGCTGACGTGTTTAAAAAACCGGAAAAAGTTGTCCTGGGTTCTAAATTATTCAATGAACAGTATATTCTGGCTCATATGATTGCCCATTTGATGAGTGATAATGGTTTGCAAACTGAGGTGAAAGAAAGTCTCGGAGGAACGATGATCAATTATGAGGCGCTCAAAAAAGGCAATATTGATGCTTATGTGGAATATACCGGAACTGCTTATAATGTTATCCTTAAATTACCGACTTTAGAGCAGTGGGACCCAGATGAGGTCTATCAAAAAGTAGAGCAGGGATTGATGGAACAGGATAATATAGCCATTGCTGCCCGATTGGGTTTTCGAGATGATTATGCCATCGCCTTACATAAGGATTGGGTGAAAGAACACAATATTGTTCGGATAAGCGACCTGGAACCCTATGCTGACGATTTAAGTCTGGGTACTGACCCGGAATTTGCTTCCCGCCCGGATGGATTACCGCAAATTGATAAAGTCTACGGATTTACCTTTGGAAGAGTAAGACAAATGCAGCCAACCTTAATGTATGAAGCCATCAAGAGCAATCAGGTTGATGCCATAGGTGCCTACACTACCGATTCCCGGGTTGATCTGTATAACCTGAGTATTGTAGAAGATGATAAGGGAGCATTGCCTCCCTATGATGCCGTTATTATTGTGCGTAAAGAGATGGCGGAAAATGAAGAATTGATGAAAATATTTAAAATATTAGAAGACCAGATTGATACTGAAACGATGCGAAGGCTCAATAGATTGTATGATATTGACAAAAAAGAAGCCGCAGACATCGCTAAAGAATTCCTGGTTGAAAAAGGTTTCATCGCTCCATAAATTTATTCATTGGTGAGAAATAAATAATAAAAATGGCTATATCGAAAAAACTCTTTAATAAGATTGATTGTGTAAAAATTGAAAAGGTTACAAAAAAGTACGGGCATACAATCGCGGTAAATCAGGTCAGCTTGGAAGTCTGTGGAGGAGAATTGCTCATTCTTCTGGGTCCGAGTGGTTGCGGGAAAACCACTTTGCTTCGCACCATCAACCGATTGGTTGAAATTGATGAGGGCAGGATCTTGATCAATGGGAAAGATAACCGGGATTTTAATCTGGTTATTCTCCGCAAGAATATCGGCTATGTTATTCAACAGATTGGTTTATTCCCGCATATGACTGTGCGGGAAAACATCGGCCTGGTACCAAAATTGGAAGGTTGGTCAGAGGCTCAAATTACGCAAAAAGTAAAGGAATTACTTGAAATTGTCTCATTGCCGCCGGAAAAATTCATCAATCGAAGACCAAAGGAACTTAGCGGGGGGCAACAGCAGCGCGTCGGTTTGGCCCGGGCTATGGTGATGGACCCCTCGCTTTTATTAATGGATGAGCCGTTTGGAGCACTTGACCCTATTTTAAGGAAGCAGCTTCAGGAAGAATTCATAAAAATCAAAGAAAGATTAAATCGAACGATTATATTTGTAACCCATGATATTGAAGAAGCTTTTCGACTTGGTGACAGAATAGCCATATTAAAAGAAGGAAAATTAATACAATTAGCCAAGAAAAATGAATTATTGGTTAATCCTGCTGATGATTTTATTGCAGATATTGTTGATTCAAAAAAGAAATTTAAACATCTTGAAAATTTAACTACCAGCGACATTATGATTCCTCTGGACAAAAAATACTTCTTTACATCCGATTCGTTAACCGATTCAGTCATAGAAGGTATGGTAAGAGAAGATATCGAATTAGGAATTGTGATGCAAAAAGAAAAATTCCTCGGTTATGTTAAATTGCAAGACCTCTACCAGAAGAACGATAAAAATTTGAAGCATTTTATAAAGCAGTCACTTGTTTTTAAACCATTAGACTCCATCGCCCTTGCTTTATCGATGATGAAAGAAAAAAACGAATTTATCGCCGTCGTCGTGGAAGAAAAGCCTATCGGTATTTTGTTGGCAAATGAAATCTTGTCCAGGTTAATATAAAATGATTTTATATGTATGGAAAACCCAACAATTAGGAATTAAAACTTTTGAGCACCTTTATATGGTTTTCATTACCCTGATTATTGTGATAATTATTGGCATAAGTATCGGTATTTTTTTATATAAAAGACAAAATCTCTCTAATATTATCCTCAATTTCCTTAACGCGATTGAATCGGTTCCCGAATTAGCCCTCCTGGTCATATTAATCCCACTTTTTGGAATCGGAGTCAAACCAACCCTGGTCGCCTCTGTTTTATATTCTATCCTGCCCATAGCAAGAAATACCTATGTCGGCTTAACCAATGTAGATTTCCAATATATTGAAATTGCCCGGGCTATAGGTCTTTCGGATAAGGAGATTTTATGGAAAGTAAGGATTCCTCTTGCATTACCATTATTGGCTGCCGGTATTAGAATAGCCATTGTCTTTACAATGGGGGTGGTTACCTTAGGGGGACTGATAGCTGCCGGAGGCTTGGGCGGTCCTATCCAAACAGGAATCCATCTTTATGATAAAAATATTATTATGGTTACCGGATTATGGATTGGAATCCTGGCAGTTCTGCTTGATTCCATGGGAAATTTTTTTGAAATACTATTAAGAAAAAGGTATGGACAATAAGATGAATAACCTTTTTGTAGCAATTGGAGAACATCTTTTTTTAGCCTATAGCGCATTATTTGTTGCGATTGTAATAGCTATTCCTTTGGCGGTCATTTCATTGTATAATCGCTATTTAGCTTCTATTTTACTCTTTCTTGCTAATCTCGCTCAAGCAATTCCAAGCTTTGCCGTTGTGGCAATTGTGGTTCCATTGCTGGGAATTGGATTTAAACCGGCTATTTTTGCCATCATTTTAAGAATCATACTGCCATTATTTAAAAATACTTATACAGGCCTAAAAAATATTGATGATGCCTATATTGATTCTGCACAGGGGATAGGGCTCAATGAAAGAGAGATTTTACTTTACGTTCGTTTTCCGAATGCCTACCCGGCTATCTTTGCCGGGGTTAAATTTGCGGCCGTCATTGCAAATAGTGTGGCCATTATTACTTCATTGATTGGTGCAGGCGGCTTAGGAGAATTTATATATGAAGGATTGACCAATTTGAATATGACTAAAGTGTTAAGAGGGGCTATACCGGCAATTATGATTGCCGTTTTATTAGATATTGGTTTTACTTTTATCGAAAAAAAATTCACACTGGAAAAATAGAAGCAATTCTAAAAATTAAGTAGCTAAAGATTATTTAAAGCTGCTAAATCCTTACTTCCCTTAAGATATTTTTTAATTATAAAATTAGATACCTTCAGAAAATTATCAATATCCTTATAATTCATATCTTTCAATAAAATACACTGTTTTAGGATATCTGATAATGCCTCCATATCAAACCTTCTAAAAAAAGAATAATTTGGTAACATTGGTTGCTTACTTTCTTTTCTGATGATAATATAATTAGCCTACAAAACCAAATATAAATAAATTTTAGTAGAAATAATATTAAGAGTATAACGGTAATTTGAATGGAAGTCCCCTGTTGTGGTGGCATTTTCAATGCAGTAAAAACTGCGATGTTAAATGCTAAAAAAATCGTTCCTTACGAGGAATTAGTCATTGGTATAAATGGCGTTATTAAAACATAATCTAAAAATGATTTAAAAAAAGAGAAACTATTCCTGGTGAACGAGGAAATTTAGATTAAATTTTGGAGGAATTTAAAATGAAAGTGAAGTTAAGAAATTTAATGATAATATTTATTATCAGTTTAATTGGCATATATTTTGTCCTTTTATCGAATGGACAAGATAATACCATAATAAAAAATGAGAATAAGGAGGATGTGAAAATGGAAAAAGCTACCTTTGCAGGAGGTTGTTTTTGGTGTATGGAATCTCCTTTTGAAGAATTAGATGGGATTACTGAAGTTGTAGCAGGTTATACTGGCGGACACAAAGAGGATCCAACCTATGAAGAAGTAACCACCGGGAAGACCGGGCATTTGGAAGCTGTACAAATTACTTTTGACCCTGAAGTAATCAGTTATAGCCAATTGTTAGATGTATTTTGGCGGCAAATAAATCCCACCGATATCAGAGGTCAGTTTGCAGATAGAGGGGAACAATATAAGACTGCTGTCTTTTATCACAGCGAAGAACAAAAACGGCTGGCAGAAGAGTCCAAAGAAAAATTACAAGGGTCAGGCAAGTTTCAAGTGGATATTGTTACAGAAATAATACCGGCATCCATATTCTATGTGGCGGAGGATTATCATCAGGATTATTACCAGAAAGCCCCCATCAGATATAAATCATATCGTGCTGGTTCAGGACGGGAAGCCTATATTCAATCGACCTGGGAAGATACGACTGATAATAATGAGAGTAAGTTTGAGAAACCTTCGGATGAAGAGCTGAAAGATACATTGACCCCCTTACAGTTTAACGTAACACAGTCATGCGGTACAGAAAGAGCCTTTGACAATGAATATTGGGATAACAAGAAAGAAGGTATCTATGTGGATATTGTATCCGGTGAACCGCTTTTTAGTTCTCTGGATAAGTTTGATTCGGGAACAGGCTGGCCAAGCTTTACCAAACCACTCGAACCGATTAACATTTTAGAAAAAGAAGATAACAGTTTATTTGCCAGCAGAACGGAAGTAAGAAGCAAAGATGCAGATTCTCATCTCGGTCATGTGTCATGTATTCAATGATGGACCTGCACCCACAGGTCTTCGCTATTGTATGAATTCTGCTGCCCTTCGTTTTATACCCAAAGAAGATTTAGAAAAAGAAGGATATGGCCAATACATGAAGCTTTTCGAATAATAAGCCAAATTCATTAATACTCATTTTTACAGCATGTTAACGACAGGGCAGAGGATTGATCCTTTGTCGTGCAATAGGGGACATTGCACGACAGGGGTCGATCTTTTGTTGCATTTATTTTTTATAAAAAAAGGGATTCAGGTAAAATATGCCGTAATATAAAAAAAGAACAAAAATATCGATAGTGTAACTTTATAAATTATCAAAATTTTAATTTGCCTCTGAAGGAGGATTTTCATGATTGATAATTATAGAAACTTTCTAAAGGATAGTATTCGGAAAACGATTGATTTTTCGACCACAGACCAGAGCAGAGGCATCAAGTCACCGCCTGCAGAAAAACCTTGTAATTCAGAAGTTAATAAAATAAATCTTATTAAACCCGGGGATTGGAAATTAATTTACGAAGTAAGCGTCGAGACTGCGATGACCAGAAGGAAATCAAGAAGGTCTTATACCAAAGATGCAGTAAAACTCGAAGAACTTTCTTTTCTTTTATGGGCAACACAAGGTCTCAGAAAGCAAAGGGCTGCAGTGCATAATTTCAGAACCGTTCCATCGGCTGGATGCAGACATGCACTGGAAACTTATGTTGCAGCTTTTCGGGTGGAAGGATTGCCAAAGGCAATTTACCGTTATCTACCCATGAGCCATCAGCTGGTTGAATTTATTAAACACGAACATCTTGAGGACTTGATAAGCCGGGCGGCATTAGGCCAATCTTTCGCAGGTAAAAGCGCAGTGACTTTCATTTGGACAACCATACCGGCACGCATGGAATGGCGATACGGCATGGCATCCTATAAAGTGATAGCTATTGATGCCGGCCATGTTTGTCAAAACCTCTACCTAGCCTGTGAAGCCATTGGCGCCGGAACCTGTGCCATTGCAGCCTATGACCAGGAATTTGCCGACAATGTGCTTGGAATCGACGGTGATGAGGAATTTACTATTTATATGGCGCCTGTTGGGAAAGTACAATAATTAGAAATGGGGAGTGATTATGTTAGATTTATTTAGAAATAATCTTGATAAATCAAGTTCTCCTTATCTTCGGCAGCATGCAAAGAATCCCATATGGTGGCAGGAATGGAGTTCTGAGGTTCTTGAAGAAGCGGTTCGTGAGAATAAACCCCTTTTTGTATCGGTTGGTTATGCAACCTGCCATTGGTGTCATGTGATGGCTGCCGATGCTTTTTCGGATCAAATTACGGCGGAATATTTAAACAAGCATTTCATATGCATAAGAATAGATCGGGAAACCAGGCCGGATATCGACCAATTTTTAATGCATTTTATCACTGCACAAAATGGAAGCGGAGGTTGGCCCTTGAATGTTTTTTTAACACCGGATATTCATCCTATTTTTGCCCTTACCTATGCCCCGGGGCATGGCAGTGGGTCGATATCTCCATTTCTTGATATTACCAAAAAAGTATATGATTATTACATCAATCATCGTGATAAAATTTTACCCTTTCAGGCTGTAGAGAAGCCACCTTCCATTATCGAAGAGAAGATGATTGCAAAAAATTTATTAACCTATTTCGATTTTGTTGACGGAGGTTTTGGTAGAGGACAAAAATTCCCTCCCCATACGACACTTTTATATCTTTTATATTTACTTTGCGTAGAGAAAAATAAAAATATTTGGAAGATGTGTAGCATCACACTCGATGCAATGTGTTTGCGGGGATTTAATGATCATTTACAGGGTGGAATTTTTCGTTATTGTGTGGATAGCAAGTGGACTATCCCGCATTTTGAGAAAATGCTTTACGACCAGGTGATGGCTTTATGGTGTTATGCTTTGGCGTACAGGGTGATGGATAAAAAAGCATATAAGGCAATGGCGGAAAATATCCTGCGCTGCCTTGAAGAGTGTTTTAAAGATAACGGGTTATACATTTCTGCTTATGATGCTGACACAGAACATATTGAAGGTGCAACCTACATCTGGAAATATTATGAATTAAAAGAATTTTTATCAGCAGAGGAATTTCATCGATTGAGTGAATCTTATTTTATTTTTCCGGAAGGCAATTTTAATGGGGCAATTCACCTGATAAGAAAGAATGATATCCCTTTAGTGGATATTGAAAATAAATTACTGGCCAAACGAAATCAGAGAATCCAGCCTGATAAAGACAACAAGACTCTATGCGGCATAAATGCTTTGGTTGCCATAGCCATGTTGCAGGCAGCACGATTTCTGGGAAAATCAAAGCTAGAAGTGAGAGCTGTGCAGATAATAAAGAGCTTGTTGGAAAGATTTTGGGATGGTAAAACCCTTGCACATTCTCTTTCAAATGGCATAACACAGAAGCAGAATTTTTTATTTGACGGTGCTTGCATGCTAATTGGAATCACTATGCTATATGAGAATGATGAGAGTTGGTATACACCAATGCGTGCGATGTCTGAGTATGTTAAATCATTTCAGGAAGGTGAAAAATGGGTAGAATCAAGGTCTGAAGATTTTCAAACGATTTATGCCTCTTGGTTTGGCCATCCGATTCCCTCAAGTGCCTCTCTCGCTGAGATGGGATTAACCCGTGCAGGGCTTTTAAAGGGAAAGGGTTTTCGCCCTGAGGTCTACCGACAACCATATCATGCGGATTTTTATAACCTTGCCGCCATGTTGCGCAACGGGCTTTTTCATCTTTATACCACCAAAAAAGTAGTTAATTGGAATAAACTACCGCCAAATTCGCTTCAAATGCGTGGTAAACCGGAGACAGATTGCTACAGAGGTGTTTGCCGTTCTGTAAGCTTTAAAAAATAATAGTAAGACATTTCATATTTACTTCTTAAAGCGAAGTTTCGGAATTTAACAGAAATTGAGATAAATATTATCCAGGTAGCACAGTTAAAGATCAAACCTTGTAAACTTTGCTTTAAAGTATGTACTAAAAAACCTTACAGATTATAATTAAAGATGATTTTGAAATGTTCTTAGGAAAGACACAGGGCCTTCATAATTTCATAAAATAATGATAGAATAAAAAAGTATAAACATGGGTTATGAAAATGTCAAGGAAACTAAAATACATGATAAGAAGGCATTTTGAATTTTGAAACATAACCCCGAAACTTGTCATATATATAATAGGAGGTATGAAAATGAATATTTATAAATATGCCATGAAGATGGAAAAAGACAGTGAAAATTATTATAATGAACTTGCTAATAAAACAGATAACACAGGGCTCCAAAACATATTAAAAATGTTAGCAAATGACGAAGTTAAACATTATTATATTATTGAACAAATGATTAAAACCGATGCAAGTGCAGAATTAGCAGAAACAGATATATTAAAGAATGCTAAGAATATCTTTATTAAAATTAAAGGAAAAGATCTAGTATTTGACTTTGACTTACTACAGGTAGATTTCTATCGCAAAGCCCAGGAGATTGAAGAAAAGAGTTATAAGTTTTATTTAGAAAAGAGTGATAAGGTGGAAATCAAATCACAAAAGAAAATATTTTTAAAGTTAGCAGGAGAAGAAAAAAAGCATATGTTTCTACTGGAAAACTTAGTTGAATTTGTTTCTAGACCCGAGACATGGATTGAAAATGCAGAATTTAATCATTTGGATGATTATTAAGATATAAATTATAAGGTAATGTTATATAAGCAGTCAACAAACGTATCAAGCGGACTCAAGGGTAGTGTTTCAAATAAGTTGCATCCAGTGTTTAGGATTATATTTTTAAATGTCCAATGATAGGAAAGCGAAGAAAATAGGATCAAATCTTTATGGTTGATAATTGAGTGTTTTGCAATGATAAAGATACTCGATCATGGACTTTCTTGTTTTCTTCTAAATCTAAGTTCTGATTAGTCTGACGCGCTTTTTTAAATCTCAACTTATCATACGAATACCTCTTACTATCAGCATTCAGAACCTCTTTTTTCTTTAAGATTTAGTTCTAAATTATACCTTTTTTACTATTCTAGTTTAGTCCACTTTTAAACCTTAAATCATCAAAAAAATAGTGAACTTTTGATTTGTAAATAACGCGATATGAACTAATACTTGACAAAAATATTTTTTTATATTATAATCACTACTAAAGTAATGAAATTAGTAGTGAATACTCAAATAACCCTCAAGAAGGTTATACAAATTCTTGAAGGAAGTATGAGTTTTGTGGTTACTTTGGTTATTCTCAGTTAATAGAGAGGAGTGGTAATTATAAAAAATATAATTAATAATAATTTTTTATGAAAAAATTATTTAGCAGCACGTTTTAACTATAATGTTTTCGATTTTAAAAAAATTAAAAAATAAGTTTAAGGAGGGAAAAATGAGTAAATCAAACAGGTTTAAAGTTATGCACCGGACAGCTATTTTAATTAGAGATGTCTTTGAATATTTACTTACCGAACCCATAGATGAGAGAAAGGAGGAATATTATAGGAAAGTACAAACTAAATATTATTATCTGGATATATAGTATTTGAAATTTTTTAATAGATAGAGTAATTAATTTTTGTTTTAAGTTATTTAATATGTTTTCAATAGAGTTTAAAAATAAAGGAGATTTTTAAAATGAAAAGTATAAAATTATTTATGATAGCCATAGCCTTAATCTTAGTTTTTAGTGTAAATTTAGTTATGGCTCAAGAGACTTTTGATTCCACAGCGGCAGAAGAAGAAGGTTACTGGTATTCCCGATATAATTTAGGAAACCTGGTTATGAGATCGGCAATGGGAGAAACCTTCATGCCAGATATGCAAATGATGATGATGGTGATGAAAATGGTTGATGCTGATTTTGATCCGATGCAGAAAGGGATGTATGGTGATGGCAACCATCCTATGCCTCCGCTTAATGCTTCACTTTTACAGTCAGTATATAAATCGGGGTTACCCTATTATGTTCAGAAAGTAGATGTTGATGATTTTGGTACTCAAAAGTGGGACCCTGCAAGTTTTGACCAAACATTAACTGGTTTGGCAAACGGATATACCATAATAAAAGAAGTAGAATGGGCCAAGCAATTTCACGTGGATGCACATTTTGGGGTGCCTAGCGATAACTTCGGAGCTCAGTGGAGGTTTGTCGGGAGTGCTTTGATAATGGAAGCTAAAATGCAAGTCATGAATTTTCACGATAATATGGAAAACTACGACCTGTCCGAAGGTGGAGATTATGTGATGCTCTGGGCTATAGCTGATTTAGGAAATGCTCTGGAACAAAGTCATCTCTTACACAGCGAGAGCAATCGCTATAAAGATTTAGAAGCTTCTGCCATGATGTTAATGGCAGCAGATACCCTGTTTGATAAGATAAAGGATAGGGGCTTGCCTACGATTAAAGAAAAATCTATTGCCCTGCAGTCTTTAGTCTGGTATGCCTATAGTACTCATAACCAGGAGAACAGGAGTGAAGCGCTGGCAAATCTTAATAAAATAGCCGGTGAACTGAAATTAATGACTCCGGTTAACGCTGCAGAAAAGGCTTATGCTATCCGCGGATTAATTGAAGCCAAAAGGACTTTAGGTGGGGAAATTGAAAATATATCCAGCCTGGCTTCCGAGTTCCTGGCAGATTTTAATATGACTACCGGGATTTTCAAAAGCCAAAATACTTATACCATTGATGATGTAGCTATAATTATCGGAGCATTGAACGCCATGAGGATATTTGAAAGTGCCGAGGTAGATACAGTAAAAGCCGAAGAGGTATTTACTCTTTTCTTTGATACTATACTTAACCAGGCCGGAATGCAGCAATCAGCACCTCCTCTTCCGGTAGCTAAAAGTAAATTTGAGTACGAAGGAGAACCGGAAATATATTTCAGACATCCTGATGTTCCTTTCCCTCCCATGGCAGGGGGAAAATATGGTATTGCACCTGTGTTCGCATCTTCTGTAACCTATAAAGATGGAAAATGGGAAATTGACCGTACTTTTGATGCTGCCGGAGTAATGCATGCGTCTAATGAAATGATCTGGTTGCATCATGATGAAGTAGATGGCTTCCCAATATTATAAACAATATAGCCTATTTTAAGCAATTTAAGCTTCATCAACTTCAGGCTTTAGGCCAAAATAAAAAGGGGTAGGCAACTACCCCTTTCTTAAGTAAATACCGGTTCATAAGAAAAATGGTTTCCTGCCTTATCATTTAATAAACGGTTATTTGAATTAAAAAGAAGGACAATTCATAGGGAAAGTAGAATACAAAATATATTAGGTAGCTTAGGTATTGCCATTAACCGGAGATTAAATATTTGCGATATAGCTTATGGATTCTCAATGAATGAACTTCTCCGAAAAGGAACATTTTATGGAGGAATTATGATGGGTGAAAATAAAAAAAGCTTTTCAGTTACAGGAATGACCTGTATTACCTGTGCGAATACAGTGGAAAATTCCTTAAAAAAAATTGAGGGAGTAAAATTTGCATCTGTCAATCTGGCAACTGAAAGTGCTTTTTTGATAAGCGAAAAAGATATATCTTTAGAAAAGATAAAGAAAGTAGTAGAAGAAACGGGCTACGGTATTTCTACCGAACTAGCAGAGAATTTAGAAAAGAAAAGATATAACCTTGCCCGAAAGAATCTTATCTTTTCCTGGATCATTACTTTTCCTCTATCTGTGTTAATGATCTTTAATATGATTGGTTATACAGTACCTTATTTTGTGTTGATAGAATTAATCTTCGGGGGGATAGTAATTTTTTATAGTGGTAGAGAGACTATTAAGGGTGCTTGGATTGCACTTACCCATTTTCATACCAATATGGATACCCTCATTTTTATTGGTTCACTTGCCTGTTGGATAACTACCCTATTAAGTTCATTAGGGCTTTCCATAATCTCTTTCGGAACAATAGGTACCATGATTGTTACTATTCACCTTACTGGAAGATTTATTGAATCACATCTCCGAGACAAGGCAGCTAAAGAAATAAAGGCTCTTATTAAGCTCCAGGCAAAAGAAGCTCGAGTAATATTTTCCGATGGAGAATCTACCATACCTATAGAAGCAGTTAAAGTTGGATTTTTGGTTTTAATTAAACCTGGAGAAAGAATTCCTGTAGACGGAAAAGTAGAAGAAGGGGTCTCTTCAGTAGATGAATCTATGATTACCGGAGAATCTTTGCCAGTAAGTAAAAACAAAGGCAGCAAGGTAACCGGTGGATCTCTAAACCTTACCGGCACTTTTAAAGTAAGGGTTGATAAAGTTGGTGAAGAATCTTTCCTATCCCAGATGATAGATTTAATAAAAGAAGCACAGGGGACCAAAATTCCTATCCAGGCTTTAGCAGACAGAATTACTCTTTGGTTTGTTCCCACAATTATTACTCTGGCACTGGTAAGCGGTATAATCTGGTATTTTCAATTTAATGAATTTCAGGGATTTCTTTCCTATATGCGAGGATTATTTCCCTGGATATTAAATACGGATAGTTCGGTTTCTTTTGCAGTATTTGCTTTTATTTCTACTATAGTTATAGCCTGTCCTTGTGCTTTGGGATTAGCTATCCCTATGGCTTTAGTCTCTGGAACCGGGCTGGCAGCTAAAAAAGGAATGATCATCAGGAATGCTGAAGCAATTCAGACTTCTAAAGATATTAAAATAGTAATGATGGATAAAACCGGTACTATCACCCAGGGTAATCCTCATATATTTAGCCATTCTCTTTCTAAAGAAGAGATGAAAATTGTGGCGGGTATCGAAAGTAATTCCAATCACCCTTTAGCCAAGGCCATATCCTCTTTTAAAAAATCAAATATAAAACCGGAAAAGATTGAAGAGATAAGTGGAGAAGGAGTTAAGGCTGTGGTAAAAGGGGATGAATATTTTATTGGAAAACCTAAATCCACCGAGAAATATTTAGATCTTCTTGAGGAAGGGAAGATCGTGGTAGAAGTTTATAAAAATGACATAAATATTGGGTCAATATCTATTGAAGATCCCATAAGAGAAGATTCGGATAAAGCAGTGTTAAAACTTAAAAACTTAGGTATAATCCCAATTATGCTGAGTGGCGATAATCTCAAAACTGCTCAGGCTATAGCTCGCCAGGTGGGGATAAAAAAAGTTTATGCGGGAGTTAAACCTCAGGATAAACTGAATATCATCAGGGAATATCAACAAAAAGGTTCGAAGATTTTAATGGTGGGAGATGGAATAAATGATGCAGCTTCTCTTAAAGGAGCAGATATCGGGGTAGCCATTGGAGAAGGTGCCGATTTAGCTATAGATAGTGCCGATATGGTGATAGTAAAAGGAGGAATATCCCGTATAGTAGATAGTATTGAAATTTCCCGAAAAACCTTTCAGATTATTAAGCAAAACTTATTCTGGGCCTTTTTTTATAATGGCGCTGTTATTCCTATAGCCATGGCTGGATTATTACATCCGGCTATAGCTGAAGGAGCTATGGCTATTAGCTCTATCACGGTAATTTTAAACTCTTTAAGAATTAAATAATGCAGGGAACAGTTCTTAGGCAGGGTTTTTATAAAGAGATATGTACCTGGTTTCCCTTAATATGAAGGCTTAATGAAAATAAATTGGCTGGTAAAATACGAAAAATATATAATGAAAAGGAGTCTATCTCATGAATAAAAAAATAAAAGTTTACGGAGTTCCCGGTTGTCCTTTTTGCAAAAGAACAAAAGAATTTTTTAAAAGCAAGGGGTTGAATTTTGAAGATATCGATGTAGCTGCCGATCATAACCTGGCGGAAGAAATGGTTGAAAAATCGGGTCAGATGTCGGTACCGGTAACTGAAATTGACGGGGAAATCGTAATTGGATTTGACAAGGAAAAAATTGAAGCGCTATTAAGGAGTTAAAATATGAAAAAGATTTATGATTTGATAATTATTGGGGCGGGACCGGCCGGGATTACTGCGGCAGTATATGCAGCACGGAAGAAGATGGATCTTCTGGTGATTACTAAAGATATAGGCGGACAGGCTTCCCTGAGTGGAGATATTCAAAATTATACCGGATATCAGTTTATTACTGGTCCTGAATTAACTATTAAATTTGAAGAACATATGCGGAAATTTAATTTTGAGATTAAGGAAAACGAAGAGGTAAAGGAATTAATTTCCAGAAAGGGCACATTTTTAGTTAAAACAGATAAGGATAATTATCAGGTAAAGACGGTAATTGTAGCTTCTGGCAAGAGATCGCGAGAACTTGGCGTTACGGGGGAGAGGAAATTTAGAAATAAAGGTTTAACCTATTGTGCTACTTGTGATGGTCCTTTATTCGCGGGAAGAGATGTAGCAGTAATTGGCGGAGGAAATTCAGCCCTTGATGCGGCCTTACAACTGATAAAAATCGCTAATCACATATATATTAT
>Ga0307432_1001378_pt1 | contig 14818 bp, 15 predicted proteins | sample SalMarWE160150MG_FD_202158 | JGI IMG/M metagenome (GOLD analysis project Ga0307432, IMG submission 202158) | Salt marsh sediment microbial communities from the Plum Island Ecosystem LTER, Massachusetts, United States - WE1603-150 | ecosystem: Environmental > Aquatic > Marine > Intertidal zone >...
CTCCGGCTTAGGTAATTTTTTATTTGTTAAATCTTTTAGCCAATTATATGAAAATAACATGCGAATGAAGTGAGCACCCCGCCCTCTAAGCTATGGATATAATAATCATATGCATAGAGGGCAGGGTTTCGCTTCGCTCAAAACTGTTGTAAAAATCTTAAGTCGCCTGAATAAAGCAAACGAACATCATCTATCTTGTATTTCATCATGGCTAACCTATCCATTCCCATTCCAAAAGCAAATCCCTGCCAGTTTTTAGGATTAATGCCGCCCGCTTTTAAAACATTAGGGTGAACCATTCCCGCCCCTATTAATTCCAGCCAGCCGGTTCTAGAGCAAACACTGCATCCTTTTCCCTGGCAAGCTAAACAACTTATATCAACCTCAAAACTCGGTTCGGTAAAAGGGAAAAAACTCGGCCTTAAACGAATCTTAACCGGTTTTTCAAAAAATCTTAAAAAGAACTCTTGAATAATTGCCTTAAAATTAGCTGCTGTAATTTCTTTCCCGACCATCAGGCCTTCCACCTGATAAAAATTGACTTCGTGGCTAGCATCAGTTGCCTCGTGCCGAAAAATTCTCCCCGGGATAATGATTCTTAGAGGAGGATTATTTTTTTCCATATATCTAATTTGGACCGGAGAAGTATGAGTCCGCAGAAGAAATCCATTTTTTAAGTAAAAAGTATCCCAAAAATCTCTAGCCGGATGATCCTTAGGAATATTCAAAGCATCAAAATTATAATATTCATTTTCTACCTCCGGCCCCTCAATCACTGAAAAGCCCATTGCTTGAAAAATCTCTTCAATCTTTCTCTTAATCAAAGTTAGAGGATGTAAATGACCTAAGGCAGGTTTCTTCCCGGGTATCGTAACATCAAACCATTCTTTTTTTCCTTTGCTTGAAAGCCTGACAGAAGAAGGAGATTTTTCTTTAATTTTTTTCTCCAAAAAAACCTTAACTCTATTTGCTTCCTTCCCAACCTCCGCTCTTTCTTTCTCATTTAAATCTTTTAAGGAACTAAAAACCTGGGTAATCTTTCCATTTTTACCTAAATATTTCTTAAAAATTCTATCTAAATCTTTAAGATCTTCTGCTTTTTCTATTTCTTTTTGAGCCTCAATTTTGAGAGATTTTAGGTTGATTTTAAGCATATTTAATTACTTCATTTTACCTTAAAATTACCCTAAAATCAAGTTAAAGTTGTGGATAAAAAAAGCCATTGAATTATTAAATTCTAATGGCTTTGATTTGTTTTTTTACGCTTTTCCAGTCAGCTCTGCCCAATTTGTTTTCGGTCTGAGCCGCTTGGAACCAGCTTTGCATAAAGGACAATTTTCGGGTTCAACTGCCCAAACTTCTTTTTCTATCAAGGCAACAACTTTTATATCGCCATAATCGGCCGGAAGTTTCGGCGGACGATGAACGAGAGCTCCAACAACCGGTAAAAAATTAACCGGCTCAGGATTCCCTTTTTCTATTGCCCGGCGGACTTCTTTGAAAGTCCCGCTAGTAGTAATAAGTTCTTCTATTTGAAGAACTGTTGCATTTTTGGGAATTTCCATCCGGCGCCAGAGCATTCCTTTTCTTTTTGGGTTGGTAGGAATTATCAATGGGTCTTTCTCGGTAAAAGCGTGAATAGCTTCAAAAGCTTTTGCCACTTCATAAGAAAATGTAATAGCGGCATAAGGAGAACCAATAACCCAGTCAACTTTTTTTATTCCCTGTTCTATTAGTTTCTTAAAAAGCTGAAGAGCAAAAATCTCGCAAAGTTTAGGAATTCGGAGAACTCGTATGCAGTCAAAAAATCCATTACTGCACTTTCCAGAAGTTAATTCAGCATGCGGACTTCTTGAATTACCATCATGCATCCAAGCAGCGTCACAGGAATCAAACCAAGAAAGAATATCTCTTTCTTCTAAAATTTTACTATCATAATATCTTGGGTCAGGAATAAGCATCATTTCTTTCTCCTTTCCATCCCTTCGGCTATTTCCTCGGCGATTTTTTTGGCAGCATTTACCGGACTCCCAATTTCTTCCGGAGGTTTTCTAATCGGTCTGCCGATTACCAAATAGTCGGCTCCTGCCTCAATAGCTTCTGCCGGAGTCATAACCCGATTCTGGTCCCCTTTTTGGGCCCATTTTGGTCGGATACCGGGAGTAACCTTCAAAAGATCATTAAATTCTTCACATCTTCCTAATACTTCAAGCTCTTGGGCTGAACAAATTAATCCGTCTACTCCGGCAATTTTTGCCCAGCGAGCAAATTGTATCACTTTTGCCTTTGACGGCGCGCCATAGCTTAAATAAGCTTCTTCTTCAGAAAGAGAGGTCAGAACCGTAACAGCTAATACCTTGCTATTTCCTTTATTTTCTACTGCGCTTCTTATCATTTCTACGCCGCCTGATGCATGAACATTAAACATCTCTACGCCCATTACAGCAATCGGTATAGAACATTTCCCAATAGTGTTTGGGATATCTTTGAACTTTCCGTCCCATAACATTTGTCTCTCAAGCAAAGAAAATAGTTCTCTGATCGTAACAAGCTCCTTGGTGGCATTTTCTAAATTTGAGGCAGTAACTAGAGATGCCAATATAGAATTAATAAACTCCAGACCGATCTTAAAATACCCAACATGCGATTCGAGCTTTCGAACTAAATCCAGGGCTTCCTCGGGACTACTTACATCCAGAGCTACAATAATTTTATCTTTTGCTTCCATCTTTTTTTCCTTTCTTTTTTTTAATGAGTTTCTGACTTTAATCCTTGTTTCAATTCGACGATACTACTATAACCATTCTCCTTCATATACTTTTTCAATCCATCTATCACCTCCGTCATGACACTAGGGTTAATAAAATTAGCTGTGCCGATCTGAACAGCATCAGCTCCACATTCAAGAAAATCTAAAACATCTGTTACATTTCTAATTCCCCCGATTCCAATAATTGGTACTCCTAAATTAGCTTTGGCTAATTCATAAACCAGACTCAGAGCTATTGGTTTAATGGCTGGCCCGGAAAGACCGCCGTTAAGCCATGTTTCATCCTTACCCCTTACTTTGGCTCTTGCTTTGACTGTATTAATAAGAGACAAAGCATCAGCGCCACATTTAACAGCCTGCTTAGCTATTTCAACAATATTAGTCACATTAGGCGTAAGTTTGATAATGAGCGGCAAAGAAGTAATTTCTTTTAACAACACGACTAATGCGCCGACAACCACATCACTTTGGCCAAAAGCCATTCCACCTTGTTTGACATTTGGACAGGAAACATTTATTTCCAAACCGCTAATTAAATTACTAACGCCTTTTTTTCAATCTTGCGAGCTATTTCTATATATTCATCTATCGTTGAACCGGCGATGCTGATAATAATCGGCGTCTTAAATTTCAGTAAAAAAGGAATTTTCTCACTAATCACTGCCTCAATGCCCGGATTCTGTAAGCCAATGGAATTAATCATCCCTGCATCAGTTTCACATATACGCGGCGGAGAATTTCCCTTTCGCGACTTTAAAGTAGTGGTTTTCATTATAACAGCCCCAAGTTTTGAGATATCAACAAATTGAGAAGCTTCCTCCCCGTAACTAAAGGTCCCGGAAGCCGGCATAATTGGATTTTTCATTTTAATTCCTACTATTTCTATGGAAAGCATTAAGTCCTCCTTTCTTGCATTTCCAAACCAAACGTTCTGCAAATATTCTCAAATGTTAATTTTCTTATCTGTTTAGGTGAAACACCTATGCTAGGTAAAAATTCTTCCACAAATTTTCTATAAAGATATAACGAAGGAAAACCTGAAAGATAGGGAAAGAATAATTTCTCTCCGATAGCGTGAGGAGCATGGTCGGTCTCAATCCAATCAATTTTCCCCGCTATTAAAAGTTTTATCAATCCCGATACCGTTACCTGGCTTCTTAACGGAGGATTCATTTTGTAAAGCAGGCCATCTGGCCTATTCATTTCTCTCGCGTCCCATAATATATGGTGCGGTGTTACTCCGCAGGTAATTTTAATATCTTTTCTTGCTTCATCTACTAATTCCACAGATTTCGGGCAGGAGATGTGAACAATATGTAATGTTCCCTGAAAATCCATTTCTTTTGCAAACCTTATTTGGTCCTGGATAGCACTAATCTCAGCCTGCTGAGGTCTGGCAAAAGAATGAGAAATCGGATTTAGGGGATCCCACTCTTCTGACTTTAATTCACTTTCTTTTTCGCAATGAACAGCCAAAACTCCTTTATAATTTAAATCTGCAAGAATCCTATAAATTCCAAACTGTTTTTTTGGATCTATAACTGCTAAATCCCCTACTGATTCTCCAGCGTAAAGCTTAAAACCAATGACTTCCTTGAATTTTCTATAAACATTTACAGCTTCCTGTAATTGCTGCTCATCAGATGTTAAGCCAAGAAATAAGAAATAATTACCTACTTCTGTTTTAGGAACTAATTCCAATCTTTCTAGAACATCTGCTTCTGTTAAAATCGGCGGTTTTGTATTCGGCATATCAAAGATTATTTTTACGCCTTGTGCTTTCGCTACTTCAAAAACATGCTTTATAGTTTCTTTGTAGGCCTCATTACCATCTCTACAATGTACATGTGGATCAATCATTTTTTTCCTTTCTTTTTAAATTGTCAAAGAACTATTTTATGAGATACTTTACCAAAACCCTATAATCCTGTCAATAAAAAAACCCCGCTAAGCGGGGAGATTGCGCGGGCGATGGGATTTGAACCCACGATCTCCGCCGTGACAGGGCGGCACTTTAAACCAGACTAAGCTACACCCGCATATTGTTATTTATAAATTTTCTGAAAACATTTCTTTTACGTTTTAAAAATAATCCGTTTATATTATTTACTTTATTATACATAAGTTCATATAATTGCAAACTGTCATTTTTAGAAAAACATAATCTCCAAGCTCCTCCTGAAAAATAAAGTGTTCCTCCCCTTACCACTAATCCTAATCTTTCTTTAATTGATTTCAGAAAATCTTCGCTAGAACACGTAAAACAAGTCATTAAATTAATTAAAAATTTATTATTCCTATCTCTTCTTTTATATTCAGCAATATATACATTTCCATCTCCATCAAAATAGCCTCTTATAAAATCATTGAAATAAATCTTTGAGATGCTCGGTAAAATTTCGTGACCGGTCTTATTAGTTTTAAGTCCTAAATTCAAAAGATCATTAAACATTTCTTTGCTACCAATTTGCAAACGATATATCATTTTGCAATTCTTGCCTTTGTCTATCTCGCTAATTTTGTGATTCGATCCTAATACTTCTCTAATTCTTAATAAAAGATCTCTATCGGTTATACAAAAATCAATATATCTTGCTCCCCTTGAATTTATTATCATGCTGCCATCAGCAATAAAAAATCCTAAAACATATGCCATTTCAGAAGACCATTTTTTAAAAAAGTTTTCGTTTTTAGTTTTATAAATAGGCATATATGCCGGTGGTGGGATTCGAAGAAGTTGCCCGAAGGCATCCCGCCTTGGCGGGATTCGGAGATTGGATTCTTCAGCACACCACAAACTTAAAATAAAGATTTATGAGTACTCTTGTTGCTCAAAATCTTTATTTGTGCCGGTGGTGGGATTCGAACCCAACGACCTAACGCTTATGAAGCGCTCACTCTAACCACTGAGCTACACCGGCAAATCTTTTATGTTGCGGGGCTGGGAATTGCACCCAGGTCTCGAGGTTATGGGCCTCGCAAGATACTACTTCTCCACCCCGCGATACCATTCTATTACATTTTTTAAAAAAAATCAAGATATCAAAACCCGTATTTAAAACCCGGCGTTAAATGTTCAACGTCGGGTTTTACGAATAGTTTTAGAGTAGGCCTCCAAAAATTAAAATAATTCTAAGTCACGAAAAGTCTTCTCATAGATTGCCAATATTTTCTTCGCTTCATCCAAAGTTAAATTATAATCAGGATTATGAACAATGTTATTTCGGGTTTTATGAACTTCCCGAATCTGATCAATATTTGGCAGAGTGGTTGAATCCAACTGTTCTAATCTTTCCCCTATTGTCTCTCCTTCGTATCCCATTTTTTGCAAAACATCGTTCAATAAACTATCTGCCTCAATTACTGCCAGCTTATATTCGGCCTCTCCGCCAACCTCTAATCTTTTAATTATTCTTGCCCACTGCTTAAAGGTTTTCTTTGCTCCAAAGGGCCTATATGCAGTAAACTCTACTATATCTTCTAAAAGTCGCCTCTTTAGCCAGGTGTTTTTTAAGAGAAGGAAAATAACACATCCTAAAATAACTAACGTCAAAACTATAAAAATAATTTTTAGATAGGAAGAAATTCCTGCAACTGTTCCGGCAATTTCAGAAGATGTGATAAAAGAAGTTACATCATTTATAAAATTTGTTACATCATTCATACCCTGTAGAAGAATTTCGACAATAATTAAACGAGTTTATCTTATCGAAATTCTCTATAATTTAGTAAATTTAAGCTATCAACATATACCGTGTTATTTTTTTTGGTTTTTTGCAGAAAAACCCAGTCGAAATTTCTCTACGGGGCATAAATTTTACCAACTTCTAGAATTTTATTTTCTTCAAATGGTCTGCCGATAATCTGTAAGCCGACCGGCAAATCGCCCGCAAATCCTGCCGGGACAGAAAGAGCCGGCAATCCTACTAAGTTTGCCGAAACAGTGAAGATGTCGGAAAGATACATTAATAAAGGATCATCAATTTTTTCGCCTATTTTAAAAGCCGGGGTGGGAGAAACAGGAGCAAAAACAGCATCAATTTCCTGAAAAGCTTTTTCAAAATCTTTCCTGATTAATGTCCGGACTTTTTGGGCCTTTAGATAAAAAGCCTGGTAGTAACCCGCCGAAAGAGCATAGGTTCCTAACATAATTCTTCTTTTAACCTCGTCTCCAAAACCTTTTGTCTTACTTTGTAAATAGACATCTAATAAATCTTTGTTCTCAGATTTTGACAGCCCATATCTTATACCATCGTATCTAGCTAAATTAGCTGAGGCTTCAGAAGTTGCAATAAGATAATAAGTAGAGAGAGCATATTTTGTGTGAGGCAAGCTAATTTCTTTAATTTTAGCGCCGAGTTTCTCAATTTTTTCAACTGCTCCTTTGATTATTTTTTCAACCCCAGAGTCAATACCTTTAATGAAATATTCTTTTGGAACGCCAATCTTTAAACTTGAAACTCGAAACTTGCTGGATCGAGCGAAGCGAGGAACTCCCCGTAGGGTTGCACTTGAAACATTTGATTCTACGGAGGTGGAATCTTTTGGATCTTTGCCAGAAATTGCCTCAAATAGAACTTTGGCATCTTCAGCTGTTTTAGTTATCGGCCCTATCTGATCTAAAGAAGAAGCAAAAGCAACTAAGCCATAGCGTGAAACTGCCCCATAAGTGGGTTTTAACCCAACTACTCCGCAAAAAGAGGCAGGTTGCCGAATTGAACCCCCAGTATCAGAACCTAAAGCGCAACAGCATAAATTTTTTGCTACCGCAGCTGCTGACCCTCCAGAGCTCCCACCGGGAACTCGAGTTAAATCGTAAGGATTTTTGGTCGGGAAAAAACCCGAATGCTCAGTTGAAGCCCCCATAGCAAATTCATCCAAATTTGTTTTTCCAATAATCACGGCTCCAAGCTCATTTAGTTTTTTTATGACGGTAGCATCGTAAGGCGCAATGTAATTTTCCAGAATTTTCGAAGCGCAAGTTGTTTTTATTCCTTTAATTAAAATATTATCTTTTACGGCTATGGGAATTCCGGCTAAAACCGGAATTTTTCCGCTGGTTAAAATCCGATTATCAATCTTTTTTGCTTGAGAAATAGCCGAATCTTCTGTAATCGTTAAAAACGCTGAAATTTCCTTATCGGTTTTTTCAATTCTATTCAAAAAAGCTTTCGTTAGTTCAACTGCCGAAAATTCTTTTTTTAACAAACCCTGATGAGCTTGAGTAATAGTAAGTTCGTAAAGCTCCATCTTAAAATATTGCCTTGACCCTGATATGTCTTTTCTCTTTGTCAGGAGCAGCTTCAATTAGCTTATTTACTACCCCTGAGGGTTGAGATTCTGCTTTGTCTTTTCTCATTTTTCCTAAACTTTTTCCAAAAAAATACTCAGCCGGGTGAAAAGTCGGCTCTATTCCTGAAACATCAACTTCTTTCATAGAATTAAAATAATCCAAAACCGAGGAAAGATCACCTTGAAACCTTTTAAGCTCTTGCTGGCTCAATTTAATCCTTGCTAGCTTTGCAATATGTTGTACTTCTTCTTTTTTAATCATAATATTATCGCGGCGGTTCCAACTCCTCAGTTTTTGCTAATACTTCATGCAACTCACCAATATTTTCCAAAACCACTCCGGCGCCCCTAACCATTGCTGTCATTGGATCTTCAATAATTTTAGTCGGTATTTTTATTTCTTCTTGAATCAAAGAATCCAATCTCTTAAGCAAGCTGCCGCCTCCCGCAAGATAAATTCCTTTTACCATAATATCAGCTAAAAGCTCGGGGGGAGTTTCTTCCACTGTTGTTTTTACAGCCATAACAATCTGTTTTATCGATTTTCCCACAGCTCTTCTAATATCCTCATCTGTAACTAAAATTTCTTCCGGTAATCCGGTAACTAAATTTCTTCCCCTTAAAGGATGTTCTCTTTTTTCTCTTAGCGGAGATGCCGAACCAATCATAATCTTAACCTCTTCAGCCCCTCTTTCTCCTATCAACAACTTGTATTCTTCTTGAGCAAACTGAATTATATCCTGGTTGAGCTTATCACCAGCAACGCGAATGCTTTTAGCAATAACTACTCCTCCCATAGAAATCACCGCTACTTCGGTAGTCCCGCCTCCGATGTCAACAATAAAATTACCGCCTGCTTCCTGAACTGCCAATCTTGCTCCTATAGCAGCGGCCATTGGTTCTTCTATTAAAAATACAGCTCCTGCCCCGGCATTCTTAGTTGCATCGCGAACTGCCTTTTTTTCAACCTCGGTAACCCCGTAAGGAACACCGACAATAACCCGCGGCCGAGGACCCAAAATAAATTTTTTTCTTTGAACTTTCTCAATAAAATATTTCAGCATCTGTTCCGTTACCTCAAAATCAGAAACAACTCCGTCAACCAAGGGCCTAGTAGCTGTAATATAAGCAGGAGTCCGGCCAACCATTCTTTTAGCTTCTTCTCCAATTGCCAAAATCTGGCCTGTTTTTTGATTCAAAGCCACTACTGACGGTTCGTTGATAACTATTCCCTTACCCTGAACGTAAACTAAGGAGTTAGCAGTCCCTAAATCAATAGCTATATTATGAGAAAAGTGAGAAAAAAATTTCCTTAACATAAAATTTTATTATTCATTTTTAGATTCTAAAAATTGTAATACATTTTCCGTTTTTACCAGTTCAGCCTTTTTTGCGTTTCTTTTCTTAACTTCCACAGAATTCTTTTTTAACGTCCTTTCGCTTATCACAATTCTTAATGGTATTCCAATTAAATCCGCTTCGGCAAATTTTTCACCAGGAGTTTTGCCAATTCTATCATCATATAATACTTCAACTCCACCTTTTTGTAAAATTTCGTATAATTCTTTTGCTTTATTTTTTATTTTTACATCTTCTTCTTGTCGCCCAGAACGACTCCCCGTAGGATTGATTTGAATTAAATGAACCTGAAAAGGAGCCGCTTCTTTCGGCCAGATAATTCCTTTATCATCATGATTAATTTCAATAATCGCAGCCATCAATCTCCCTATTCCAATCCCATAACAACCCATTACCACCGGTTTCTTCCCTCCTTTTTCATCTTTAAAATAAAGATTAAAAGATTCGGCGTATTTTGTTCCCAACCTAAAAGTATGCCCTAGCTCAATAGAATCACCTTTAATTAATTCTGCTCCGCATTCCGGACACTTCTCTCCCGCTTTGATTTTAGCCACTTCTAAGTTAGTAGCCCAGTTACATTTAGGGCAATAAATTATCTTATCTTCCCCAACTTTTGATAAAACCTGGAATTCATAGGTTTTCTCTTTAGTAAACACTCCTCCCGAGGCCTCGCTTTTTATTACTTTAAGCCCGCAACGCTTGTAAATTTTATCATAAGCCGCAAGAACTTTTTGAAAAAAATCATCTAAATCTTTCTTGTCGGTATGAAAGCTATAAAGGTCTTTCATTACAAATTCTCGAGTTCTGAGAAGGCCGCCCGTAAAACGCATTTCATTTCTGAACTTAGTTTGAATCTGATAAAGAGCCAGAGGTAAGTCTTTGTATGACTGAATTCGATCTTTTACCAAATCTGTAATTACTTCTTCGTGAGTTGAACCCAAAGCAAACTCTTTTTTATGCCTGTCTTTAAGCTTAAAAAGAGGAGGATCCATATGATCCCAACGATCTGTTTTTTGCCAAAGTTCTTTTGGCTGCAGAGCCGGCAGAAAAACTTCCTGGCCGCCGATCAAATTCATTTCTTCCCGGATAATCTTTTCTATTTTCTTCTGAACTCGGTATCCTAAAGGCAAAAAACTATAAATCCCGGAGGCCAACTGAGAAATAAAACCACCCCTCAATAATAACTTATGAGAAATAATTTCTGCTGTTTTCGGGGCTTCTTTTGAAGTTTTACAAAAAAGTTTAGATTGCAACATATTACAACAATCCTCTGACATCTTTTATGGTTACTAAAATCAGCAAAGCAACTAATAGAAAAAAGAAAACTAAACTGACATTCTGAATAATTTTCTGGTTAACGGGTTTTCCTCGCAACTTTTCGAAAAGTAGAAATACGAACCACCCTCCATCTAAAGCCGGGATCGGTAATATATTAACAATGGCAAGAGCAACAGAGATTACGGCTATAAACGTTAAAAAATAACTAATCCCGATACCCCAGGCCCTGGCAGAACTTTCCATAATTTTTACAGGACCACCTACTTCCATCCCGGACGGTATTCCTTTGCCCTGAACCAAACTACTTATAAATATTCCCCATCCTTTAAGTAAAATCCAGGTCAACTCTCCCGTTCTTTTAATTCCTATAATCGGGGCCTTATACCAGGAACAACGTTTCAAGGCCGTTCTAACCAAAGCCACCCCCATTGGCCCCTCGTCTTCTGGAGAAGAAACCCGGGGCGTTATAGAAATATTTAAAATCTCTCCGCCTCGTTGAATAACTAAAATAATCTCCTCTCCTTTATATTTTTGGGTAAACTCTTGAATCTGGCCTATCTTATCGGTCTCTAAATATTCTTCTTTGAACTTTATTCCCCGGACAATATCTCCGATTTCTAATCCAGCCCCTGTGGCCGGAGAATTAGGAGCAAGAGCAAGAATTTGAACTTTTGGGTCTTTCAAGCTATAATCCTCATCGTTTACTAATACCGGCTCTCCTATTCCTGCGACAACACTTAATAAAATTGCTGCGATTATCCAAAAAGTAATTACTCCGCCTAAAATAATTAAAGACCTCTGCCAAATAGGCCTGGTAGAAAAACTTCGGGGGTCATCAACCGGATTTTCCTGTCCGTGAATCCTAACAAAACCCCCAAAGGGTAAAAGATTTATTGAATAAAGAGTTTCCCCAAACTTCTTTCCGAAAAGCCGGGGAGGATAACCTAAGCCGAATTCTTCAACCTTCACTCCCAATTTTTTTGCCGTAACAAAATGTCCCAACTCATGAAGGGTTATCAAAACAATAAGAGAAAAAATAGCAATAAAAACAGCTAATATCATAAATTTTACTCTATTATCTCTTTCTTTTTTCTCTCCCCCATTTCTTCGACTTTTTTATTATAGTCATCCACTAATTTTTGGAGTTCATCTTTAGCTCGAAATTTATCATCTTCCCGAATTTCTCCTTCTTTAAACTTTTCCTGAATCTCATCCCAGGCTTCTTCTCTCCATCTTCTTATTGTTTTTCTGGCCTCTTCTTGTTTTTCGGACATAATCCTGAGTAAATTTTTTCGGTATTCATCGCTTAAGGGAGGCAAAGAAATACGGATTAAATCCTTGTCAACAATCGGCGAGGCGCCTAAGCTTGACCGGGAAAGAGCTTTCTCAATCGGCTCAATATAAGACTTATCCCAGGGCTGAATAACAATCTGCTTTGGATTGGGAGAAGATATTGATGCTAACTGCTTTAAGGGAAATTTCTGATCAAAACACTCAACAACTATATCCTCAACTATAGAAGGAGATGCCCTTCCCGTTCTTATCTTCATTAGTTCCCTTCCTAAAAAACTAATAACTTTTTCTACCTCCGGTTTAATTTTCTCAATAATTTCTTTGTATTCCATAGATATTTTATCATAGCAAAATATTAATTTCCTGTCGAACTCCAGACTTTATAACCCGGGGTATCTGCCCTTAAAATCACAAACTTATTAGCAACATTTCTAAAGCTAGCCGAGAGTTGACGTTTGTAGTAGAAATTAAAAAACTCGTGGACTGAATAAGTTTAATAATTTCTTTCATTTTAGATAAAGAATATTGGTTAAAAATCTCGGCTTTTTCTTTCCTGACCAACCGAGAGAGAAAAACCTTTCTAAAATATCTCAGCCAGGTATCCAAAACCTCTTTCGCTTTAACATCAGCATCTTTTTCAGATAAATTTTTAGCATAACGGAAACGAAATGCTAAATCAGAATTACTGATTTTAACAAGATCGGAAATAAGTTTTTCTTGGTTTTTCAGTTTCTGAGAATCTAAAAGAAAATTGAAAGCCATCCCCGGTTTTCCAAAAGAAAAAGATGAAAAATGTTCCGCTTTTTCTTTTGAAAGCCCTTGAGCCACAAGATAGTTCTCAATATCGGCATCTTTTACTGGAAAGAAATTCAGTTTTTGAACGCGGGAAAGAATAGTCGGAAGCAAAAGCTGGGGATATTCTGTAATTAAAATTAAAAGAGTTCTGCCTTTCGGTTCTTCAAGAAACTTTAAAAAACAATTCTGCGCTTCTCTGCTCATCAGATGCGACTTATCTAAAATCGCTGTTTTAAAAGAAGATGAATAGGAGCAGAGAGAAAGTTCTTTAATAAGATTTCTTATTTGGGAAATCTGTATTTCTTTTCGGGAAGGATCGGGTTTAACTAAAATAGAATCGGGATATATTCCTTTTTGAATATCCTGGCAACTTCGGCAAACCTGACAAGGTTTTTTTATCGAACGGCAGTTAAGAAATTTAATAAACTCAATGGCTAAAGTTTTCTTCCCCAACTGATCTTGGCCAGAAAATAAAAAAGCATGAGGAAGCTTTCCCGCCTCAGCTAATTTCTTAAGAAACTTCCATTGTTTTTGATGACCAAGAATCACTTTTTTGCCTTTAGAGTGTGAATCCCGCACTCTTTATACTCTTTTTATATGCTCCAAGATTATCCAGCACCACTCCTGTTCCTTTTGCTACGCAAAGCAGAGAATCTTCAGCTAAAAAACAAGGCACTCCCGTAGATTGAGCAATAAGTCCATCCATATTCCTAATTAGCGCTCCCCCGCCCGCAAGAATCATTCCTTTATCCATAATATCAGCTGAAAGTTCCGGAGGAGTATCTCTTAATACTGTCTTAATCACCCGAACAATTTCACCAAGCCTGTCAGAAATTGCCTCGCAAATTTCATTAGAGCTTATTTTAATATTCCGGGGTAATCCGGAAATTAAATCTCTTCCCCGAATTTCCATACTTTTTTCTTCTTTCTCCGGCAGAGCTGTTCCAATCTTTATCTTTATCTCCTCAGCAGTCTGATCTCCAATAGCCAAATTATACTTTTTCTTAATATAATTTGAAATTGCCAGATCCATCTTATCCCCAGCCACTCTGAGTGAATGAGCAGTTACTATTCCCCCAAGAGAAATCACAGCTACCTCAGAAGTTCCTCCGCCAACATCAACAATCATATGCCCAGAGCAAGAATCAATAGGAATACCAGCGCCAATCGCAGCTAAAATCGGCTCCTTGGCCACATAAACTGCCTTAGCTCCAGCTTCCATCCCGGCTTCAATTACTGCTCTTTTTTCAGTAGAAGTAATACCGGCCGGCACTCCGATTAAGAGTTCCGGCTTCAGAAACCTAAAAGTCGTGACCGTTCTTTTAATAAAATGTCTGAGCATTGCTTCAGTTACTCGATAGTCGGCAATTACCCCATCTCTTAAGGGACGGTAAATCCTGATAGCGTCAGGAGTACGGCCGGTCATTTCTTTTGCTTCCTGACCCACGGCTAAAATTTTATTTTCACTTAAAGTAACCGCCACTACCGATGGCTCCTGCAAAACTATTCCCTTATGAGGAGTAAAAACAACCGAGTTACAAGTTCCCAAGTCTATGCCAATTTTTTTTATAAACATGGCGATTTTTATGAACGAAGTGAATAAAGATTGACACCCCGCCTCGGCGGGGTTTCGCTCCGCTCAAATTTTTACTCTTTTTATATCTGCCCCTAATTTTTGAAGCCTTTCTTCTATCCGCTCATATCCCCTATCTATCTGATAAATATTATTAATTATTGTTTTCCCCTCAGCAATTAGTCCAGCAATAATCAAAGCCGCGCCAGCTCGAAGATCCGGGCTGGGAATCTTAATGCCTTTGAGTTTAGTCGGACCATAAACTATTGCCCGATGAACATCGCGAAAAACAATATTAGCTCCCATTTTATTTAATTCCTTAAGGTATTCTAATCGCCCTTCAAACAAGGGATCATGTATCATTGTCGCTCCCTTGGTCTGAGTAGCTAAAACCCCAAGTTCCGGCTGCAAATCAGTATGAATCCCAGGATAAGGCAAACTTTGAATTTTATCTATTT
>Ga0307432_1001382_pt1 | contig 14792 bp, 9 predicted proteins | sample SalMarWE160150MG_FD_202158 | JGI IMG/M metagenome (GOLD analysis project Ga0307432, IMG submission 202158) | Salt marsh sediment microbial communities from the Plum Island Ecosystem LTER, Massachusetts, United States - WE1603-150 | ecosystem: Environmental > Aquatic > Marine > Intertidal zone >...
TTATATAAGAGTTTAAACTTCAGGAATTTACATTCTTTAAAGAAAAATTATGTTAAGGGAATATCCATAAAAAACCTTAACACGTGATTAATTTTTTGTGAAAAGAACCTCAAAAGCTTGCTTTTTTATATAAATTGTTTATAATTTAATAAGTACGGAAACAAAGGAGTAAAATGGGCTATAATATTATGAAAGCATCTAAAAACATATCTAAAAGAATATTTGACATTTTACTTTCGGGAACTGGCCTTGTAATCTCTCTTCCCGTGTGGGCTATTTCCGCTGTCGCGATTGTAATGGAAAGCGGCGGACCTATTTTTATAACTCAGGAAAGAGTGGGAAAAGGCGGAAAAATATTCAAAATTTTGAAATTCAGATCCATGGATAAGAAAGCACACATAGAATCGCCAACCAACCATATTTTAACCAGAGAAAAAAGGACAACCAAAATCGGCAAAATACTCAGAGTTACAGCCATGGACGAACTGCCTCAATTACTCTCCATTTTCAAAGGAGACATGAGCTTCGTTGGGCCCAGACCTATCCATCAGGAAGAGTTAAAAATAAACGGAAGTAAATATAGAACTCTTGAAGACATACCTGGTTTCAACAAAAGATGTGAGGTGAAACCGGGATTAACCGGAATGGCTCAAATTTACAGAGGTAAAGACGCTCACCTTGAACAAAAACTAAAATACGATCTTCTATACTTAAAAAAACAATGTTTTATGCTCGACGCGAAACTCGTCATGCTTTCTTTCTATGTGACTATATTCGGCAAATGGGAATAATATCGTTGGATTGTTGGTTCGTTGGATCGTTAGGTTGGAAAAGACTAGGGACTCTGGACGTTGGACTTATTTATGTTATACATATGATTTTCTTACAAGGTGATGGGTTTTAGGTTTTAAAATAAAATCAAGGAGGCTGTAAGTGAAAAAATTTTTTATGTTCCTATTTCTCCTGTGCTGTATCTCTCTTAATTCCCAGACGTTACATTATGATTCTTATATAGATATCCCAACCGCCAATTACACGGATGGTTTTTTTATAAACACGGATATGAATTTCGCGACAAAGAGTGAAAGCAACGTGGGATTCGACCCTAATATAGGAATAGAATATACTAACGAACAATTCAATATGGCTCTAAAATGGTACAACGAAATCGATTTCGCCTTCGACGTTTCATATCAAATTATTGAACAGAACGAAACGAGACCTTCTATTGCGATAGGTATTCAGGAACTGGCATTTAATAAATTTATTTCACCGGCGGGTTCGGAAGAAACTTACGCCGATGAAAGCTACGAAAACAGACCGCCCGAAATTGCCTCGTTTTACGGAGTTGCCACGAAAGACCTCGGCAAAAACTTTGAAATAACTTTAGGAATCGGCAGAGGAAAATTCGTCGGTTACGGTCCAAGAAGTTTTTTCCCTAATACGGATGTTATCTTCGGCGAAGACCATGAAAACTGGGTAATGGGTCTTTTCGGCGGCTTAAAAATAAACTTAAACAGTGCTTTAAATATTATTCTCGAAGCAGACGGAAGAGATGGCAATTTAGCGTTTGAATACGAAACCGTGTTACTCAAAGGAATCCTCTACTTTGCCAAGCTTGAACAACTTTTCGCTGAAGAAGATTCTCCCAACAACGTAAGAATAGGACTGAACTTATCATATAACCTGATGCCTCTGCGATAAAACAAGCTTACGGCTAACAGCTGACTGCTGACGGCGAAAAAAAACAACTTAAAAAAAATCAGTGCATATCCGTGTCAATCAGTGGCTATATAATATATTCTTATAATCCAAGTAAAATTGAAAAATAGTTAATTAGAAAAAAATAACAAAAAATGTTTCCTTTGTAGTAATTTTATCTTTTATGGGTTGGGTGGACAATTCAACTATTCAACTATTTAACTTTGCTATGCCTGTGTTACTGACCTCTTAGAGAGCAACCTCGATCGCATTCAATAACAAACTCAAATCGTAAGGTTTTTCGATATAATATTTAACCCCCGCTTCGAACATTTCCTTTTTGTATTTTTCATCTTTCAAGGCGGTCAAAACTATAACAGGTATGTTTTGCGTGTAAGCTAAACCTTTAAGATGTTTATAAAAGGTAAAACCTCCCCCACCCGGGAGTAATAAGTCGATAATAATTAAATCCGGTTCTTTTTCCCGCGCGAGTCTCATTCCCTGATCTACATCATAAGCGACAGAGGTCGAAAAATTCGCTCTATGCAGATCCAGCGATAGCTTTTTCACGAAATCCACATCGTCATCGACAATCAATATATTTCCAGCGCTCCCTCCTTCTTCCTCTCCTTTCTCGGGTTCTATTAGATATTCCTCAATTCTTCCCAATAACTCCTGCGGATTGTAAGGCTTTTCTAAATACTCTGTAGCTCCCGCGGCAAGAGCCTTCTCTTTTGTATCGATATCATGCACGCCGGTAAGAACTATAACGGGAATACCTTGCGTTTCCGGTAAACTGTTAACATTTTCCAGAACTTTCAGCCCACCTCCCCCAGGTATATTCAAATCGAGAATAATCAAATCGGGGATTTCCTTTCTCGCGAACTGCACTCCCTGTATGGCATCTCCAACATTCAAGACATCATACCCTGCCGACTGAAGATGTCTTATCATCAAAGCCGAAAGGTCATAATCATCTTCGATTATTAATATTTTCTTTTTCTTCATGTTTTTTAAATACTACCAGCTACTCGAAATGCTTCCCATTATACGCCATTCATTATAATCCTCATATTCGAATTCTCCGTTATAAACATTGCGCTCTATATCCAATCCTAAATTCATGAATCGTCCCGCATATAGGGAAGAATTTAAATATATACTGTTTCCTGAAACATTATCCGAACCGGATGAAACACTGAACCCGATACCGTTCGTCCAGTTATCAAAAAACGTATAATTAGCTCCTAAATCATAAGTCGTAATGCTCTCTTTCAAATCCGAAAAACTGGACTCGGAATAATCCATAGAGAAAGATAAGCTAAGAGGCATAGCAAAACTTACCTCATCGCTAACAGAATATGCTTTAGCGGTATAATTGTTTGCGTCATAAGTATCTTCGTAATCCTGGAAAGAAAAGAAAAAGCTTATATAGTTAGTTATATCGGAAACATTAATATCGTAACCGGTATTAACAGAGTACATATCGCTGCTTCTATCCAGGCCCAGGGAATCATTTATTTCTTTATAAGGTGTGTAAGAAAAATCCAGGTACGGTAAATTTGTAAAATTAAATCCTACACCTAATTCAAACGAATTAAACGCAGTTGTAGAACCTTTTAAACCCAAAATATTATCCCTGTCGTTTGCAAGTGAACCGTAAAGAAACATACTTTTACTAAAAAAGTTCTGTTTTATTCCCGCTTCATATCCTAAAAAGTCATTACGCAGGTAAGGATTACCGAAAGACTCGAATCCGGGGCCCGCCATATTTACAGAACCGTAAATTTCGGTATCGTAAATATTTAGCCCCGAGTTAACGTTAAACGCTACATCAAAAGCGCTGCTTAATCTGGGCTTAAATAAATCTGTAAGAAAGGACGGGACGTCCTCATAACTAAGCGCGGGCATACGAACATCTCTCGTCACTTCCGTACCAACAATCTCAGATTCTATATAAAACCCCTCTTCAAGAAAATCCAATCTAAAATCGATACCTACAACATAATTTTCCTTTGGTTTCACAATTTCTACACTATCGGAATCACTGTAAGCGGGCAAAAATAAAGGATCCACGGAAGATGTATCGTCCCCCGAATGCATGTAAATAAAATGAAGGTGCGGCGCTTCTTTTTTTCCGAACCCTACACTAAAAGCAGTTAAATTCCTCTCATACGCGTAGTCGGTATAAGTCGTATCTGACCAGTCGACACTTCTCTGAAGTTTTCCCTTTGTCCCTTCCATGTGAAAAATCCCGGGGTTAAGTTCGACTACCCCTCCGGAAACAGGTACACCCGAAAGAGTGTAGGGGGAAAAAGAAGGATAACAGGTCCCGAATTCCACATTTGAAATAGTAAAAACAAAACTCGGAAGATTGACCTTATCCCTCAACATTTTTTCCGGTTGTATGCTGATACGATATTTATTGAGCGCCTGACGGTATTGCGATTCCAGAGAACTTAGCTGGAAATCAAAACTAATAGGCATTTTATAAAAAGATATTGTAGGGCTTACGTTAAACCGGACTTGCGAAGTCGGTTCCATTGTAGTATCTCCGTCTATATAATCATATTCTCCGTACAAACCCGCCGACCCGGAAAATTCGACGATGTCAGACGCATAAAAAACAAGCGATACAAAGAAAAGGATTAATGTTATCTTTTTTATCATAAGTTTCCCGCCAATTTATCTCTTTTTCAGAGGAGGATCCGGAGGCATCTGTATTCTATTCGTTTTTATAGTCGCGCCGTTTAACTTATTCCAGTTGCTGGGAGCTACCTGCTGCCACTCTTTACCGGAAACGTTTAATGTCCTGGGCGGCATCTTTGTTATCTTTCCGTCTACAACCTGTGTGATTGCAAGATTACAACTAACGGCATTTTTTTCTCCCTTTACAAGAAGAGCATCCCGCCCCTCAGACAAACGTAGTTTCACAGGCGAAGAACTGGGAGCCGTAAGATTTGTAACTTTGAATACTCTGGATATATCCGAACCAGGGACACTCCGATGTAATTCCACCTCAAACTTTGCCGTTCCCCTTCTGCTGCTCAATTTTAATTCTTGATTATTCGTTGAAAGTTTCTTTACCTCGAAATTATCTTTTCCGCTCGACCCGCCGGGCGCGGAAAGCCTTATTATATTGTCTTTACCCGCCATTTCGAATTTGTATTTTTTTCCGGTAGAGACAATCTCAAAATTGAGATTCTTACCTTCGGAACCTAACGCGAAGTAAATCTCCGGAGCATTCTTCATCCGGGTGGAACTTCTGACTCTTCCTCTCGTAGCGGCAGAAATCATAGGCATCCTGAACACATTTTTCATTTTAAGCGACGGATTATCTTCTATATCTGACAACCTATTATGCGAACCCGCGCTGGTCTTGTAAAATTTATGCCCTTCGTCATCCGTAATCTGAGAAATATTCGCGCCTGTAAGAAAAATATCATTCATTGCATCAGTAATTCCACCGAGCTGCAGGGGATTACGCGAAGACGCTTTTACTACTGACATAGGCGTAGCAAAAATAAAACCATCCGGAGAGCCCCAGGTTTCCGCAGCATCCCACACGTAAGACCAGTTACCATTGCTTTTGGTAATTTCGATATAATTGCTGTCGCTATCGTAATAATCCTGACGATTAGGAATCCATTTGTTTGAATCGTGTATATAAATATATCTCTTTGAACCATTATCTTCCACTCGGTAAGGAACCAATGTATGCCCGACAAAACTCATATCCTGAACTATGGTAAGTACAGGCAGATCTCCCATAGAAAGATAATATTCCACCTGCTCATAAGCATAATTACCATTCTTTATTTTACTGGTGGGACCGGTGATATTCTCAGCCATCCACATAATACCTGAATGACTCCATTCATGACACTGCATAACTGTTATCGTAGTACATAATTTTGCCGAAGTAGGTCCGTCCGTACCTCCCGAATAAGTATAGATAGGTTTACAAAAACCCATATGCCCTTCTTCTTTGTAAATTATGTTGGTAAGCAGGCTCATACCAAAACAATTGCCGGCAGCAACAGCAAACGCGGCATTGTAAGCGTGATAAAAAGCATAATCCAGAGGACATAAAACCTTGGCTGTAGACGAATCAGGACAAATGCCGATAAAACTTCTTACATATACTTCCCATGGCAGTACCGTACTACCTCCATCGGTGAAATAAGTAGTGTTTCTAAAACCCCAGGTGTGCTTTTCAATAAACTCATCGGCAGCAAACAAAGGAATTGCCAGGAAAACGACAACTATCAAAGTTAAGATTAATGTTATTTTTCTCATCTCATCCCCCTCTTTAAGGCGTTGCCTTACCGTTTTTAGCAGTTGAAACGAGCGATCGGTTTCCATTTTTAGCAAAATACTGAACCTTGTAGTAGTAGTCTTTATTCCCGATTACCGTATTATCGAGATACCTACTATCTTTTACGATAGGACTGATCTGCCGATAACCCTTGCTAAGCTCAGAACTTCTGAACACTACAAAACCTTTGTAATCTTTATCGTACTCCGGCTTCCATTCTATAAGTAAAGCGCATTTACCTGAAGGCTGAGTAACCTGGAGATTCTTTGGTGTAGGCGGAGGCCCGATATTATATGTATACGTTTCTATCGGAACAGAAGCTTCTCCTATATTTCCACCGTAATCCGCGGCTTTTATTTTATACCAATACACCTTCTTTTCCTGTACGGTTGTATCGACAAATGAAAATACAGAATCAGCCGCCCATACATTCGTAGCCGGGATATCTTTGCAATCTATCTTTTCAGGGAATATAAGCGTATCACTTACTCTCTTGTAATGACCACTTTCTTTCTCCGCTCTATAAACCATAAATCCAAATAAATCCTGAACAGGGGAAGAAACCCACTCGACTTTTATCGATCTGTCTCTCGCTTTAAGCCCTGCTATAACGGGTGGAGCGGGCGGTGTTTCCTCTCTTAATTTCTGACAGACACTTTTGGAAGTATCGCTTAAATTTTGACTCCTATCATAAGCTTTTATAGTATATCTGTAACAAATAGGAGAACCGGGCGGAACAGTGAAATCATTATATTTAAGACTATCGGGATGATCTCTATTTCCCACAAGGTGCGTGGGATAAGGTTGCCATTCCCATTTTGTACATCTTGGATCACCCGTCGGCATATGGGTTGTTGCCTTTTGTTGTTCATACTCAACACATACAGAATCTCCTCCGCAAACCCCTCTATATATATTATAACCCGCAAGATCGGACGGAACAGGATTCGGTTTTTCCCAGGTTAATGCAATATGGTCTGCATGACTCTTTGCCACTAAATCGCGCGGAGGGGTCGGAGGTGTTGTATCCGGTAAATTGTTTCCTGCTGAAGGAGAAAGACCGCTTATATTACCTTCGTTATCGATACTTCTAACCCTGTACCAGTATGTTTTTTCTCCATACGCGGAGAAAATCGCCGGGTCCGTATCCTTAAAGAAAGGGAAAGCTCCAAACGTATCAGGAATCATAGGATTAATCATAATACTATCAGCCAAAGAATCCGCGGAGTTAAAACGATAAACCTTATAGCCCTGTATACCCGACAATTCCACGTGTCCTAATTCATCATGAGTAACCTGATACCATTTCGGCTGTAAGCCGTCAGGATAAGCTTCGACGGTAATTCCATAAGGCACAGCCGGCGGTGTTTTATCCTCGGGAAGTGTGGGAACATTCGAACTGAACATACCCGGTCTACCAAGAGCATCATAAGCTCTAACTTTATATCTGTAAGTTATTCCGTTATATGGCCCATATATCGAGTCAGGAGCCACAACTTCATGCTCTGCAGGATAGCCCGATCCATCCCAGCGCATAAAATCTATAAAACAGTTTTTCTCAGAAATCTTATTTCCTTCTAAATCGAGAGTACATTTCTCTACTATATCGGCTCCGTTTACCTTAATATAAAGCGAGGTAAGAGCATTTCTATAAACATCATAACCCGAAGCGGTTCCCATCTCATTCCATCTTACCATAACCTTGTTATCACCCGCAATAGTAGTAACACCCGAGGGAGGAGGTAAAGGAAGAACCGTTCCGGCAATAACCGTGGCTGTATCTATGGGTTTAATTTCCATGCTTGCCCCCTTACGCTTAGTGGGTGTTTTAGCGGGTGTTATTGCATACATATATTTTTTACCAACAACAACATTATTATCAACATAAGCCTGTCCCATGACAACACCAACCTTCCAGTATTTACCTGTAAGAGCCTGTAATTCTCTATAAGTCTTGCTGGTATCAGAAACAAAGGAAATATTACAGGCACCAAGATTAGCGAACCCAACCTGCGGAACGGTCGGAACGGCGGCAAGCATATCTTTACTCGTGCTCTTAAGAGCTACAATAGGAGAACCCTTAATCATATTTCCTTTTACGCCGGCTTTAAATTTAAGTTTTGGAGGTCCGTTAAGGATATTGACAATGGCCTGCCATTCTTCGGAACCTTCAGGTATAATTTTCTTAATATCATCACAGTCAGTCATAAGTTGAATAGGTTTTGAATTTACCGGTTTCGTAGAAACAGAAATAGACGGTATCTCTTTCCTATAAAGGTTAAAGGATTTAACCCCTTCCATTTTAGGCCATTTCAACAATACAAATGTATTTTTACCTTTATTTTCACTGCTTATAGCATAAAGAAAACCTGTCTCGGTAGGGGCAAAAAGGCCTTTGAGCATAGAAGGATCTTTAACTTTCATAAATTTATCTAATTTGCTATTATACTCTCCAACTAAACCCAATTTGCCGGCAACTGCCTTTACCTGAGAGACAAGAAGTGCTACCTTTCCATGCTCACCATCGTCAGAGATCAAGCCATCTCCATGCGCACCATCGTCAGAGATCAAGCCATCTCCATGCTCACCATCGTCAGAGGCTTGTTTTATTTTACTGAGGATAAAATCAGCGTCGCTTTTTGTCCATTTATACCAGTGTTTCACCTGGTCCCTTTTGAATTTTCCAAATTTTGCTGATTTTCCTTTTTCCATAGAGGCCATCTGACCCTCTCCCAGCTTTGTCTCTTTTCCGGTCCCCTTTTCTTTGAAGTTTAAACTTCCTCCTATCATTTTACACTCTACTTTTTTCGCGATAAAAGATTGTTCGAACTCCGTACCTGTAATACCGGAAATAGAAACAGGAGTTACAACTTCCAGAGATTCGCCTTTCACAAGCTTTTTGACCTTTGCCCAGATTCTTCCAAAGGAAAGAAATACAGACCTTTTCTTCTCTCCTCTTGTATTAATACTGGTATTCGCATCCAGGTAAAGCGTTGTGCTGTCGGAATAAAGAATCTCTGCTTTAGAACTATCTCCAACTATGACTGTATCGATATCCTTTAATTCCATACCTATGGTAGGAGTAATAGTGGTATCAGCTCTTTTAACCACCACATCGTTTGTGTAAACATTCAATACAGTTCCCAATAATATTATTAAAAACATCGATACCTCCTTACTCTACGTAGAAGCCACGGTTTGAGTTCATTCCTGCAGTAATATCTATTTCGCCGCAAACAACCCAGAGCACACATCCTCTAAGACCAAAAGTGCCCTCGAATCCTGTCGGGGTTCCAAAATAAATCTCTAATTCTCCCCAGGCTGACGCGGAAACAAGACCCCAGAGTATTTCGCCGTATATGTAAACTCCAACTACCCCTACAATAGTGAAAAGTCCCTGAGTAGTTCCGTCACTGCCGGTATAATTGCCACCTATGAAGGCTCCAACACCTGCATATATTTCAACTCCGCCTTCGAGTATTCCAGCCACCCCTATAGATATTTCGGCATCGCCAAAGATATAAATACCACTTACAGGGTCATTTATATTAGCCATATTAATACCAAACCGCCGGCTTCCGCTGCTCCCCTCTGTAATGACCCATACCTGATCCTTAGGAGCATTGTACCCTATGAACAGACCACCCGAAAGACCGCCTCCCAATGTTATACTGCATATATTCACTGCCAATCTTCCCTGTATGTAATTTGCATCGCCGCTAAAGAACCAGTTAGCCTGCCCATCCGCCTCAAGATCTACACCTACAGAACTCAAATCGAAAGCTCCTTTTATTTCGCCTTCTACGCTTCCCGCAACACGGTCAGACTTAAGAAATACGCTGCCTGTCATTTCCAAATCGGTTCCAAGGACATAGAGATACATCATACCATCAGCGGCAAAAGTTGTTATATTCGGGGTAACCGCCATCTTGACTTCGACTCCTACTCCAGCTTTAGGAACAAGTAAATCGAAACCACCCCCCACGGTCGATTCGATTCGACCGCCAATCACGATACGTTCCAGCTCATCTCCTTTGATGACAGCACATCCCCAGATTTCACCCAAACTGGTCAACTCGACATCCAGAAGCATTAAATCATGCACACTGTTTTCTAAAACACAAATTTTTATATACAAACTATCAAGTTCAATCTCGGCATCGACCGGAGAATTCGCAAAGAAATCAAAATCGACTTCCCCCGAGCCTATAAACCCATTTTGATCCGCGTCATCGTAACCAATCTTATCAAAATCCATTTCCGCGATACCCGAACCCCAGTTTCTAAATAGTGCAAAATCCTTTGGGTCTATGGAAATGAGGCGCGAGTAGAAAGGCGCTCCGGATACAGTATGTTTCGCGTCATGCACAGTAATCAATGTATCGGGCTCTCCGAAGAAATTAAAGTGAATACCGGCTCTAACTACAAGTTCTCCCGGCTTACCAGAAGTAAATTTAGAAAGAGCAGCCGAATCCAAAGTAATCGGGAAACCGTCAAACTTCTGATGCGCCGCGTTGTGGTTGAAATAAAACTCTCCCAAATTTCCGTCGGCGAGCATTTCACCCCAGATTATATTAAACCCTTGGCTGAAATGTACGGGCTCATGAATCTCGGCATTTGTATAAATAATTTCTCCTATCCTTACACTAACGACACCTCTCTCCGAAGTCAAACCAACACCCCAATAATTGAGATTAAGTGTATCATCCGGGAAGAATGCGTTACCTCCCGCGAAACTAGCGGTAGAAGTAACGCCAAGTTCCTTAAACGGAGGTTTTATATCCGATGGATAAGGAATCTGAAAGTTTCCTCTGAGATCGGTATTAAATGAAGAATTACCCACAAACCAGAATCTCATGAAGGGTTCCAGGCCGTCAACATGAGTAAAAGTCGTATTAAAAGAAGTACTCGCCAAATATCCTGTTTTACTTGGTATCCCGAGATCAACATTCATATCCGGAGTTTCGACATCCGACGATAAAAACCCTCTCATCCCCTGCATTTCCAGATTAAACCAACCTTGATTCTTTTTTACTTTACTAGGCGCTTTAACCTGCAAGTTAGCATTTTCACACGAACTCATTTCCTTAAATCTCAAAGGATTGCTTGCGTCGCCCGAATAAGCTGTCAATACATCAGTATCTCTTTTTAGGCAAGGCACAATTAAACCTATCAAAGTATCCGGTCTTACAAGATTAAAAGTATCACTCTGTACAACCGTATGATAAGCGTAGGGTTTGGCAGGAAGTTTAAAATATGTATTGCTTGCACGTAATCCAAAACCACCCCATTTCATTTCACTGGGCACTTTAACCGCAGCTCGTAAATCCAAAAGGGAATCTACAAGGAGCGAATCATATCCTGATGTAATTTCATTGCCCACCGGGTTAACAACCCCATTGCTATCCGAGGGAAGAACTATATTTCCGTTTATGAACTTTCCTTTTTTTACTTTACAATTTTCGATTTCGAGTCCTCCTGCCGTCAAGTTTACTTCGAACCCCATCGGAATTAAAGAATAGAATTTCCAGGGCTGGGCAAGCTCGAGAGTAGCGTTAAAACCACCCGGTGCAAACACCCCATCATCAAACGTATATTTGCCGTAAAGATAACCTGTATTACAGGTATCCATATCGGGCTGCTCGATTGTTTCCCCTCTTTTCATTTCTATTCCTACTTTGCTGGGTGTTATTGTTTTGCTTAAATCAACCAATATTTCTTTCTTAGATTGAATTATTATTCCGGTCTCCCCTAAACGGAAAGGACCTCTGTCTTTGACCTCAAGTTTTTTGTAAATATCCGGGATAGGTGAAAGTCTCGATACAAAAGGTCCGAGTTCAACCGGCTCGCAACCGGTCGTATCATAAAGGCAGCTAACCTTAACTCCGACTTTACCACGCGCCGAATCGGGCCACATATGAATATCATAGACTGAAACATAATAACCCTCGACTCCAAACTCGATGGGGGAAGAGAAACTCTTTTCGATTTCACCAGAAGTAACATAAGCGGTATCTTCACCGCTCGTCCAATCCGCCTGCAAATTTTCAAAATCGACATCAAATTTTATTTCCAAATAAATAAAAATCGGACCGCCAGACTTCTGCACAAAGAAAGATTCTCCGCTACCGGAAAGAGAATCCATTGAATATGATGTGTAAGTTATATTTTTTATAACAAAATCACCTATTTTTAAACAATCAGGTCTTAATAAGGGTTTTATTTCCTTTATTATATCGGGATTAACTTCCCATATCTCACTCATACCCTGATTCCTTCCCAGAGGAAGACCATCTTCATAAGCAGATTGAACCTGCCAGGCATAGCGTTTATCAGGATCAAGCGCTCTTGCTCTCAAAGGGTACATGAAATTTGTTTTGTTCATTCTCTCTTCCTGATACCAGGCAGGATTCGACCTCATCGCTTCTTCTTTGGTTTGTCCTTTATATATCTCGACAATTTTAAATTTATAGAAGACCCTTTCATCCGCAGGTACGGGCGCGGGTTTAGTCCAGGTAAAATTGGGACGATTAACTTTTAAGCCTCTACCGGCTTTAGGAGATATCAGTCTTGGTGGGTTGGCTGGTCGAACCACGATATTTATACACTGCTCTGCTAATTCTCGTCCTGAAGAAGCATCTATAAGATAAATACAGGCGGTATAATTCCCCGCGGGGACACTTCCAGTTCTAAGTATAAAAGATTTATCTTCTTCTCTATACCATTCATCTCTCAAATCTCTTACATCTCTCGATTTCACCTTCAATCTACCCGTTGGGGACTCGAACTCATTGGTGCTAGCTCTAAATACATCATTTCCAGATTCTCGAATCTCTCCCCGCAGAAAAACCATACGCGGTTCACCAGAATTGTTTATAATTTCCAGAGACCATAAGTCTTCAATACCTAATTGATTTGGTGGCGGTGGATGCAGACGTAGTGAAAACTGAGCTAAAACCGGGAGACTTAAAGCTAGCATCAGAATGCCAACTAAGAAAACTATCCTACCCTTCATAATTCCTCCTTACAATTTTAAATTACAATTTTATGAAAAATATTTATAACTCGTTCTTAAATCATTCTACGGATTTTTACACCTTTTGTCAAGCGGAAATTTAAGAATTAATGGAAAATAAATAAAAAAACCGTGTTTGTCAGTGTAGATTTGTTGCACTATTAGATATTTGGTACCAGGTTGTGCTTCTTCGAATCAGTTAAATGGTCAAATTAAAAAATAGTCAAATAGGAAAAAAACTTAGCGTTCTTTGTGCCTTTGTGTGAGAAATAAGTTTTAGTTCTGACTTTGGACTATAGACTTTGGACGTTGGACTGATCTGTGTTCTTTGTGTTAGAATAATTATAGATTATCGATAATGTTCCACTTGGCGATCCATTTACCCTGTCTATCGCCGGAAGGATCAAACTTTACGTAATCTTTAGGAAGATATTTTTTCTGTATCTGAACATCGACACCTATATCTTCAAGCACATAACCTAATCGTGCCAGTAAACTTTTATTATGACATCTGACCGCGTATTGTATTAACTTTTTTATCGATATATAATCGATGAGTTCTTCCAAAATGATCTTAAATTTTATAAGTCCGGGACCATAGGCTGTTTCTTCCAGGCAATCCAAGAGCGCTTTTTCTATTTCAGCCATCGCTACTCTATTCCCATTAATATTAAACTGACAGAAACCGAAAAATTTATACGGTTTTAGTGTAATGTACTTGAAATTATAGTTCTTAAATGCTATAGGTCTTTTCCTCTTAGGTGTGGCAACATAATAAATTTCATCCTTTGTGGTTTTTCTCTTCATATATACAGATAAAGCTGTATCAAAAGATATATATGAAGGTTGTACAGTTTTAGAAGCAATCAGAAACGGATATTCCGCTCCTTCGGGCAGCGTGTACTTACCTTTTTCTATTTCTTCTATTTTCTCGTCCATCTTGAGCTGAAATACCATTTGAGAAGCATAATTATGGGATATATCGAATAAAGAACATATATCCGAAATAGTAAAATAGCTCACTCCTGTTTTTCTTAAACTGGATAATATCAATTTCTTTGTAAGTGACATAGTCAATACTAACAGGGAAACCCCCAGTAGTCAAGGGGGTGGCTTGACTAATTTTCCTCTATAATTATAATTAAATAAACAAAAAGGAGGAAACTTTGGGAAAAGAACAAAAAGAAATTAAAGTTAGATTCCCTGAAAAAATAATGGGTGGCTCATACGCCAACCATATGATAGTATTACACACAAAAGAAGAATTTATTATGGATTTTATAATGGCATCACCTCCCGCGGGAAGCGTTACAGCGAGAGTCATTACCAGTCCCGGGCATATGAAACGTATTATTAACGCACTTTCCGATAACGTTAAAAAGTATGAAGAAAAATACGGAGACATAAAAGAAGCTCAACCCCCACAAGGATTTATCGCTCCGGAAGTAAAACCAGCATAAAAATTTAACACCCCACCCCTAACTTTACACTTTTGTCCGGGACAAAAGTGTAAAGTTAGAATGCATTATTTGACAAAAGGCGATAATTAAGTACAATTAATTATGAGAATACTGGAGAAAATTAGAACCCAGGAAATCAGCGGCTATTTAACTGTCAAAAAAAGGATCGTGTATCCAGGAGCAGTATACCATATAACTCAGAGGGCACCCGGTAGAGAAATTGTTTTTGTGGAAAACGGCGACTATCTTAAATTCCTTTCAGAATTAAAAAAAACGGTTGAAAAATTTCATTTAAATC
>Ga0307432_1001384_pt1 | contig 14788 bp, 5 predicted proteins | sample SalMarWE160150MG_FD_202158 | JGI IMG/M metagenome (GOLD analysis project Ga0307432, IMG submission 202158) | Salt marsh sediment microbial communities from the Plum Island Ecosystem LTER, Massachusetts, United States - WE1603-150 | ecosystem: Environmental > Aquatic > Marine > Intertidal zone >...
AGGAAACCAAAAAACCTTCAAAGAAGAAAAAAAAATAACAAAAATACCCTTCATAATATTTGAGGGGTATTTTTATGATTAACATTGGTCTGTAATACTCTTTTATTGAATTTTACCTTACTTTTTTTGGTTAATATTAGCTCTCTATTTTTTCAAGTTTTTACGACAAGGTCTAAAAGGTCATATCATACCACTCAGCTTTTTAACTCTCATTAAATCGTAAATTTATATCTTACTTTTTTTGATATTTCTTTTTTAATTCTATCAATCTTTTATTTTTTTCTTTTTCCTTTTTTTCTTCCATTTCTTTTTTTCTTAAATATTCACCATAACTAGATGTACCCATAATAGTTCTAATTAATGGTAACTCAGCTGTTTTTTCAAATGAACTTTTACCTTCTAGTCTTTTTGGTAAATCAAATAAACGTATTAAATCATTTACCATACCTGTTTTTATAACATAATCTATTTTGATTGGAGACCAACCAAGAGCTGATCCAATAGTTTTAGCTACTGCAGATGTGTTTTCTGTTATTTGATATTCACTTGGCACATTTTTTGATTCAAACCATTTATTTCCTACTTTAACATAATTAGGTACAATTTGTTTATCTCTAAAGAAAGAATAATTCGATTGTAATTCATACCACTGTTGCAAACCAGGTGGTACTAAGCTACTTTCAGTAATTGGACTGAAATCACCTACTAATTTTGCTAAAAATTTACTAGTTGATTCAGGATATTTTTGATTACTTAATCTTAATATTCTTTCAGTAATATTACTTACAGCTTGCTGTGCTTCACCTTTAGGTATTTTAATATAATGAGGAACTTTGATTGTATTTCCATTTAAATCTCTTCCGTTAGTTTCACCTGCCATTATAACCCAATATTTTCGTCTTTCATAATCAGGTATATTTTCATAACTTGCATATTTTGAATTATATGCATGAAGCAGTGCAGTAGGATAAGCAGCTGTAAATAATAAAATTCTTGTAGCCTCTGAAGGATTTTTATCAATAGCTTTAAGTACATTAGTTGCTCCTTGTATTCTTGCATTAAGAAAAGGTATAAATTTATTAGCTATTTTAATAAAACTTCCACCTTTACTAAAATCAATAGTTGAATTACGTGCTATTTTAGCTGCTTCTGTTGCTGTTTTTCCTTTACGTAATTCTCCTTTAAACGCAGCGAGTTTAGACATTTCTTCCATTTTTTCGCCTATATTTCTAATAGCTTCAAAAGGATTACTTACCTTGCTTAATAATCCACCTTTTTTACCTAATTTATCATCTAACATTTTTTGAAATATTTGTTCATCAGTTAATCCTTCTTTAAATATATTACCTTGCAAAGCAGCATGTTTTCTTGCTAAAGCTAAAAGTTCTTTATCCCTTTTTCCTGTAATAGTTCTAACTAAACTTTCTCCTATATCTCTAAGCGGAGTTTTGGAAGTTAATAAAATTGTTTGTATATCTCTTACTGGATTGCTAAAAGCTCCAAAAACAATATTAACTCCAGTAGCTAAAGTTCTTATAGCTGTTGCAGGAGCTGTTGATCTTTTTCCCCATTTTGAATTATTTAACCAATTCATTATTACTTCACCCGTTTCTTTTCCTGTATGTGTTAATGCATCAGACACATCTTTTCTAATAAGCCATTCTTCTTTAACTCCATCTTTCCAACGTGTTATCTTACCCCAACCGTCAGGTATATCAATTTCTTTAGTTGCTATATCATGCAATCCTTTTATTTCATCTCGTAATTCTTTTTGTTCTATTCTTTTAAAATTTACTTCTTCATCTAATAATTTAGCTGTATTTTTAATACTCTCTATAGCTTCTGATTTTCTTTTTACATCAGTAAATATTCTATTATTAAATTCATCTATTTGTTTATCTAACTTTGTTGTTAAATTGGCAACTTTTGTTTCTCTTGTTTCTACTTTACTTAGAATACTTTTTATTTTTGTTGTTGGTTCTACATCAGAAGCCATTACTCGTGCTTCTTCAAATAATTCATCTGCTTCTTTATTAATTTTTTTAGTTTTATTTCTGATTAATTTTATATCAGTAGTTTCTTTTCTAGTCAATGCTTGTTTTATATCTGATACATTTTCTTTACTAACTTGTTTTAATTCTTTATTATTTTCAAGTAATTCAAAAACTTTATTTTTAATATCTTTTAATTTACTAAAAACTGATTCACGAGCTTTTACTTGTTCAGCAGTTTTTAGTGACATTCCTTCTCCTATTTCCGCTGATTTATCTACAACAAAAGACATTGCTTTATTATTTTCATCAGCTACAGCTCTATTAACAATAGTTTTAACTAAAGATGGATCAACATCTTCAGTTAATCTAACAGTTCCTTTTCTTTTTTGTATACTAGTTTTTGTATTTGATGATTTACCACCTAATTTTCCTGTTGTTTCTTCTGTTGTAAAATCTAAAACATGATTAGGTAAATAATTAGGATGAGATTCTTTAATTCTATTATATTTTTCTTGTGATAATTCTCCGCCAATTCCACTTCGTAAACTTTCATCTAATATAATTTGTTCTTCTTTTTGAATTTGTTTTATTATCTCCATTCTTTCTTGACCCATTTTTTTTGTAAAATTTTCTAAATCTTTTTGTACATCAAAAACATCTCTATTTTTTACAAATTTTCCGTTAGGACTTCTCTCCGCTATTTTTCCTCCATTAGCTAAAGTATCAAGATCATTTAAATACCGTGTATATGCTTTCCAATCATGCCATACACCAGGGTTTTTAGTTTCATTTTTGGCAGCTAAATCAGCTAATTTTTCTACTCGTAAAACTGCTACATCTTGCCCTCTAGTGGTAGCTGTATGAATCATATCAGCTACATCTACTTCATCAACATTTTCTAATCCTGATTCTTTAATTCTTTTTGTTAAATTTTCTACAGCTCTATTTTCATTAGATAATTGTTCACTCATTTTTTGTGGAATTTTTTGAATTGTTCGTAATACTTTGGCTGTAGTAATACTTAATTTTTCTTTTTTTGTTTGCTTTGCTTTAGGTTCTACATCATAAAATCCTTTTTCTTCTGATATTGAAGGTACTCGTTCCTTTAATAATTTTGTATACTTATCAACATTTTCTTGGGCTATTTTAATACTTTTATCTACATTTTTATCAATAACACTTTTATTTTTATATTTATTCATTAAAGCAGTCCATTTATCAAGTTCTCTAGTAGCTTTAACTATATCTGTTCCTGTTTTTTTCTCCAATGAAGTAGCTGCTCGTTCTATATTTTTACTTAATTGTTTATTAGCTACCTGAATACCTTTTTTACCAATACTATATGCTTTACCTAACACAGGAGATAATACAGCTCCAACAGTTGCTCCCATTCCACCAGCTTTTAATACACTTCCTAAAGTAGAATCTTCATCTTGTATAGATATTGTAGCTCCATAACCAAATCCAATAGTCGCATCTCTTAATAAATTTTTAGCTAATTGTTTTTTACTAGTAGCTAAAACATTCTTTATTTCTTGCTTAGCCACTTTGCTAACACCCTCTTTAATTGCTTCTTTTCCTATATTTTTTATAGCTCCTCCACCATAAAATGCTAAACCTGTATCTAATATTGATTCACCTAATTCTCCCACAAATTCTTTTCCACTTTTATATGATCCTAACGATTCTATAATAGGAGTGCTTTGACCTGGTAAAGTAATACCTTTTTCAAATTCTTTTTTAGTTCCTTTTGCTTGTTCTTGTGTACTTTTTTTAATATTAAATAAACCTTTACCTGTATCAGTTACTTTAAAAAGATTAGGTGTTTTTTTACCTGCATATTCTCCAACTGTTGCAGCTGTTCTTTCTAAAAATTGTGCAGTAGTTCCACCAAAACCACGTAATATCATGGTAGGTATATTTTGAGCAAACTGAAGAACAGGATGTTTATCTATCCATTTTTCTTCTTTAGCAGGTGTTTCTACTTTTGGCGATGTTATTGTAGATGTATTTTGACTAATATTTTTTATATTAATCTTATTTAATTTATTAACATCAAAATTACTTGTATTTACAATTTTATTAGAAACAGCATTAAGTTTATTTATATCAAAAGCCATTTTTTATATATTAATTATTATGGTGTGGGAGCTGGTGGAGAAACTGAAGCACAAGCTATATCCCAATCTTCTCCAATATCTTTTGGATTTAAACCATAAGCTCTTATGTTAGCACACTGCTCAGCCAATGGTAAATCTTTCCAGCCTGGCAATCCATAGCTCTCATCTGACTGAGGAACACTTAAAATTGTTATTACATTCCCTACTTTTTGTTCTTTTGAAGGTTCATTACTTGAAGTAGATCCAGTGTTTGATTTAAAATCTTGATAAGCCCCTGGTTTAGCATACCCCCATGCCCATTTTCCATCTGCTACTTGAATAGTTTGTCTGTTAGGATCTTTATTCCTAGCTTCTTCTTCTGTATTTACAATTCCTCCGCCAAGTGCGGTATCAATTTGTTCATTACTTATATTAGGAAATTCCATTTTTATTCTATTCCAAATTGTTCCCCAATCAGCACCTTGTTGCAGTTCATTAATAGAAGTTGAAGTTCTTGAATAAAATTCTTTAGGAGCTGTTACACCGCTTATTTCATCTTGTAATCTTTGGTTTTCAATAGTAGCTTGTGTAATTGCTAATGACGAAGCAATTAAGTCAAGTTTTCTTTTGCTACTATTATAGTCTTCTTCTTCTCTACTTGCTACATTATCATATTGTTCTGTTAGCATAGTCTTTAAAGAATTATATTTTTCTGTAGCTCCATCTTTTAAATCAGCATAATCTTCATCAAATTTTTCTTTAGAATACTGATATAGATTACTCATTCGTTCCAACTTCGCATCAAATTCTTTAACAGAATTATTTAAATAATCTATATACCTTTGATTTTGTCTACCTTTAAGAATAGTTAAATAGTTTAAATAATTACCCATTCTCTTTTTTAAACTTGGATCTGATAAATCCATATTAGAAATTTGAGTTGAAGCTGTATCATAAAGTTTATCAAGTTGACCTAAATATTGATCTTTGCCTTTTATATAGTTAGTTAGATCACCTTCTACATTAGCTCCTGCATTTTCCATTTTTAACAATCTGTCAAGTTGCGTATCTAATTGATATTGCTTTTTTGTTTGTTCTTTTAAATCATCAAGATAGTCAGACAAAAATCCACCTTCAGGCAACCAATCTAATGCTTCCTTAGGTATATTTAAAATTCCAGCTAACATTTCTTTATCAACTAAAGCCTGTTGAGCAAATGTTTCTCTTCCTACCCCAGATTCTACAGCTTTTGCTAAATCAGGATTTATTCCAGTCATATCAGTAGCAGTTGAAATACCATAATTATTTAAAGCATCTTGGTAAGTTAAAGATACATTTTTAGAATAATCCTGTGGAGTTTGAGAATAATCCTGTGGAGTTTGGGAATCTTGTATTGGTTGAGAATAATCTTGTGTTGATGGAGTAATATCTGAAGTTGGCATTCCAGAAGTAGATTCCTCAATTGGTGTCCAATCAGAAGGTATTGGTTTTAAAAAAACATAACCAGTAGAAGTTTTAGTTGTAGGTGATTCAGAGATATAATTTTCTGAAAAAATAGATTCTTTTGGAGGAACATAATCATTACCAGAGGGTTGGACTGTATTTGGTGTTTGTTCTTTATTTCCACTTAATAAGGCCGATGACCCTTTTTTAATTTGATTGTAAGCAGTATTTAAAAATGGATTAATCATATTACCAGCTACATTTTTAATAGCTGAATAATCTATTGCACCACCTTTTCCATCCATATTATTTCTTCTTGATGTCATTTCTAAAGATTTCATTATAGCACTAGCTTTTTTATTTTTAGTACTTCCAACAGGGGATAGCCAAGAATCCAAAATCGCTTTAGATAATTTTGGATCTGACATTATTGTTTTTATAGCGAATGATTTTGAATCCATAAAATTAAATATTTATTTTATTTATAATTATACATTGATATATGCTGAAGGGTCAACAAATAATTTTTTGAAAGTATCAAATACTCTAAGATCTAAATGTGATGCATCACCACCACTAGTACTATATGTTTGTCCTGTATTACCCATACTGCCTATTACCTGCCCTGGTTTTATTTCATCACCTACTTTTACATATTCACCATATAAATGTGAATATCTCCATTCTTTACCTTGATTGTCTATTATTTTAATATAATTTCCATAAGCAGGATCACCTTGTTTTTTACCTGACACAACTTCAGTAACTTTACCACCAGAATAAGCAGGGATCGGAGTTCCCATAGAATTAGCTATATCAATTCCTTTATGTGTTCCACCAGGTTCATATTTAGTGCTACCCATAAAAGAAGTAGTTACAGCTCCTAATGGTGTTTTTGTACCTTCTTTCAACCCACCTGATTGATTTATGCCTGTCATTTTATTCATTATATTAGAATACTGAGAAACATCAACCGATTTTTTACTAGGTAATTTCGATGCTGTTTGATATGCTGATTTTATCGCAGATGGTAAAACAGCAGACATTTTTTGATAACTTGTATTTTCTTTTAAACTCATATAATTATTTTATTAAACAGGAACTTTTTCTAATAAACCTGTCACAGGATTTAAAATAGTTTTTGTTTTAACTGGAGTAGGTGTTGTACTTGAAACTACACTAGTTGATGAATTAACAGGAACTTTTTCTAGTAATCCAGTAGATGGATTTAACACAGTAGTTGTTTTTATTTGTGTAGAACTAGGAGGTTGTTCTTGTGTTTGTGTAGGTGATTGTGTAGGTGTTGATAATTTACTTGAAATTTTTTCTGCGGCTTGAACCGATGGATTAGCATTTAATACACTAGATACATCAGAACCTTGTGGAACATAAGAAGAAAACGGATTACCCCCTGTATAAGGTGCATAAGCTTTTTCCTCTTCATTTAATTTTTTATTATATAATGTTTGAGACTGATATTCTTTCTTTCCTTTAGTTAAATCATTTTTTTCACTATATAATTGTTTGTATAAACTACTTTGAAAATTTCCTTGATCATTGATTACCATATTTCTGTAAAGTATTAATTCATCATTTGGTAAATCAGGATAAAGTTTTCTTAAATTTTCTAAACTAAAAAATTGCTTTGTCTCGTCATCTGGCACCAAACCCCACAATTTAGCTTTTTCAGGATCACTTGCTACAAAGGCATTTATTTGTTCAGGAGAACCATAATTTATCAAATAAGCTCGTTGTTGCATTTCTTCGTCTGTTAAATTTTCTTGTCTAATTCTTTCATCAGCTCGTCTAATATTTTGTAATTGTTTATCCACCATTTCCTGAGAAAGACCTGTACCAGATATACCTCGTTGTTGAGCGCCACTTAATATTTCTTGAAGTTGTCCCCATGCTGCTTGAGCATTATCACTTAAATTAATACCTAGTTTTTTATTTATATTCTCTTTAAGTAAATTCCAACTATAGTCAGCAGCAGCTTTTTGTTGATTTGTAGTAGCATCTGCTTTTTGCATCATTATATCATAATAAGCGGCAGCAACATTTTCCATTTCTGCTTTAAACTCAGGAGAATTTATATCAATTGGTGGTATGAGAGTATTAAAAGCATTAGTAGATATTTGAAATAAAGGCAAATCAAAAATACTAGAGTCAACTGAACTCATATTTGATGCGGATAATATTGGATCATTAGTTGATTTCATCCCTTCATCTGTATTTTTCCATTCATCGGATGGTATATTATTATCAAATGCTTTAAAATTTTGATATTGTGTATTACCATTATTAGCTAATTCTTTTGCTTTTGCATCCCTAAAAATATCTCCTAAAGAATATCCACCATAAAGAGTTGCATTAACATATTTAGCCATTAAATTTGAATCTTTTGTAATCGTATCAAAAGTTTGTTGTGATATGTCACCTGAATTTTTAGCTGTTGTTAAAAAAGTTCCAATTAAATTACCAACTTTTACTTCTTCTGATGGATCAGATTTTTCTTTACCATAAAGATTATTATTTCCGTTGGCTGATACATCATCTGGAACTTCAATATAAGTTCCATCATTTTTTATTATGTAAGTATCAGGCAAAATAGTTCCTTGCATTTCTTCACTATCTTTAGAAGATGAAGGTATTATATTAATTAATTTTTCTGTTTCAGCTATCGTTTTATTAAAATACTTAGAAACCGCTTCTATTGATTCGGCTGGTTTATATGTTTGATTATTTTTATTATAGATATATAAAATTGAACTATCATCATCAGAAAAATCAACTATAAATTCATTTCCTCTTTCAGTATTTATTGGTTTACCTGATGTATCTACATTCTGTGTAGCTTCAGTTTTTTTAACCCATTGTCCTCCAATTTTTTCATAAAGTGTAGGTAAATAAGATTTCCAACTTTCGCCTAATCCATAATTAAAGTTATTAATATCTGTTTCTGTAATTGGCGAACCATTTAATATAGAATTAAGACGATTATACAACTGTTGTTTTTGAGTATCGTTTAATCCTGAACTAAATTGTAACATTGATGGATAAGAAGTGGTTGTTTGTTGAACGGGTGGTGAAGTTGGGGTAGGATTAACAATTGGTTGTGATGGTGTAATAGTTTGCTGATTTTGAATTACTTGTTTATCACTCGGTAAATAAGATTTCCAAGATGAACCTAAACCATAGTTAAAATTATCAATATCAGTTTGAGTAATTGGTGAACCATTTTTAATAGCATTTAATCTATTAACTAAACTTATTTTTTGTGAATCAGACAAACCACTTGTAAAAGACAAAGAAGATGGATATGAGTTTGTATTCATCGTTGATGTTGATGTGGTAGCATTTATATCAGGTCTACCAGAATTCATCCAAGTTGTCATTTCTGCTTGGGTTGGTTCTCTGCCATATTTTGTTTTAAATGCTCTTGAATAAGCGTCTGTTGACATTGCCATATTTTTATAAAATTTATGAATTTAGGATTAAAAGTTCACTTTCTGTTAAAGATAAACCAATTTTTTTGCTGACAGTTCCTTCTGTTGTTGATATTATACCACGAGTATCACTTTGATAATAGGGACTTTCAATAGTTAAGCCTGTCATGTAAGTTGCATTAGCTGAAACTTGAATAGGAGCAGAATCTCCTTCAGATGTGGTTTCAGAACAAAGTCCAAGCCATCTTTCTGTAGCATTAGATGTTGTTGCATTAGCTTTATATACTTTACCAGATGCAAATGTAAATAATAAATAAGGTCTTAATGTAATATCTGCATAATTTTCTGAACGAATACTAATTTGTCCTTGTGAAGAAATTCCTGCAAAACCATAATTAGTATGTGTTCCATCAAGCCAGTCTTTTATTTGATCAGTAAAATCAACATTATAAAAATACCATTCATTTTCTATTATTGATTGTTTATAAGCAAACTCTCCAGCATTATGTGTTGGTTTTGTATTCCAAGTCACGGTTGAAGAAGTAAAAGCAGAAGTTAATCTAAAGAATGCTATTGCTCCTATTTCACTACCAGACGAGGCATAAAAATAAAAATTAACTGAAATTAAATCATCTAAATTTAAAGAATCAAATTCTGTTAAATCAAATTTAAAATAAATATAATTTTTTGAACTTCCATATACTTTAGTAAATAAAGGATCTGTTCCATTATAATTTACTGTTGGTTGGTTTTCGTTTACATAAGTTGCATCAGTTAATGTTTTCCTATAATCTCCACCAATTTGTACACTTTCTCCAACATCAATATCTTCTCCTGCTGTTCTATAAGAGATTGTTTGAATTCTTCCAGAGGCAACAAAATTTTCTCCGTCAAATTTAACATAAGCACTAGGTTTACCCCAATAAAATTTTGTTAAATCATCATCATCATCATCTATGCCAAATATAAATCCACTAGCTTCTCCAGTATTATCAAAATCTCCAGTTGCTATGCCAGATCTCATTTCTACATCACCTGTCCCAGCTACCACATCAAGTACTATTGATTTTGAAGAAATAGTGCCAGCAGTTAATTTATCAGCAGATATATCAGTAATATAAGCATTACCAATAACAGATAATAAAGCTAAATCACCTAATCCACTAACTACACTATTTGGTACTGTTCCACTTGTAATATTAATTGCACCTTTTATTGATAAAACTCCTGTACTTTGATTCCAAGAAAGACCTGTATTACCACCTGCTATATCACCTAATATAAAATTACCAGAACTATCCATATATGTTTTCCAAGAAGCACTGTCATAATACCCCATATAAGTGGAAGACAAATAAAGACCTGCCCCAGAAGGAGTTGATAGTGTATCAGGAATATCAACTAAATTAGTTCCCCAAGTAGCACCAACAGTCGCATCGTCTTCAGGTTTACCCTCTCCTGTTACACCATCCCAAGAAGCCATGGTTGAGGTTTGTTGTGCTATAGCATTTAAAAGTAAAGTTCTTTGGTTGTAATAATTATTAAATAATGTATTCCATGTATTTCTAACAATATCTGTAGTTGTATCCATATCACTAAAAACATCCAATGTAGTAAGTAAATAAAAACTTAAATTATCAAAAGCTTCATCAAAATCTTCATCATTTACTAACAAAGATGCAGCTGTAACTGGTATAGTTCCTGTAGTTGGAGTTCCTTCTACCACAATCGCATCCCAAATTTGTTTAACTGTTAATTTTTCTACAGGAGTTATTTTTTCATCATCAGCTATATCATCTAACCTAGCTTTTTGAGCAAGTGCTTCTGTGTCGTCAGTATATTTTGTAGCAACTAGCCAGTTTGCCGCAACATAGGCTCCCGTTGCTTTTGCTGTTACGCATTTTTTTAAATCTCCAGTAGTGGCAGATAAAGAAGTAAGCCAAAGATCACCAACATCATAAGGAGTCGTCGGCTCTGCTACAAACACTCTTCTTTTTCCGTCAGCTGTATCTTGTGCGGCAGATGCTGCTTCTAAAGCGGCAGCGATACCTGTGTCAGGAACTATTACCCATTCATAATTAGGATCTGTAAATAACCACCTATAAACATAACCACCTCCTTGAGTGACAGTAGTACCATCAAGATGTTCTGAACCTATTCCTGTTACTCCCGTAAGTTGGTTAGTACTTTTTCCTGTATAAGTAATTATATCATCTTCACATACTATTGTTCCTGCACTATCAAAATCAGAAGCATCTACTAAATCTATTTCTGTATCTTCTGTATCTATAGTTCCATCTAAAGTAGAAGCTGAACCAAGATCATAATATAAATCACCAATATGGTCAGAATAATCTTCTTCTGCCCATTCGCTGGCTGGTAATTCTGATGTTGTAGGCGGTGTATCACCTGTAGTTACTTTATCATAAAAATAATTTGTAAGAACTCCATCTATTTGATCTTGTAAGTCAGCTATAGCGGTAGCGTAAGTTCCAGAAACAAAATTATCTAACTCAGTATCATCTGTCCATCCTGCATCATTTGTTATTTCTGAAGTATTTATGTCCTCTGGATTTGTAATATTAATATTACCTTGAATTCTTAATCCATTAGTTGTATCATATTTTAAATATTTAGTAGATTCTCCTATAGCCACTCCGTATAAATCGTCTGTATATCCTAAAAATCCATTAAGATTACCCATTCTCATTCTTGTATTTATAGTATCCCAAGGAGATCCATCATGATCAAAAATTGAAATATATGGAGCATTTGTTTCACTTGCTGTCATATAAATTCCACCATCACCAGCTTGTCTATAATTTACAATAGAAGCTCCTTTTTTCCATGTTGGATTTGTATCAGAAACATACATTCCATCTTTATCTCTATCTACACCATAACTTCCTATTAAAACTCCATATACATTAAAATTTGAATCATAATTATTTACTAGGCTATAATACCATGTATTTCCATTTGTAGAATAAACTAATATACCGTTATGTGTTTTTACAACTGTATCTACATTATAAGAAATATAATTATCAGCATCGCCACCAGTTGGATAATTCAATATTATAAAATAATCAACACCAGCTTGTAAAGTAATTCTATTTGCACCAGTAAAATTAAATGTTACAAAATTAAATGAACCCACTGTAACAGTAGAAACATCAACAACATCCGAAGTTGCTAGTATTGATCCTGGATAACTCACGCTACCAAAAGTACCATTATGACTTCTTAATGTTGCGGTAAGATTTCCAGTTGGTGATTCTTTTTTATATAAACTAAAACTACAACTATCTAATGTTATTTCTGTAGGATTATTAAAAGATTGCCCGTAATAATGATATGTAGAATCAGTATAAATCCTATATCCCTGATTACTTGAAACAAAGTAACTATCAATTGTAACTACATCACCAGGTATCTCTGTTATTTCCATCCATTCATCATCTATGCCATCTTTTATTCTTATAATATCACCCACAGCTAAAGTAGTATTATTTTTGGTTGTCACTTGGCAATTATCTAATGCTGTCATATCTTCATTTAAAACATCACCATCAAGAACAGCAAAATTTCCACCCATAACCGATACAACATCTTTTTGAAATACTGAAGTTCTAATTAAACCACGACAAGCAATATTACCAACTTCTAGTAAATCTGGCTCTAAAGTAACACCTGCACCAAAAATTCCTGATACATAATTGGAACTTCTTATTCTTAAATTATCTCCATCAATTGTTAAATAATTTCCAGTAGAAGCACCAACCCTGATTAAACTATTAACAGGATCAAGTAGTATTCCAGCATTAGCTTGAGACGTACCACTTCTTAAATATGTAGACCAAATTGACCACCCGCCAATAGTCCCCCAATTAGCAGTAATAGAACCATTAGTTGCACTAATTTTAATATATTGTGTATTTTCATATATTCCATATAAACCTGTTTTATCTATATAAATTCCAGTGCCTGTAGTTGGACTTGTAGGAGGAATTGTTCCAAAAGCAATAGAAGCATTGCCATCACTAGATAAAGTAACTCCCGTGCCTGTTAATGTAGTTGATCCTATTACCCACCCGCCAATAGTGCCTGTAACGGCTGTAATATTTCCTTCTATCACAGCATTATTGGAATAAAAATCACGACATTCTATAGTTCCTTTTACACCATCTATCATGAACCCTTGTTTTTTTGGTTGGTAATTTACAGATTTTATAAAATTTTTAATCCAAAGGTCATCAAGTTTATCAGAGGTTATAACTTCATTTTCATTGGTAGTTGTTTCAGTAGCTACACCTCTTCCACTAGATCCTCCTGAACCACTTGATTCTCCTGTATTTTTTATTTCTCCATCAGAATTATATTGTTTTATAGTATTACTCAATTCTCCACCAATAATAGAATCACCCCTTTCTAATAAGGAATTATAAGGAGACTCTATAGTCTCATAGTTATAATTATTAATGTTACTCATTATTACAAATTATTTCCTTTAAATTCTTCCTGTTCTAAACTATTAGCATAAATTAAAGCTACTCGTGATATTTTACATAATTTACGTGTAAAATCTCGAATAGAAATCTTAATTTGTCGACACCTAGGTGGTGAAGCTCTATCTTCATCTTTATTATTAATTTGTAGTATGGTACAGCCTTTTACTATTTCTCCTTTAATTTGATAAAATTTTCCATTATCTAAAGATACAAAACATTGTAATCCCGATCCTCTTTCAGTTTCTACAATTAATTGCATAGGATAACATATATCTTCAAATTTAGATCCTAACGATAAATTATCTGTATCTATACGAAAAGGTATTTCTTCATTGCTATCGGTTTCATTATATAAAAATTCATATATATGCATATCTTCATCAGTAGAAGCATATTCTAATCTATCTGGATTAGTGCTACTTATATATGTAGCAAATTGTGAAGCAGGTACCCCTGAATGAACATACCAATTGGTTTGTCTTAAATTATATTCCAAACATACATCTGATACGACTTTATTAATAGAACCGTCTGGATTATATAATGTAACATCACCTATTGTAAAAAATATACTCATACCTTTTTTTCCTGCTGCAGAAGCTTCAAGCCCTGCTTTAGTGGCTCCTTGTATATATTTTTCTACTTTAGCTGAAAGTAATATTGGGAGTTCTCCATTAGTTGAATATATACCACTGTAATGTATAAAGAATAAAGAACCTAATAATTTTACATTTCCATTATCAGAAACACATCCTACTCCAATATCCATATTTTTTAATGAATAATCATTCCATACACCTATATTATTATTATTACCTATAAGCATTACATCACCTATATTTACTAACATTTTTATCCTGTCATTTTGATTTCCTGATAAATGGAAAGTATCATATCGTTGAACATCAGTTCCACTAGGCGCATTAGTTGCCCACCTAAATATTTTTTGTCCTGTATTGGTTCCATTAACCCAAAGTTCATCAGCACTTTTTATATCAGCTTCTGTGGCACTAACTGTAATTGAAGTTTGAGTTTTTCCAGTAACAGTTAATGAAGTAATTAAAGTTCCACCACGATAAACTTGTAAAGTATCTGAAGCATAAATATATTTTGTATCAGTTACATTTATTGTAGTTACTCCTGTAGTATGATCTCCATCTACCAATGAAACAATGCCCAAAGGCTCCGAGGATTTTTGTATACCAGTTTTATACCTCGTAGAACCAACATAATAATCTGCCACATAAAGTTTTCCCTTATAAAAATTAATTTTATTAGCTTTAGGACTATTGTAT
>Ga0307432_1001388_pt1 | contig 14754 bp, 12 predicted proteins | sample SalMarWE160150MG_FD_202158 | JGI IMG/M metagenome (GOLD analysis project Ga0307432, IMG submission 202158) | Salt marsh sediment microbial communities from the Plum Island Ecosystem LTER, Massachusetts, United States - WE1603-150 | ecosystem: Environmental > Aquatic > Marine > Intertidal zone >...
CGCCGGCCGCTACTCCCTGTACGGCTACGCCGCTGCGCGAAGATGCTCGCTTACATCGCACATGGTTCCCAGTCAGCCCCTAATCCAACCACTGCTTCTCGTCTTTAAACAGGTAGCGGCCTGCGTCCCCACAGGCCGTAGTGATCTTCGGCCGGCGAGACGCCGGCCGCTACTCCCTGTACGGCTACGCCGCTGCGCGAAGATGCTCGCTTACATCGCACATGGTTCCCAGTCAGCCCCTAATCCAACCACTGCTTTTTGTCTTTGAGCTTCGTGGGGACGTAGTGCTCGGTGAGGTAGGAGAGATCTTTGGAGATCATGGCTTCGACTTCCATCTTGAAGCCGTTCGATAGCATCTTCTTGATCTCGCGCTGCCAGGGGCGTTTGTTGCGAAACCACGCGTAGTTGGCGATCTGCTTGGCGCGTTTGATGTCGTTGGCGTCAAGATCGATCTTGACGTTGTCGCTCATGTCACAGCGGTCGTAGTCGAAGCTGGAGACGCCGATGAACCTGGCGTCGGGGATGGCCATCCGCCGCGACTCGTAGGCCAGGTTGATCGAGCCGTGCTTGATGACTGAGTAGATGTAATACCCCCACGGATCGTTGTCGAGCAGGACGAAGACCGGCAGCTTCAATTCCTCATGCATTCGCCGCAGCAGCCGTCGCATCCCGCGGGCCGGCTGACCGCCCCCGTGGGAGATGATGCACTTGTGCTTCTGCCAGAACCGATCCTCGTGGAAGCGCCGCCAGACGGTATCCTTTTCGACGTGCAGGATGAACTTCGCGTTGCACTTTTTGAACTGGATGACATCCGGCTCACAGATGCTCGGCACGGCGTAGCCCGCGCTGCCCATGGCCGTGCAGTCCAGCGTATTGCCGGCGTCGACCAGCGTAACATACCCGGCCATATTGCCCCGGTTGCTGGCGAAGACATGCAGCTCCTCGCGCAGTGAATCGATGGCCACCTCGAGGTCTTCGATGATCGGGTCGGACTCGCTCTGGTCGTCGAAGGTCTTCTCGTTCGTGCCTTTGATGGTGTGCTTGCTGAGGTAGTAGATCTGACGGATGCTGGCCGTCTTGCCCATCTCGATAAGCTCTTTGCATTTCGACCCCACCAGCAGCGTCTGCATGAAACGCTTGGCCTGGCCGTAGTTGAAGAAGTTCCGTGACTGCTTGTTGTCACCCATCTCGACGTGGCGGGTTTTCTCGTTGAACGTGACATTGCTCAGCGCGCGGGTGGGTATAGCAATGGCCGGGTCCTGCTCGCGACGGGCCATCTCGACAACATCTCTCGCCAGACCTTCCAACTTCACCCCGGCCTTCCCGTCCTTGCGTGCACGCCGTGGCTTCGACGGCGCTCTTGACGAGGCCTTCGCCGCGCTGCTCACTTTACCACCCTTTGGGATTCTTCCGGATGCTCGTGTTTTCTTACCCATAATCTCTATCGCCACGTTTGAGTCCCGTAGGGACGACAGTCCATAGCCCACGGCGCAAGCCGTGGGACCAGGGATCAACCTCGACACATCCAGTCCCATAGGGACGGCACTTATTCAATCCCAAATATAGCGATCGTCGTACTCCAATCCATGCCGATTCAGAAACTCCACAAACTCGCTTTCAAACGTCCGACTCCGATGATGCTGTTCCTGGTTGCCAATATAACGGATGACGTCATCTTTGGCGGACGCACTGACCGTGAAAGCACCATACCCGGTCTGCCAGCCGAATGCCCTATGCGTGGGGAAGGTCTCCCGCAGCCACTTCGAGCTGTTCGTCTTAACCAGGCGCATGGCATCGGCAACTGGCAACGTGGCCGGAAGCTCAACGAGCAAATGCACGTGATCAGCCGTCCCACCTACCGCCAAGAGGTCGCTGTCCTTCGCGCGCAGGATGCTCGCAATGTAAGGATAAAGACGCTGCTGGATGGCATCTTTGATAAAGGCGCGACGGCCTTTGGTGGAGAAGATGCAATGATAGAGGAGCTTCGTGTTCGAATGCGCCATGTCACTCCGCGTGACCCAGGCCTGGGTCATCCACCCGCCCGAAGCACTGAGACATCTCTGTATCGCCCCCCCTGGGGCTCACTTCACCTAGACCGATCTTGAAACCCACGGCTCACGCCGTGGGCTTACGACTTCCGCCCCTCCGGGGCTCCGAGTCGCCGTTCTTCTTCACACATCCACTTTCCCGGATCACTTTTGCGACACGGCCGCACCATATAGAGTCCCGGACGGACGACAGACCGTAGCCCACAGCGTCAGCCGCGAGTCGATGACACCATTTCCGAACGGACAATCCCGTAGGGACGACAGATCGTAGCCCACAGCGCGAGCTGTGGGTATGCGACGCGCCGCACGCACAGTTTGAGTCCCGTAGGGACGACAGATCGTAGCCCACAGCGCGAGCCGTGGGACCAGGGCCCCGGCCTCGACACATCCAGTCCCATAGGGACGGCACACATTCGTCCGGCGGCCCACCGGTGTCACCCTCGCTGGGGCCGGCATCATCGTCACCAACCTCGACTTCGCGATATTCTCATTCGTCTGCCTCAGCCTCCGTATGCACAGGGTATTCCAGGCCCTGAGCTTCGAACAGCGCCTTTGCCTCGTCGTCCCCCAGTGAACGCACGTGGGTATTGGCAAACGCAACGATCCGTCGCCCGTCGCCCTCGAAACTTCTTATATCATAAGCGGCGATCGTCGTATTGCCCCAATCGTCTGACGACGTGAATTGAATGCCGTCAATGTGCACATAGTCATCAAGGTAGGCATGACTGGGTGCGGGCAAAGGGTCCTCTGGGATCAGGGCATCTGCAACTTCGAAAACCTCGTGCGACGCTGGAACTAGCGCGCCGCAAAGCACCAAGACGCCCAACGCAAGCCAGCGTCGACGGCAGCGCACGAGCGTAATCAAGAGCAGTGCAAAGATCGCCGTGGGCACGGCGTAGAACGTGACGCAATGTCTGATCCGACCCAAGCGCTTGCGCCGCTCGCTTCTCGCGTGCAATGTATGCGCGCTCACCAGCGGGGGCCAATCGCGAATGGCAGCCGCCCTGTCGAAGTCGCGAATTGGCGGATCTTGCTGTTGCCAGAGCATCCGCCGGATTGCGACCCCGCGGAGATGGCTCGAAAGGGGATGTCGCACATCGACACAGCGGGGCGTGTCCAGCAGCGGTGTCCCGAAAAGCATCCAAATCGCCCAAACGCTCGTCAATAATATCGCGCATGGAATCCGGGGTTTCTTGTACGCGATCCGAATGCGGTGCAACCGGCCCGGATGATCCAGAAAACTTCCTGGATCGCCGGGATCGAAAGCCCTACCGCACTCCGGACATCGCGGCGTGTCCTGGCCTCGCAAGTCGTAATAACAAGCGCGACAGTACATACCCATGGCTCTTCCCGCGAAACTCATTCCGACATGAGACTCTGCGCGACAGACCCTACACGTGTCGAGTCGCTACTTCATTATTGACCACCAGGACATCCTACTTCCTGCGATTCCTTGACTTTTTCTTGGGCTTCCCTGCCCGCGCCCGGCTCTTCTTCCCGCGAGGCTTGTCGTTCTCGCCGAACAGCGTAGTCGGCACGGCCACACCATCTTCCCGCTCGACGACGACGGTGTCGGCCAGGCCCAGGTCGTTGCCGGGGCGGTGTCTGCGGATGATCTTACCGTGCTCGTCGAACTCCAGGTCAGCCTGGGCTGTGTATTGCTTCGAGAGTGCGACAAGGGCCTTTCGGAAGTCCTCCTTGTTGATGACGGTGATCGCACGTGTCGCTTCGACGACCTCGTCGATGTAGCGGGTAAAGACATCGCGCCGTTTGGAGTGGGTGGCCCGTTTGCGCTTGCGTCTGAGCAAGGTACTCAATCGCCGGCCGCACTCCGCGATGCCGAGCTTCACCTCCTTGCGGATTTCGTCGTAGTCCGCGATCGCCTCCTTACCCTCCGAGATGAACGGCACCCACACGCTGGCCATGTGGATCAGCACAACCATCGGAGCCTGCGGCATCGCCCCGCTGGACTGCGACAACCCATAGTTGTTCCACTTCGTCTCCACGACGGCCTTATATGTGCAACACGAACTCTGCTGATACAGCAGCGGCACGCGGTTGGCGAACCGTATGACCCGAGCCTGCGCCCGCTCACCCTTGCCCTTTGCGTTGTCACCGTTGTCGCGATGGTCGAAGCCCAGGTCGCCCCCATAGGCCACTCCGACCTCGATCTGGAACGGGTTGCCGCGATAAACAGCCGGTGGCCTGGTGCTGGCAGTATAGAACTCCGCTTTGATCCCCTTCAGCAAGCCAGTCAGGATCGCCTCCGCCCCCATCGGCGCGAGACAGTTGGTCGACGGTGCTTTCAACCTTGTATTCTGCAGGACGTTATAGACCCGCTCGGCCACCGGCGGTGTCACAGCGCTGACCCAGGTGGACGTCGTCACACCGGCCTCGGCACACACCTTCTTGGCAACGGGGCTGCTGACGCGGGAAAACTCCGTAGTCAGGAATGCGCCAAGCTTCTTTGCCTTGGTCTCCTTGAGCATCTTCATCAGCGTGCCGAGCTCGATGCCATACGGGTGCGGCTTGATCTCCCTCGTTTCGTCCGGAAGCGTCTCGGTGCCACGCGGGAACTCTGTCATCTCACCGATGGGCGGGTGATAGACGAATCGGCCGTGAGGATTGGCGATGGCGGTCAGTTCGAGGTATTCGTCTACGCTCTGCCGGCCCTTGTTGTACGCACCCTGCAGCCCGATCGTCACCTCGGTACCGTGTGGCCAGTTAACATTGACCATCTCATCAGCAATGATGTCGGGTCGGTTCTTCTTCGTGTCAATTGCCAGGCTGTACATGTGTGCCTGTGCCCGGCTGCTTGTGCGGCTGATTATCCGAACCGGCTTGCCGGTCGTGATGAGGCCATACATGCCGGCCGCACTGATCCCGATGCCCTGCTGGCCCCGGGCCATCTTCAGGCGGTGGAACTTCGAGCCGTACAATAGCTTCCCGAAGATGTTGGGGATCTGCTGCTTGACGATCCCCGGGCCGTTGTCCCGCACTGTGACGGTAAACCGATCAAGGTCGGTCTGTTTGACAGTAACCTCGATGTCGGGAGCAATCCCGCCTTCCTCACAGGCATCGAGGCTGTTGTCCACTGCCTCCTTCACCGTCGTGAGGAGTGCCTTGCGCTTGTTGTCGAAGCCCAGCAGGTGGCGGTTTTTAGCGAAGAACTCCGAGACGGAAATCTCGCGCTGCTGTCTGGCAAGCATCTCGGCAGTCACGCCCCGGCGGGATGGGCCCGTTTTCTGAGCACGTGGCAGCCGAGCCAGCGTCCTGCTGTCCAGGCGCGACCGGCCCTTCACCGGAGCATCCGCCGCGGGCTGCGGAAACGTCAGCGTTAATTGTCCCTTGGGCGGGTGTGTCTGCACGTTTGTGGGTCTGGCTGCCATCCCTGGCACTCCAGCTCATTCTGAGGTATCGCTGCACCAGCACCGCAGCGGGCGATCAGACATCCATAATACCGCAACCCGCCGTCGCTTCAACAGCAACGGCCGTAGCCCTGGGCTCGGCCATAAAACCGGTGTTTCCCACTAGCGTTTTGTGAGTATTCCAGTAAAATATCGAATCCGGCGAGGAGGGCGCATCCGCCGCGCAATCTTCCGTGCGTACGGTACGTGACATCAACACCACGAGCGTCTGGCGTAGTGAAACCTTTTCTCTACTCGCCGCTTAATGGTTGATTTTGCACTAGTCATGGTAATAGCCCTTGGAACGATTTGGAGTGACATTCTCGGGCAAGTTCGAATAAATCATCCCCGACTGGTTCGCGGGTGGTTCTCTGACCTTCGGCTTACCGATGTTGAGGACGGTATTGTGCGCATCCAGGCCCACAACCAGGCGCAGCTTAACTATCTACAGCAGCACTGTCGACTTGCCTTCCTGGAAGCCGCCCAGGCTGCAACCGGCCGTTTGGTTTCGGTCGCGTTTAAGGCAAACGACACCGAGAACACACCATCTCAGCCGCCCGTTCTGCCGTTCGAGGCTGAAGGTGATCAGCTTCTGCTCAACCACGATTCCACCTTCAACAATTTCGTCACGGGCCCGTGCAACCGTCTTGCGCACGCTGCCGCATTGGCGGTTGCTGATGATCCGGGTCGGGCCTACAACCCGTTTTTCGTTCATGGTCCGGTAGGTCTTGGGAAAACGCATCTACTGCAAGCAATTTGCCATGCAATTCGTGAGCAGCGGCCTGAGACCGCATACCACTACATATCCTGCGAGACCTTTATCAACCACTTTATCGAGGCTGTGGAACAAGGCCTGCTACATCATTTTCAGTACCGATATCGCCACGTAGGCGTACTCGTGATTGACGATATTCAGTTCCTCGCCGAACGAGAAAGGAGCCAGGAGGAGTTTTTTCACACGTTCAACACACTGCACCAGTCGCACCGCCAGATCGTTCTATCCGCGGACTGCTCACCGTCGGAGATACCAAGCCTTGAAGAGCGACTTATCAGCCGGTTCAACTCGGGCCTAGTTGCCCTCCTCGACCGTCCAGACCTGGAGACCAGGATGGCCATTGTCCGGAAGAAAGCCAAGCTTCGTTACATCGAGGTACCCGAGGATGTTGTTCGGTTTATTGCAAGCCGGATTGATACGAACATCCGGGCCCTCGAGGGCGCCCTGATCAAGATCGACGCCGTGAGCCAGATGTATTCCGGCGAAATCACCCTTGAGATCGCCAGGGAAGCCCTAGGCTCAGATTCCGTTCGATCTGTCAAGATACCGGTTATTCTTGAGATTGTTGCGAAACGGCTGAACGTCAAGGTCTCCGACCTGCAAAGTAAGAAGCGATCCAAAGCGATTACGTACCCACGGCACGTATCGATGTACCTTGCCCGCCGATTGACCTCCCAGAGTCTGGAGGAGATCGGCGGTTACTTTGGCGGACGCGACCACAGCACGGTCCTCCACGCCAGCCGGACAATCGGGGAACAGGCCCAGCAGGACCCGCAGCTCCGGCAGCTACTTGACGAAGTCGCCCTGGAGGTGAAAAATACTTCCCAATAAACGTGCTAATCCCGTTCGATTTCCTGTTAATTGGATAGGACCATCTACTAGCAGCAGGAGTCGAAATGTCAACTGCGTGCCATCCGACCCCAAGCCTCGCAGACTTGCTCACAGCCTTTTCACGGCTCGAAGGGACCCGGACGAAAGGCAGGTTACGGCCCTACAAGCACTTACATTCATCGAGACCCAGGAGACGCACGTGTTTCACGCACTGATGATTATGACTAAGGTTAATTGTTTACAAGACTAAATGGTCCACCACACAAGTGATTCACGAAAGGTCAACGTCAGATGAAGCTCCGATTTAACAGACAAGAAATGGCCGAAGTGCTGTCGGCTGTGTGCAGCGTTGCTGCAACACGTAGCCCTAAAGATGTGCTCAAGTGTGTTCGCATCGAGGCGCATCCGGATGTTCTGTTATTATCAGCCACGGACCTCGAACTCAGCCTACGATGCGCCGTAACGCAAGTTGAGGTGGACAAGCCTGGTGAGGTCCTGGTTGTAGCGGAGACATTTGCCAGAATCGTCCGTGAATGTGATGATGAAATACTCGTCATTGAGACCGCTGAAAACGTGCTGCACGTGCGTGGAGTTGGCAGTCACTTTCAAGTTATTACGCGGGACCTAGCGGATTTTCCTGCTATACCAAGTATGGAGGGTAAGCCGGAGGTCACGATTGATCATACGCTGTTGCGCCGCTTGACGGAGTGGACCATGTTTGCAGCGGCCAGGGAGAGCACGCGCTACGCCATAAATGGTGTCTTGTGGGAGGTGAATGGGGATAAGCTTACACTGGCGGCCACGGATGGACGGCGGTTGTCACTTGCAAGTGGGAAGCTTGTTAACGGCGGCTCGGCGGATACACCGCGTGCAATCGTGCCGAGCAAGGCGATGTCGCTGTTTGCCCGCCTCCCGTTGGAGGCCGATTCGCAGGTCGGTATGAAGATCACGGATAATCAGCTCCTGCTGAATATAGGTCGGGTGTTGATAGGCACGGCGCTGGTCGAGGGCAAGTTCCCCAGGTACCAGGATGTGATACCAACGGACTGCGATCGTGTAGTCGAGCTGAATACAGCAGAATTTCACAGTGCCCTGAAGCGGGCGGCACTGCTTACGGATGAGGAGTCAAAAGGGGTCCGCTTTGCTTTCTCCGAGGGTACCCTGACTCTTTCCAGCCGCGCTCCTGAGCAGGGTGAGGCGGAAGTGGTACTGTCGATTAGCTACACGGGAGAGCCGATGGAGATCGGTTTCAACCCGGTGTTAATACTGGAGCTGCTTCGGGTGGCGCATGCTGAGGAGATCACGTTTGCGTTCAAAGAACCGAAACGACCCGGTGTGATCCGTCTCGGAGATGACTTCGTATATGTGGTCATGCCCGTGAACCTATCTTCAGCGTAGACAAGGATACCGGGTATGCCTCATAAGCAACAACTCAAGTGGGCCCAAGTGAATAGAACACGATGGGACAGAACGCGGCTAGTTGGGGCTTCAATGACGCACTTGGTCGGTGAAGCAGCGATCACGCGTGTTGGGGCGGCGCTTGAGGCCGCGTCGATGGTCGCAGATTTAGTAGATGAGGAGTTCCGGGCGCATTGTCGTATAGTGGTCACGGAGGCACGAACCCTGGTAATTAACGTAGATGATTCTGCGCAGGCGTGCACACTGAGGTCCCGATGGCTGTTGCCGGTTCGCGAGGCTTTGCGCATCCGCAAGAGTAGTAAGTTAAGCGGCGAAGTAGTGTTTGCGTTCGGTCACGAAGGCATAGGTTTTGCGGACACGACAGGAGCTGGTTCGTAACGCTCAGGGAGTGGGGATTGGATGACGGTTCACGGGGACGCGATGCGAAACAAGCGTGTTTCATGAGTGATATTACAACGACAGAGAGACGATACGACGAATCGAGCATCACGGTGTTGGAAGGGCTCAAGGCCGTACAGAAGAACCCCGGGATGTACATTGGCGGCGTCGGCCAGGCCGGCCTGCATCATTTGGCCTATGAGGTCATTGACAACGCCGTTGATGAGGCACTGGAGGGTTATTGTGACAGCATTCTGGTGCACCTGAATGCGGACGGCAGTTGCAGAGTTGTAGACAATGGGCGTGGGATCCCGATCGGACCGCTAAGGCACGAGAATCCAAAGCTCAACGGTCGTCCCGCCCTCGAGGTCGTTATGACCGTTCTGAACGCCGGGGCGAAGTTTGACAGTCACAGCTACAAGGTATCTGGAGGTTTGCACGGCCTGGGTGTTAGTATCGTCAACGCGCTGAGCGAGTGGCTCCGTGTCGAGGTGTACCGGAAAGGTTACGAGTACACGATGGCGTTTGCCGACGGTGAAATCACGCAAGAGCTACGGCGGGAGGAGTTGTCTAGCAGGACCGGTACGATCATCGAGTTCAAGCCCACCCCGAACGTGTTCAGGGGCTGCGAGTTCAAGTATGAAACCCTGCAGAACCGCATTCGGGAGCTGGCCTATCTGAACAGCCGTCTGCGCATTCGTCTTGTGGATGACCGAACGGGCAAGGAGTGTGAGTTCTACTTTGAGGAGGGGCTCAAGGACTTCTGCGTACACCTCGCAGGCGGCGCTGAGTGGCTGCACAAGGACGTCATCGTGATCAGTGGCGAGGACGAACCGGCGGGAATGAGCTGCCAGGCGGTGCTGCTTTTCACGGATAGCTACGCCGAGAACATCCTGTGTTTCGCCAACAACATCCAGAACGTACATGGTGGCACGCACATGTCAGCGATAAAGACCTCAGTTGCCCGCGTCGCCAGCAACTACGCTAAGAAGAACAACCTCATCAAGGGGCGCACAAACGTCACAGGGGATGATTGGCGCGAGGGATTGACGGCGATCGTCTCGGTGAAGCTGCGAGATCCGAAGTTCGAGGCGCAGACCAAGGTCAAGCTGCTCAATCCGGAAGTCGAGACGTTCCTGCAGCAGGTGATGAACGAGCACCTCGGCAATTACCTCGAGGAGCACCCGGCCGATGCAAAACGTGTAATTCAAAAGGGGTTGCAGGCCGCTCAGGCGAGAGAGGCCGCCAGGAAGGCTCGCGAGCTGACGCGCAAAAGCGCGCTGAGTAGCGGCGGCCTGCCCGGCAAGCTGTGGGACTGCCGCAGTAAGGACCACGAAGCCACCGAGCTGTACCTGGTGGAGGGGGACTCCGCCGGTGGGATCGCCAAGCAGGGGCGCGATTCGTACACACAGGCGATCCTCCCGCTGAAGGGGAAGATCCTCAACGTCGAGAAGGCACGAATCGACAAGATGCTCAGCCACGACGAGATCACGAAGCTGATATCCGCCGTGGGCTGCGGCATCGGCAAGGAGGAGTTCAACGTCAACAAATGCCGCTACGGCAAGCTCATCATCATGACCGACGCGGACGTGGACGGCTCGCACATTCGCACGTTGCTGCTCACGTTCCTGTTCCGCCACATGAGGCCGCTACTGGAAGCCGGACGTATCTTCGTCGCCCAACCCCCGCTCTATCAGGTTAAGAAGGGCAAGCAAGTCGAGTACGTGCTCGATGATCGGGTGCTTAACAAGAAGCTGGCTGAGCTCGGGCTTGAGGGGACAGCCCTGCTCATGCGCGACGGCAGGCAAGATGAGAAGGTCGTTGAGGGCGAAGCGTTGCGGACCCTGGTTGCGCAATTGGGTGCCTTGGACGCGCAGATCCGCGTGCTGTCCCATCGCGGGATTCGATTCGAGGAATTGGTGCGTAAACACCGCCACCCCGAGCGTGGTATGCCCAAGATGCTCGTCTACATTCATCGTCCCGGCGAGAAGTTGCCCGAACGCAGGTACCTGTACTATGAAGCTGACCTGATCGAGCTACGCCGCCGCGAGTCGGACGAGCACGGCGAGGTTGAGGTGGTCGAGGCGAGGCACGTGCTGCTCGCCCAAGCGGACAACGGGCGACGCAACGCTGACACCGATCTGCCGGAGCATCGAATCGTGCGCTATCTGCTGGCTGAGTGTCGCGTGCTCGATGAGATCATCACCAAGATCGAGTCGTTCGGCCTGTCGGTTGACGATCTTTTCCTGAAACGCGAGGAGTTAGTGACCGGGGAGCTGCCGCCGGCAAAGTTCCTGCTGCGCGACCGTGACGGTAAGGTGGTCGAACTCGACAACCTGGCCGCCGTAGCTCCTGGTGTGCGCGACCTGGGCCGAGAGGGGCTTTCGATCAAGCGCTTCAAGGGTCTTGGTGAGATGAACTCGGACGAACTCTGGAAGACCACGATGAACCGCGATGAGCGGACACTGCTTCGCGTGGTGATCTCGGAGGACATGAACGACCTCGAACAAGTCGACCTCGACGCCCGCGAGGCTGACCGCATCTTCCGCCTGCTCATGGGCGAGAACGTCGAAGAGCGCCGCCGCTTCATCGAAGAAAACGCCATCAACGCGAAGAATCTGGACATCTAGCGCGTTGCTCTGACCTGCTCAAGGATTTGATTCACCTCCGTTGTGAGTTCCTTAAAACGTGAGTCGTCCACAGCTAAAGCGCTTTTAAGGTCGTTCTCGTTCCAGAGTTCGATATTGCCGAAGTTTCCGATCACCACAAGCCCGGGAGGGTTGGGTCTCGCGGGCCGACCGCGTTTCTCTTGCCCTTTACCTTTTCTCTTGGTTTGGAGCGGTGGAACCCCGAGCCAGGCACGCACGACAGACGGCAGCAAGAGACGCCAGCTTTCTTGGATCCTGCCGTCGAGGTAACGGCATGCGACCAAACGATAAAAGAGTTGTGCCGTATCGAGTTGACTTGCTGTGAGACGATCGGGATCGACTTCCGCCGCTAGTTTTTTGGCATCATCGAGTAGCCGCCGTTCCGAAGCTGTCGGCCAGTGGTCTCTCGGGTACACGGACACGAAACCGCGCGCAAGCAGACAGAATACAACATCGACCGGGGGCTTCCTGCCTCTGAAAACGCCCCTCAAATCTGACGGGATGGTAATCCGCCCCTCCTCGTCGGGCGTCGCATAGGACAGCCCGACCGATTCTGGGACAACAGACACCCTACGAACACGCTTTGGCATAGCGGCGGATACTACCTGGAAAAGATCTTTCTGTCAGCCTAAAGACGGGCGATTTTGGAATGACTGGCGGATAAATCCTTGAAATCTTCTTGACAACCCCAAGATGTTGCGTTAGACTACGGGCAAACCGACAAGATGCGGGAGTGCGGGGCATGGTGTCCAGGTCCACGCTTGGCATATGTTGTTAGGTTCTGTACCGTGGGTTCCTGGAGGCGGCCGCTAAGCAAGTATCGCCTGTCAAGAGGAGGTGGATATGATCGACATCGTAAAGGACGTTGAGGTCGTATCGCTGCCGCTTCGTTTCGCGATGATCGCTCACCGCGCGGATGTCGCTCTTGAACGCGTGGAGCATAGCGATGTGCTTAGGAAGGACGACAAGCGGGCGTTACGAAACGCTATTCAGTTTCTTACAGACGCATCTCTGGGTAAACGAATCCGCGATTCCCAGGAATCCGCATACGAGCCGCTTGCTATCTGTGCTTATGAGATGGCGGTGGCTGCTTCGACGAAGGCGAACGTTCAGGGGCGTGAATTCATCACGAAGTTTACAACCGAGTTGAACTCCTTGCTAAAGCGGTCCCGCCGTCTCTCGAAGGTTTCTGAAGTTCGCGCGTTCTTCCAACATCTCGCCGAATGGTGCCTCGACCAGGGCGTGTCGGAGTTCGAGCAGGTGCGTTTGGAAGCGCAGTGACATGCAGAGGTTTAAGCGGCCACATCCGGGGGCGGTTCGGATGTTGGCGGAGTCTCTTCAAGCCAGCTTCCAACGACTTGCCGCGGATGCTCCCGTCAAAGGATTCAAACAACTTGCAGCAAGCTACGAGGCGTTCAGCCGGTGGCTTCTGCGTTGCTACGATGCTGCGGTTGCGCGCGACCGTCAGGAACGGAATCCCGAGGATAAGATCGCCTGGACCGACCGCTGGTTTGCACAGCTTATTGTGAAGGTTCAGGACCAGTGTTCCGGTTTGGTACAATTGCCCGGTATTGAGGATTTCCCAGACGAAATCGCCGCATGGTCAAAGCACTGGATATGTGAATTTGGCGGATATGACCGTGATGATACGGGTGTCGCTCTTGTCCCGGATTGGCCCTATCTTTCCCAGGTTATTCGCTTTCCTAATCCACTGACAGCGTTAAGGGAGAAGATACAGAATGATTTCACGCTGACACTTCCGACGACACTTGAGACGGAGGAGAAGAAGTATCCAAGTTTCTTCGTGCTTTTCACGCTACCGAGGATCGAAGGTCGCGATGTTCTTTATCACCCAATTTTGCTGCATGAGTTTGCACATGCCATCGACTACAAGAATTCTCTCATGCAAGAAGTCTGGAAAGCTCTCGGTCTACCTGGACCCGACGAGTATAACAAAGACGATCAGCGTATGGTCAAATGGATTCGTGAGTTTCTTGCAGACCTGCTCGCAACACACCTCGCAGGTCCCTGCTTCGTTCTTGCTCTGCATCAGCTTTCCACATTCTTCGCGCTCGATCGTGATAGCGATACACATCCGTCCAACCGCACACGACTGTCAATCGCAGTCGACTATCTGGAGAAGGAGCTTAAATATCTTTCGGGGACACCACAATCGTCGGTCGAACGGGAGATAAACGGGTGGGCTCTCGCACGGCCGGCGAAGCTCGTGAGCGGCGTGGCCACGCGATACAAGAAAACGCACGACGTGTTGCTCTCAGATAATGCCAGGAGAATAACCCGACGCGTCGTTACGCAGTACTGTAACAAGAGTAACTTGACTGCATTCGACCACAGTGTATTTACGAGAACCGTTTATCAACTGGTTGAGATGATACGAGACGGACTTCCCCCGGTCCTCACTGCGTCCGGCGCAGACCTACGCTCACCGATGCCTGCGATGTTCAATGCCGCTTGGGAACTTTGGCTCAATGGAGATTCGATCTTTAGCGAATTTAAGAAGACATCCCCCGAGAAGAGAGGAGTGGCATTACCTGCGCTGTCGGGACTGGTGTTGAAAGGGATTGAAGCAGAGGAGATTCTCCGCGAGTGGAAGCGGGACACTAAGATTCGCCGTAGACTTGCCGTTAAAAAGACGAGTTCGCACGCTCTGCAACCAGGCTTGATGCAAGGCGCAGTGTTGACGGAGTCTGAGCTTCACAGGAGACGGGAAGTAGTAAAGGACTTGACTATCACGCCCCTGCTCGAGCGCCGACAGATTGGCGAGGGTAGCATCAATTTGCGGTTGGGCACGAACTTCATCATCACTCGTGTTGCTGACCTTTCGGCCTTTCGACCGGACGAATTTGGAGAAGATAGGATCCGCCGGTATCAGGAGCGGGTAACGAAGATGTTCGGCGAGGAATTCGTCGTTCATCCCGGGCGCCTGGTCCTTGCCGCCACGCTCGAATACATCGCGTTGCCGAAGGATTGCGCGGCTCTTGTCCTTTCACGATCGAGCTACGGACGGCTCGGGTTGATCGTCGCTACAGCCGTGTATGTGCATCCCTGTTGGAAGGGCTGTCTGACCCTGGAACTGTCGAACGCAGCTGACATTCCGATTGGTAACAGATCAGCCGTCTGCAATGCAAGACAGGGCCGGGAGATGTTAAAATAGGCAGTTTGCGCGATCGTCCTTGCGCTGGTATGTAGACCGACATGCAGCCACGGAAGGCGAGGACCGCTACGGT
>Ga0307432_1001391_pt1 | contig 14745 bp, 11 predicted proteins | sample SalMarWE160150MG_FD_202158 | JGI IMG/M metagenome (GOLD analysis project Ga0307432, IMG submission 202158) | Salt marsh sediment microbial communities from the Plum Island Ecosystem LTER, Massachusetts, United States - WE1603-150 | ecosystem: Environmental > Aquatic > Marine > Intertidal zone >...
AAAAAATCACTAACAAAAACTATGTTGAAATAAGGAGAATAAAATGAAACGAATCGTCAAACAATTTGATAAAAAGGAGACAGGAAACAGAAGACAGAAGACAGAAGACGGGAGAAAGGGAGGGTTTACAATTATTGAGCTGCTAACTGTGATGAGTATCATCGTAATTCTGATTGGTCTTCTGGTGCCGGCTCTGAATATGGCCAAGCAGTATGCCAAAAAGGTAAGGCAGATGGCCCAGTTTCACAGCATCGATGCTGCGATAGAGCTTTTCAACAACGAGTTCGATGGCTATCTGCCCTCTGATGAGGTGGATCTGACAGGTGCATCATATTGTGGTGCGATGAAGCTTGCCGAAGCCATGGTTGGTCAGGATTTGTTAGGCTTTCATCCGGATTCATCCTTCAGAAGAGATGGTGAGGGGATTATTGCCGGTAAGAATCTATATCGTGAGCCAGATTGGACAGTGCAAGAATGGGATGAGAACTTAAAATCCAGAAAAGGGCCGTATCTACCACTGGACAATGCCAATGCACATAAGCTGTCGGATATGTGGGAGCCAGCGGCTGCAGGGGACTTTGACCCCTGTTCAGTTGTTCTATGTGATGTATATACCCATGTAGCAAATCGTAGTGGGCAAGGAAAACGGAAGATTGGTATGCCCATACTTTACTATAAGGCTGATATATCAGGCACCAAACATGATCCCGATACCCCAAGCCACCCGCTTAATATTTATGATTACAAGGACAACCATGAGCTGGTTGAACTTGGAAAACCTGAGGATACAGACTTCGTCCACCCGCTTTTTAGTGTTTCTGGTGACCCTCCTGCAGGCAGAAGATTTTATGAAATAACAAAAAATGAAGAGATTACTATAGATGCAGGCAGGCCCTACAGGTCGGATTCCTATATCCTGCTTTCTGCTGGATTTGATGGTGAGTACGGGACACGTGATGATTTGTTTAACTTTAATAAGTAAACCGGCGGCTATACTGAATCTGCCAAGCAAAAGCTGAAAAACTACCATAATGCATATTCTTACGAATGATAGCGAAAGATTAAAAGTAGGTAATTGAATGTCAACTATTACTAAAAGATTGGAGGAAGTGATAATGAAAAAGGCAATAGTTTTTAGTGTGATGATGGTTGTGCTGTTAGCTGCAAATCGTCTGCAAGCTGATGTTTGCGAGATTGTAAATGGAAGTTTCGAGGATGACGAATATATAAATGACATCACAAGCGAAGAGCCAAATGGATGGAGCGTCAGTGTACCATCTTACTGGTTTGGGGGAGGGGTATGGGACGATTGGGCAACTGATGGTAATTATTCTTTGGCTTTTTTCTCGTATGATAGTGGTGTTTATGATGCTAACGATACGATAATGGTCTCTCAAGAGGTGTGCCTGACAGATGTTAATATGATTGTTTTTGATGTAATGCTGGATACTTCACAGAATGACCCATGGGACCCAAATAAGCGCAGCGCAGTTCTGTTGATTGGTGATGATGTGGTCTGGGAGTCGAATAGCGTAGGTTCAGATGTAAGGGATGAATACCTTAACCGAATCTATCTTATTGAGGAAGAATATAAAACTCCAGGTCTGCACGAATTGTCATTGGGGCTGAGAGTAAATGTAGATGAATATTACAATAACGATATCTATTATGAGTTGCGATGGGATTTTATCGAATTTGACCCTAACTGCGAACGATTTGGTTATTTTGCCGGTGATTTTAATCACGACTGCTGTGTCGATTTTCTCGACTTTGCGATGTTGGCTGATTACTGGCGGGATGTAAATGCGCCAGCCAAATACGATTTATACGAAGACGGCATAATCGACTTTAATGACCTCGATGTCTTCGTTGAAGGCTGGCTGAAGAGCAGCTATGTTGAAGAATGAAAGGAACCCCCAAATAAATTTGGGGGCTAACCATAAAATTCTTCGACTTCGCCCTTCGGCAAGCTCAGGACTTCGCTCGGAATGACATTTTGTGGGTAATAAATTTATAAAAGGGGATAACCGTGAAGAACAGAAATAAAGGATTTACCCCGTTAGAAGTAAAGATTTCTAATTGGGAAAGTAATCGTGGAAATAAAAGATTTCTAACGGGGTTTACGGTCGTGGAGCTATTAACGGCTGTTGCGATAATGGCGATATTAATAGGTGTGCTTCTGCCGGCTTTAACCTATGTGCGCAATACCGCAAAAGCAACAATGCAAAAAGCTCAGTTTGCCACGATTGAGCTGGCCTTGACCACCTTCAGGAACGATTACGGCGACTATCCGCCGTCTGATACCTATTCTCACGACATCAGTGAGGCTGACTACTGCGGTGCACAAAAGTTAGCTGAGGCGCTTTTGGGACGAGACTTGTTGGGATTTCACCCGAAGTCAACCTGGAGTGCAACCGATACCACATGGTACCCTGATAGTCCGAACGATTACAATTTGAGCCAGCGAAAAGGTCCTTATCTGGAGCAGGCGAGTGTAGATGCGTTTAGACTTGGCGAATTGTTTGACGACCCCGGCGACACAAATGCGGATAGATATGTACTCTGTGACGTATTTGGTGCCAAGAAGATAACAATTGTTACTCGGATTGGGGTTACTGTGGCAAAAACTACTACTTTTAATGCGGGGACGCCGATTCTCTATTTCAAGGCAAATACTTCAAGCAAAGGTATAAATCCTGGTTACGGACCACCTTATATTTACGTTTCTTCAGATAACTTCGGACTTGTCGATTTAGGACGTGTCAAGGATGGTAAGCCCCATGAAGATTTTACAGCTTATCCTGATCCCACCGCTCCCAGCGATGACTTTATATTTTATATTATGGACCCAAAGGCATCGACGGGTGACAGACTTTGGCCTTACAGGCCTGATTCATACATATTGATATCAGCGGGGGTGGATGGTTTTTACGGGACGCCCGACGACATTACAAACTTCTGAGACACGGACGAACACAGAAAAAAGAGAGAATTAGTTGATTGGTTAATTAGAGAATGGTTCGACATGCTCACCATCCTGAGCAAAGTCGAAGGATTGGTTAAATTCGTATAATCCGTGGCGAAAAGCAAAGAATATAAAACAGTAAAATCGGTGGCTAAAAATGAAAACCGGTTTAACACTTGTCGAGATGATAATCGTAGTGGCGGTAATTGCGATGCTGGCCACGATGGTAATCGGTATCGCATCCCATATCGATACACAGTCCAAAGAGAGAGCCACTGAAGCCACCTTTGCGCTGCTGGAGGGTGCGCTGGATGAATATAAGGATTTTACGGATAACTTTCCTGATGCGAATTATGCTGACCCCAACAAAAATTCTGAATTTCTCTACGAGAAACTCAACTCAATACCGGGCTCGAAGAAGGTATTGCAGGAAATCAACGATAAGCTAATACAAAACAAGTTTGAGCCGTTAGCCGGGCTATACGAGATATACGACCTTTGGGGGACGGTGCTGGATTACAGATACGACCTAAATTATCATAATTTTCCCTTATTAAAGTCAGCTGGCAAAGACAGAACGTTTGGTACCCCTGACGACATAAGTAATAGATAGTTGGCCACAAAAAGGCTCAAAAAAACACAAAACAGATTAAAAAATAATCTTTACAATTTTGTGCCTCTTTGCGGCAAAAATATACATGAAACTTGGTGTCTTTGTGCCTTAGTGGCAGAAAAAGATGAAAGCAAAACGCAAACAATCCGGTCTTTCGCTGATGGAGATGGCTGTTATCATCGCGGTGATGGCGCTGCTTGTCGGCCTTAGCGTGCCGGCTGTGCGTGCCTTTGTCAAATCATTCGAGGCCGGCAGCAACACAAAGAGCATAATAAGCGCTGCGTTATCCACCGCTCGTGCGATAGCAGCAAAAAACCAAAGATACGCAGGAATCAGATTCCAAAAAGCATACCAGCCGGAAGGCCCACTCAACGCCCCACAATATATGGTCTTTATTATTTACGATACTGAAATTCCACATTTAGTAGCAGGAAATCTTGGCTGCCGAGCAGTTGAAGGTATGAAGCCCATCAAATTGCCTGATTCCACTGGAGTGATGGATTTGAGATATAACTCTGATTTATTTGCTTCCCCAGGAGATGGCATCGTCGATGACGACGACGAGATAAGCAATATCAACGTAGTCACTGATACAACAACTTTTTCAATTCTTTTTTCCCCTTCCGGAAAACTGATAATACATAGCTTATGGGTAAGAAACAGAGATGGCGCAGATGATGTTTTCAATACATTAGCAAATGTCAGCAATAATACCGGCATGTTTGTTCAGGATGAAGACTCTGAAGAATTTCCGATAGAGGATAGCAGGAATAGTTTTATTATCTACGAACAAAAAGAATTTATGCGGGCTTACGAAAGAGGCCAGGCGTGGTCAGAGTATTTGATAAATCTTGAGCCGTTCTATATAAACGCATACATGGGAACAATAATTGAATAGGACTGAAAGGAGAATCAGCCACAGATTTCACAGATAAACACAGAAAATAATAACAGATAAAAATCTGTGTAATCAGTGGCAAGATATAATGAGCAATGGCCTAAAAAAAACCGGTTTTTCTCTGACGGAGGTTTTGCTGGCGGTGGGTACGCTGGCGATAGGGCTGATGTTCATAGGCGGCACATTCGTTGCCGGCATCCATTTTTCGACAATAGCCACCGAACGCACCATCGCAGCAATAGTAGCGGATGAGGCATTCGCAAAGATAAGGATAGTTGGTGTTGAACCAGACAGCTTGGAAACTGACCAACAAACAGTCTTTAGTAATATCGATTCCAATGAATTTGCATATCCATCGACGAGAATAGATTCGGCTGAGAAGCAATACTTCTGGTCTGCCCTGTGCAGGCGCGTGGGGGATGACCCGAATCGGCTTGTGCAGGTAACGGTCTTTATCAGCAGAAAAGTCGGCAGCGGAACGAGATACTGGGATCGAAACCCAGTTAGTTGGCCTGATCTCATAGAAGTTCCCTATCCACAGCCCGTTGATGTTAGTGTCGCATACGACTCATCGCTACCATACGAGCTTTCGATAATCGACCTTAACCCATCCGATAGTATTAATGAAGCAACATTTATCAACGACGGTTATACGATAGTTGATAATGTAACGGGCCAAATATATCGTGTTTTAGAACGGTATCCACCACCCGATGATACGATTCGACTTAATAGGCCTTGGGATACAGGTGATATGCCTGATAGAGTTTGGGTCATTCCGCCACCTGTCGGTAGCGGCAGAAAGCCCTGTATAGCGGTGTATCAGAGGGTAATTAGATTCTAAACACGGATGAATACTGACTTTTTGGACACGGACTGACACTGATTATTTTTAGGCACGAAGACACAAAGAGAAGAGAGAATTAGTTAATTGGTGATTTGTTAAACGAAGATATAAATCAGTGTAATCTGTGAAATCCGTGGCTAAAAAACAAAAAAGATGAAAAAGGCCTTTACTCTAATTGAGCTTTTGGTGGCTATTGGGATTCTGGCAATGGTGCTGTCTTTTGCGAGCGTAATTTTCAGAGTCAGCATAAATTCCCAGCGCACGGCATCCGCAAACGCCGAGATTATGCGAAAGCTGCGGGCCATTACCGACCAGCTAAATGCCGACTTTCAGGGTCTGCGCAAGGACGGCGAGATTTTCGTGGTCTGGGTGGCTGGGCAAGCAAAACCTTCTGACCCTAATTATGACCATGATGGGTATGTTAGGTTCGACCGGATAATGTTTTTTGCCGATGGTGATTTTCAGTCTTACGGCGTAAACCACCCGATAGTTCGCGGCAATGTTGCAAGAATCTGTTATATGCTCGCAAATAGACCTGGTGCCCTTCCTGTTAGACCGACTAATCAGGAACCAGAGAAACGTATACTGGCCAGGACGCAGCATATATTGACGGCTGATGATGACCCTGCACTTGATGAATTTATATATCCCGGACTGCCCTTGTCAAATGAGGACTGGCTCAATTGGAACAATCAGCTTGAGTACGACAAGATATCGCTTCCAGAGTGGAAGAATATACCGTGGGTGATAAACGCAGACGAGTCGAGAGAGCCGAATAAGCCAAATATGCTATCAGTCATTACCGATGTTACAGTGGCGAATCGCAGGTTGAGCGAAAGTATCAGAGGGTCGATGGTTAATCCGGCGGAGCCGAATTCGATTCATATGCTCTTGTGTGAAGGCGTCGGAGAATTCAAAGTCCAGGGCTGGTATGATGCCGAGTCGCGATGGGTACCGGAGGTTGACCCGGATGGCGATAGGGATTTGACAGACGATTCGGATTTCTTCCTTGATGGCAGTGTTGTTCATCCTAATGAAGTTCCCGGAGTCTTATATCCTTATCCTTACGGCCTCGTAAGTATCAGGGACGTTAATTTTCCCAGTTCTCTACTAAATGAAGCGAATTTTAATTCGATACCGGGTCTTGGGCGGGCGCTTAAATTTACTTTTACGTTATATGATTCCAAAGGTGTTATAAAAGACGGCAGGACCTTTACGCATATTGTTTATTTGGATAATTAAATTTAGCCACAGATTAACACAGATGGACACGGATTAAAAAATTAAAATTAGCCACAGAGAACACAGAGGTCACGGAGATAAAAAGATAATTAAACACGGACTTGTCCTGAGTGAGGCAAAGCCGAATCGAAGGATTGACACTGACTTTATGGACACTGACTGACACGGACTTTGAGGATAGAATATGAATAATAAAATACAACAAACGAGCAACGAGCGACAAGCGACGAGCAACGAACCTTCTGCTGGTTCAGCTCTTATACTGACTGTGGTTCTGACGAGTTTGCTGGCTATCGTAGGAGTTTTGTTTCTTATGGTCAGCCGGCTGGATAAGATGGCAACGTCCGGCTTATCGGAAAACAAAGAGCTAAATTTGGCGGTCGAATCAGTCATCGCAAAGATATCGCAGGAACTGGCTTTAGATGTCCCTGGTGCGGCAGGTCAGGAATACTACGACTATCCCGATGTTAACAATATCTGGCTGGCCTGTCTTGAGCCGTACGAGGACGCCGGCGATTATTACTGGCGACAGATAAGCGATGTTTATGGCAGGTTAGATGTAAATGCTCTGGATTTGCAGGCAAAAATTATTGATGATTATCAGCCGAGTATTACCGGAGGCCTTGAAGCTGATGCCGATGGTGACGGCGTAGCGGATTCTGTTTGGGTAGCTATCCCTGATATGAACAGCGGTAAGGGTAAGCCAATTTATGCTGCGGTTAGAATTGTTGATAACGGCGGGATGTTAAACGTCAATACCGCCTACAAATTTAACCCTAATGATACAGAACCAAATATTGATGGTTCCAGTCAAATGCAGATAAATCTTATGGCCTTATCGTGGCATCCGAGTATTGATTTTTATGATGCGAACGATGAAATGGATTTGCTTTATGCAAGGAATCCATTGGGTTTGATTTGGTATGAGCGAGATGTTATTTGGCGTTATGGAGACCCGAATGGTACTTATACCCCTTTTGATATTTCCGATGAGCTTGAGCTTCGCTACAGATTTTTGCTAAATCATACCGACATAGATACACGATTGGAAGAATGGGGTGGTGAGTTTAGAAAAGGGGTCATAAACACCCCTGTAGATACGGTGGGAAATCTTCCTAAATGGTTTAAGAGGGCGTACGATAGTGGCAATGTTGACCCGAATTATGCGTATCGGCATATTGCCACTACCTACAATATGGACCGGATTATTACCCCTCGTGGTCCAAAAATGGTTAATGTAAATAACATTGTGCTGGACGAACCAGAATCATTATATGATGCGATAATGGATGGTTTTAAGGATGCCGATTTTAACGGCATACCGGCCTTTCAAACAGCTGCCCAAATAGCTGTCAATCTGATTGACTTTGCTGATAGTAACAACACTGTAACAGTATTTCATATTTCTGGTCCTAATGCCAAAGACTATTATGGTTTTGAGGCGCAGCCGTTTATAAGCGAGATAGGATTTCAGATAGATGGTTCAGATCCCGAAACTTCAACGAATAATTATTTTGCACTTGAGCTTTATAATCCGTTTGAGGTAGATATCCCACTGGGCGATTTTCGGCTGGAACTTCGTCTGGCAGGTGTCCTACAATACACGGTAAACCTAGCCGGTTACATAATAGCGGCTAACAGCCATTCCGTAATAACCAACGCAGTAGAACCTAATTTTGTGCTGGCAACATATATTCCTGATACAGAACCGGAAACGTATGTTTTGAATGAGAGATATGACATTTATCTTATGAGAGGAACATTAGCTGGAGATATTTGTCTTGATAAGCAGAGAACTAATAATGTGGATTTTAGATGGAGTACCGTCAACGGGATGCCACAGTTTTACTATAGGCCGGACAATAACTGGAATATTGTGTATCAGGAATTTGTTTATGATAGTAACGGTATCGGTACATTGAGATGGTCTAATGGTGGGGGAACAAAGAGGAACTACAATATTCCCACCTTCACTGGCGGCTTCGTTACGGTGGGTGATATTGCAAGGGTACTTATCATTGGGCCAAGTACCGACAATACGATTGGTGAGCAGCTTGCGGAAGAACCCGACGAGGAACTCGTCCGGCTTGATTTGCAAGATGAAGCATTCCAGCAGCTCTTTAATTATCTGACCGTTTTCGACCCAACTGTGGATGGTATTGACAATAATGGTGACGGTATAGTTGATGTGGATCCTAACGAGGTAAAAATCCCTGGCCGGATAAATGTCAATACCGCCCCGTGGTTTGTAATAGCACAACTGCCGTGGGTCTCGCAGAGAGAAGCTGGATATAACAATCCCGCACTGGCACAAGCCATAGTTGCATATAGGGATGATCCATTAATAGAGGGTTTTAGAAGTATCGGGGAGTTGATGAACGTTGCAGGGATGAATTACTACCAAACACAAATAGGCGATTTATCCGGTTTCCCGGATTTGACAACACCGGACCATCCCTTAGGTGTTGCAGCGGATGATTTTGAAGAGCGAGATGTTATTTTCTCACGGATTAGTAATCTTGTTACTGTGCGAAGCGATGTCTTTACCGCCTATATCCTTGTTCGCATCGGTAAAGATGGGCCACAGAAAAGGGTTATGGCCATACTCGATAGAAGCGGTGTCTATTACGACCCTGCTGCAGAGAAAGATATAGGCAGAGTGAAAATACGTGCCCTTCATTCGGTCCCTGATCCGAGATGATTTTAACCACGGATTTCGCAGACCTGTCCTGAGCGAGGCAAAGCCGAGTCGAAGGATTCCACAGATTCATCTGGTTTTGGAAATTATTATTGCATCTTCAGCAATTCTAGGATTTGCGCATGAACTTTTTTATTTGCGGTTAATATCTGAAATCTACCGCCTTCGTAGCTATCCAAATCGACAGGAAAGATTTCACCCCCCTGCCAATTTGTTACAACAGCGTCTGCGGCCTCTGCAATCAAGACCCCTGCCGCTATGTCCCACAGTTTAACGTCCCGTTCGATATTGGCAATGAGGCCGCCCTTTGCCACATAGGCGAATTGCAGAGCTGCCGAGCCCAGAACGCGAAATCTTGTCCTCTTCATAATCTCCCTGGCCCAGGCAGGGACTTCATTATCAAAATGGCTGTCCAGACCGATGCTCGAGAACTCATCCATCTTCTCTTTGCCCGCTGTGATTCGTCTGCCGTTCAATTGTGCCTCGCCTCCCTTAACAGCGGTAAACATCGATTCTGTAGCCGGCTCAAAAATGACTCCTACAATGGGCCGACCCTGATACATTGCTGCAATACTGACGGTAAAAAATAACATACGGTGTGCAAAGTTGTTGGTTCCGTCTATCGGGTCAATGAGCCACCAGATGGGTTCTGCTCCGCGTGGCGGTTGTTTAAACATTTTGCCCTCAGCGCCTTCTTCAGCGATGAAGCCGTGGTCTGGATAAGTTTCCTTAATTCTGTCGATAATTATCTGCTGGCATCGTATATCGGCCTGCGTTACCAATTCGGTAGAGTTTTTTACCGATGCCTTGATGAAGTTAATTTCTTCCATAGCGTGCTGGCCGGCCAGCCGTGCTGCCACAATGGCTGTTTCCAACATCATGCTCAAATTTCTCTGCTCTAAAACCATATTCGTTACCCGTCTCTCGTCCGTCCTCCGCAGAAGCTTCCGGCCTTCGCAGCCGCTTCAGCGGAGCAGGCCTGCTTCGGAGGATGGATGGCTCGTGGCCCGTATCAGTTGAATCACGACAACTTTAGTCTTTTCTTGACTGGATTACAATATTACTCTATTTTAGTTTAATTATGCAGCAAAACCAACAACTAAATAATAAGCAGAAATTGTTTGGCTATGCCACAAATCAGCAGCGGATTATAGCGGCAGTTTTATTCTTAGGGATTGCTGGGACATTTGGTCTATCAGCGTTGGCGGCAAATGACAAGATTGATATAAGCTGGTGGCTCAGACCTTGTGGGTTCAAACAGAGATTCGGCCTGCCGTGCCCGACCTGCGGGATGACAACTTCGCTACTTGCCTTCAGTCAGGGCAAAATCATCGAGGCGTTTTATATTCAGCCGGCAGCGGGGCTATTTTGCAGTATTACGGTTGTGGTGGCATTTTTAGCTTTATTTACAGCCGTTTTTGGAGTATATTTTGAGTTTATTAAGCATATTTTTGCTAAAGTAAAAATAAGAAATATAATTATCGCCCTGCTAGTGATTATCGCTGCCGGCTGGGCTGTAACTTTAGCTCGGGCACTGGCGGATTGATTATTAAAGGAAATAAGAGTTTGGCCACGAACGAGTTTTAGCTGCAGGAACGCTCGGTTCAGGCGGGAAACGTCGAAGTTGAAGGTCTACCAAGCTCTTGTGGTAATGGTTTTTACAACAGAGTTAAGGTAGTGTTCCAACCAAGACGGTTGGTGTGAATTCATAACCATCCTTCGTCAGCGAAATTTTGCCGGTGGCCATGTGAATGATCCTGCCCTCTGAACTTCGAGTCCAAAGAATACCTGTGTCACTTCGGATGACACCAGCGATACGATGCCTTGGTCCGAAATGCCATTCTACTGCGTCACGATGAAAGTCAGATATTCGCAACATATTCCGATTAGGAACGTGTTCGAGAGTAACATCAATTGCAGGCGAAGTGACTTTGGTTAGACGTCCCTCAAAATCGTTCTGCATCCTTACGGTACGGCTGTCGTGTTTGCTCGCAGAAAGTCCACCTGTATTATCATATGTAAGTTCATCAATGTGGTTTTTTCCTTTAACTCTTTTTAGTCTACCTGCTTCATATTCGTACCGGACCGATACTAAATCATTGGTTCTTACTTTTTTGGGTTGTTGTCCGGCATATTCAATCTTTATTGAACGGCCGTCAGATGTCTGTTTCTCGACAAGCCTTCCTTCTGAGCGAATGTATAAAATACCATCCCCACTCGGACATCGAATCGCCTTAACATGTCCGGAATTGTCAAAACTAATTACGACACCATGGCGTAGAACCCATGAAAAGGTTCCGTCCTTGTTAATAAGCTCTGGCTGGAAACTACTTCCTTCACTTTTGTAACAGATGTCAGATGATTGAACAGGGTCCTTTCTTTGGTGCTCTTGCAAGTTTGAATGCTCAGATTGATAAGAGTAAGAAAGATGGTTCCCGGTTTCTAGTGGGATAAGAGTAATCTCACGTGGTATACGTGAAAACACTTCTTCCTGTTTGCTCGCAGTGCCCTGCACAACGACTGGCTCGAAGGTCCATTTTCCACCAAATTTCGAGGCATTTGCATTATCAGGCAGCCAAAACCGCGGTAGTGAGAAAGACAGAAATCCCATATTCATGCCAAAGACATCTCTATAAAAATAGAGGAGTTCTGATACACCTTTTCCAGAAACCTTTTGGGTCTCAGAGCCAACAGGGATACTAACTGCAAGTTTTGTCTTTTCTTCTTCTTTGAAAGTTCCTGCAATACCACCTGAAGCATCGATAGCGGCTTTGGCCTTTTCGCCGCTGCGACGAACATGCCCGCTAAGGTCGAGGAAGTAAATATTGCCCTTGTCAAAGAGAACTCCGCCGGTTTCTATTTCTTGTGTGAATGATGTACGAAATTGCCTCGTCATTGCCATTTCGTCGTTCAATGCGCGTTCAAGCTTCGAGGTAGGAACATTCCCGGCAAGCAAACTACCGATTGTAGTATTCATTCCTACACCATCAGCTTCAACACTAATTTCGGTTGACGTAGGAAGGTCGAACAGTAGGGTGTGACGAACTGCCTGATCAAACGGGCCTCGTATTCCCTTACCAGATTGCTTCCACTTTGGGTGGTTGATTTCCATAATATGAATGTTCTGAAGATTCATCCTCGAGCGAAAAGCAGCACTCCAAGGAGAAGCAAAGGCGTCGCCTTCAGTAGTAATCTGTTGTGTCTTACGAACAATGCCGCTCTTCTGAAGAGCCTCGACTTCCTTCCATAGAACTCTCCCATTAAAGACGTTCATATTGTCGATAAGTGGTTCCCTTGTACTCCGCAGACGGCCAGCCTCAGCAGTTCCAACAGTAGCCATACGACCTCCGTGACTAAACGACTCAATACGGATAGAGTAACCCCATTCCTTGGCTCCATGAAGTACAATGGGTGAAAACTCCTTCGTCCAGGTGATGTCCTGAGAAAGGTGTGCTTCCGCTTGTCTTACAGAAGAATCTAACTTGTTTGGAGAAAGGGTCTTGAGATAATCTTCAATTGTTAACTCAGGGGCCATTATGATCAGTGGCGTTTTCCCGCTCCTAATAGCGTTTCGCAAGTAGGAATCAACTTGCGTACTCACTTGAGGGGGGTTGGCTGTCTCGCTGGCCATGATAGCAAATGGCGGGGCACATACTCCTTTTCCTGATTCCTCGTAAGACACTGCGAATTGCTTGGCTAACAGCTCCCATTGATAACGATAAGCAGGATCCCTGCTTGGTAAACAAGAATTCACGCCAGCATATATAACGAGCGCTTCTTTCTTTCGTAGTTCCGTCGAGCCGACCTCTGGTATGCTACAAACATAGAATGTATCTGCAGAATTAGAGACAGAAATTTGGAGTTGTGCCAAAATATGAAGAACATAGTGCGGCAACAGGTAGGTCTCCTCCAAAACACCCCAGCGTTGCTTTGGCAATTCTTCTTGAGGATCGTCAGGACTAAGCATGTGAGTTCTTGGATCGAAAATAATTGTCGGGGGGGGCCTAAATGGTCCAAAATTATTAGCAATGCGGCGGTGAGCAATCGCTGGAGAAATCTCGGCCAGCACACGTAGAAACTTTGCGGCATGGGCAGGGGGATAATCATACGAATCCTGAAAGACGATCCGCAGTTGGTCTTTTCCTGCTGTACCGCGAGCCAGAATGACAGAGGGCCGCTTGGTAGAATCGTGGATTCGGTAAAGCTCTGATGTGACGATTTCTTCCGTACGCTCTCGTGACAGAGATGACGAAACCTCCAGGCCATATAGAGTAGCTATAGGATCCAGCTTGTCATTTTCGGCTTGATGAAAATTCGCGACCATACGGAGTTTTCTTAGAAAAGTAGGCAACCGCTTCCGCCACTCTTGCCAGTTATTCCGCCTTAGTTCACTTCCTTCAGGTAGTGTAACAACACCGTCATCCAGAAAGATAATGTTGATCGCCGGCTGGTGTACTGTTCTCTCTTGTGCGTAGGCTTCTATTGCGTGGAAAAGGATGGCCAGAGACATCAAAATAAGCCAAAATCGCCGAATTGTAGTTTGTCGGAGATTCATTATAGCTCACCTCCTAATTTGATGGTTTAAAAGTCCAAAATATGACTATCTACATATCACAATCCCCTTGTTTCGGTCATAGGAATCGAAACGGCAACATATCTACGATTATCTTTTATAATAATTGACCAACCATAAGAAGTTGCAGCGGGGCGGGCCTGAAAAATCGGTTTTGCAAATTGTGGTAATGGGGCTGGAGTGGTAGTAAATGAGCCGTAACGGGGAGGTGATGGAGAACGCCAGGCCGAATGAATTTCTGTAGGCTGCCAGTGCGTGATTTTACCTGGAGCAAGATTAGTCACAGGCAGCGAAGGCACGGGAATATAATAATTACTGGGTGAAAGGTCAATTCCACCAATCAAAAATGTCTGCTGTATGTAATATGAACCAGGATAGGGGCCTGGTATTGTTTTTGAACTTGCAAGGGTTTCGATCAACCGAGTAGTTGGCGGGGTCTTCACGGATAAGCATCGGTATCGCTGCTGGAACTTTTCTATTGGAAATCCACATTCCTTATACCACCGCGCAATTTGAACCAACTTATGGAGTCGAACAAGTTCTCGAAAGAGTGGAATCTCTTCTGTAAATCCATCAAAATGCTCATTCAGGTGGTCGCCGAAGGCAGCTACGGCTGGATCATCCATTAAGGACCGATATTCGACGCGCATTCTGTATCTGACAAACTTGACCGTGTATCCTTCAAAAGCTACCCCTGTCTCATCGGGTACAAACCACCAGAGTCCGAGTGGCCGTGGTTTACCTTCCTTCCAAGTGTCATCGTGCTGCAAACGGCGAGAGACAGGAAGGTAACCGGGAACAGACGATGTAACAGTTTGTCGAGATAAGTTATCTTCTCCATGAGCCAATCCTTTAAGACAGCGGTCAATCTCAAATAGTACTGATCCCATATGTGTACCATAAATGGAA
>Ga0307432_1001396_pt1 | contig 14735 bp, 15 predicted proteins | sample SalMarWE160150MG_FD_202158 | JGI IMG/M metagenome (GOLD analysis project Ga0307432, IMG submission 202158) | Salt marsh sediment microbial communities from the Plum Island Ecosystem LTER, Massachusetts, United States - WE1603-150 | ecosystem: Environmental > Aquatic > Marine > Intertidal zone >...
AAATGCAGAAACCTTCGTCTCAGAAGAATCTTTAAACTGCTTAATGCTAAACTAAGAGGCTATTACAACTATTATGGGGTTATCGGTAATTTTGCAAGTTTGCAAGAGTTTTTCCGCCAAGCGATGAGAATCTTGTACAAGTGGTTGAATCGTCGTAGTCAGAAGCGCAGTTTCTGCTATAATATATTTAACCAGATTGCAAAATTTTATCATATTGAGAAGCCTAGAATTACAGAATTTTCTTATCAGTTTAAATCTTATTAGTTTTACTTTTACGGAAGCGAGTATTTCTGAAGAGCCCAGTGCGGTAATTCCGCACGCTGGGATCTGTGCGGGGGCAGTCGGGTAACTGGCTGTCCTACCGTGACGACCTATGGGACCTGAGGAGTTTCTTAACCGGATGGTTAAGGCTTTAGGTATTACTATAGATAGACTTCCTAAAGGAAGACCTCGTAAAATGGAAAGCTAAACCATAGAAAAAATAGGATGTGTTGTTCTTATTTAATTAAAAAAATTGATGGGGAAGAGGAAAAGTGATATTGCAAGAACTGACCCCATAAGACCCTAAGACCCTGTATGAGAGTTAACCAGGAAGATTTTGAAAGATACATATTTAAAAGTGTTAAAGAATTAATTTCAGTATTAAAGAAATAAGACAATAGAATGATATTCTTGGATATACAATAAGGTTCTTTCTACTTTTTGATCAGAAAAGGGCTCAGATCTACACGCTTGATAGATTCTAGAGTTTATTTTTGTAAAATGTGTAGGCTTGACTCCATAAAAAATTTCCTGTAAACGTTGTTGACTTACATTATATTTTTACAAAATAATAACATATAATAGTTTTTATTAGAGTTATTCTTCCAGATAAATGAATTCTTATGTTTATTGATATTCAAATATAGAGTGTTTTTATTAGGAGGTATTTTAAAAGGAAGTGAAGTAATAAAATGTTTAAAAATGAATTGCAAATGCATATTGAGGAATATAAATCAACTCAACAAATTATAAATGTCAGATGCCAAGCGGGACAAAAGATAAATTATTGGAGTATACTTCTTCTCATTGGTTCTATTTCAATAATATTGGAATTATTGACTACTATAGAAACACAAGAATATTTATATCTTTTATTAGTTTTCCCTTTCCCTTTTCATTTATTTGCCTTAATGTTGCTTCGGAATGATCTAATAATTGCTGCAAATGCAAAGTACTGTAATAAAACACTACGTCCTATTGTTAAGAAGATTATTAGTTCTAACAAAGATATTTGGATGAGAGAAGAGAAAATTATTTTTACTCGAAAAGGGCTATTCAATAAGATCTTAGGGATATGTAGGTACGGTATTACGCTTATAGCTTTTCCAATTTATTCATTCATTTATTTTTCTCTCAAACATAAATTTAATTGCGATATAGAGTATTTGGATAAATTCCTATTTTATTTAAATTTAGTAATTGAATTATATGTTATTTATGAAATTTTTAAAAGATTACCAAAAGCTCTTGATGATATAGTAAACAAGTGAAATGAAAAAACTAAGCTCTCTTTCTTTTGTAATACCCGTATATAATGAAGGAAAAAATATTGGTAGATTTGTTATTAATTCTCTGAAAATTTTACCTCAATTTTCGAATATCTTTGAGATAATTATAGTAGATGATGGAAGTACAGATAATTCCTTTGAAGTTGCTAACTCATTTGTTAATAAGAAAGCTGTCGTAAAAGTAATAAGACATCATAAAAACCTTGGCAGTGGGGCTGCCATATGGACAGGTTTTTTAACCGCAAAGTATCAATATGTTTTTTATACCGATGCAGATAGTCAGTTTGACATTTCAGATTTAAAATTATTGATACCTCCTGTAAAAGATTATGATATTGTCTTAGGATATAGAATAAGAAGAAAAGATAATTTGTTTCGAAAAGTCATTAGTAGACTTTGGAATTTCATTATTAATATGATATTTGGCTTAAAAATAAAAGATATAAATTGTGCCTTCAAACTTTTCAATCGTAGAGTAATTTCTTCTATTTCGGTAAAATCTCAAGGTGCATTCACGAATGCCGAAATATTAGTAAAGGCAAAGAAGTGTGGCTACAAATGGGTTGAAATTGGTGTTTTTCATTATCCCAGAAGATATGGTAGACAAACTGGCGGAGGATTGAAGGTTCTTTTAAAATCATTTTATGAATTAGCAAAATTTTATAAATATAATAAATAGGGAAGATGTACCAAATCAATATTTCGGTAACTTTTTGCAGGAAACTATAGGATCCTAAGATTTATTCCTATTTAAATAAGAAAATGATAATTTATTTAAAGAATTAAAAGGAGATAGAATTATTATGAAAAGAAAGGCCTTTTATTACTATCAATCTTAATACTTGCAATTTTTCTAACCGGATGCACTGGCGGAGTAGTAACCCCGGCAACTGATAAGGCAAAAGTAAAAAGTGTTATACAGGACTATTATTTAGCTATAAATGACCAGAACTGGAGCAAAGTAAAAAGTTATTGTATTTATGGATCAGATCAATATTATAAAGTTTCACTTATGGAAGATGCGGCTAATGTCTTGCAGCAATATTATGGAACTGTAACCATAACCTGTTTTGCAGACATTTCTAATGTATCTGTAAGCGGCAGTTATGCTAGTGCCTATATCAAAGTGACTGTTGTTGTAACTGCCGGTATTTATTATGATACTTATAGCGATTCAGGATATTTATATCTACAGAAAGTCGGCAATAGCTGGAAGTTGTATTAGTACCTATAAAAGGTTAGACAGCAAATACGGTAAGAACGAACATGGATTAGATAGTTAAAAGTATTTTGAGATAAGAGGGATTAAATTATGAAAAAAATAATTATTATATCTATAATTGTGTTTTGTTTATTATCCTTTATGGAAATTTCTTTTTTGGCTGAAGAAACTATGAGTCCCGGGGAATATTGGAATAGTCTTACAAAATTAGATAGGAATGGTGTTAAAATATCTGAGTTGGTTAAAAAAAATTATATAAGAGGAATTGGAAAGGGTATTTTATTAACGGTGACAATAATTGATCTAAATGAACTAGATTTTGACAAAATATGTGATGACGCTGATTTTGTATTACAATATAACGAAGAAATTATGAGAATAATGGATGATTTATATAAAGATCCCGCTAATGTTAATATTAAACTTGATTGGATGTGTCTAATTGCTTACAGTAAATTAAAAGGTGAGGATGTAGAATTATTAATAAAAGATGGAAGGACATTAGGATTATTGCCTGATTTATAAGAAGAATCAAAAGACAATTGGCAAATTGAAAGTCGAAGATATAGAACCATTATTAAGAGAAGAAAGAAAAAAAGCATTACCTTAAAATAAATAAAATGGGTGAACATATTTTATGAAATGGGAAATGAGTTGGGCTGATTTAAGTATTTTAGGTTTATTGAATATATCTGGTATTTTTATATTTTCTGGTTTTGGTTTATTGGCTTTTTTAAAATATATTTTTCCAAATATTATTAATGAATATCTTGTCGATAAAATACACGATGTAAAATACTTTACAATTTTTTGTATAGTTTTGACTTTAATTATATTTTTAATTTCCAAGTTTTCCATAAAACTTTTTATTATTAAATATTCAATAATAACTTTTATTTATGTATTTGGTGTAGTAACTATATGTATTAGAATATTTTTTAATATATAAAATTAAAATTTAATTAGATGAACTTAAATATAGACAATTAATTATAAATTATTAATCAAATAAAAATAAGAAAAACATCCCAAAACCCTTGCCTCAAAAGAGCAGGGGGTTTTTGGTGGATTACAAAAAAATAGACCTCGAAATTTCGTTTTTAAAGGGGGTCTTTTTCAAAATAGGTACAATCATAAGGGGCAAGTCAATATTTCTTCATATACGCAGTATATGAGTGTTTTTGAAAATCCTTCAAAGCCTTTGTTTGTATGGGTTACAGCGTTTTAGTGAATATTTATTATATAATAAATATAGTAATATTTATAAATATTATAGTTTTTTTATAGTATTTGTAGTTAAAAAAGGGGAATATTGGACTATATAGGGAAAAAATGGTAAATATAGATTCCCGCTTTCGCGGGAATGACATAAAGGAGCAGTATAGGTATTCGTATAAATATAATATAAGAGGTGGAAAAATGATTGTACGAGAAGCAACAAAAGAGTACCTTGAAAAAATAAAAATAGAAACGTTAAAAAAGTCTTTAATTGAGCAATGCAAAGATACTGCGAAATTGAATCTTGAAATCTGTGATGATTTTAAATATGTTGATGGAGAACAGGAATGACATAAAGGAATGATGAGATTGCCACACTTTCTTCGAAAGTTCGCAATGACAGAGGGAGGAAGAAAATACGAGAAGAGATACAAAAGATAGATTCCCGCTTTCGCGGGAATGACACTGGCAGGGGGTTCGGAGAGTTTTAGATATTTTTTTATAATTTTACAACGTCCTATAATATATCTTATGTAAAGTTCTATACATTTTATTATATTTCCCTAATTTTTTCTTATTTATTTACTATAATGGCAATATTTTTATTATATTAATATTATTTTATTAACAGTTAGCAGGTTAGATGAAATGCAGCTATTGTATTTTTCTTTTTATAAAGTGTATTGTATTCATCGCAAGCATCTTTTGTTTTTTTAATAATGACTTCAATATTATTTGATTCTAGATATTTAATTAAACCTAAGGGTACTTTCATTAAACCGTAATATCCAGTTCCGATAATTAGTGTTTCAGGTTTATTATCCAAGATTTTCTTTATATCTTCGATGCAAAGATTGTGGCTTTCTTTTCGCCACCATTCATTATCGATACTATTTTTATAAATAATAATGTCGGAATGGTATTCTTTACTATTAATAATTATTTTTCCAAAATTATATGATTCTATCACTTTATTTTCTCCGGTACTTTTTATATTGTTTTTTACCTTCCAAATCCAAAATGAAAATTAAAAATAACAATAATAAAAAAGTAAACTTAAATGAGAATAGTCTAACTTATTCAACTTCTCCGGTTAACAGATTATAACCTGGAGGGACTTTATACAAAGCTTTTAGCATCTTTTTTACATTTCTATCAATTGAAAATTCCCACCATTTCCCATATTTTTTTTCATCAGCTTTAAAATTAAAACCGGCAATCTGAGTAAACATTGATAAGAAAAACTTATTATTTTTGCTAACATGGACATACTTATTGCTAAGCGAAATTACCCATTTTTCTAAATTATACCCTTTCCAACTCCATTTATATTCTGCAGCATATTTACTTGAGACATATGATTCAATAACTACCTGACTTATTTCTTTATCATTGCTTAACTGAAAAATAGTTTTATCTCCTATTATTTGATTAATAGTTTTAATAATTTTTGGCAAACCCTTATAAGTTGTTCCATTATACACATAGACAATCCCATCGGGCCATCTTTTTACATAATTTTCTCCATAACCGAACTTTTTTATTAAAGATTTTTCTGAATCGGTTAATTCGTCTGAGGAAGCATTACCATTTAAAACGCAATAAGAATAATTTACCATTAAGAAAACAACCAATATAAAGATCAGATTATAAAATAATTTCTTTTTCATGAATCTACTCCTTTCAATTTTTTACGGATTTTCCTTTTAATCCGCTAGGGAAAAGGATTAGATACCCATAGAAAAGGTAAAAATTTTAATCGACTCTTTTCTTTTTTTTTATTTAGAGAGTTAAATTTATCTTAGTTTTTAGATCTCAATTCTAGTCAAAGAAAAACCTTCTTTTTTTGTTATAATAAAAATCGTTTCAATAATGAACTAAAAAACTAGTATTCAAATACCTTTAAGATATAATCGTTTTCCAGTTAGATATTAATTTTACTTACATTTACTGGTTTTCTAAAAGTTTCTGGAATTCTTTAATAATATTCTCAACGGCTTTATCAATATGTAAAATTGAAAATTTTTTGTTTAGATTATCATCAGTAATTTTAAAAATTCCATCGATTAAATATCCACCGATATCTAATATATCAGCGCTTTCATTTTCCAAGCTTACTTTTAAATTACCATATCGATTGTCCCAAGACTGCACTTTCCAATCGTCATCAAAAAAAATAGTAGAATTTCGATATTTAAAAGATTTAAAAGATGTTTGAATAGATTCAGGGGTCCCCATAGCTTTAATAACATCTTCTACGGAAGAGCCAATGGTAATGAGAGGAGCATTAGGATCTTTTCCAATATTATTAATAGTTACAGCGGTCATAACATCGTCTACTGAAGAAAACCCTACTTTTTTTGATATCAACAACCTAGTTGTATATATGTCTCCAATAATGTTTCCTTGTCCATCTGTTATTTTAAATGTTCCCGCCGATTTACTCATATTTATATCATCATATTGTGGTGTAAGGCTTATGTCATTAGAATAATTATCTTTTAAGTATGTGTCTCGAATCTTTGACGAGACTTTACTAGCAATTGGAGTAATGTCAGCAGAATATTCGATAACCCAAACCTGAGCATAAACAAATGACAAAAATAATGAGAGGATAGTTAAAACAAGAATTGTTAAAATAATAATTCGTTTATATTTCATAATATTCCTCCTTATACAATGTTTTTTATTATTTTTATAGAGAAGTAAAGAGATTTTAATTTTTTTTAAAAACTATATACCTTTGCTGGATATCTCACGAAATTAATGTAATTAAGATAACTATCTTAATAATATTATAATACTACAAAAATTTCATAAAATCCTTCTTTTCCTGTAAAAAATAAAAGAGCCCTGCAGCTTGATTGCCAAAGGGCTGGTTATTTTCTGGATTCCTTATCGTTTTCTAATTGGAACCAAATTGTAGAAGAATTACGAAACCTCTATAAATTAAAGGAGCTAATTAGTATTCCTGCAAGTACTATAAATCCTGTTTGATTGCTTCTTATATTGCTTTTTTCATACTAGATAGAATGCTCAATGATATTAATTTACATTATGGAGCATTATTTAGATACTATCAATGAAACATAACCAACTACCTGGTCATACATTCCCGAAACATCTCCCGAAGTAGCATATTTAAGCAACTCAGCCTTTTTTGCACCCAATGTTTTACAAACAATAAGCATTACAGTAATCGGACCAGGACCGCACATAGTTAGATTCTGTCTATAAATTATATCGTATAGTTTTTTAGGGTTGAATTCAAGAATGGCATTTATTGCTTGTTTATCAACGTTTTCAGCATATTCTTGTGTTTCATAGTGGGTAAAATCTGAGCTGGCAATTATTAAAATATTTTTACCAAATACAGAAGAACAAATCGATTGGGCAATTTCTATATCTGTATTAATATCCTGACGAGTCATGCAAATTGGTACGAATTTAATATCTTTACCGAAAATATATTGAATAAAGGGCAATTGAACTTCTATAGAATGTTCAAATTGATGGGCTTTTTTATCATTTTTTATTGTTTTAGAGTTTTTTAAAATTTTTTCTGCAATATTCGTATCAATTTCCAATTTCCCTAATGGCGTTTCCCACTTTCCTTCCACCATAATAGAAATATCTTCTCCAAAACCTCGATGATTAGGGCCTAATATAATAATAGTGTCGGGTTTACCATCTAAAGCAACTTTGTAAAAGCCGTTTGCCGCAACAGGTCCCGAATACATATAACCTGCGTGTGGACTAACTAATCCCATAATATTATTTTTTCTTTTGGGATTTGCCTGAGGAATTTCACCAGGTCCTATTTTATGTAAAAAACAATTTTCAATCTGCGTATTTAAAGATTTTGTATCACCAGCATAGAAACTACCTGCGACGGCAGGTTTTCTTAAATTTAACTCTGCCATTGACCGTACCTCCCCTACTCTTTTAAAAGTATAAACCAACTAAATGTTTTAAATAATTTCGGATTAAAATCTTCTTCTTTTGGAATGCTGACTATTTTTTCTCTTCTTTTTTATTTTTGGTAACAATATTATAAAAAATATTATTACAATTAAGGATAAAAAGACTACTCTAAAATAAGTTGAATAAAATAAATATTTAGAATAAGATAAATAATATCTTTTTTTGGCTGAAGGATAATTAGGATTTAAATTTAATACCACCTTGTATTGTTTGGATGCATCTTTAAAAAGGGATCTATTTTCATAATCTACAGCTAAATTAAATTGGGAATCAATAATTTTTAATTTTATTTTTTGATCATCCGGATAGACCTTTTGAAGATAGTTATAAACTTCGATAGCTTTTTCCCATTGTTTATTTTTATAAAAAGCAGTAGCAATTCCTTCACGGGCATTGATATTTAAAGGATCTATAGAAATAACCTGTTCATATTCTAATATTGCTTTCCCCCAATTCTTTTCTTCGCTATATTTCTCGCCTAAATTACTATGAATAACTATTTGGGATACGCAAAATTTTACAATTCTATTATTTCCGGCATCAGCAACATAAATATAATCCCTATCATCTATGACAATTCCTTCAGGGTAATTTAAATTAATTCTATCAGATTCATTGCCGAATTCTAATTCGAAATTATCATCTTTATCATATTTTACAACTTTTCCATTTTTGTAATCAGTAATATAAATATTATCTTTTGAATCAAAAGCAATATATCTTGTGGCATTAAACTGGCCAAACTCACTTCCGCTCTCACCAAATTTTCTTAAAAATATACCTTCTTTGCTAAATACCTGTACCTGGTCATGGAAAGTGTCGGCAATATACATATTTCCTTCCTTATCAAAAGCAATCCCTCTTGGGTAATAAAATTCACCATCTCCCATACCTTCTTTTCCAAATTGCTTAATATACTCGAAAGTAGGAGAAAATATTTGTATCCTACTATTTCCTGTATCTACAATATAAATATTATCATCTTCATCTATGGCAATACCTCTTGGATTTAAAAATTCACCCGGGCCACTACCTTCTTTCCCAGTTATCTGTAAAGATTTACCATCCGGTGATATTTTATGGATTCTATTATTAAATTGTTCTACGATAATTATATTTCCGTTACTATCCAGAGCCAAGCCTACCGGACCATCAAGTTTTAACTCATCCTCCCCTTCTCCATCCGGAATCACCTTTAGTAATCTTCCATTAGAGCTGAATTTTTGTATACGGTCATTTTCCCAATCAGATATATATAGATTATTATCTTTATCGAGTGCCAGGCAAACCGGATAATTAAATTCACCTTCCCTATTCCCATATTCACCAAAAGTTAATATAGTAATATAATTGGTATTTGTATCAACGTTAACAGATAAAAAAATAAATAATATCATTGAAATAAATATAAGATATTTTTTCATAATTACACTCCCTTTTCTATCATTAGTTTGATTATATAATTTTATTAATTATTTAAGTATTTGTAGTAGATAATTCCTTTATTTTTTTACCTAATAAATTTAATTCTTGCTTTTGGTATATTTTATCTTTTGACTTTAGTTTGTTGAAATGTTGAGGGGCACCATATTTGACAATTATTTTATATTTAAATAAAATGGGGAATTTTGTACCTCGAGGATATATTTTATGAGTACCAATAATTCCCACTGGCAAGATGGGAACCCCCGTCTTCATAGCAATTTTTATTACACCCAATTTTAGTTCTTGAAGTTCTCCATTCGATGAACGTGTGCCCTCCGGAAATATACCTAATACTTTTTCTTCTCGTAAAATATTTATGGCTTTTTTAAAAGCAAGTATATCAACATTTTCCCTATCTACCGAAAACGCATTCAAGTTCTTCAGTAGAAAGCTTACAAAAGTGTTTTTAAAAACTTCTTTTTTAGTAATAAAATATATTTTTCTATTTAATGAAGCAACTAAAACAGCTGGGTCTAAATAACTTACATGATTTGAAGCAATTATTACAGCACCTTTCTTGGGAATGTTTTCAAAACCTTCAACCTTCATTTGCCAGAATATTTTTAATAATAACCAGCATATAGCTCTTGCTACAGAATAGAACATATAGTTTATCCTAACTTTTTAAATTAGTCGTTAGTAATGGAATAAGAAAACCGGTATTCAGTATCCAGAAGTCAGGAGTCAGAAAAAAGAAATTAAAAACGTGAAGTAGAAAACCATGAATATAATTTTATAATTTAAAATAATTCTGAATACTATATTCTGCCTTCTGGCTTCGTTTTTTAACCAATTAACTAATTCTCATAGGAATGGTGTGCCCGAGAGGACTTGAACCTCCAATCTACGGCTCCGGAGACCGTCGCTTTATCCAATTAAGCCACGGGCACATACTATCTTTCTCTATCTACCATAGCTTAGCCTATCAGCTAAACTCCTGGGTAATCCCGCGTTAATTATTTTGCTTTTAGTTAAATTAATCGGGTAGGAAACACGATAAATATTAACAATTCCGTATTTTAAGTCATAAATTCCATAACTTGCCTTAGGATTACCATCACGAGGTTGACCAACACTCCCACAATTAATAATATACCTTTTATCCTTACTAATTTCAACATACCCACCATTACTAAAATTTATATAATCTATTTGATTATTATTTTCATTGAAAGAAAAACATCCTGCTACATGAGAATGTCCTACAAAATATATTTTAAAATTAAATTTACTGAAGATTAAATTTGCGGTATTTTTATCTAAAATGTATTCCAATATTGGTTCTTGCGGACTGCCATGAACTGCAAAGACATTATTCTTAAGTTCAATCTTTTTATTCAGACTTAATAAAAAATTAACGTTATCTTTTTTTAATTGGCGAGAAGTCCATAATATTGCAGCCCTCGCAGCATAATTAAAATAATTTATATTTAGTTTTCCTACAGCTGCAAAATCGTGATTTCCGCCTATACATCTACAGTTTAAATCTTTTATTTTTTCAATACAATAATTAGGATCAGCACCGTAACCTACAATATCTCCCAAACAAATAAATTCATCAACTTTTTCAATGGTTTTTAGAACGCAATTTAGCGCTTCGGAATTACTATGAATATCAGAAATTATTCCAATCTTCATTATTATCCCTTTAAAATAAATTTATAGATTTAATAGAGCGTTTTTTTAATAAAATTACAATGACTTGGGATTGCTTCGTCGTTTCACTCCTCGCAATGACAGAATAATTTGATATAAATTAAAAAAGGGTGTAAATTAAAAGCATACTGTTTTTTTAGGCCCTTATAATTTCTTTAATTCTCATAATTGCCGAATTTGTCGATCTCGCCATCTCGTCTAATTTCATAGTAATAAATTTTATCGTTTCTTCCAAATCTGGAATTATTACATATTCTAATGCATTAACCCTTCGCCTGGTTTTTTCAATTTCATTGGCCAAAAGAGTTATTGCTTTGTCTAATTCAGCTACTTTTAGCATTAGTGGTAAAATATCATGATACTTTTTTAAAGCACCGTCCAGTTCGGTGGTAGTATCAACCAGACCATATGAATAATATTTTCCCTCACATTTAAATTTATATTGGGGAACATTTACACTCATTATATTTTTAAAAGCTACTTCGGTTACACTTTTTGCCTGGGGGAACATCAAGGTTTCTTCTAAAGTCAGCTTACTCATTAAAGAAGAAGCATTAGAAAAAAAAGTATAACATTTTAGAAGATTTTCCTCTAATTCCTCCCTGAGAGCGTCACTCTCTTTCGCTAAGCGAACAAATACTTGAATTAATGCATCTCTCTTATCTTTTAATAGTTTATATCCCCGCTTGGCGACAACTAGCCTCTTTTTTAATCTCAGTAACTCCATTCGATTTGGATTAACCTTTAACAACATTGATATCTTTATCCTCCATGGTTATATCCTTGGTAAATATTTTTCTATAAGATCATCTTTTATTCTTTTTAATTCTTCTTTTGGTATAATTGTTAATAGTTTCCATCCTATATTTAAACTGTCTTCAATAGTTCTATTTTCATCTTCTCCCTGTTTAACAAAAACTTCCTCAAAATTATCTGAGAGTTTAACATATTTCTTGTCTATTTCCGTTAGAGCAGCTTCTCCTAAAATTACTGCTAATTCTTTAGCTTCCTTACCTCTTGCATAAGAAGCAAAAAGTTGATTCATAACATTTGCATGGTCTTCGCGTGTCTTATTTAACCCAATTCCTTTATCTTTTAAACGAGATAAAGAAGGTAATACATTAATGGGAGGATAAATTCCTTTATGGTGCAATTCTCTTGACAAAATTATCTGCCCTTCCGTAATATAACCTGTCAAGTCTGGTATGGGATGAGTTTTATCATCTTCTGGCATAGTTATAATGGGAATTAAAGTAATTGATCCTTTTTTATCTTTTATTCTTCCAGCTCTCTCGTATAGAGTAGCTAAATCTGTATACAAATAACCGGGATAACCACGTCTGCCGGGAACTTCTTTTCGTGCTGCAGAAACTTCTCTTAAAGCTTCACAATAATTGGTCATATCAGTAAGTATCACCAGCACATGCATATCTTTTTCAAATGCTAAATACTCTGCACAGGTTAGAGCCATTCGGGGAGTTATAATTCTTTCTACTGCCGGGTTATCAGCTAAATTAACAAACATAACACTTTTTTCTATCGCTCCGGTTCTTCTAAAATCACTTATGAAAAAATTAGCTTCCTCAAAAGTAATTCCCATAGCTGCAAATACAACAGCAAATTTCTCCTCTTTTCCTAATACTTTCGATTGTCGAGCAATCTGAGAAGCAAGTTTTGCATGAGGTAATCCTGAACCAGAAAAGATAGGTAACTTTTGTCCCCTGACTAAAGTGTTTAAAACATCAATAGATGAAATACCGGTTTGTATAAAATTGTTAGGATAATCTCGAGCATAAGGATTGAGTGGGTTTCCATTTATATCTAATTTTTTTTCTGCAATAATTTGAGGACCATCATCTATAGGTCTTCCTGAGCCGTCAAATATTCTTCCTAAAACATCAAGGGAAAGAGGTAACTCTATTACCTTTCCTAAAAAACGAATCTTGGTATTTGAAACATCAATTCCTGTTGATCCCTCAAATACCTGGACAACTGCCTTGTCCTCAGTTATTTCAAGCACCTGCCCTCTTCTTATTTCTCCGGAAGATAGTTCTATTTCAACTAATTCCTGATATTTTACATCGATTGTTTTTTCTACTATTATTAAAGGCCCAGCTACCTCTGATATGGTTAAATATTCTTTAATCATCTTGCTATATTATCTCCTTCCCTTTAATCGGTTGTCGAACTAATTTGGGATATTATTTCTTTTTCAATTTCACTAAACACTTTTAGGTTTTTTTCTTCTATAAATTTAGCCCTAATTATTTTTGCTTTTACTGGTAAAGCATTTAATTTTTTTATGGTTGCACCACTTTCTATTACTTTTTCAGCATTTTCGTGAAACACTATAATAAGTTTTAAAATAAGAAATTGCTTTTTTATAGAACTATACGAATCTGTTATATCAAAGGCATCTTGAAGTAGAAAATCCTCCCTGATAGATCTTGCTGTTTCTAATATTAGCTTCTCATGAGTTGATAAGGCATCAATACCTACCAATCTTACAATTTCCTCTAATTCTGCTTCCTCTTGAAGTAATGCCATGGATTTATTACGTATCTCCATATATTCTTCACCGATTTCTTTTTTATAATATTCTGTTAATCCGGACAAGTAAAGAGAATAACTTGTTAACCAATCTATTGCGGGAAAATGCCTTTTGTAAGCTAACTTATCTTGTAAACTCCAAAAAACTTGAACAGTACGTAAAGTATTTTGGGTAACCGGTTCAGATAAATCTCCTCCTGGTGGAGATACTGCGCCAACAATACTCAATGTTGCTTCTCTATTATCGCTGCCCAAACATTTTACTCTTCCGGACCTTTCGTAAAAACTTGCAATTCGAGTACCTAAATAAGCAGGAAATCCTTCTTCTCCAGGCATTTCTTCCAACCGACCTGATATTTCACGCATTGCTTCTGCCCAACGAGAAGTTGAATCAGCAATAAGTGCAACATTATATCCCATATCTCTATAGTATTCCGCAATAGTTATACCGGTATATACAGAGGCCTCACGAGCTGTTACCGGCATATTTGATGTATTGGCAATTAGGATAGTTCTTTCCATTAATGGTTTTCCGGAATAGGGGTCAATTAATTCTGGAAATTCAAGTAAAACATCGGTCATCTCATTACCTCTTTCGCCACATCCGATAAAGAGAATTATTTCTGCATTACACCATTTGGATATTTGATGTTGGACTACAGTCTTCCCACTTCCAAAAGGACCCGGTATGCACGCAGTCCCTCCCTTAGTTATGGGGAAAAATGTATCAATTACCCTTTGCCCTGTAATTAACGGTTCGATAGGAGGCAATTTTTTCTTGAAGGGTCTTGATCCTCTTACCGGCCACTTTTGTAACATTTTAATCTCGTGAATAGAATTTTCCCGATCTTTTATTATGGCAATAGTATCTGTAACCGTAAATTTATCTTTATATATTTCTTTGACTTCACCCTGAATTCCGCAAGGAACCATAATTTTATTTTTAACAATATTACTTTCCTGGACAGTACCTATAATATCACCGGATATTACCTTATCTCCCTTTTTAGAAATTGGCTCAAAATCCCATTTCTTTTTTCTATCAATGGCAAACGCTTCTGCTCCTCTGG
>Ga0307432_1001399_pt1 | contig 14710 bp, 12 predicted proteins | sample SalMarWE160150MG_FD_202158 | JGI IMG/M metagenome (GOLD analysis project Ga0307432, IMG submission 202158) | Salt marsh sediment microbial communities from the Plum Island Ecosystem LTER, Massachusetts, United States - WE1603-150 | ecosystem: Environmental > Aquatic > Marine > Intertidal zone >...
GGGCAATGTTTTGACTACATCGAGATTCGGACAACTTCGACAAGCCCAACCCCGTTCAAGAGCTCGCCACCGCCCATCGACACCGCGAAAAAAACTCAGATTCTGCGCAGCTGCTCAACTTGGGTTAGGAGACTGACACGAACCGGTTAGTCTCCCAGCCGGCGGGGTGTTTCCCTTGGTGCCGGTTGCGGTTGTGGAAAGACTTCCGAGGCCGCGTGCCCGACGTGCGTTTACCGCAATCCATAATCGCGCAGCTTCCGGTAGAGCGTGCGCGCCCCGATCCCCAGTGCCTTGGCCGTCTTCTCCCGGTTGCCGCCGAACATCCGAAGCGTGTTCATGATGTGCAGTTTCTCGACGTCGGTCATCGTCATGCCCGCCAGGTTCGGCGGACCCAACGGAATGATATCCGTGGAACTCCTGAGCATCTCCGGCAGATCGTCAACCTGAACCGTCGGCCCCTCCGCTTCGAGACACATGCGGAAGATGACGTTGCGCAGTTCGCGCACGTTGCCAGGCCAGTTGTAATTGATCAGCTTCCGCATCACTTCCGGCGAGACGCCTGCAATTACCGTTTCGTGCTCTTGATTGGCCTGTTCGATGAACCGCTGGGCGAGCACGGGGATGTCCTCGCGGCGCTGACGGAGCGGTGGTATGCGCAGTGCTCCTTGCGCGTGCAACCGATAGAAAAGGTCTTCCCGAAACCGGTTCTTGCGAACCAGCTCGGACAGATCGTGGTTGGTGGCAGCTACAAACCGAACGTCGAAGTACAGCGTATCGTTCGTGCCGACCGGCAGCACCTCCCCCGTCTCAAGCGTGCGCAGCAGTTTCGCCTGCATCTGAAGCGGCATGTCTCCGATCTCGTCGAGTAAAAGGGTCCCGCGGTCGGCCGCTTGAATCAGCCCCTTCCGGTCCGCCACCGCACCGGTAAACGCACCTCTTACGTGCCCGAACAGCTCGCTCTCAAGCAGTGTTTCACTGACCGCGGCGCAGTTGAGTACCTTGAAGGGTTTGCCCGCGCGTGGGGAATTCTGATGGATCGCCTGAGCGAAGAGTTCCTTGCCGGTTCCGGTCTCGCCGACGATCAGGATGGTACTCTTGCTTCGAGCGATTTTCTTTAGCCGTTTGATCTCTCGCAAAATTGCATCCGAGTTGCCGATGATCCCGCAGAACTCGAATGCCTTGTCCACCTGCGTCTGAAGGAGGCGAGCCTCCCGTGCCGCGAGTGCCTGCTTGGCGGCCCGCCTGACCTTGTCGCGGAGGTTGTCGATGTCGATCGGCCTATTCAGGTAGTCGTAGGCCTGGAGCTCGGCGTCGCGGCCCAACGTCTCTCGCGTTGTGGCCTCGCTTCCGTGGGACATAATGAGGATGACTTCCGTGTCGGGACAGACTCGCTTCGCTTCGCGAAGCACGTCCATCCCGTTTGCTTTCCCAACGAGCTTGCAATCGGCAACTACCACATCCGGCGGGCGGTGCTTGATGCTTTCGATCGCCGCCGTGCCGCTGTTCACAACGTTGCATACGTACTTCGACCGTGACAGCGCCTCGGCGATCGCTTCACCCTGCGCACGCTCATCATGCACTATGAGCACAAAGGCAGTATCATTCATACGGGATTATTCTAATCGAAATGCAGCCGGCGTCAGCCGCTCGATTCGTTGGCCTGTTGGGACGTCGGTTGCCCGTCTCGCACTACGGCAGGGAAGACGAATCACAAACGTCGATTCCCGGCTCAGCTCGTTCCCAAGATCCCCCGCTCATTGCCCCTTTGCCGAAGACCGTTACCGCACCCGACTCCTTGGCTTCACCCGGCGGGGGCGGCCCATACCAATATCTCCGTTGGCGGGAACCGAAGTCTTCACCGGACCGGGTCAAGGGCTGACCCGAACCGAGCGGTCATTCTGCGACACCGGCTTCTTCGAGCGCAGCCGCCTTGCGCGAAAGCTTGATGCGTCCCTGGTCATCAATGGAAATAACCTTGACGCGAACGTCATCACCGATCTTGACCACCTCCTCGACCGATTTGACATACCCCGTATCCAGCTCGCTGATATGACACAATCCATCCTGACCGGGGATCACCTCGATAAACGCGCCGAAATCCTTCACGCTGCTGACACGACCGGAGTAGATCTTGCCGACCTTGACCTCGGCGGTAGCCGCTTCAACCATCTCCAACGCGCGCTCCGCCGCCGCACTGTCCACACAGGCGATCAGGATGGAGCCGTCATTGTCGATTTCCACTTTGGCCCCGGTCTCAGCCTCGATGGACCTGATGTATTTGCCGCCCGGTCCGATGACCTTCCCGATCTTGTCCGGCGACACCTGCGTGGTCAGGATGCGCGGGGCGTGCTCACTGATGGATTCCCGCGGTGCCGGCAGAGCCGAGAGCATGTCGCGCAGAATCTGCATTCTTGCATCCCTGGCAAGCTCCAACGTCTCAACGATGACCTCCTGGGGCAGTCCCCGGGCCTTCAAATCGAGCTGGACCGCGGTCACACCGCGCTGCGTACCGGCGACCTTGAAGTCCATCAGCCCGAAGTGATCCTCCTCACCCAAAATGTCCACCAGCAGTTTCCGCTTGCCATCCGCTTCCACCATTCCGATCGAGATGCCGGCGACGGGCTGCTTGATCGGAATACCCGCATCCATAAGTGCCAGGCATCCGGCACAAACCGATGCCATCGAGCTGGACCCGTTGGACTCGAGAATCTCCGACACCAGCCGGATCGTATAGGGAAACTTCTCCGGGGTTGGCAGGATTGCCTGGAGGGCCTTCTCCGCCAGGTTGCCGTGGCCGATCTCGCGCCGAGTGGTCACTCCAAGTCGCCTGACCTCACCCACGCAAAGCGGAGGGAAGTTGTAGTGAAGTATGAACTTCTTGCTGTATTCCTCCGTCAGTCCGTCGACGATCTGCTCATCGCGACCTGTGCCGAGCGTCGTCACACATATAGCCTGCGTTTCACCGCGCTGGAACAGCGCAGAACCGTGGACGCGCGGCAGCACCTTCACTTCGCAAGTGATCTGGCGGATGTCTTGGGGCGCCCGCCCGTCCGATCGCTGATCCTCATTGATGATCGTATCCGCCACGATCTCCTTTTCGATCCGGTTCAACAGATCGCGGACGGCTATCCAATCGTGTTTCGGCTTTGTTGCATCCGCCGGGCAGTATTCAGCCTCGGCAGCTTCGTAGATCTCGTTGATCGCCGCACTGCGGTCCTGCTTACCGGGGATACTACGGGCGGTCCGCAACCGGTCCTCATACTTGGTGCGCAGATCAGCCAAAAGGTCGTCATCCGGCGGCGGTGGTACCCACTCGGTTGGCTTTCCCGCTTTCTCTTGAAGCTCCTGTATCATCTCACAGATTTCGACAACGGCCTTGCGACCGAGTTCCAGACCCTCGGCCACCACGCTCTCCGGAACCTCCATCGCCCCGACTTCGATCATGTTGATGGCGTCCTTGTGTCCGGCTACCACCATCTCCATGGTGCTGTATTCCATCTGCGAAAGTGTGGGGAGCAGCACGTGCCGTCCGTCGATATAGCCGACGCGGCAGGCCGCCGTAGGTCCCTCGAACGGAAGCTTTGAGACACAAAGTGCCGCCGACGCACCGATCATCGCCAGAACGTCAGGTTCATTCTCCTGATCGGTGGCGAGCACCATTGTTTGGATGAGGATCTCGTCCCGAAAATCCTTGGGGAACAACGGGCGGATGGGCCTGTCGATCATCCGCATCGTAAGGACTTCCTTTTGCGTGGGACGGGCCTCGCGCTTGAAGAAACCGCCGGGGAATTTCCCGGCCGCGTACGTCTTCTCTCGGTAATCGACCGTCAGCGGGAAGAAATCGACGCCCTCCCGCGGTGGACCGGTCACCGCCGCCGCCAGGACCACGGTGTCTCCGTATGAAACGACGACCGCCCCGGCCGCCTGCTTCGCCAGCTTGCCTGTTTCGATACTCAATGTCCGTCCAGCAATGTCACGTTCTACGATGTGATGTTCCATGCTCATTCCAACCGTCAACTTCCTCTTCCAACACAACGACGCTACGCCGGGCTCGATGCCCGGTACCTTCTATCATTCCTCTATCATTCCTGCCGGTTAGTACGCTGAATTCTCTGCACGCGCGATCCGTCGCACCCCATAGCCTACGTCCCAGTAGTCATCGACGGGTCCAGGTGGTGGACGCCATCCAAATAGGTGCCACGCCCCGGAACCGCGCGGTCTCAATCCCATACCCGTCTCACCCGACGGAGAAACCGGCGCGGGCTGCGTGGCACAGACTCCCCACACTCCCTGGCAGGACTGTAAGCCCGACACACCCGGATCTGAAATCATGGTAGGGGAACCACAACACCGTGGAGCGCAGCGGTGCGCTACTTTCGCAGCCCGAGTCTCGCAATGATGTTCTTGTAGCGCGCACGATTATTCCGCGTGAGGTAGCGGAGCAGGCTCGTGCGGCGGCCAACCATCTTCAGCAGACCCCGACGAGCGGCATGGTCCTTCTTGCTTCTTCGCAGATGCTCGGTGAGTTCCTGGATTCGAGCCGTGAGCAGCGCGATTTGAACCTCGGGCGAGCCCGTATCTCGCTCGTGAACCCGGTAATCCCTGATCATCCCTGCCTTTGTCTCGCCAGTCATCACCATCGTTATAAGACCATTCCGACCCGTCCGCAGCCGCCTCAGCGGACACCAACCACTTGCAGAAACAAGACTTACGTCACAAACTTCTCGACACAATACATACCAGATTGCGCAGTCTACAGTCAAATCCCGCCCGATGCAAGCGGCCCGACTAGGCTTCCGGGGGAACATCAAGTTAGTAGGTAGGTAGAGTCTTGGACCGAACCCGCAAGCAACGGGTCGTGAGCGAGTCACCAATCCATGCCCCGCGCTGGCGCTTGAGGCTCGGATCAGCAGTCCGAACGCCGTTCACGCGGTGGAAGCCTGCCGAATCCGTGTTTGTCCCTCGAGTTGGCGCTCACATGTTCCCTGGCCGTCCTGACTAGGAATCCAACACGGGGCGCGACGTGGGGCGAAACACCCGGTGTTCGACCGGAAGTCGAACACCCGCTCGGAGGCGTCTTGGAGGCCTGAGGGGGACAAATGCAGCAGACCACAAGCCTAACATCAAGGCCCGGTTGCAGTGTCGGTTGCATCAATCAGCCTGAACTCGATCGGCGGCGGTACCTCCGCCAACTCAATACCCGCTGGCAGGTGATACTCCGGTGTCATCAGCTTCAGCGTATCGAGCTGCTCCAGATCCTCCTCCTTCAGATGAATGATGCCGTACACCCGGGTGGCACCGCGCGCCAGGCGCGTCACCTCGTCGGTCGGTCCGGTGACGATGATCGTCTGGGTGACCAATGACAGAGGGCTGCCGTCACGTGTGACCACGCGGTACGGTTTTTCGAGGTTGGCGAAGCTGACGGCCACCAGGATCGGAACGGTCGGGATTGGCTCGGTGCTACGCTGGGCTTTGACGGTTGCGGTTACCTTGATGGTGCCCGGCGTCAGTTCGGCATCCGAGCCGAACGTGCGCTCATCCGGCGTCACCGGGATCGTGACCGAGGCACTTTGCCCAGGTGGCCACTCTTTGAGCAGGCGTTCGACATCTGCGGCGATGTCAATCTGGAGGGGCTGCCCGGCCGGCAGCACGCTGAAGTAGCTCTCGCGCATCCGGACGGTTGTCGAGGTTCGGCTCAACTGCGGCTCGACGTCATACGCAAGCGCAAAGCGCCCTAATACCACGTCCACGTCCTTTGTAATCCAGTGATCAAACACGACCGGCAGCGTGTCCGGCTGCACCGACACGATTGTCAATTTGCGGAACTCGTTCCACTGTTCGGCCATTTCTCGCTTGAGAGTGCCGCGATCAAGCCGGATCGATACCGGTCCGGTCGGGCGATCCGGAATCCGAAGACGAACATGCAACGACGGTTGAGCTTGAATATCCTCCACGATCCGTCTGGGCCCCGAGACCTGCAACTCGTACGGTTCGTTTGGTGCGACCGTCTCGACGAGTATGTCCGGTGCACCGGTTTCGGGGACGGCCTCAAACGTGACGCTCACCAAGACGGCCTCATTGACGAGGCTGTCGGCGCTCCACCAGATGAGCACCGTGAGAATCACCGTCATGCTAAGCAGCTTGACCTGTTCCATCTCGTGTCACCTCGGCCAGCGAAGCGGCAGAGCGTGTGCCGCGTTTTGCGGACTCCGTCTGCGGCGGTTTGGTGGTCAGCTCCTTGACCAACGTGGCTCGCAACGCCTCTGGGGTTAAAGAGCGGCGCAGACGTCCATTGATTGCGACGGAAACGGTGCCGGTCTCTTCGCTCACGACGATCACGACCGCGTCCGCTTCATGACTCATTCCCAGTGCCGCTCGATGCCGACTCCCTAGCGAGCGGTCGGCATCAGCCGATTCATCCAACGGGAATTGACATCCAGCCGCCACGATCCGTCCCTGGCGCACGATCATTCCTAGATCATGCAGCGCTGTCCCCGGCCAAAAGATGGTCTCGAGTAGTTCAGCCGTGACGACCGCATCGAGGGGGACGCCCGTTTCGCTCACGGCTCCCATTTCGGTCCCTCGTTCAATGGCGATCAGCGCGCCGATCTTCTTCTTCGAGAGTCGCTCGACAGCTGTTGCGATCGGATCAACGGCCTCGGGCGAGCTCTTGAACCAGCGTTGGAGCCAGCCGCCTTGGCCAAGGCGGAGCAGCATGCGCCGCAGCTCCGTCTGAAACGCGACGAGTGAGACCAGAAACACACCCAGAATGAAATAGGGATACAAGATATTGATGCGCTCAAACTCGAATTGCTCAGCGATCAGCCAGACAACCGCGAAGCTGACCGCAAGGATGATAAACACCGCCCGCACAAGTCGCGCACCACGTGTGCCCTGCAGAAACCGCAGTGTCGCATAGACCACGCTGCCGATCAGCAACAGCTCGATCAGCGCGACCCACGGGCGCTCCGCCACCCGTTCGAGGAATGACTGCACCCCTCCGAAGTCGATCTGTGCGAGGTGACCGTCGTCAGACAATCGAGCGCATCCGTCGAATGGACTACCAAAGACCGTGGATCAGGTTCACCAACCGCGGGGCAACTTCGCACTCGGGCGCGCCACGCGGACACGTAACAGCAGTATAGATCGTGCATCGACCTGTGGCAATTCGACCGAAATGATGCGGGGGAGCCCAAAGAGCTGCGGCCGTCCTGCGAGCTCGTCTATCGAGAGCGTGGGATGGACATGCGTTTGTACCAAGTTGACACCGCAACGCGGTTGATTCTGAGGAGACAGCCCCGACCCTTCGCCCGGCAAGTCTTAGGGCGCACAAACGCTTGGCGGTTGCGGTGTTGGAGTCCGGAGATGGCCCGGGCATGGGGGACTGGCTGACACACCACCGGGATTCGCATAATATGGGCCAACCGTTGGGGCCGAGACTCGCGGCGTCGTGCGACGCGCTACGGACGAGGCACGTCGTTGTCGATCGCACGTCGTCGCCGTGCTGAGAATTGCGCCGGTAGCTCAGAGGATAGAGCATCGGATTTCTAATCCGATGGTCGCAGGTTCGAATCCTGCCCGGCGCGGTGGCCAAAACCTGGCTGTCGTCACGATCACCCTGAAGCCGCCGGCGATAGGCACCGCTGCCGGTACGCGAGAGACATTCCCGCTTGCGCGAAAATCCTTTCTCGCACGAACGGGCCGAGAAGGGATTCTAGGCCCAGCGATCGACGTTTCGGCAGGTGCCACTTGTTTGCCGCGTCCTCCCCACACGCTTTGCCTGATCGCACTTGGACGCCCTTGGCGACCGTCACTTGTAAGAATACGTCAAAAGCGCGAGGGATAGGCGGCTGTTCGCGCATAATCAGTACGAAGGCGGCAAAAACTCGTTGGAAGACAGCCAAACGCCCAGGAGACATCCACGTGGAAATGGCCACTCCGGCGGTCGGCGTCGAGCCGATCGCGTGTGCACAGTCTTCATCCGACCGGCGGGAGCGCCTGCAGCGCGTGTTTCGCAAAACCGGGGACGCTCTCTACCGGTTCATCGTGATCCGTGTCCACGACGATCGGCACGCAGCCGACGAGCTGCTCCAACAGACCTGCCACGAGGCGGCGCGCCACCGCCGGATGCCGCGCGATGACACGGAGTGCGAAGCTTGGCTGCGGGGTATTGCCCGCAATCTGATCCGGCGGCACTGGCGCCGGATGAAGAAGCGGTCAAGTCAGGTTCGCATCGAGGATGCGGCAGTGTCCCGGCGACTGGTCGAAGACATGGAGTCGCAGCCGCCACCACCGGACGCATTGATCCGGGATGAGTCCGCCCGGCAATTGATGCTGGCGGTGACGTCGCTGCGTGCGGCTGACCAGCGGCTTGTGCTCGCCTTCTACTTTGACGGTCGCTCCCAGACCGACATCGCCGAGGAGTTGGGGTTGTCGGTCAAGAGTGTGGAGACAAGGTTGTATCGAGTCAGGCATCGCCTGCGCGCGATCCTGCGAAATATCGAAAGGACGTAAGTCATGAGTATCCCACGCAATCCCGATCAGCAGTTTCACGAGAATCTGCAAACTTTGGGCCGGAACATGCCCACGCCCGAATCGCCGTCGAACGAGTTACGTTCGCGCTGCATTGCGGAGTTCGAATCGGCGTCACCGTCGCCGCGGGCGTTGCTCAAGAGGCCTGCGTTGATTTCCACACTCGGGCTGGCTGCGTGTCTGGCCCTGGTTGTCGGGCTCTTGTTCCCCACAAACGGTGGCCCGACCGTACAGGCTGCAACGATCCTGGCAAGACTCAACGAGCAGATAGAAAAGCCGGAACGCATCGTGATAATCATGGACTCGATCGTCATCGAAGAGGTGTCGATTGACGGTCACCTCCAAGTCGCCAGAGCCGGAGTGGCCGGGGATGTGCACGTTGTCGTGACCGAAGACGAGAATGCGCCGTTCGAGATCGATGTCGCACTGGCCCTGTCGCCCGATGAGAGCTGGGTTCTGATCCGCAAGCTTCAGATCCCTGATCCGGATGTGCAACCTATTCTGGCGTTCTTTTTCCCGCCAGGCAGCGAGACACTCCTGATTCTTCCGGAAGACATTGATCTCGATGATTTGGATACGGACTTCAGCGAGGAGCTTCAAGAGATCGCATCGCTGAAACTGGTCGAAGCCTTCCAGGAGTTGATACGGAGTCAGCCCGATGTGGGTGCGACGATCATCGAGCAGCCGGACGGCACGTTGCTGATGACGCTTCCCATTCAGAACGCGGAGGCCATTAGCCAGCTCATCCTCATGGCGGTCAGGGCAGCCGACAAGGAGGGCGAGGTTGATCTCGAGGAGGTTGAGGCCGAACTCGAGTCGGACGTATCCATCGACGGTGACATCGGCCTGATCGGCAGCACATTGAGCATCGTGTACGACCCGGCGACTGGGCAGGTGCGCTCGTTTACCTTCACCGATTTCGGGCAAGGCAAGGGCACACTTTCGGTTGACATCAGCGGCGGAATGATCGATCCGGACCTGTTCGACGCGAGTCGAGTCACCACGCCGAACACACGGACATTCGACCTGGCTGCGCTGCAATCGCTGTTCGAGCAGTTCGATTCCGGGTCCGACGACGAGTAGTCTGTGACACGAACGGGCAGTGAGCATAGGACCTCGGTCCCCTCGTCTCAGACGGGCGTCGTCACAAAAGCCCACGGATTACAGTTCGTGGGCTTTTTCGTTGGCATCGCCGCGGGCTCTGCGGTGAATCCCGGTCCCTATGACAACGGCTCGATGCATTCCAGTCCGTCATTTGCCGCGTTGTTGACATGCGTGCCGACCGGATAGGCCGACATCTCCTCCGGCGGATAGGGCCGCAGCAACGACTGCAACGCGTGCACCTGCGTAGCGCCAGGGTTCAGCCAAGCGGCGTAATCCTTCGGGTGGATGATCACGGGCATCCGGTCATGCAACGGCGCCGTCAGCTCGTTGGATTGCGTCGTGATGATAGTGCATGAGTCAACGGCGTCGGCATCCCCTTCCCATCGCTCCCACAGGCCCGCAAACGCGAACGGTCTCTTGTCGCGGAGGTGGATGTAATAAGGTTGTTTGCGATGCTCCCGTTTTTGCCATTCGTAGAATCCGTCAGCCACGACAAGGCATCGCTGCTGGCGGAATGCGGAGCGGAAGGTCGGCTTTGATGCCACAGTCTCGGCACGGGCGTTGATCGTCCTGGCTCCAAAACTCGCTGGGTCCTCCGCCCAGAAGGGGATCAATCCCCAGCGAAGCATCAGCAACCGCCGGTTGGTATCCTCAGCCGTAACACGCACCACCGGCACGTCCTGCGTGGGAGCAATGTTCCACCGCGGCGCGATGTCCGGCACCTCAGTAAGCTCAAACAGCTCCGCCATCACTTCCGCCGGGCTGCTCAATGTGAATCTTCCGCACATGCCTTAATTCTACCGCAACGCGCCCGACCGTCCCAGGCATTGGCGGAAACGCCACGATCATGGGTCGATTCCTCAACCGAGTCCGGAGCGCGAGCGACGGGGCAACGCCACACTCTTTGGCACGCACGGTGGGTTGTCGGACCAACCTGCTGCTCTGTTTTGACGTATAACACGGGCAAACAAGTTTGCCCATGCCACCCCCGACACTATCCACCCCTTGTGTTTCTCGACCTCGATTGCAAGGATGGTTGTGTGACGCTCACTATGCAGGACATTATTGTTGAGCCACCGGTTGAGGATGTAGTGGTTGATCCGTTGGCATGGTTCGATTCACCCGGACCGTTCGAGATCGAGATCGGCTGCGGGAAAGGTGGTTTTCTGCTCAACCGGGCGCGGACCGATCCTCATCTACGGATGCTCGGCATCGAGTGGGCGAGCAAGTACTTCCGCTACGCCGCCGATCGGATGGCCAGGTGGGGACTGACGAACGTTCGTGTCATGCGAACCGACGCGAAGTACTTCGTGATCCACCATCTGCCGACGGCGTGCGTCGCCGCGCTGCATCTATATCATCCCGATCCCTGGCCGAAAAAGCGCCACCACAAACGCCGCCTCGTTCAACCGGATTTTGTCGAAGCCGCCGTTCGCGCGCTCAAGCCGGGTGGACTGTGGCTGATCCAATCAGACCACGAGGAGTACTTCGGGATCATCCGCAACTTGCTCGATCAGCGACCGGAGCTTACCGAGATTGCCTGGGAGGAAACCGACGTGGGACAGAATCCCGACTGGGTCGGCACAAACTTCGAGGTCAAGTACGCCCGTGAAGGACGCTCGATTCGTCGCGTTGCCTATGCAAAGGGCGCGTCAACAACGCCGGACGCCTGAAGGAAAGGGCTTTGACCTGTCCAACTTGGCTGTCAAGCCTGTGGTCACACGGAGATTGATACATGAATCAATCCTTCCAATAGGGAACCACGGTTTTGCCAGCGGAGCGTGAGCGCCTCCGACTCAGGATGGAAACGGCAGCAAAGCCAAAGAGAACGAACGTCCCCGGTTCAGGGACTGGCATGAAGAGGAACGACTCCCACAACTCGCCGGAAGACCCGCGATCGCCGACCACCGTTACGATTGGTACATCTGACACCACGCCAAGGAACCATCCTCCCCCGCTCCCACCCCCGCCTATACTGGCGATGAGCTGCATGTCGGCGTCAAAAGCCGATAGCGTTGTCGTGCCAGGAAACACAATGCCAACGGCATATGCAGGTGTGACTAGATCCGCAATGATCCAGTTGCGGGCAGTGGTGTCCGGATTCGACGCACTGAGTGGAAAACCGCTCCCCACCGCCGGCGCGGTAATTGCTAATACCGGATATGGGGACGAGTATGTCACGCCTTGGTCCGTGTAGTTGAAATCTGGAGTAATCAGCGTGTCGGCGACACTGGGGCTACCGTCCGGAAGAGTCTCAAAGTCAATCTCTCGCACATCGTCAGTGGCTTCAAGAAACGCATCGAGGTTCGTAAATGTCACCGGACCGGCGCTGGTTGTTGCAGCAAGCAACATCACCGGAACCGTGCTTACGAGAATCGGTATCGTACGCATGACGAATACTCCCATACTTTGGCTTCCAGGGGACCTGTCTTCTTGCGTCGCGAGCGCATCAGTTGCGCGAATCGGGCCGAGCCAACCCGCCACAGAGGCGCGTGCGTGCAGCTGATCTTGCGGGGTGCTCGCGCTGCGTCACTCCACTTGCCACGATCTTCGCGTTAGGGCAGTCGGTGGGGACCTTAACCTGCGCCTGGAGTATATTCCGCGTTGCCGGATGAGGCAAGTGTGCTCCCAGGAAAAACATGGGAGAAAGTCATTAGCACAGGGTTGGTTAAGGTCTGGAAGGACAAAACGCGGGCTTCGTCTCCTCGCGGTCGTCCGGAGTGCTACACTACAGGGACCACGCGCGGTATCATGAAATATCACAGGCGGTTTGCCCGGCGCGCCTCTGGCGATCGAGTAGCTGCCGCGCTGGGTCAGGGATCGGTCCACATTAGCACTACAACGCTAAGATCCGATTCAATCGCGCTGGGAGAGCCTGTGCAAGACACGGCGAGTGTCGAGAAGCCCCGGGCGGTGTCCTAACGGTATGCAAGCAGCAAGCCCCAGCGGGGCGCCAGAGAGTAGCCCAGGGCGCAAGCCCTGGGATTTAGTGCCACGGCGCGGGCAGTGAGCCCCGGAGGGGCGACAGAGATCTCGCCGCTGACTCTTTCGCCCCGCTGGGGCTGGGAGTGAAAGGGAAAGGGAATCACGCGGTCCCAGGGCTCGCGCCCTGGGCTATTGTCTTTCGTCCCTCCGGGACTGAACGTGCCGCGTTTCTTGTGCGGCAACACCTACAACGGTGTGGAACTCTTAGCATTGCCGTGTTAGAGTAGGCCTATGTCTCGCTTGGTAATCAGCATTGCTTTACTGACGCTGCCAACCGCGTCGAATGACGATCTGCTCGTTTGCGAATCGCAGTACTATGTAATCGAGACCGAGCTACCGGTGGAGCGGGCCAAGTTCATCGGATGGGTGATGGATGCCACCGGCAAGGAATACGCCCGGAGGTTCCGAGGATTCAGAGGCTCCGTCCGGCAGAAGCCGAAGGTGAGGGTATTTCTCGACAAGGATCGTTACATTGCGGCGTTGGCCCGGGCGTGTGGCGAACCGAATGTAAACACACGGGGCTACTACTGCGGCGTTGACGGAATCGTCTACACATACGAGGGTGACGGGCTCGAGCGAATCCTCAAGCACGAGTGCTTCCACCAGTTTGCCGAGCGGACGATCGGCGGCCGTCTGCCCAGATGGACGCATGAGGGGCTGGCCCAGTACTTTGAGGAAGGCATCTTCGAGGCTAAGAACGGCCGGCTGAAGGTCGGGGCGGTTCCGGCGCGGCGTGTCGTGCTGCTGAGGGAAGCCGCGAAGGAGAAGAAGCTGTTTCCCGTCGACCAGCTCCTGCACATAACCGCCCGGCAATGGCGTAACAACATGGCCAACGAGCGGGTCCGGATCCAATACAGCCAGGTGTGGCTGCTGTGCCATTTCCTGATTCACGGGGATGGTGGCAAATATGCGTCACTGCTCGACGACTTCCTTGGCCACATCGACCGTGGCCTCGATGCAGACTCCGCGTTCGAGCGCGTCTTCGGCCCCGACACCAAGCCTCTGGACAAAAAGCTCGAAGAATACCTGGACAAACTCAAGCCGCGCGAGCCGTAGGCGTGGTGCATGGCACAACTCATACGAATTCCAATAATAGGTCGCGCTTCCGACCAGAGCCGCGACTGTCAAGGAGCGGACATGCCGCAGGCAAGACATCGCCTCGGGCCGCCGGACATGCTACGACAAAGCGCACTTTAATAATGGGACGCGTATCAGAACTCGGCCTGCCGTAGTGAGCCGACCGGCAGCCTTAGCTGTGGGCGCGCTCAGGGCTGCCTACCATCACCTGTCCCTGGAAGGATGACCGACGGTGGCACAGCCACAGAATCCACGGGAACGCGCTTCCCGCCTTCTTTGAAGGGTACGTCGGCCCACTCCAGGGTGCCGTTGAAGTACTCGGTAAATCCATAGTCCAAGGCGATCCGCGCGCTCGGCACGACCCGGATGTCCAGACATGTCGCATCCAGAAACTCACCTAGCTTGTCCCGGCAGATGGGGAGACAGAAGAAATCCGTGTGAGACGGCGCGGCGAATCTGGCGTCGATTGCCTGATACAAGCTGTCCGGACAGCGCCGAAGCCAAACGTCACCGGCAATCGGAACATCGGAAGGCTTACTGCACACGAAAATCACCCCCGGTCCACGACGGGGATCGCAACCAACGTGGGCGCTCACTGTGGTCTTCAACTGTTCAGCCAATGTCGGGCTCCATACAGGCCTGACGAATTCGTTTATTCCACCCGATTCTACCGTCAGCTGGGCATCCCTCTTGAACGATAAACTGGCTGTAACTCTTCAGCCGTTTGCAATGTTGGTGTCGGGTAACGGTGGGAGTTGTCCGGTAGTAAGGTAGGTTTTGAGGGCGTTGGTGATGGTCTGCGTAGGGTTCAGGCCGCGAAGCCGCAGTGTGCGATAGACGCTCATCAGGACTGCCTGGGTGGCCGCGCCGTGGTCGCTGCGGTTGGACTGGCTGTTCTTCCGCAAGATGACGGCTGGCCGGATCTGCCTTTCTCCGAAGTTGTTATCCGCGGGCACGTAGGGACAATCCAGGAACGTGAAGATGTACTCCCCATAGCGACGCAGGCGTTTCG
>Ga0307432_1001402_pt1 | contig 14691 bp, 17 predicted proteins | sample SalMarWE160150MG_FD_202158 | JGI IMG/M metagenome (GOLD analysis project Ga0307432, IMG submission 202158) | Salt marsh sediment microbial communities from the Plum Island Ecosystem LTER, Massachusetts, United States - WE1603-150 | ecosystem: Environmental > Aquatic > Marine > Intertidal zone >...
TTATAAATGCTCTTTTCCAGAGAATAGGATCTTGTTGAGCCCAGCTTGGCTTAACCCAGTTCACTTCATAAACCACACTAGCAGTTGCCTTAACCTCACCGGTTTCCATATCCAGAAGGACTGCTTTATACCCGGATGAGCCCACATCACCGCCAATGACATATCTAGCCATCTTATCGTCCTCTCTAATTCTTCCTCATCGCATTTTTATTTACAGTTTAGCTATCTGATTCTATAATAAAAGACGGTTAAGTTTTTTCCCTCTCTTTATTTTTCTTTACCCACCGGGCATATTCGCGCATACCCTCCTCTACAGTATATTGGGGATAAAATCCAAGCTCCTCTTTGGCAAGAGAAATATCCAAAGTCTCTCCTCGAGGAAAGAGTTTGCCCGGGCCTATCTCCACCTGAGTAGGTTTATCACTATACTTTTGAGCCAAGCTTATCATCTGGGGAAAAGAAATCGACTGCTCAGAAGAGATATTTAACGATTTGTGCTTGAGATCCTCAGCCTGGTAGAGAAGATAAGTTCCATAGGCGGTATCTTTAACGTAAGTAAATCCCAGTTTCTGATCGGCACCCTTTTCCAGTTTTAGATCAGGAAGACCCTCAAGAGGTCCTAAAAGGCTCTTAAACAGCTTTGTTTGCTGAGAAGGAAGCCTTCCCGGGCCGAAGAAAAAGTAAAGACGAGCACTCCGAAAATCAAGACCGTAGTGATTTTCATATTGCTGGCCGATGAGCTCCCCGGCCACCTTGCTGGCGCCATATAAGTCACTAGGATGAAGAGGGTGAGTAAGTTCAGAAGGGTTGTCTTTTACCTCTCCGTACACTGCTCCTGAACTAACAAAGAGAAATTTCTTAATTTCAAAGAGTCTAGCTAGCTCGAGCATATTGACTGTCCCGGTCAGGTTTATCATAAGACCCTGGTGAGGGTTTCCCCAAAAAGCAGGATCGGCAGTTATAGCCACTGTGTGGATAATCCCCTCAATCTTATTCTTATATCGGATAAATACTTCCGCCAGTTTTGGGAAATCGAGCACACTTGCCCGAATAAATCTAATCTTATCTTTTACTTCCCTTAAATAATCAAGGTCCTTATCCACCACATCGAGAACTATAACCTCTTTTCCCTCCCCGGCAAATTGGTAGGTAAGCCAGGACCCTAATTGTCCATAACCTCCCGTAATAAGAACAGCCATTGAATTACTCCTTTAAAGCTATCAAGGAATGAGAAGTATCTTGCATCCTTGGCCCGAAATTGCTATATTGAAGGCCTTCTCGAAATCTTCTAAGGAAAATTTATGAGTAATTATAGGATCTATATTGAGTTTTCCCGTGGAAAGAAGATTCTCGGCTATCTCCCAGGTTCTCCATATTTCCCTTCCGAATAATCCTCTGACCCTGGCTTCCTTGAGAATAATCTGAGGAGATCCATCAATCTTTAAAAGCTCCTCAGGATGACCTATCATAAATAACTTCCCCCCAGTCCTTAAGTAATTAAATGCTTTCTCTAAGGCTTTAGCATCACCGGAAGCCTCGATTATCACTCCTGCTCCATTCCCGTTGGTCAGAGATAAAACTCTATCCACGAGAGATTCTTTTTGTGGATTAACCAGATGAGTCGCTCCCATTCTCCTGGCTAGGTTTAGCCTTTTCTCGTTAATATCGGTAGCGATAATCTTTTCGGCTCCTTTTATCCTCGAAATTCCCACCGCAAATTGCCCGATAGGCCCACATCCTATAACCACTACTGAATCTCCCTCTACTTCTCCTTCGTATACAGCCCTCAAGGGAATCCCCATTGGTTCGAGAAGACATCCCTTCTCAAAAGGTAGATCATCAGGCAGCTTCCTGGTGGAGACCAGGGGTATTACACAGTATTCAGCAAAACAGCCATTTACAGTGTGACCAAAAAGTTCCATATTCTGGCAGGTGTGGGGACGGTTATGCTGGCATTGCCAGCATTTTCCACAGGGAATATGGGTTTCCGCTGCTACTTTATCCCCTACTTTTATCCTTTTAACCTCCTTTCCAACCTCCACCACCTCACCGGCACATTCATGCCCTGGAATAAATGGCAAAGACTTAACCACATTTTTACACCAGGGTATCCATTTATAAATTTTCAAATCTGAGCCACATATAGCAGCAGCTTTCACTTTAACAAGAACCTCGTTGGACTTAGGCTCAGGAACAGGTATTTCCTCAAGATCAAAACCTACGGCCTCCTTATTTTTTAAAATCGCCTTCAAACCATTTTCTCCTTTCGCTTAAATTTTTCCCAAAGCGAGTTAAACTGCCAAGTTTTAATCTATTAACCAAGTCTAGGCAGCATATCACCTCCATGGTCTATAAGCCCTATCTTCACCCTTTTCCCATGCTTTGATAAGACCATTTCCCATGCCTCATCCAGGCTATCAGCGTGCCTGAAGCCAAGCCTTTCCTTTTGCTCTATAGACAGTCCCTCCGAAACGCAGATAACTTCAGAGCGACTTCTAACCAGCGCATGGCAAGCTAAGATAGAGGCACAGACGAGATCCTGGATCTTATTTTCTTTAATTAGCCGCTTTATCTCCTCATATGGCCTATCTCCGTATTTTTCAAACTCAGAGTGCGTGGGAGAGATGCCATCGGGGAAGGAAGCTAGAAGGATAACCGTGCCCTTTTCTCTAAGGCCGTTTTGAGCATAAGAGAGGGCCTTGGCACCCTGCCAATAGTCTATATCGGCTGGATAGGCGCTTGCTATAATCACATCAGCTAACTCGGGTATTTTTTGCTCATAAACCTTCCTGGCTACTTTTACTCCCTCTCTGTGGGCCTTCACTGGGTCACCGGAAACTACCTTGACTATCTTTCCTTTGCCATTGAGTACTACATTAACAATGAAGTTTAATCCAGCAATTCTTGCCACCTCCTCCATTTCCAACCTGGCCTCATTTTCCGAATTTCCTGCAACTTCAAAAAAGTCATCCCTTTCTACCGCCAGAAGATGCGTTTTCCCAGTGGTCTCCCAAGAACAAATTCCAGGCTGGACTATCTTAGCGCCTCCTCCATAACCAGCAAGAGAATGAGGAACAATGCTGCCTACCCCAATTAGATAATCAGCCTCATGGGCAATTTTATTAATGGATACGGGTATCCCCCTGGGAGTTGAGCCCAGGTAGATAAAATTAGCTTCGTCCTCCCACTCATGGTTTAAAATGGTTACTCTTGCCGTAAGCCTTTTCCCAAAACAGTGCTCTATCTCCTCCTTGCTCATATAACGATGGGTCCCTAGAGCAATCAGCACCGTGATATCTCTATCAAGTATGCCGGCTTCATTTAATCCATCCAGGAGGGCGGGAAAAATCTTCGCTCGGGGTGTGGGCCGAGTAATATCATCTGCCATGATAACCACCTTCATCCCTTTTTTCACTTCTTGAGATAGAGGAGCTGAGCCTATGGAATTCTCTAGTGAGTGCTTAATAGATTTTTGCTCATTCTCTAGTCCAGGAAGACCCTCTGGCTTTATAGCATATATAAGATTTCCCAGGGGAATTTTTACCTCAATCTCCTTATCTTTATACCTTAAAGTTAATCTTTTCCTCATTTTTTTCAATCATTCAAAAACTTTGGTTTCCAATAAGTTCACTAAGCCATAATATGAGATTTTTCTAAGAGAGTCAATTTGACAGCTCCACCAAATTATACTAAACTTAAGCATTAGATTGCGCTAATATAGAGGAAAAGCTCAAGGAGGTAAGCCAAAAATGCCTTTATATCGATACAAATTTGGCAGGTGCGGGGAAGAGTTTACCCGCTTGGTAAATCTGGGTAAGGAAAATAAACTTAAATGCACAAAATGCGGTAGCTCCCAATTGACAAAACTCCTTCCTCGATTCATCAGCGGGAGAACCAAAGAAGGCACACTAGGTGGAACGAACAGCTGTGCCACCTGTCAAGTACCAAGCTGTACCTCCTGCCATAGATAAATGATCGAGAAAATCAGGCGCTTCTTTAAAGAAGGTGGGTAAGGCGATAATAAATGAAGTGCGATCTTTGTGGAGGTAAGGTTGTCGCTCTAAAATAGGTAATTAGGAGTGAGGTATGGATTTATGGGCCGAAAGATTCACTGAGGAAACCGATGAGCTGGTGAAGGATTTTACCTTCTCTATTGACGTGGACAAAAAACTCTATCCCCACGATATAATCGGGAGCATTGCTCATGTCAAAATGCTCTCCAAGGTGAGGATCATCGAGGAAAAGGAGGCTCAAAAGATCATCCTGGCCCTGGAAGAGATAAAAAAAGACCTGGATGAGGGAAAGCTTGACTTCACCGGAAAAGAAGACATTCATATGGCTATAGAGGAGGAGGTAATAAGAAGAGCCGGGGAGGCTGGCAAAAAGATTCACACGGCAAGATCCAGAAATGACCAGATAGCCCTGGATGAAAGACTTTTCTTGAGAGAGGAAATAAGTGCAATCCTCCGCCTTATATCTAATTTCCAAAGGGTGATCCTTGAGTTTGCCGAAAAAAATAGGGAGGTTATCCTACCCGGCTATACGCACCTACAATATGCCCAGCCAGTTCTTTTCTCTCACCATCTTCTGGCATATTTTTGGATGCTAGAAAGGGATAAACTACGGCTAAAAGACTGCTATGCCCGAGTCAATGTCCTTCCCCTGGGGGTAGGGGCTCTGGCGGGAACGTCTTTGCCCATTGATAGAGCCTATGTAGCCAGGCTTTTGAATTTTCCCCTCATTACTGAGAACAGTATGGACACCGTGAGTGACCGTGATTATATTATTGAATTTCTATGTTGTATGGCTCTTTTAATGATGCATCTTTCCCGTCTCTCAGAGGATCTCATCCTCTGGTCATCTCCTGCCTTCTCCTTTGTTGAAATAAGTGATGCCTTTACCACCGGTTCCAGTCTCATGCCGCAGAAAAAGAATCCTGATGTGGCCGAACTCATCCGAGCAAAAACGGCCAGAGTTTATGGGGATCTTTTTTCTCTTTTCACCACCATGAAAGCTCTTCCCCTCTCCTACAATCGAGACCTCCAGGAAGATAAATCTTCTTTATTTGAGGCGGTGAAGATTATCAAGCGATGTTTAAAACTGTACCCCAGGATGATAGGTAAGATGAAGCTAAAGCATGAGAATATGAGAAAACAGGCCCAAAAGGGCTTTTTCGCTGCTACGGACCTGGCTGATTATCTGGTAGAGAAAGGCGTTCCTTTCAGAGAAGCTCACGGAATGGTGGGAAAATTGGTTAAGCACTGTTTAAAGGAAAATAAGAGTTTTGAGGATCTAACTTTAAAGGACTATCAAAAAATTTCTTCTCTTTTTCAGGCCGATGTTTTTCAAAGGATAAAGCTGGAAGAATCTGTTTTTAATAAAGAATCAACCGGGGGTACCGGAAAAAAGTCTCTGGCCAGACAGATAAAACTGGCCAGGGAGAAACTGGAGCAAGGAGAAAATCCCATTGCCAGCTAATAGAAAAAGCCATTTTCACTATAAGGCCAGGCAGCTTTTCTGCGAAGAGGTACCACTTGGCCAGGTGGCTGAGGAGGTAGGAACTCCCCTTTATCTTTACAGCTATAATAGCCTAATCGATGGTTACAGGGAAGTCTGCCATGCCTTCAGTAAACTCTCCCCCTTAATTTGTTACTCCCTCAAGGCCAATGAAAATCTTACCCTTTGCCGGATTCTGGTCACCGAAGGTGCGGGAGCAGACATTATCTCAGGAGGAGAGCTATACAAAGCCCTTCAGGCTGGATTCCCTCCCCAAAAAATAGTTTTCGCTGGACCGGGAAAAAAAGAAGAGGAGATAAAATACGCCTTAAAAGAAAATATCTTTATGTTTAACGTGGAGTCACAAGGAGAGTTAAGATTAATAGAAAAGCTCAGCCGCCAATTAAACCAGACTGCCAGAATCTCCTTGCGCATAAACCCTGATGTGGATGCGAAAACTCACCGCTACATCACCACCGGTAAGAGGGAAAATAAGTTCGGTCTTGACTTTGATAAAGCAGAGAAACTATACCCCCAGATTAAAAAATCGCCCCTACTAGAGCCCGTAGGGATTCATTTTCATCTCGGCTCCCAGATAACCAGCCTTCAGCCTTATCTTAGGGCTCTGGAAAAGATCCTGGATTTTCTTGAACTTCTTAAAGAAAAGGGACTGAACCTAAAATATGTGGATATGGGAGGGGGATTTGGCATGAGCTATGAGGAAGGAAAGCTCCCTTTAAATATTAAGGATTTAGCAGAAAAAATCTATTCATTGATAAAGAAGACCGGGGCAAAATTAATCCTTGAGCCAGGAAGATTCCTGGTGGGACCGGCCGGGGTCTTAATCACTCAAGTACTTTATAAAAAGAATAGAGGAAAAAAGAGATTTGTCATTGTAGATGCGGGGATGAACGATCTCATTAGACCATCCCTTTACGGAGCCTATCACCAGATAAAAAAACTAAAAGAACCTCAGGAGGCGGGTTCCCCTGAGGTGGTAGATGTAGTAGGTCCGGTCTGTGAGTCAGGAGATTTCTTGGCTCGGGAAAGACCTCTTCCTCAAATCAAGGAAGGAGAGTATCTGGCCATCATGGATACCGGAGCCTATTGCTTTAGCATGAGTCTTACTTACAATGCTCGACCCAGACCAGCAGAAGTGTTGGTAAAGAAGGACCAGTGGTGGATAATTCGAGAGAGGGAAGCTTATAAAGATCTGATTAAGGAGGAGTCCATCCCTGAGGAATTATTCTCCTCCTTTAGAGGTTCTCCCTTGAGTTCTAAATCTCGCTCAACAAGCTCCATGAGGAAGAAAAAAACTATTCTTAATCCCATCCCTTTCACCAAGTTACAGGGAAGTGGCAATGACTTTATCGTCATTGATAACCGAGCCCAGTTTATCAAGAATAGACCCGAATTTTCCAGAACCATATGTCCTAGAAAGACCGGCATTGGAGCAGATGGAGTTCTCTTTCTGGAAAAATCTGAGCTAGCTGATTTTAAAATGCGTATCTTCAATCCTGACGGCAGCGAGCCGGGAATGTGTGGAAATGGAGCCCGATGCATAGCTAGATTTGCCCACCTTAAGAAAATTGTGGGGGAAAAATGTTCTTTTGAGACCTTATCGGGAAAGATTTTCTCCCAGATAAAAAATAATCGGGTCCGCATAAGAATGAAAGATCCTTCCAGACCTCAGTTAAACTTAGAGATAAACCTGGAGGAGGGCTCCTACACGGGCCATTTTCTGGATACGGGAGTACCTCACTTTGTTCTCTTTGTCCCGGAGGTAGAAAAGATTGATCTTCCCAAAATGGGATCCCGAATAAGGTACCATGGAAAGTTTCAGCCAGAGGGCACCAATGTTGACTTTGCAGAAATAAAGGATGATACCGTGAGGATGAGAACCTACGAAAGAGGGGTAGAGGCAGAAACTCTAAGTTGCGGTACCGGAGCAGTAGCTACAGCTTTAGCAGCAAATCTAGTTTATGCACTTAATTCTCCGGTGAAGATAAGAACCCCGGGGGGAGATCTGAAAGTATATTTTCAAAAATCAGGCACCCATAATTTTACTCAAGTTTCCCTGGAAGGTAAGGCAGAAGTGGTATATGAGGGAAAATGGGAAGGGGAGGTTAGCTAATGTTCAAAGGATGTTATGTAGCCATAGTTACCCCTTTCAAGGGGGGGGAGGTAGATGAGGATAGTTTCCGCAAGCTCATCGGGTTTTGTCTAGAAAAAGGAGTGGATGGAATAGTCCCCTGTGGAACTACGGGAGAATCACCTACCTTATCCTTTGATGAACACGAACGAGTGGTAGAGATAACTGTGAAAGAGGTCAATCATCGAGTTCCGGTAATCGCCGGGACTGGTTCCAACAGCACCCATGAGGCCGAAGAGTTAACTCAATTTGCCAAAGAAGCCGGTGCAGATGCTGCCCTGGTAATCACTCCCTATTACAATAAACCCACCCCTAAGGGTCTGGAAGCTCATTATCGGAAATTAGAGGCCATTGGCCTTCCTATTATCATCTATAATGTCCCTTCACGCACTGGAGTCAATATTGATGCAGCATTGGTGGCTAAATTAAGCAAGCTCACCCACATAGCAAGCATTAAAGAGGCGAGTGGTAATATGGACCAGGTATCAAGTATTGTGTCTTTATCCGACCCTAACTTTTCTGTCCTTTCCGGAAATGACTCTCATACTCTGCCCATCCTATCTCTTGGTGGAGTGGGAGTAATATCAGTGCTAGCGAATATTTTACCCGGAGAGATGTCGCAAATGGTGGAAGCTTACCTAAAGGGGAATATCAGTAAAGCAAAGGAGCTTCACTACAAGACATATCCCCTGTCCCGGGCTATGTTCATAGAGACCAATCCTCTTCCTATAAAGACAGCCATGGCCCGTCTGGGGATGATTGAGCCAGAGTGGAGGCTTCCTCTGAATGGGATGAAAAAGGAGAATGAGGAAAGGCTGGAGAAGGCTCTGGCTAACTATGGACTACTTTAATCTATGAAGAGTGTTTATCTTGATCCCTCCATCCCTTCTGCTTGCTACGAGACCTCCCAGCCGCAGCGCCGAAAGATTACTCGTCAGTGGTGGAAGACCCAGATTCCTCACTACTTGGTAATAATCTCGAGGCTAACTATTGATGAAATAAAGGCCCTGGAAACTAAAGATAAAAGAAAGGCCATCCTCTCCTTAATTAGTGATTTTCCTACCCTGGAGGTCTCCCCATTGGCCGAGAAACTAGCTAGAAGGTATGTCAAGGAAAAGATCATCCCCCCCAATGCCTTCAACGATGCTCTACATCTAGCACTGGCAGTGGTAAACAAAGTGGATATATTTGTTAGCTGGGATTTTGCACATCTGGTCAAAACCCAGGTAGAAAGAAGAATAAATGCCTATAATCTGATTAGCGGTTATCCTCGCATAAGGATTACTACCCCCGAGAAGCTCATGAAACAAGAAGGAGGCTAAAGTGATAAAAAAATTTTCCCTTTCTACCCATTCCCGGACAGAGTTAATCGACATTAGTTCTCAAGTAGAGGATATTGTAAAAGAGGCCCAGGTAGAAGAGGGGACCTGCCGGGTATTTGTTCCTCATACTACGGCCGGGATCCTTATCAATGAAGGAGCTGACCCCAGTGTGAGAAGAGATATACTAAATCAACTGGATAAGATTATCCCCTTGAGCGGTGATTATCAACACCGGGAAGGAAACTCGCCCGCTCATATAAAGGCATCTTTAGTTGGCTCTTCTGAAACTATATTCGTCGAGAAAAGCCAATTAGTCCTGGGCACCTGGCAGTCCATCTACTTCTGTGAGTTCGATGGCCCCCGCCACCGCCAGGTAATAGTAAAGATTGAGTAGACCTTTTACCTGAATGGGTCTAGTATCATTGTAGCCAAAAGAAATTTTTTTTAACCTTCCTTGACACTCGCTTTCTCTACGGGAAGCCGCGGCGTTTCTGCTTATAAAACTGGATGGAAACCGGATATTACCACAAAAGTATCGCTTCAGCTTTCTGTGTCCTTGTAAATAGGTTTAGCAGCTTGAGAACCTACTGCTGCATCACCGACAATGCCATATTTCTTGAATACCTCTCCAATAGCATTGAGAAGCCGGTGTAGTTTATCTTCTGTTGACGAGTGACCCATCAGTCCAATTCTCCAGGCCCTTCCACTGAATTTCCCTAGACCACCGCCAATCTCTATATAGTAGCTTGATCTGATCTCTCCACGAAGTTTGCCATCTTCTAATCCATGAGGAAGGTAGACAACGTGAAGCATAGGAAGTCTTTGGTCCTGTTCTCTCACAACATAGGCAAAGCCTAATGCTTCAAGCCCAGCCTGAAGGGCTGTAGCATTTCTGGTGTGACGCTGGAATCTGGCCTCAAGTCCTTCTTCCAGGACTAACCTGAGTCCTTCATGGAGGGCATAAATCATATTTATCGGGGCGGTATGATGATACTTTCTTTGATGTCCCTCACCCCAGTACTGTTCCATCACCCCTAAATCAAAATAGAAGCTTCTTACCTTTCTTGCTCGGACTTTCTCCATGGCTCTCTCATTTAAAGTAACGGGGGAAAGTCCCGGCGGCACACTAAGACATTTTTGGTTTCCACTATAGGCAGCGTCGATTCCCCACTCGTCTATCTTTAATTCTGTTCCCCCTAAAGATGCTACCGTATCAACCAAAAATAGGGCACCATTTTGGTGAACAATCTCACTAATTTCTCTCATATGTTGCTGAAGAGCACCAGTAGATGTTTCTGCATGCACCAGGAAGAGCACCTGACAGCTATTTCTAGAAAAAAATTCTCTTATCTGGTCAGGTGTAACCACGGTTCCCCATTCTAGATCAATGGGTACAACTTCTCCGCCAAACCGAGATACCACATCCCCAATCCTTTCTCCAAAGAATCCGTTTCTCACAACTATTACTTTGTCTTGGGGTTCGATAAGATTAGCTACCAGGGTCTCCATACCAGAGGTTCCTGTACCAGAAATGGGAATGGTCATTCGATTTTTAGTTTGATACACCATTCTTAACATAGTCTGGGTTTCGTCCATTATTTTGATGAATTCTGAATCTAAGTGGCCCAGGGTAGTCATGGACATCGCTCTCAAAACCTCTCCCGGCACATCGCTCGGTCCAGCCCCATGTAAATGTATTTCTAAGTCGCGCTCATATGTTGGACTGACTTTCATCCCTCTTCCCCCTCGTTTTGTTTAGCCTGCTCTCATCTCATTGAGTCTGGTTACTTCAATCTTTTTTCCATAAATGCCTGAGCCCTTGATTTAACCCAGCACTATCTCCATTCATCCCTTCCCTTTCTGCACATTCCGAAAAACCCTCCCTCTATTCGTAAAAATTCAGTGAAGTACGTTCCTTCCTGTCATTGCGAGGAGTCCCGAAAGTCTTCGGGACGACGTGGCAATCTCTGATGAAGGTTGAGATTGCTTCGCTTGCGCTCGCAATGGTGTGGCTCACTAAGTATTTGCCTCTATTCTAACAGATAAAGGGTGGGCTGTAAAGTGTGTGATTTGGGTTAGGTTATCGTCATCATTTGACTTGGGTGTGTCCTTGACAAAAGGATAAATATCCTCTAATATATTCTTAGAGGAAGGATAAACGATAGGTAAAGAGAAATTAAAGGAGATAGTACTATCTAATCAAGAGTTTACATTTAATCAGGTAAAGGATATAGTTAAAAGGGAGAATATTCATTTGCCTGAAAGATTAAATAAGGTTGTAATACTTTATGGTGTGAGAAGAAGCGGAAAGACCTTTGTATTTTGGGGAGGGTTTTTTAGGAAATATGGAGAACTGGGATATAAAAAAGAGGACTATTCCTATCGGGTTTTGATCACTGCGCCTACAGAAGAGAGAAGGAATAACTTAGTGGAACAGGCAATAGAGCAGGGCAGTCTTGAAATGTGTTGGTTTGGCTTATTTAGTGAAGTAATACAAGATCCTTTGGGTAAAGTTTGGATTAGAGGAAAGGAATATAAGGAGGTTTTGGAGAGTTTAAATGAATGGGAAAGGGAAAGGATTTTGAGGACTCATAGAAAATTAGAAAGGGATGAAATTATTAAAGAAGGGATCAATCGGCGATCTATTTTAGAGTAATTTTAGAAGAACTAATAAGAGCTTTTAAATGGGGGATAAAGAATTTTGACACCCCTTTTTTTGATGAGGTATAATAAAATCAGAAACAATAAGCTAAAGTGACTACAGATATGCTTACTAATGATGACATTAGAAAACTTATAGAGGTATTTGCCACTAAAGAGGATTTAAAAGAAGCTGTAAAAGATCTTTCTACTAAAAAGGATGTTAATGATTTGCTAAATGCAGTTGATACTTATGCTAAGAAAGCTGACACTTACTTTCAGGAGATGGTGATGTTAGCTCATAAAGTAAACCGTCATGAAAAGTGGATTCAGCAAATTGCTGAAAAACTGGGAGTTAAATTAGAATATTAATTCTTAGCTTATTTTGTATTCCCCCGATACGCCTGACCGTCCCTCCACCCTTCAGGGTGTATCACCCGCACACCCCATCAGCTTCGAAAGCCATTTCTAATAGCTTATCAGCAATTAGAAACCGTCCCTTTCAGGGACTTGTCTTACCAAGCTGATTTTCCCCATTTTCTCTCTTTAGCTAGTTGTTCTAATCACTCATTCATGATAATATAAAAGTAGGTTCGCTGGTGACCTTTCGTGGTAAGGAAAATGGTCACTTCCTCTTGCTCTTGCTGGTAGAGGAGGCAAGAGGGGAACTGAGCAAGCAGATCTTCTCTTGCTCAAGCGAACCATACAATAAAAGACCGAAAAGACAGGCTTTCAAGGCCTGTCTTTTTGTAATAAAGAAAATCTTATTTTATCCCACCCAAAAGAAAAAATTATCCTCACTTTCAGTCATAAATCCATTTATTCCTCTCGCTTAAAGGTAACCCTCCTTGCCAAGATAAACGCGCAAGGAAACCTCCCTTATCGCTCCAGTCACTAAAAATTAGTTTCAGCTGTCTACCACTTTTCTTTATTTTACCATAGGGACTGAGAATTTGTCCAAGGTAGAACTTTTCAAATCTCCACCTTGACAAACAACGAGTCAAACCACTCGCCTTATTATTAAACAGCTGGTGAAAGGAAATAAAACAATGCTGAAGCAAGACACCAATTCAGTCATTCTCACTGGAAATCTGGTCCGGAATCCAGAAATAGTTGAAAAGGGAAAGTTCAAAATGGCTAAGATGATTGTAGCGGTAAATGGAAAAGAGGAAGAAGATGTTATGTTTGTCAAGATAGCTGCTCAAGACAAATTAGCTGATTTTGTTGCTCAGAATCTATCCAAAGGAAATGGAGTGATAGTCATGGGAAAGCTCTCTCAACTTAATGAGACACTAACTACCTTGCTCTAAACTAAAACCGCCATTTTATCTACATTCCTATTTACAGATTGAGGACATCTTGTCCTCTTTTTTACTAAATCTTGACAAGTCCGCATGAAAAAGCTAAACCAAAATAAGGGAAAAGTTTAGGATTTTCAGCTAAAGGAAGTATATCCGAATAGGGTCGGATGTAAACAAGTTGTCTGAAATTTTGTGAATCTATTACTGGGAGAGGAAAAATGAATCTGGAAGAAATTGAAAGATGCTGGTTAAAAGAGTTTGAAGCAATTCAAAGATGGCAATGGGCAATAAATAAATCCCAGTTAAAAGAAAAGTTTCCAGAAGTAAAATTTTGGACCGAAATGCCTGAAGGATTTTATATGGGTAAACAGCATACGCTATTTGGTGGATCTGCTTCTATCGTGTTTAGTTTTACAAAAGATGAAAAACTTTCTAAAGTAAGAATACTATGGGAATCTCCAACCTCTGATGCCTATCTTCGGTCTAAACTTACGCATATTAAAAGTATCCTAGATGAAGTATATGGTAAATCTAAGGTTTCAAATTTTTCTATCTTATGGGGAGGGAGCGAAGATACTATCGAGCTGACTATTGATGAATTAGAAAATCGCATGATTATGCAATTTAAACCTAAGAATACATCTACCACATAACTATTATTTATTTAATAATCTCTTGATAATTAAAATACCAAAACATCAGATAACACAGCATAAAAGGTTCGTGCCTTACGGCACTCACCCAAATTGCCTTCGGCAATTTCGGTAATTCCGAAAACGATAGGATAAAACCTATGCCCTATCAATACAAAAGAGAACCGTTAAGTGATGATGAGGTAAACAGGCTAACTAATGCCTGTGATACTTTCCGGGAAAAGTTTGTTGTCTGGACACTTTTAGATACAGGTTTAAGACTCTCAGAATTTGCGGATCTTAAAAAAGAAAATATCCAGTGGCAGGAAAGAAGATTAATTATCTACGGCAAGGGTAGTCCTTATGGCAAAAAGACAAAAAGAAGGATCATCCCCATGACAGAGAGAGTGAGAAGATTACTTGAGTACCACTTTGCCGAAAACGACAATACCGGAATGGTCAAAAGAACAGTTGCAAGGATAGTAAAGAAGGTAGCTGATAAAGCTGGAATCTTAAAACCAGTTAGTCCGCATGTTCTAAGACATACCTTCTCGGTCAACTGTATTAAAAAAGGAATGTCCACTAGAGCCCTTCAATATTTTCTGGGACACGACAGGTTGACAATCACTGAAATTTATCTAAATCTTTCTCCAGAAGACGCTATCAGGGAGTTTTTAAATAAATGGTAGGCATAAATTGATCTATCCCAAACTCAAATTAAGGATACAACATGGATGTATATGCCCAATACTGCCTATATAACAAGTCATCTGAAATTTTGACGGCCTTGTTTATCGTGTGTAATCTTGACATTTTGAAATATGTTGTGAACATATTCGATTCTAATATTAGAGTCTGGAGGAAAGTAAAAAATGGCAGCTAAGGTAAGTTGTTTTGTAGCGTACCCTTCAAAACCCCCTTCATTGGCGGAGACTATTGAAACAGCTACAGAGAAAATAAAGCGAGGCCAAATGGTAGCCATAAACGGATGGAAATCCACCTCAGTAGCCGGTAAGTTCATTATGATGGCGATATGTGAGGCTATACAGCAAAGAGATGTCTTCGTTTGTGATCTAACGAACCTAAACCATAACGTTTTATTCGAACTCGGATATGCCATTGCAAAAGAGAAACGAATATGGATTCTT
>Ga0307432_1001403_pt1 | contig 14688 bp, 15 predicted proteins | sample SalMarWE160150MG_FD_202158 | JGI IMG/M metagenome (GOLD analysis project Ga0307432, IMG submission 202158) | Salt marsh sediment microbial communities from the Plum Island Ecosystem LTER, Massachusetts, United States - WE1603-150 | ecosystem: Environmental > Aquatic > Marine > Intertidal zone >...
TTGCCGCTGAGAGGCCGGCAAAGAAAAATGCTCATGCCCTTCCCTCCGGCCTGGAAGCCCACCGGGCTGGAAGCGGGGCAGGGCTTGACAGAAGGAAAGAACTCACGCGGAGCGTTAGGTCTTTCCCTGTTCTGTCCCCTGCCCGCTCGTGCCTCGCAGTGGCAGGCGGGTCTCAGCAGAAAAGGGAAAAATGTTTTCCTCTGCGATCTCTGCGCCTCTAGCGAAGCGGGTGGTGATAAAGATAGAGCTCTATTCACGTAACAGCAAAACATGACACAAATGGTAAGATCTTGATCTATGAAGACGTTTAGATTGAGCTATCCCCGGATGTCGTTGCGAGTGAAACGAAGCAATCTCGCTTTTTCTTTTGGGTTCGTAAACTATTGTTTCAAAATGAGATATCGTCGCTCCTCTGTCTTGTTCTTCTCCGTAATCACTTCATCCACATGGTTTTTGACTATCTTGACAGCATCACTGAGAGCATTCGTTCTTACGACAACGCAAACAAATTTCTCTACCATTCGGGTAATATTAGGGCCGAATTTTCTACTCACCAGAACATCCACGCCCTTTAAAACAGAGGAGGTTGCCCGGGCTTTTGCGGGATCTCCATGCTTTTTTGACTCATCCTCTTGAAATTCTACGTTCTCTCTCTGTTCGACAAATTCTTCACCGTCATCAGAAAACCGGTAAATATGATAGTATGTTGCCATGCCAAAGTGATCATCATTGAAATTTTTTCCGTCATCCGTAGCAAATGCGATCAGCAGTTCCATGACGTATCTTCCTTAGTGATAGATGGATTGATATACCGGCTCCATAAAAAACAACTACTCGGTTTGCATCTCTGATTGCCTCTGCTGCCAGTTTGTACACGAGCATCCTCTTAAAATTCTTTGAATAACCTGGCAAAAGAATGTCCGGGTGCTTTAATATCGAGATCGAGAAAATACCCAAAAGGTGTTTGATAGGTTACATATCCGGCATTTTTGCACCGGGATTCGGCGTTATCAATAATTCGCTTGGTGACTTCCGGATCAGCTTTACTTTCTGCCAGATGGGCGAAAGAGTGTAAAACGACTATGTCTGTTTCATTTTTCCTCGCCGCCCATTTTAAATTCTTGATGAGCTTTGTTTCTATCGAGGATAGGTCGTCTTCGTCCTTAGGTTCGACATGTATGAATCCCAACAGCGCATTTTCAATGACCTTTTCCTCTTCACGTGGAGACGCCGATTCAAGATTCTTTACACTCGTTTTATAACCAAATCTATTGGCGTAGATCATGAGTAATTTCATTCCATGCCCCCTCCCTTTGGCAATCCGCTATCACCCGTTATGAAATTTTCTCAATATACCCTATTACATCGTGCAGTATCACCTGAACACTCCTTGAAAATCACCTCTGCTAGTAAAGCGAAATGATGTTGATATGCCACGTGTACCGGACGCCCAAAGGAGTGGGAATTCGCCATTCAAGTTTGCCAAGCTAAATCTGATCTCCTTGTGCCTTGCTCCCTATGCCGCTCCTTCTTGAGCAGGGTTCCGCATGCACACCGATCATTATCCGTGACGCCGGCAAAGCATCTCATTTCGTATTTCCTGGAACGCTTGCTGACTCACCAAGAGCCAAACACAGCCTCGACGCTCTCTGCATTTTTATTTATGTGCACATGGAGGTCCCCCATTTATTACCGGAAACCCCCTATAACCTCATTGAGTCAAATCCTTGCGCTAGGAGGTAGCGCTCCACTGACAGTAACGCTGGGTAGAGCCTTCTGCATTTCTCTATTTCGGAGGAAACATCAGGTGAGAAAGGCGGGCGTCCAAATTCCTCAAAGGCAATTCTCATAGCATAGAATTCCTTGGCAAAGATCCTCATGACGATCCTCGGGACAGCCTTATAGGTAAACTTCTCACCCTTTCGAATCCGGCTCAGGGCATCGCACAGTTCTTGACCGGAGATAAAATCACCGATCAGCGTAATCTCTTCACCGATGAAACCATCCGGATTATCGAAGGCCAGTGCGGCAATCCCCCCGATATCATGTGTCGCTATGTATGGTACCTTAACATCTCCATCAACAAATCCCCTCACCATTCCCCTCTTTACCGGGAAATAGGGTTGGCCGATGTTGTCCATGAACTGAGCAGGCCTGAGGAAGGTATGGGAAACGCCGTTTTCCATGATGTAGTGCTCAACATCCAATTTGCTATCAACATGAGGAATGCCGGTCCTGCCCTCCCCCATGTGCGCCGCGGTGCTCATCACCAGGTGCTTGACCCCCGTCCGTAAGCACGCATCCGCGATGTTTCTGCCCTGTTCGATTTCCGCACCAGGGTCACAGTTCCTGTAGTCCGGAGACCAGGGCTGGGTGACGCCGTACACACTATCTGCTCCTTGAAACGCGTCGATCAACGAGGATCTATCTTTGAGATCAGCCTGCATGAGTGCCGCCCCCTTCTCCTTCAGGTCCCGGGAACTGGGGCTGCCAGGATTTCTCGTAAGGGCAATCACATTCCAGTTTGGCCGTTTGAGCATGTGTCTGGCAACAGCACCTCCTTGATGGCCGGTTGAACCACACACAACGACCGTTTTGTTCCTCATGGCTTTCCTCACTCAGGTGATCGTTGATTAAGACTTTTTCCCGTTCAATCCTTCCCTTGGAAGAAAATCCTTCCTCATATCACGATGGTATACGCTGCCCTTTCTGGATCATCTTTTCGGTTCAAAAAACTTGCAGCCTTTATCAACGACATCCCGCGGGATTTCCCTGCTCTTGCCCTTGCCGTGCTTTTCAAACCACGTGCATCTCCCGAACAGGGAAGTACCTGCGAGATCATTATATTTACAGTCCCAACAATTGGCTCGATGCAAGCTATTATCAGTATCATCAGCTTTCATACTTTTCTCATAAAAAAATTCCTATGCAAATGTGAGCTGAACACAGAATAAGAGAGATCCACGATTCGACTTTGAGCAATGAGATTCGATCGCCTTGTGCCTTGCGCCTTGTGCCTTGCGCCGTAGCCCTGTGCCTCAGGCCATTCTTGCTCCACTCATTATCCGTGACGTGGACAAAACCCTTCATTTCGTATTGCACCGGATGCTTACAGAGCTGACATGAGCCAGAAAGAGCTGACCTAGTTATTTACTTTTTTAAGCCCTTCCCGCTTCGATTTCATGCACCGCATCAGGAGTTGATTGGATACATCTGTTAGTTATTGAGCAGCGTACCTATGGAAAGACTAACCCGCCTGCCTGGATCGGGACTGGCTATAGACCATCTCCAACTCCTGGCAGGCCATATCGAAGGTATAGCGACAGATGAAGCTGGTAAAAGCCTTTTTGGACACCACCCAGCCCACATCAATGGCGATTCCAACCGATGATGATTTCTTTACCCCTCGATAGACCATGAGTGGCCATTTCATCCAGCGATACATATGCCAGGTTTTTTTCGCGAAGATTCGCACCTGCTTGGGCAGCCAAATATCGGTGAAGGATTTCAAGCCGTACAGTGATTGTATCGATATCTTGTGCAATCTTTTCACCACTGGTATTTTTTCGGTCTTGCACATGGAATTGATCCACATTTGGCTTCGTGTCAGAAGCGGCCCAAGTGCAGCCTCTTCCAGCGGGCTCTCCGCGTCAGGGAAATATTTTCCGGCAATGAGTTCCGCTGCGCGCTTCACTGCCTTTTTCCAGTCCTCCAGCCCCGGGCTAGAAAGAAGCATGGATTGAAAACCCACGAAGCGATTGCGGATCTCCAGGATCCGGGTATCAGTGACATCGAGCCCTGGAGGTTCCAGGGAGTCAAGATCTTCCAGGCCCTTTTCCAATTCACCTAACTCGGATCGGATGGGTTCCTCTTTTCCTTCCTCGTCGTATGCCTGAACGGCCAGCCTTCCCACAAAGAGATAGACATCTACCAGCAGGCATCGGGTGAGGGTCAGCATCGTTAAACGATTGGAAAGGTAGGCCAGCCAGGAAAAAGGATCGGGTAAGAGTACCAGGCGCAACTGAAAGATTCTCGTGACGAGCTTCCGGTAGCGACGTACAAATCGTACAATCCAGTATCGACTCACCCGGTCGTACCATTCATAGGAGTGCCGAATATGGCGAATGCGAACTCCCCGCAATCGCTGAAATCCAGGCCGGCGCAAAATCAGTTCCAGCCGATCGGCAGAATCATGAGCTGATTTGAGGAAACGCCCGATGGTGATACGCAATTCAGGCTTTTCCAATCCGGGATAATAGCAGGCGGCAATGGAATGCGCATACGAAGAGATATCTGCCAATTCCTTCAGCCCGGGGGAGGAAGCATGCCATACCCTCTGACAGCGCTCCCGCACTACCTTAAGTGCCTGCTCCTTGCGCGCACCGGCTGCTTCTGCCTCCTTATCGAGGTCTTTCAACTCGTCACTGAGGGAGCGCTTCCAGTTTAAGATTCCCCGCAGCCTCCACACGACGAGAATACTGGCTGCTGCCAGCAACATCACCCCACACGCCAACACGCCCTGCAGAATATCCCGGGTCAACCACCAGTCCATACTTCACAATCCTCGCTGATGATGGTCTTCATTGTCGAAAAAGGTGGTTTGAGAAGCCACCCCCAGAGAAATGCTGCCACCATCATGGATATGCAATTCACAAAGTTGTTTCTTACCGTAATCTGGGTTGAACACTACCTACGGCACCCTGTTCCTTCTGAGCACATAGCATCCTCATCCTTTATGCGTCTATTACATGCCGAATAGTCATCGCGTGTTGACCATCGTATGGCAAAACGCAAGACCCCTCTCAGTTCTAAACGTAAGTCCTGCTCTAAGGTTCACCCTTTACCATACCGTTCTGTACTTCTTTCAGCCCGTGCCCCGTTATTCTTTTCTCAGGATGATGCTGTCCTTCCTCGTTGACACGGTAAACGTATCTCCTTCTTTGAAGCCGAGCTCGTCTACGAGCAGCGCCTTGCTGAGAGTCATCGTTCCTCTCTTGCCGATACTGAACTTTCTTCCTTTCGCCGTTTTTTTTGTAGCCTCTTTCTCGGTGAGGATATCCTTGATCTTCCCGGCCTCGACTAAGGCATCGTAGTACATCTTCTTCAGGGTAGCCTTACTCTGGACGCCCAGCTTCTCCATCATTTCCTTATCAGGCACCTTTTTCTTAACCATCTCAACCAGCTTTTCGTATTCTTCTTTCATAACGTAGCTCCTTTCTTTAAAGATTACAAACGCATGGATCGCACCTTAGCTCCTCTATAAGGGGCATGCAGGAGACCCCCCTTGTTCTTTCATTGCCTTGAGGTCTTGAAGTTATTCAACATGGCCAAGGATGTCCCGGAATTCCCTGTTGGAAGCACTGCACGCACCATTTCAGGATTGTCTCCATAGTAGACCTTTAGAATAGCCTGAAATAGGGCTTGATGACAATTGATTTATGATAATCCCGATAATCAACGGCATTGCATCAGGCCCATCAACCTGAAACGTGACTCGCCAAGTGCCGGCAACCGATACTGTCCATTCATACACGGCCCTTCAAATGGATGTCCCGTTTTACTGTTCAGCCCAAAACTTTCTGCAATCTTTCAGCTATAGTCGCCTTGTAGGGGCCATATTCATTAAGGTGGACATTGATCCAGGAGCTTACCTCTTTGCCATAGAAATGAGTCGTCGCCGGTTTTCAATTGAGAACAGCTTGCGATGCTGCTCGGCTCTATGCTCTTGCTTTTCTTGGTACTGAACGCATTTCCTTATCATTTCAGAATCCAAGCCAACGGTGTCAACACAGGAGCCTTCGGTCCAAAAATGATTACCCCAATAGGGCTTTTTCTTGAGGTCTCTAAATTTGACAAACTCGTAAAAAGTCTTTTCACCTGTCATTGCGAGGAGCGGAGCGACGAAGCAATCTCGTAAATTCAAGTGCTTGCATTGAAGGAGATTGCTTCGCTTCGCTCGCAATGACACTAATGTCGACTTTTTACGAGACCATCAAATTTGTTAAATACACAGATTGCCGTTCTCCCTTTTACTGTGCCGCAGAAATCGGAAACCGATAGTTTCGGAGGTATAATAGCAATCACATGGACATGATACGGCTGAACGCTCATCTCCACAACCTCAACATGGTTCTGATCCGAAAAGGCGCGAATACAGGTGCTCACTTCATTGCCTACTGGTCCGGCCACTATCCTATGACGGTACTTTGGTACCCAGACAATATGGTATTGGCAGTGCCATATGGAATGTGATAGTTTTCTCAAGAGGCTCATTGTTTTCTCCGTTCACTGGGGTTGTGGGGACAACTCAGTGGTATGGAGCAGCAATGAGTCGTTCACATGGCAAAGCCTTTGAACTCTGAGCATGCCCAGAGGGCATGGATTTTTAAGGTTCAATTAAACCAACGGACGGCTTCATCCTCTTCGTGGCAGGACACGGAGTGCTGTTACAGAACCAGTACTACATGCTGACGCACGATTATGATGGGACAATCACCGAAAAGAACACCATCAGCTCAAATGCCATCATTGAGATGTCGAAGAAGGTTAAGTCATTAAGGCAGCTTTTCATCTTTGAAACCTGCCATGCGGGAGGCGTAGACACCATTACCAGCGGCCTCTACGATGCCCGTATGTCGGTACTGGCCAAGAAGATGGGGCTTCACATCTATGCCTCGGCCAGCGACAAGCAGGCGGCGATGGACGGCTACAAGAGCAACGGACTTTTCACCTATACGCTGTTGGATGGACTGAACAACAACAGGCAGGCCGACAAATATAAAAACGGGAAGGTCAGCATTGTGGGGCTGGGCGAATATTCGAAAAAGATGACGATGAACCTCTCCAAACAGATCGGCCATGAACAGACCCCGCTCATCATAAACTTCGGGAAGGATAGCCCCTTATATACATTGCAATAATCATAGGCCCCGTGGCGAATTATTTTCCTTGCTATCCCATGTCAGATTCCACGAAAAAGAGCTATTTTAAGAGGTTCAAAAAATGACGAGACTATCAAAAGAAATAAGAAAGAGCCTTCTGGAGGAAGCGAAAGATTGGGACACCGCTGTTGCTAGAGAGCCTGTCGAGGATGTTCAAAAGCTGCTCGATGAGGCGGAGCCTTTTGAGGTTCCACGACCTGCCCCTCAGCCGGTCTCCCTTCGTTTGGACCCGTATGATATCTCAATGATCAAACGTTTTGCCCGCAAGAAAGGGGTTCCTCATACCCAGCTCATGGCCCTCTGGCTTCACGAAAAGATCGAACAAGAAAAGAAAGTTTCTGCTCCGGACTGAACTCTAATCGTCCATGAAGTATTATATCAAAAGCTGGATGCCCTTCAGGATCTCGTTCTTGAATGGCATATGTTATCTGCAAGATGTAGCTGAATAAGAATTAAGAAGATCAACTCTGTGAGAAATTACGTTGAAAGCACGTACTTTTGTGGAGGTGTAGAATGGAGCTTTTAGAGGCAATACGGTCAAGAAAATCAATTAGGGCCTTTAGGCCTGATCCGGTCCCTGAACGCGTCCTGACAGAACTTTTAGAGGTTGCAACCCGTGCACCTTCGGCTGTCAACCTCCAGCCATGGGAATTTTTTGTTGTGAGAGGGAAAACGCTCAAAGAGGTGAAGAGCGCCTATTTAGAAGATTATCGTCGTGGTGAATTACCTGATCCTGACATCCCTGTGGGGGATACGAGGGATATTGCACCTGTTCTTGAAGGTGTTTATAAGGAGCGTCAGGTGGCACTGGCAAAACAGATATTTACCATAATGGGCATAACAAAAGCAAATAAACAAAAGGAATGGAGTGAAAAGATGATGCAGTTCTATGATGCACCTGCTGTCATTATTGTGGCTGTAGACAGAGCTTTGCAGAGCAACTGGCCGATATTGGATGTTGGTCTTGTCACCCAAAACATTGCCCTTGCTGCCCCGGAATTTAGTCTTGGCACCTGTATCATGCGTGCGATTGTTGACTATCCGAAGCACCTTAGAAAGATTGCAGAAGTTCCCGAATCAAAGCGGATTATGATCGGGTTAGCTATAGGGTATCCTGATTGGGAGCATCCAATTACCACTATACAAACAAATCGAGAGGAAATAGAAAATATTGTGACATTTGTAGGGCAGTAGTCAGTACGTTATGAAAGAATTTTGACAAACAAATATGAGCAAGACTCAGGGATGAAGATTATTGAGCTATCCGCTTGAATCAAGTGACAACATGATGTAGGGTTTTTGGGGAGTATTATAATGACTGGGGTTATAAAAAAGTTTTTTAAAGCGTGTTTGCTGGGAGTATTCTGTTCTATCTGTTTGCCTGTGATTGTTTTTGCGGATGATGCAACAGAACCAATACCTCAGGACAATATTACAGTTGGACCAATCCTCTCATATTTTTCCTATTCTGAATTCGACCAATCGGGGTTTTTGCTTATGGAGGAAACTGGAGTTCTATATGGGGCATTCTTGGACTACACGAGCAGCAGCAACAAAACCGGAGTTATGCTAAATGTACGGATCGAATACGCACAAGGTGGGCTCAACTATGACGGTCAACTTCAAGATGGGACTCCTCTGTCAGCGAGTACGGAAGATAAGCTTATTAAACTTCGAGGATTATTATTATCTGAAATGAAAGAAGGGGTTCATTTATACACAGGGGCTGGATATCATTATTGGAATAATACAATAAAAAGCTCGGCCGGATATGAAAGGGAAAGAAACTGGCTATATATTCCTATAGGTCTTCGATGGGTAAATATAAAGAAAACCATTCAAGCACATATAGAATATGATTATTTCTTGACAGGAAGCGCTATAAGCCATTTAAGCGATGTAGATCCTGGTTTTAATGACCCTGTAAATAATCAGAGAAAGGGAGTAGGGCTACAATTTAATATTGAAACAATAAAAGGATTTAATGAAAAATCACTGATGGGTGGTGGGATATATCTTGAACTCTGGTCTATAAATGAATCAGATATATCATCAGTCACTTACAATGGGACACTTATTGCTTATGGTGTTGAGCCAAAAAATACAATTGTCACTTTGGGTCTGTACGTAAAGTTCTAATTCATGCTGTCCACTGTTCATTGGTAAATGCGCTCTCCCAATTGCTCATCGAGAAGGGGTTGATAACGGAGCAGGGGTTCTTCACCAAGTTGAAGCAGGTGCAGGGTGAATGGGTTAGCAAGAGAAGGTTACGCCATGGATAAGATAGGGTGTTTTTTATTCGTGTATCTAGTCTATACTTCATCGGAAGTAAAGTGGCACATAACCTGTATTTTCATTTGTCCTTCCCTCACACAATATATTGATTTTTTCATCCTAAATCATTTCTGCGGACCACTACCCTTTCGCGAACCGACTGGGGTATTTATGGCAGTACCACGTCCAAGCAGCTAAAGAGATGCGGGGTTTAGAAATTTTTCCCCACGTTGAGAAAAAAAGAGATATCAGCGCCGGTATTTGAAGAGGCAAAGAAATCCTCTACTAACCCTCCTTGCACATATAATCCGGTTTTTGTCCGATAACTTACGCCCAGCAACGAATTCCATATCCTCCTATCCAGCATTTCAAGGCCCGTATCCTCAAATGGCCTGGTTATATAGTATAGCTGCATTAAACCTGAGAAACGCTCACTCAGCTTATACTCTGCTCCCAGCATAATCTCATAGAACGTCCTCAGCGAAACATCTGCTTGTTCGAAAGCCTGGCCTGGAAAGATAACGTCGGCATTCAAGTAGGCAGTTACCTTCTTAACGGTCTTTTGAAGCAGCAGCCCGAGCGCGTAATCCACCTCTCCGCTTCCAAATGCCCTGTCCTCATCGCCAGTCGGAATCTTAACAGAGAACCGGGCGCTCAGACAGGGAACACCTTCCCCCTCATCCCATATCTTTCTTTTCACTCTCAACGAAAGATCCCCAAACCCCGAAGATCGTTCTTTGCCTTCAATAAAGGCCTTGTCATTCTTCTTGATAAAATACGTATAGGTATTGGTTCGTCCGTGTTGTCCTTCCTTCTCCCTTATATTTCTCGCAACATGGAAAAATTCTTCAAACTCCAGGATACTGTGGTCCATAAAGCCTCCGTAACCGTGAACATAGGGTATGGACATACCGGCTTCAAACCCTGAGGAGATCCCGTACTTTAATTCCATGCTGGTCCTAATCATTTCCATATTCATGGAACCGTAATAGGGATCCGATTTTCCCCACTGAAGCGTATTGGTACTGGCGGTGGTAAGGCTGAGTGAATACCTGCTTTCAGGCAAAGGTTCCGCCCTATCAGGGGTCGGTTGGAGAAACAGGAGTTGAATCGGGCTCTGGTTTACCATAGGGATTGGCCCTGATATTCTATTCCAATCGTCCATGGAATCCTTGCAGAATGCGTTTCCCGCATTGCTAAAAAGGAAAAAGCCAATGGAATAGATCACGAATCGCGAGGGCTTCAAACCGCGCTGTGCCCCTACATACAATTTCGTTGCCAGACTCTTGAATTGTTGAATCAAATCCATCAGTGATAGGTGAGGTGATAGTGATAGTGGATGAGAGAAATCGCTTTTTTTGTGATGCGCGTATAGGGAATTTCCCCTTGTATGTCAAGCAAAATTTGGCCTACCTCAAAGAATACAAGATGTACTAGAGTTTTCGAAGCTGATTTGGATGACACAATAATTCTATCGCAATTACATAGATGAGCCTCAACGGTAATCTTCCTTTCGGAAATCGCCGTGAGCAGCAGAAGCAGTTACTTTTATCCATCAGGTGATCACCCTCCACATCTTGTGGTTCCTATAATCAGTCTGAGGATTAGCTAAATGCTATGATTGGGGAAAATATAGGGACCGAAAAACTTTGAACTACCAAACCAAGTCTTCAATACAGCATTGATGGTTGTGGGTTTTGGGTTATGGCACGAAGTCATAAGCTATTGATCGGGTTAGCCAAGCACAATAAACGGACTATTTAGACTCTCAGCTCCTCCCTCCTGCCATTTTCTCTGAGTGAATGTTTCTTGATGAAATTGGGCGAGGGCCTTCTGTCTAATTCTTTAAAATGGAAACTGGGTTTAGGTGGATAGTTGTGCCCCAATCCCGCCAATTTGCCCCTTTTGGGGTAATAAATCCTTTAAAAACCTGTCTTGTATCTGGTCACTTTTAGACACTGCCATCCAATGAATTTCATAAAAGGTCCTTCACCACAATATAATGCAGGAATGTTGTGCTTTACACACAACGATAGTTTTCCTACACCCCTTCCCACAAAAAGGAAGTTCTTCAACTAACCTTTAAGGCTTCAAGCGTTTTTCAAGCTCTTCAAGCTGCAAGATATGCATGGTCTCAAATAATAGATAACTCTGAACAGGATAGCGTGAGCCTCCTTTATGGGTTGCCTCAAGTCCTGTTATTAGGTCATCTGCCTGAGATGCCGGTAGGCTAAACGCCATTTCGTGGTCCTGGGCGAGCCTCATCATCTGTGCCGGATTGCCATATATGACCACCACATCTGGGTCAAGTTTTGTCTTTGCAAGAGGGGATATATAAAGTTTTTCAAATCTATTTGGCTCCATTATGGTCATTTTCCGAAGAGTTTTTATAGCAGCATCTTTTGTCTCAAAATAAGCCATGCTCATAAGGTAATCTATTACTGCGTCTGGGCTTTCAGGCTCCCTCCACCCAAAGCTAATGAGTGCCGGGATACACTTTATGTCATCTTTTGTTACCCCTATAGACCATCCCCATCTCCGGGCAATATTTGTTGCCTGGCATACGGCAATCTTTATCCCCATACTTGAAGGCGTCGCTGTCTTTTCCGGGAATGCATCTCCCTTTTTCAGCAAATTCACCCCTAAAGGGAATGTATCCATCCTTAAATACCTCTCTAATTGCTCGCCTTTTGCCTTCCATACATCTTGAGCCATAGCTGCCTCCTTACTGTTTTTCGTCTTTTCGGCGCTCCATCTCCTCCAGTATTAACTCTGTAGCCATCCTGGCAGCTGTACCAACAACCTTTGAGCAATGATCAAACATCTTAGCCTCCATGGCTTTTTCCAGCTCCGCCGGGTCATATAGATTAAAAGTTCTGCCCATGAGGCGCCTCTGGATATCATAGCACCGGCATGACCCATACTGTTCAACAAATCTGTTATGAAGATTCTTGACCAGTATATATGACCTCATAGGTTTCATCATATCAGGGAAGTCCTTCTTTTCCCTGCCAAAGAGGTAACTGATCACCATCGAACCGCCAACCAGGGCGCCACACGAACCGTCCCCTGTTAAGCCCAGTCCATCTGCCAGCCCACTTGCACTTCGGAACACATCATCATTCTCAATATCCAAGGCATCGAAGATGCCGGCAATGGTCGTCTGGGCACACCCAGTATAGTTCTTCTCGTATCTGCGGGCAGAATCAAAAGCCTTTTCTAATACAGCATCTCGTGAGTTTTTCATGCCTACCTCCTTTTATCCCTCTTTTGTTCAAACTATCCTCAATTTGTAAACATTGTAATAGAAAAAAATATTCACTATGTGCCCAGCTTTGCCTCCAGCTCTTTCTGCCACAAGGCTATGGTCACATCGCCAACAGTCCTCTCAATGACACCACGAATGGCATCCGTGGTCCGCCTCAAACCATGAGTGATGATTTCAGTGAAATCCATAGTCATCAATGTACCATACATATCATCCATGGCACCGAGCAACTCCTCACAGCGAGAGAAATCCCCCCTCCTCATACTGTCCAACAAGTAGCGCCTTAATTCACCCACCGCTTCGCAAGGTCCGTTGATATATTCTGCATAATCAACGCCTCTTGTCTCAGGTTTGGGAAGCTCTCTCTCAACGATCAAAGCGAAGGTGATGCTCCCCTCAGCGAATTCCTTCGACAAGCTCATGATAGACTCTATCGGTATCCTTGATGTCCCCTATTTTTTCTCAATGATGGTTCTTTAACTCTTTGAGCAAGCTCTATGGAACGCAAAGGGAAACTGAAAACCGAGAATGGCGCAAATGGCCACCTATGATATGGATGGTACAATAGAGTTTTGTCGATAGCCAGAGAAAGGAATGGAGGTTAATTGGTTGGGTTTTTAGTGTATGTACGGGAGCTGCTCTCTCATAAATCATATTGCGTCGATTTCTGGTGCTACGGCAACTTATTTTATTACGTGTGTCCCTATCACCACAGGAGGTTGTTGCTTTTATACAAGGAATATGGAAATATCTGGGGAGTCTATGAGGGCCTTTTAATTGATGGGAATATCTCATGCAAAGCCAAATCCTCACAATAGTCTCCATCACATATAGTTGGTTCTTTCAGATGGTATAGAAAGGAGCGGATTGAATTCATTATGCCAAATTCAATTATCACTGCAACGGGCAGCTACATTCCGACCTCAAAAGTACCGAATGAGTATTTTGTGGGCCGTGACTTCTATGGGTCTGATGGAATGAAGCTTGAAAGGTCAACGGTTGATATCATTCAAAAGTTCCAGGAGATAGCATGCATCACTGAAAGAAGATACGTTACCGATGATCTTAATACATCGGATATAGCTTTCATATCTGCTCAACAGGCACTCGAGGGCGTGGACAGGGAAAGCCTCGATTACATAATTGTAGGCCAAAATTTTGGGGACGTGAGGGCGGATAACCCACAATCCGAGATGGTTCCATCCATCGCTGCACGAGTGAAGCAAAAATTGGGGATACAAAACCCCTATACCATTGCTTATGACGTCATATTTGGTTGCCCTGGATGGCTCCAAGGAATGACCATGGCTGATTATTATATCAAGTCCGGTGATGCAACGAAAATCCTTGTTATTGGTGCGGAGACGCTTTCAAGGATTTCAGACCCCCATGATATAGACAGCATGTTATATTCAGATGGAGCCGGTGCGGCCCTGGTTGAGGCTACAGACAGAGATGCGGGAATCATGTCGCATGCTACGCGATCTGATACCTTTAAGGAGGCCTTTTTTTTATGGTTTGATAAGTCACATAATTCTCTTTCTAGCAAAAACAGGCTTTTTCTTAAAATGCATGGCCACGAGGTTTACAAGTATGCAGTGAAGAGGGTCCCTGAAGTGGTAAAGGAAAGCCTTGAAAAGGCGGGGCTTACTTTATCAGACGTAAAGAAAATCTTGATACACCAGGCAAATCAAAAGATGGATGAGGCTATATTGAAAAGGTTGTTTAAGTTATACAAGATAAAAAATATCCCTGAGCACATTATGCCCATGACCATTTCCTGGCTTGGCAATAGCTCGGTTGCGACCTTACCCACCATGTTTGATCTTTTGAGGAGAGGAAAGCTGAACAACCATAAATTGCTCTCAGGAGATATCGTTGTCTTTGCTTCTGTAGGAGCAGGCATGAACATTAATTCCATGGTGTATAAGATGCATTAAAGCACACAAAATGAGAAGAAGTGGCACGCGCATAAATAAGTGAATCACTCTAAAAGCCTATCGCTATTCTGTTTGGCGATGTGCTCCCCCTCTATACCGCATGTACATCACGATGCTTTTTCCTCAAATCGAGGGGTGAAGACAATAGAACACTTCCTGTTTCAAGCCTATCCCAGATTAGTGAAAAACTCCTGCCTCGTTCTGCAACAATATTGTTGCACAACAGATCTGTTGTATGTTTAGCAATCTTTGACAAACTCGTAAA
>Ga0307432_1001406_pt1 | contig 14667 bp, 33 predicted proteins | sample SalMarWE160150MG_FD_202158 | JGI IMG/M metagenome (GOLD analysis project Ga0307432, IMG submission 202158) | Salt marsh sediment microbial communities from the Plum Island Ecosystem LTER, Massachusetts, United States - WE1603-150 | ecosystem: Environmental > Aquatic > Marine > Intertidal zone >...
ATTGTTGCCCCTGTTGGAACATTAACCGTGATATCCTTTGCACCAAGGGTCTGGTCAGCTACTACTGTAACGATTGCGACGACGTTGTTTTCCTCTGGCGGAACCTGAGATATTTCGTATTCCGCTTGTGATATTTCCCTTGACTCTGTTATTGGAATGTGTAGAGGCATTTATGGTGTCTCCTTTAGCCCCACTTCAATTAATGCAAAGGTGAAAAGCTCTTTTGAAGCTTCCTTGTCAGGAGAGGATACGCTAACCACTTCATGTTTGTTCTGGTAGCTGATTTCGTATGGGTTCGTTATCTCAATGTAGCAACTAGAAGGTATCCTTAGCGGCATTTTAATCCACCCTGTACTCGACGTTTATTAGAGCTGTTCCTGCAAGTGCTGCGTTGGTTATGAATATCTCGGTTATCTCGAAGTCGTCCCATTCAAGCCCTACTGCAGCATCTATTGCATCCATATCTGTTGAGTTCAGCTTAAACGTGAAGGCTGCTGGTACTGTGATTATACTCATATATGATGCGTGTAGTGTTCCAACGCCTTTCAGCAAATCCCCGATACCTAGCGGTTCGTCGTTGTGTGCCACAGTCAGGTCAACCCTGAATAGCTTATACCTGTTCGGGAGCTGCTCCACTATTACCTCTGCTGGTGGAATTATTATCTCTGGTGGAAGCTCATCCACGGGCACCCCCGTTATTGCTGCTATCAGTCTTTCGACTCGGTTAATCAAGGCGTCAAGCCTGTTCAGGATAAGTATAAAACTCATCTATTTTTCCCTCCATAGCCTTGGAGCACCACATTTAGGACACGCCCCTAATTGTGGGCAATGCTTGTCTGGGCTTTCAACTCTGTATCCGCATTCATGACAGATGCAGGCTGAAGGCATATTAGAGTATGCATATGGATTATTTGAGCTTTTTCCTTTGCTCTTACTTATTATAGCCAATGCTGCTAATATTGCTAACCAACTCATCTCATCTCTCCTCCTAATTTTCTATACATTTGCTCAAGCATTGTCTTGTGAGTAAATTCCTCGCCTGAAATCTTATACAGGTCGTTTGCTATTTCCTTATCTATGAGCCTAGCCTCGGTTTGTAATTCAAAATACTTCTTTGATGCTCTCTCCTCATCTTTTATTTGTGCTTTAATCTTTCTCAGTAAAGCATTTCGCTTTCTTTTTAGTTCCCTACCTAGTGGCAGAGTCTCTAGCTGGTCGAACTGCCTTTTCACGTCCTTTCTACTGCTCATCTTTTATCTCCTCTCCACTGTACTTTTCGATTAGCTTGATTATGAAGTCGGTGCCCGTGTACCCTACCACGAATGCCATTATGAAGTTTGGGAAGCCGTGGTTAGCGTATAGCATCCAGTAGAGGCCGCCTGATATGCCTCCGATTATCATTTGCTTTATTGACTCGAATTTTATCAGGTCGCCCCAGATTTTTGAGTCAGCAAATACGTGAGTGAACCCGCCTAATAGGCCGAGAAGCGTAAACCACGCTATTTGTTCGTATATCATGGCATCACCTTGAACTCAAGATGCCAATCATTATTTGGCATCTTTCCGACGTAGGCTCCTAAGCCTGTTGTCTTGAATCTCCCATTTATGGGCAGCTCAGGTATGTTATAGGTTGTTACTAATGCACCTGTATCGAGGTCTTTAACCTCCATCGTTCCTGAGCCTGGTACGTTTCCAACGTTCTTTACGCAGTATTGGACGTAAACAGATTCGCCCACATCATATTTTGCTGATGCTTTTGTTGAGAATAACTCGCTCATATCAAGCGGTGGATTGTACGAGTCAAACATGAACTCTGCGGGGGGCACAATTTCACACGTTCCATCCGTCTTATCGGCGTTCCACGTCAAGATTCCGCCTTTGCTCAGGCATATCTGTTTCTTGACAGCCCCAAGCTTTACGTAATTCGATGTCAGACATGGAGAGCCGTACTGCTCATATGCTACATCTGGAGGCGTGTAGTAATAAATATCGCATCCCAGATATGTTTCAACGTAATCTTCTGGCATTTTATCTCACCCTCTTAGGCGTAGATAGTAAAGCTAGGAATACTATGGCTAGACCTATTCCTCCAGCAACTCCTGCTCCTACTTCTCCGAATGTCCATTTAGACACGACAAGTATAGCTACTATTGCTGCGGCTACAGTCATAACCTTGAGTATGAACCAGACCGCAACCCAGTCTATGACCAGAGCAGAGCTATGCCAGGGTGGCTTGAACTGAACCTCAACTGTTCTGGTTCCCTGCCCTTTTATCTTTACAACTTCAAGACCAGCTACTGTCAAAGCAGTTCTCTCAACTTCTGTAATGAAGTTGCTGAATAGTTCTGCTCCAATTATGTCTCGTAGCTGTATCTTCACGAAAAATGTTGGTACCTCTTTATACTTTCTCAGCTTAAAATCGTATGATTCTCCAAGCTCAAAAAATGCTTGTTCTTTCCAGACAGCATACTCTGAGTTATTAATGTTAGCCATGAATAGCCATGGAATCTTATTGAAGATTGCTTCACCGATAGCTGGAACAAGCTCTTCTTTTCCATATCTTACTGTTCCAGTTTCGTCTGCTATTTTTGAGAATGTTAAAGGAACGACGCCTTTAGTCACCAGTGTAACATTTGCTCCAACTGCAGGTGTATCATCCTTGATAATCCTGAAATGTAGCTCGTCCTCTGGTGCTATGGTTAAGCCAATTCTGACTATCTTTTCCTCTATTGCTTTTCCCTTCTGGGTCTGCCCAAGGCAATAAAAAAGGGGGAAAGTTTTATGGCGTTACTTTGAATGATATTTGCCAATCCTTTGCGGGCATCTTTCCGACGTAGGCTCCTGAGCCACTTGTCTTGTACCTGTAGTTAGGCTCCAGCGATGGGACGCTATAGGTTGTTATTAATGCACCTGTATCGAGGTCTCTAACCTCAATCATTCCTGTGCCTACTCCACTCCCAACGTTCTTTACGCAATAGTGGACGTAAACAGACTCGCCCTCTTCGTATTCTGCTGCAAGAAATGGCCAATCTGCTTTTGTTGGGAATATCTCCCTTGTGTCCAGCGGTGGTTCGTATGAGTCGAACCTGAACTCTGCGGGAGTTACAACCTCCTCAAGTGTTAGCAATAGCGTCTTTGTTTCTACCATGCTTAGCCCTTCTTCTTAAAGTGCCTGACTCTGAGTCTCCAGCTGATGGTTGGTGTTAGCAGGGTTGATTTGAACTGTAGCTTCCACTTGCCCTTCTCTTTGATGCGGACTCCGAGGAAAACTTCACTGCCGACTCCGTAAACCTCGGATTCCTCTTCGCCAATGTTGGACAAGGCTCCACAGTTCAGCCCATTATCGTAGTATTGTTTGCCGTCCCGATCGAGATACATTATAACCTTATCGTTTGAGGAAACAGCGATGGAAACAATCATACCTTCATACCCATCAGGCACTGTTCCCTCCTCAACGGTGCTAACAACATCTAACACAGTGGCTTCGTTATCTGCGTACAGCTTTTCCTCGATATCTGAGTTTTTGTAATCGCCTGACATGATGCGGTCTAGGATTCGGCTACCTGTTATTTCGCTCATTCTATCAAGCTCCTTGTTTCGAGAATGTTATCCTCGAAGTTTTTGGCTAGCTGTCTGAGTAATGTTGGAACCATATACGGATTCATGCTGTTGTTCTGAACGGTTATCTTTGCAGGGCTTCCCTCAACTATTGCGATAGTGAGGGAGCTAAGCACTTTTGGCTCTTCTGATTTCTCAGACATAGCTCTTCGCCTACGTGGATGGGATTAGCTCCCAATCTGGAACTGCCTTTGTGCCTTCGTTAACGTACAGCTTGGTAGTAGTTGATGCTGTGTAGTCTATGTATAGGCTTCCGGGCCCAGCGTATCCTACTCCTGTTACTCCATCGGTTGGATTACCGCTTCCCGTCATGATACAGACATCGTGGCTTAGTCTCATCTCAGCCTTGTCTGGATTGAGCGAGTAGGAGCCAACGTTGGTAAAGTCTATGCCGTAGTCCAGAACCTGTCCGCCGGTGCTGTACATTGCGATTCCCGCTCCGTATGTTGGTGCTGTTGTTAGAGAGAAGTCTATGTCTAACCCAACAATCTTAGCTATAGTCCCGCCGAGAGCGGCAATTTCCATCTTGCCTCTGATAGCAGCGAATCTGCCAGTTATGTCAGCTCCAGCCTTGGCCTCACACTCAAGGTTGATTCCATCCATAGTCCCTATATCCATTGCTGGTTTGGCCTGGATGTTTACAACCCTGATTTCGCCAGTTGCGTCGGTGTGCTTATGATTCCCTCGTACCCTAAGAACGCTTACGGTTCCGAGTGCTTCTAAGCCTTCCTCTGGGGATGCGTCAATGTCAATTGCAGGTCGGTCTGCTTTCATAGCAAATCCGACGCCTCTCTCTGCGAAGGTTATGTATCCGTTGTGTACCTCAATTGCTCTTGCTGACATTATCCTGTCCTCCTGTAATGACCGAGTAGCTGAGTCGCCATGCCTCCAACAGGGATAACTGCGTTGTTGTCCCTAACCTTCACGCTGAAGTCAGTGTTTGTGTAAGTGTATCCTGCAATGATGTCAGGGAGCCTCTGGATTGGCATATAGTCGTCATCATCACCAAACGGAAGGCTGTTATATGTTTCTGCGATGGTGAAGTACGGGTCGTACTCTGGGAACTCCTTCTTTGCCCGCAGGTCGTAAAGCTTCAGATTCAGGCCGTTTGCGTGTGGCTTGATTCCTACGTGAGAGAGCTGTATCTGCTCGTAGTCATTGATGGACTTCGAGTAGGCGTTTTCCCACTGTCCCTTTCCTGCTGTAGCTGACTTTAGGAGTTCATAGTTTGCGAAGAGTCTCTCAGGGCTGGACTGCTCGACGCCACCAACGATGGTGGCTAGCTTCGAGATTCCAACGCCAAAGACCTTCTCACAGTCTGCAGGCTCATAGAGTAGAAGGTGCATCCTGGCCCGAACATCCTCGTCCACAGCTACATCTCCCGCCGTTACAACGACCTGTATCTTTTGGCCTGAGTTGAACTTTGGTGTGAGAGAGCCTTTCTTCATTGGTGTCCCGAGTGGAAGCATCATCTGTTTGGATAGCCTATCTCCGTATGGAAGTGCGTTCATACCTGCGTGGTTGGTCAGGAACTTGATTCCTGTCAGCTTGCCGTCGTACCCAATCTCCGTGTCGAGGAGCCTTGAGGCTGCTCCTGTCCAATCGGGCATGATGCCTACGGACAGGAGTTCAGCTGCGTACCCGTCAGGTATTGTGTAGTCGATGATTTTGTTGCTAAGGTTGGCCGCAAGCCCATCAGCAGCAAGGATTACCCCTACCTGCTCGACAAACTTGATGCTGGACATCAACAGCGACTTCGGAAGTTGCACCATCTCCTCGGGCTTCTCCACTGTGCCAGGGGGAGTGCGTCGAGTCCTTTTGAGTACTAAGCTCATAGGGGCTACGCCTCCGCCTTCTTCAGTGAAAGTATCAAGCCCTCAACCCATTCGCTTGACCAAGCGCCCACTCCTGAGAGGAACGCTCCAAAGCCGAATGGGACTAGAAGTTCATGCACTCTATCGCCGTAGTAGAACAGCAGAAATCCTCCGATGGCCGCTACTGTCTCGTCTGCTATGCCCTCAGTCTGAGAGGGGAACCAAGAGCGAACAACCTCAACTATAGCAGCAACTCCTCCAGCTCCTGCTACAGCCGCTATGAGGTCAGTCTCGTTCTTGATGGATGCCTGAGCCTTATCCACGATTCCTACTAGCATTTCCGACATATTCAGTCACCTAATATCTAGCGACTATTGCCTCAGCCGCTTTTATAGCCGACTTTACAGTCGAATCAGCCGCAGGAGAACGTGTAGGAACTCTAGGTGCTCCACCAAAGCTCTTGCCGCTCATCACAGTCTTGACGAGCCGACGTCTCTGCCACCTGTTAAGGCCCTTATCGTTGGCGTCCCTGTTTACCATCGAGAATGCGTCTACGACTTTCAGCTGTGCCGCGCTTAGTCCTGCACGGCCAAGCCTTCTCTTGTCCCATCTAACAGCGCCTCGTAGATAAATGCCCTTGTTATACCAAGGGTCGCTAGTCTGTACCAGTACCATTGGAGTGCCAAAAACTGATAATTGCGTCATTTTTTTCCTTTTTCTCCTTTGGGTTTTACCCGCATATAAGGGCCGAAAACCATATATAAAGGGATATGGTAGAAGTATGTAGAAAAGTAGAAAGTGGTAGAATGAGCGATAAGCAGGAAAAAAAGGAAAAAAAATCTGAGCCTTTCAAAAGCATAAAAGTCAGGGAAAGCACATATGATGAACTGCAGGATATGGGTCAGGGAATAAGTAAAGCTGTTGAAATGCTTGTGTCTGCAAAGAAGGAAGCTGTCAAAACGAAGATGGATGATATAACTGGTATGAGCTCAGAACTTGCAGATATAATATTCGCGTCAGGCATGTTTGACATAAAATTCAAGGGCAGCGGCATAGAAAACGTCGAGCTAGAGAGTGACGGTGTTACAATACATGGATTTATTGCAGTTGGTATAGCAGACGCAGATGCTAGAGAGGAAATTTACAGGGTGCTATCAGATGGGATGGATAGAAAAGGTTAAAAGAGTCCTTGGCAGGGGCCACGGTGATGTCTATGAAGCCACAAAGAAATATGCTGCAGACCACGGTGTTGCTGTTAGCGATGTTGTAGCCTCTGCTATGACATCATATCTTGCAGCCGACGAAGATGGAAAAGCAACGCTGGAAGAAGCTATGGCAAAAAGAAGAACTGGTGGAGGAGGAGCTGACCCAATGGCAGCTGTTGAAATGTTTACAAAAATGTCTGATAGCATGTCAAAAATGTTTGCTGCTGTAAACGAACTGCGTTCATCTGTGAGTATAGGCTCAATGGTATCGGATTTTGAGACTGTAACAACTGCAGTTGATAAACTGAAGGGCATTGGTGCTGAGAAAGGTAGCGGCTCCACCGAGGATTTGCTTGCAGATGCTCTTGTTAGGGGTATGGTAAATAAAATGCTTGGAGGTGCTGAACTTCCAAGCAAAAAGACTATGAAAACGGGTGAAAGTAAAGTCGCCAAGATTGAGGAATAGCGGAGCTAAAGAGATATGCGGAGAGATTTATGCTGGTGTTAAGGGCTACAATACCAGTGTTATCCTCCTCTCCAGCATCTCGGCTTAACTGCTATACTCTTTTTCACGGCCAGTAATCCTCAGGCTTCTCTCGCTTACTCCTTCTCTTTTTTGGCCTTGATTTTTTTGGGCTGGCTTCTTTGATGCTGTCAATGCCTGTTCCCCCTTTCCATGGCTTATCTATTCCTTTAAGCATAACTATGTTTCGACTTTCGTATATAGCAACAATTTTGAGTAGCTCTGGGTCGTCTGGGCCGCGTTTTTTGAATGCGACTCTATCGCCTACTTTAAAATTCATCATTTTCAACACCTATTAGTGGAATCTGGTTTCCGCAGTACCAGCATTCTACTGTTTTAGCTCCTTTTCTCCATAGCTTTCTATCAAATATCTTGTTCCAGTGCGGAATGCCTCGCTCAATTCGCCATTGAGCTATCTTGACTCTTGTATGGTCGTCACCAAGCAGGAATTGAAGCATATTTGTCGCTTGTGGGGACAGCTTCTCCTCTATTTCAATGAAGTAGTTTTGCCCTTTTGTTGTTATATGCTTTTTTACACGTTTCAGTGTATAGCCCAGATTCTTTAGCATAGAGCATCTTGTCTCCTCCCAGTACAATAACCATTCCTCTGGTGCTTTATAGTCTAGGTCAACCTTTAATACCGTTCCCATTTATAACCTCGACCTCCGCATTTGGGGCATTGTATGCACCACCCTTTACCATCTTTGCCTGTAAACCCCGTCCCATTGCATTGAGAACATCTCACTCTCTTTAGTAACGCTCCCATTTTGCTTTTCTCCTTCTTTCACGCATATCTTTTAAAGCTATTCTTGATTGTGCAATGTACCAGTGTCCAGTCTCTTTAAGCTCATCAACAGTGGGATTAGTCCACTGCATATACTTAAATATGTCAGTATTATCTCTAACCCAAAGCTCTGTTGCTAGCTTTTGTATTTCACTCTGTTTCATCTTTATACAACTGCTCTATTCTATTTAGTGGCCCAACTGCTTCTCGATACCTCTTTATTACCGCCCAATGCCTGTTTTTCTTTACTCTAAGCTCTCGAATGGTCAAATTTTTTGACCTTACTGTTAGCCGTTGTTCTTTTATATAATCATGCGCTAACTTAAGTTGTTTGAGCAAATCTTCTCTACTCATAATCCACAGCTCCTTTCTTGTTGGCTTTTTGTATTTTACCATGTTATTACCATATCTAATATTTCATCCATTCGTATAACAGTTGAAGGTGCTAACACTATTACTCGCTCTTGATGCCAACGTCGTGTCCTAACTTTCTCAATCACTGCATGAACATAAGGATATTCATATGTGGCATCTGCTGTTGACTCATACTCGATGCCTATTGTTATCACGGATTCCCTAGTTGTAAACTCGTCTAAGCCGCGCATACGTATTCTATCCATTAACATATTTATAAAGCCATCCATGCCTCCCTTTTCATCATGCTCGCTAATTGGGTTTGCATAGTTTTGTAGATACATCAGCGTTCTCACTAACCAGTCAGGGTCTCTTTCTCTATCTCTTTTATCTGCTGTTCTTATCAGCTTGTTACCGTCAAATACTATAAAGAATAGCTTTAAAACGCCGTTAACTATACGCCTAACACGTTCTTCCAACACTTTTTCGCTAAGGTCTGGTGGTACAACTGAATCGCAGGTAACCTCTGCATAAAATGGCTCATGTCCTGTGCCTGTTTCAATGCTGAAAGTCAGGTAAATCCGCAAGAGCTTTAACTTCTCGATAATCGTATATGTTGTAATCAGTTCTTCCTCCAGCAAAGTTGGTGTGTAGTACTCAGGGATACGCTCAATATCGGGTGGGTATCTGCGAATAGTCACTGATTCAGCTGGGTCAACTTTGAACATGCCCTCCCGCTCCTGAAGTTCTCCTCGGTCAAACTCACCCTCAAGAAGCAGATACTCCTCGCCAATGAAGCCCCGCTCTCGAAGGAACCTTATAACATCAGCTTCTATCATCAAATGCCAGTACGAGAGCATTGAGTATGAATCAAAATGAACCTGTTTTTTTGTTAATGGTGAGTACCACCACGGCAAACGCCTAATATCATAACCCTCAGTGTCTATCATAATGGCTCCTCTCTTGACTGAGCTTCATATACCCACTCCCACTCCTTTTTACCATTATTCCACTTTCTTCTAGCAAACAATACTGGGCAGTCTACATTTAAGCATCTATATCTACGTTGATTACTTGTTTTACAGCAAAGTAAATCACTACCACACTCCTTACATTTCATACTTTCTTTTCTTCCCCTTTCTTTTCTTCTTCTAAAACTTCTGCTATTATATCAATAAGATAAGATGATGAAACCTCTGCTTCAGCCTTATTCATTTCAAAAGCAAAAGGGCGTGCTCCCTTCCTTCGAACCTCCTTTCTGCCACAGAACTCGCATTTCCAGACCACATAATTTAGATGCACGCTTACCTTTCTCATCTGTTCGCCGCAGACACATTCTCCCTCAAATTCTTTGCGCTTCATATCCAATCATACTCCGTTATATCTGCTACATATTCCTTTACGATTTTCTCGATTAGTTCTGCCCATGAACTAGCTTCATGAAACTTGCGGAGATTCCATAGTGTTTCATAAGCTGCATGGCTTAACTTTCGTATGTGAATTGTATGTGTTGGCTCCTCTCCAGTAATTATTTTTGGTTTTCCAGTGTATCCACATCTTTTGCATTCAATCCAGTCGTTGTGGTCACGTATGTACGACTCGGTACCGCTAAACATATCTTTGTGCATTTCTTCCTCTGTTGTTCCACATTTAGGGCAGGCTTTCATGGCTTCCCCTCCTGTTTAAAGAAGTCGCCCAGTTTTTCTTTTTTAGGCCCAATATCAGGCAGGACTCCTGTTATTTCAGCATAATCCTTATCACTCATATCCTCGTTAATAAAGTCAGTTATTGACGTTCTAGTTTTTTCTACCTGAATACGCTTCTCGATTATAGGTATCCATTCATCCTCAATCTCAATTGCAATAGAGTTGCGACCAAGTCTCCTAGCAACAGTTGATACAGTTCCAGAACCTGCAAATGGGTCAAATATCCAGTCGCCTTCATTGGTGGCCATTAATATCAGCTCCTCTATTAATTTTTCAGGTTTCTGCGTTGGATGCCCAACGTATTCAGGGCTGTTTTTGTCAACTTTCTTACCGTAAAACACCGACGTTGGATAGCCAACACCAACTCTCCACTCCTTTTTTCCCTTGCCCCATATTTTCATAGGCTTCCCTTTAACAACTTTTGTTGTGCCCTTCTTAGTTATCCTGTCAACTGTTATTGTAAGGTCACTGAATTTATCTTTACTGCGATATAGACACCATATATTTTCATGAACACGCCTTGGCTGCTTACGATTGATTGCTGGAGGCCCTGTATTCTTAGCCTGAATTTTCTCGTATAGAAAGCTGAAGAATCTTGCCCAATAACGCCAATCCATTGCCAGTTGTGGCTGAGTTCCACAAAGGTAAATACAACCGTAATAGTCCAGCCGTTTATATATTTCATAGCTAAGCATGTTATGGTCGGGTTTCTTATCGCCTTTTGAATCGCTAACCCAAGTAAAGAACGGTGGGTCGCAGAATATCATAGTGAACTGCCTATCCAGATATGGCATTATCTTAAATGTATCGCCATGAAACAGCTTAAAGTCTAATTCGTCAATCACTAAATACCTCTCAATCCCGCCTTTCCAGCTCATAATCTTACATCCTTTGGCCAACATGCCCCATATAGGTCACATCTAGTACACCTTATACTACTTCGACCCGTATCCTTGCCAAAATGCGGACAACTTTCTCTTGTTTCCTTCGCAAACGTTCTTGCATATTCTATGTAGTTCTCTATGTCAGACGTATCGCGCCCCTCTTTGGCTGCTTTCCACGCTTCCCAGAACTCACTAGCCCAACCATACTTTCTTAGACGCTCTAAAAGCTTCGGGAATGATATTCTATCGTATCCGTGATACATTATCACGTTGAAGTATAGCCATCTTGCCCATTCAGACGGAGTCATATCCTTAAGCAGTGTATCTCTCCTCATTCCCTGTCCGCAGTCTGGGCATTTAAACATCTTAGTAGAGTATCTCTTGCTTCTCTCGCTCTTTTTAGTTCTGAACTCCATAACACGTCCTACAAATGCACAGAATGGGCATACAACTTCCTCATTAAACAGTATGCTGCCGCTTGAGCTCTTTATACCAAACTCCTCTTTAAACTCCTTTAATGCTTCTGCTTCAGGGTCAAGTGTTTGCTGACCTTTAGGTAACCGATGTCTAGTCATGTATTCCTGCCTCCTCGAACCAGTCATACACAGGTTTAGCGTATTTTTCTATCCAAACAGGATTAATCTCGTACCAGTCCTTACCAAATGAGCCCTTTATTAAGTTCTTCGCCATAAGCGGGTTAAGGTTTTTCTGCATTGTGACATTGCTGACACTCCATTCTCTACGCATGCCATTTTTTGATGAGCCACCCTTCTCAAGCAATCGTTCAAAAATAATGTAGCTGTCTGAGTTGAGAACAAGCGAACGGCTCACGCCTTTTTGTCTATCTGAAAGCAGGTAATCCATCACAAGATTTCCTGCAAACAGTTGTAAGAACTTCAAGTCTTTTTCCGCTACAATTTCCCTTCCATTTATTGCTGCACTTGCTTTAAGTAGTCCATCAAGGTATTGCCTGCATCTACCCTCTGATGTTTGGCGTTCTATTAATGTTAGCATTCTAACATATTCAGGCTTTTCCTTCATAGACTTCGTAATTACAACGTCATTTATATCAGGAATCAGCTCCACTGGTAACACTTTTGGCATGTCTTTACGATATTTTGGAACGCCAAACCAGTAAAGCATAGGATAACGTATAAACCTATCTCTATACATGCTTTCCCACGCTGGTATTCTATTTATCTTTTCCAGCATCTGTGGTTGGGTTGCACTTAAGAATGATATTGTGCAGTTATCTATCTTTAGGTGATACTTACCTGTATCAGCTCTAATACTATGGTCAGTTATTAGAGCACTTATCATATTTACTGCAACATCTTTTAAGTAGTCAGTATAGAATGAGCTGAAATCTCTATTTATTAGTGTTACACTGCGGTTTGATAAAGTGTCAGCCATCTTATTCAGGCCCGCATATGTCAGTATACTCACCTCCATAATATCTCGGTGAGACAAACAATCCCGCATAACATCAAGTACTGTGGTCTTGCCTTTGCCTCGTACTCCAACAAGAAACAACCCAAGGTCACATAAATCAACCATCTTTGCGAATATTAGTGGTAGCCCTAGGTTTTTGTGAGTCTTTTCCACTTGCCTCAATATCGAGATTATGTTCTCCATCATTTGCCTCCGCAACTTTGATTATGAAAAATCCTTCATTTTCCTTCTTTTCTAATAGCTTTACATTAACGCCTTTCTTAAGCATATCAATAGAAAAAAAAGAGGGAGGAATGCAAAGATAGATGCTTCCACCTATTCTTTGCGGCCGATAGACTTTGCTCACTTGGATTTCCCTTCTATTACCTCAACATCGCGCTGCTTTGGGGCCCATTTCACGATGCGAACTGTGCATCCTATCCAGTTGTCAGTGTCAAAAGCAGTATCCTCGTCACCGTAGAAATCTAAGAATGCCGACATGAAAGAGCCAAGCTTGGACGTCACTCCAGCCTGTTCCCTCTTCCATAGCATTGTTGCGTACTTGTATTCGTCGTCTGCCTTTCGTTTCGTTGGCTCCAGACTCGTTCTATAACCAACAAAAGCCTGCACCGCTGTCTTTGTCTCCTCTACTTCAGTGATGAAGTAGGTGTAGCCCTCAAGTGGCTCTATGCCTTCCGCGAGCTCAGTCGTTATTTTTGGCATTTTCCTTTTTTCCTCCTCTCCAGCTATCCCAGCTGGTGGAGCGTGATGCGGTTAGAACTATCTTCTAACCCTCCCGTGCAAATATGGCCGTCTCTCGTTAATCGCCATTTTCTTTATAACCTCAGCTTCAAGGTCAATACTCAATACCTCACAAGCATCAGCTAATCGTATAAATATATCAGCAAATTCCTCGCCGATATGTTCGTAATCGTTATCTCGGGCCTTTTCACCAGCCTCAGAAACCTCGCTGTGTACCCTAAGGAGCACAGTATCAATATCGTTTATATCCCAGATAAAGCCTTTGCTTACAGCCCAAGCTCTTATATATTCCTGCCATTCTTTTATTGTTCTAACCATAACGTTCCACATTCCTGCTATTAAGCTCTAATGCTATTATACCATTTTCTACTTTTCCAACTTCTATACAGCTCTCTGTTATAACTTTTGATATGCAAAGGTCAACAAATTGGCAACGCTCTAAACAGTCGTTGTCAACTGCTAGTATAAAGGCTACCTTCTCAGGCTCAGCCATTTCATCAGCCATAAAGTAGCCACCTAAACACACAATAGAGTAACCTAACTTTCCAAACGCTTTTAGCTCTGATTCATGGTCATTAAGATAGAAAAGGGCCTCCCTAGCACTCTTGGCCATGATAAGATACTTCATCTTGCTATGTCTATCACTTAATAGTTTGCTCATTTTTAAACCTTCACTCTGCTTGAATCATTAAGAACCAAAGTGGTGCCTATATCCGTTATTTCAATATAAGCAACCTTCTTATCAACTATATAATGCTCTAATCTAGAAGATAGAACACGCAAATATACCCTACTAAACACCCCTTCCATACTATTATACTTGCGGCTGCTAGCAGGCTCGCTAGTAACAGGTAGTTTACGTGGACGTCCACAAGTACGCTTTCCTGTAACCGAGTCAAAACCCTTACGTGTCTCGCCTGGAAATCGTAGCCTGCCATCTGCCCAAAGTTCCATCTTTAACTCCTCTTATAATGTTTTACTGCTAGGTTAATATCAGATGCTTTAACTGTTTTCCGTCCAGCGTGATTAGCATATTCTATAGCATTTCTCGCTATTTCCATGCCTAAATCCTCAAGTACTTCTGATAGCTTCAGGCCCGCTCCAAAGCTAACTCTTTCTGCTCCAGCTTTCTCTATTATTTTATGAGCTTGAGTATTCTTTACAGATTTAGACATTTTTAGCTTACTCCATTGGAATACGTATCTTTTACTATTTCCCCCACAATGCAAGCAAACCAATCTTCTTCGCTGTATCCATTCAAAGCTATCATGGCTTGTTTCAATTCCTGAAGGTTATCTTCTGTAACTACAAGAACTGCATTGCTTCCATCGCATTTCACTACAATATATTTCGTCATTTTAGTTTACTCCTAAGAATTTTCCAGCCCAGCCCTCAGCTTTCTTTCTTGAACTGAACGCTCCTACCTCTTTATCTAGCATCGGGAACACAATATACCATAGTCCTTTGCGATAATCGTAATCTATATCACCACAATTATCTCTTATTTTTCTCAGCTCCTCTTCGGATTGCTGAATATCAAAATAAGCTTGCTCAAGTGTTGACCTTGTACGCCGTCTAGTAACAAC
>Ga0307432_1001409_pt1 | contig 14660 bp, 15 predicted proteins | sample SalMarWE160150MG_FD_202158 | JGI IMG/M metagenome (GOLD analysis project Ga0307432, IMG submission 202158) | Salt marsh sediment microbial communities from the Plum Island Ecosystem LTER, Massachusetts, United States - WE1603-150 | ecosystem: Environmental > Aquatic > Marine > Intertidal zone >...
ATTAAACTCTTTATAATTATTAATACTGGGTATTTTTTATAAATCCTTCTTTTAAAATAGAAAAAAGCCCTTCAGCAAATGCCAAAGGGCTGGAAATTGTCAAGCTCCCCCTAGTGGAAACGTTTAGAACTTTTAAAGAGATCATAGGAATAGAAAGTATTACTTGAATTAGTTTATTTCCAATTTCACCAATTTCAACTCTGTCAACAATGTATCTTAATAAACCGGCTTTGAAAGATTGACTCTGACCATATGTTCTTATTCTGGCAGAAAAAAGGTGGTTTGACTATGCTAATTAATCCGGAGCAATCTATGGTTATTTTTTATTTTAGAATATGGATCCTTTTGGTTTCAATTTTTTAGTTTATCCAACAATCCAAATGCTTTACCAGCTATATAGGGATTGAAATATTCAAAGCACTCCTTAATCTTATTGTTCTCGTCAAAATGGAATAGGAAGATATATGTGTTTTCATAGATACCTCCACTCTTGATAGTCATTTTACCATCTAACCGAACAACGACTGTTCTTGTTTCTTCCTCTACAATTATTTCGTGAACTGAAAATTTGATGGTATCAAATCGCTCAGCTGCGGATACAAAATGATTATAAATTTCTTCTTTCCCCACTATTTCTTCAGGAACCATACCTGTAGCATAAGGATTTCGATTAATTCCATCTTCTGCCCAGAAAAGAATCCATTGGTCAAAATCTTTTTCTTCGAATAATCTAAAAAAGTCTTTAGTGTTAGCTGTTAATTTTTCTTTAAACTGATTATCCATTTTTATTTCCTTTTTGCAATTTGATTTATTATAAAATAATAATATCATACTGATGAATTAAGTGGCAAATAGATGTATGAAAGCGATGGAAATAAGCCTGGAATTTATCTATCAGAATAAATTCTGTACTTGAATAAAGAAAAGGCAGAACCTCATAAAGAAGTTCTGCCCGTGTTATTGTCAGGCTCCCCCTATTGGACACGTTCAGAACTTTTAAGGGGAATCTGAGAACAGAAAATATTAAATTAAATCAGTTAATTCTTAATTATTAGAAGTAATATTTAACAATTAGAATTTGTAAAGTATTCATAAAAAAATAAAAAGCCCTTCAGTAAATACCAAAGGGCTAGAGATGTCAGGCTCCCCAGACAGGACGATTTTCGCAACTTTTGTATGAGGGATGAGACTGAGAAATTATATCATAAGTTAGAAGAAGTAATTGAAGTCTATTAATAAATAAAATAAGAGTTCACTTTTAAACCGCTATACAAAAATGGATACCAAAGTATCCCATTTTCATTTATTTACTAAATATAAATAATATAAGATATTCTGAAAATTTTTATGAGATTTTTTATTGAAATATTATTTTTTAAAAAATTTCTACTATCTGTCTTTAAAAAGAAGGATTTTAAAATCTTTTATTGTATTTTTAGTAATAGACAAACAATTAACATCCATTATATCAATCTCATAATCCAAAGAAAATTATATTCTATTAATCTGTCTCATTTTTAATAACTGATAGCTCAAGAATGATACCATTAAATTATTCGTTCACCCTACAGGTTATTTTAGTAAATTCAGATAATTAAGAGGCAGGGAAAATAAAAAAGAAAGGAGCGGATGCCTATTAACTAATTATTTAGTTTAGAAAGCTTGAAAAATATTTCGAAAGGAGGAAATAAAATGAAGAAGAAAAATATTATTTTCTTAATCGTATGTTTCATTATTGTTTGTTTAAGCAGTAATGTGTATCCCTGTACCACGTTTTGTATAAAAGATCATGAAAATATAATCTTTGGCAGAAATCTTGACTTTTGCATCGGTTTTGGACATGTAATCATCAATAAAAGAAATGTCACAAAAACTGCATTGGTCTTCCCTCCCGAAAAACCAATCACCTGGACTTCAAAGTATGGAAGTATCACTTTTAATCAAATGGGGAGAGAATTCCCTTACGGAGGAATTAATGAAGCTGGTCTTGTCATTGAACAAATGTGGCTCGATACAACGAAGTATCCGGAATCTGATAATCGTTACGGATTAACTGAATTGCAATGGATTCAGTATCAATTGGATAATTCCACTACTATAAATGATGTTATTGTGAGTGATACATTGGTAAGAGTGTCATTTCAATCACAAGCACCTATCCATTTTTTGCTTTGTGATAAGCAAGGAGATATGGCAACGATTGAATACATTGATGGGAAATTCGTTTATCATAAGGGTAAAGATTTACCTCTAACTGTTTTGACCAATAGTACCTATGAAGAATCAATTGATTTTACTAAAAATTTTATTGAATTTGGCGGAAATGATACAATTCCAAAAACAAATAAATCTATGGACAGATTCGCTCTAGCAGCAAGTATGGTAAAGAAATTTGAGGAAAGGAAACCCGAAGATATAGTTGATTATTCTTTCGAGATTTTAGATACAGTCAGTCAGGGAGAAGCCACCCATTGGAGCATTGTTTATGATATAGAGAATATGAAAATACATTACAAGACCTATGGAAATAGGGAAACAAGGGTAATAAGCTTAGAAGATTTCAATTTTTCCTGTGCGTTCCCGGTACTTATAACAGATATTGAAAACAACATTGATAAAATTGAGAAAGATTTCATTTGCTATAACACAAAACTAAACAAAGAGCTTATAGAAAACACCTTTACTCATGTTGAATTTCTTAAGAACATACCCCCTGAAGCTCGAGATGGAATTGCCCGATATCCGGAGTCATTAATTTGTAATCAGTAATCCTTAATGAGACAGTTATATAAGTAATCGAATTGCAATACATAGAGAGGTCACAAATGGACTGAGAGATATGGAAGACATTTCTCTATAACGCAATACCGTTATTTTGTCTCGCAAAAAGAATCAAACTTTTAATAACTTACTAATATGATAGATATTTTTAACCATACTTCTTTTTTTGAAAATAGTTCATATAAAAAAGCCCTTCAGCAAAATGCCAAAGGGCTGAGAATGGTCAAGCTCCCCCTATTGGAAAGCTTTAGAACTTTTAAGGGAAATATTACAACTGAAAATGTTAGATTAAATCAGTTAATTCTTCAATATTAGAGGTAATCTTCAAATAAAACTTCACAATTTTATTGGTAAAGAGTTAAGGGTTCTAAAATGTTAAACTTGGTAGAGGTTAGTAGACGACTTTCGCAACTTCTGCATAAATAATGAAACTGAAAAAATATTTCGAAGATTAGATGAAGTAATTGGGACCTGTTAAAATTTAAATAGGCAGAGTCTCTGATAAAGAAGTTCTGCCTATGGAATTGACTGGCTCCTCAGACTGTTCCATAGATAGAACTTTTAAATATCAATTTAACTTTCAAACAACAGCCAAATCTACTTCTTTTTTCAAGAAAATGATTGATTCAGGAGAAGTAAAGAGTCAGGCAGAACTTACCAGAATAAAAGGCATCTCAAGGGCAAGAGTGACACAGATTCTGAACCTATTGAAACTTGATAAAAATTACATAAACTATCTGAAACAACTTGGAGATCCGATGGATAAGAAAATAATATCCAAAAGGAAGCTTCGAAAAATTATTAATCAGTTTAGGTATCTCGTATATACTGAGAGGAATCATCTGCTTCGGTATCGCCACCAAGATATCAGAAATAGGATTCCAGGTGTAACGATGATCAACAAGATGAGATAAGGCATCAGACAATAGAACCAGAAATGTGCCAGGTCATTGGAAACTAAGTACAGAATCAAGCGTGGTGTCTCCTGAGCAGTAATCCATCGAATCAGTTCCTCTACCAACCGAAAAAGACGGTAATCGCACCTCCCAATCTTTCCCAATGCCAGGCAATTGGTAAACCAAGTATACCTAGAAATACAATCGGTGGATGAGCACCTTCCACTGCATGGGGATCTGCTTTACCAGTTGTAAGCCAGTTCCAGAGATAGCCAATAAGCAAAAGGAAAGCATATACCATAATCAGGATTCCCCAGATCCGGGCAATCTGTCGTATCTTTTTGGTTTGTCAATTATAAGGATACTTAGGATTCATCATGGTGGTTCATCTCATTATAATCGATTCTTTCTAATCATCAGTTGCACTCTGTTATCTATTCATAAATCATGCTTCTATGAACCTTATGAAAAATCCTCTTTTAAAAATAGGGTAAGAAAAGAAAAAGCCCCTCAACCTGATGCTGAAGGGCGGGGATTGACTGGCTCCCAACTATTGGATTTGAAAGTCATTTTTGTTAAAATCTACTACTGTAAAATATATTAAAAGGTAAGCGTTATCTTCTGAGGGGAAAATCTGATATCCATTCTCCAGAATCATACCTGTTATCGGGTTTGAGGAATGACTCTTCTGATAAATGTGAAAAAACAAGAAAAGATACCTTCGAAGGACTTGATGAAACGAACCAAAAAGAGCGAATTGGCAGGAGGATATACCACCAAAATATGGAGAAAATATCTTTCTCAGGCAAAAATCGTTAAAGTAAATTAAGAAAAATAAGAAGCAATAATAGGGTGGGAAAAATAGATGCATATAGCCTGGTAAGAACTAACCCGATTGATTTATTGACCAATGAAAGGATGGACTCACTAATAGATCCCTTCATTGGTCAACATTTTAACTTATATCTTTGTATTTTATCTTTCTACAGGACCAAATCCAATAAATTCATTCCACCACTCTGGGTAAGGAGCAGTTTTGAAATATCGGTAACCCATAGCATATTTCCCTAGTAACATATCTCCTAATTTTTTCCAAGATTCAAAGAAAGCCAGAGCATTCTGATAATAAAAATTATGCATGAGGGATAAAGCAGCATCATGGTCAGATTGATATATTTCAGCAGCTTTTTCCTGGACTAGCGGAACAGTTTGATAGAGCATCTCAAGCTTTGGATCACGAAAAGCATAGAGGTCTTGTATTGCTTCGTTATAACGCAGTGCGGTCATCTCTTGTACATAAAGACTAATCCATCCTTGAGAATCGCGTCTGAAATCTTCCTTTTTTGCACCAATTTGGTAGCATTCCGGTAGTGAGAACACACTGCCGCTAAGAGGTGTAATGTATGAAGTGTCGGCAGCTCCAACACCAAGCCATGCAACTCCTTTTATTGGATCAGGAAGTTTTCCATTTATCTGAGTGATATGGAAAAAAGCAGTTCGATGCATATTAATACTTCTTTCCCAATCTCCATCACCTTCGTTAGTATATCGCAATGGATTTCCCCATGGCCCTGCCGCTGGTCCTTTTGTCAAATCATATTCTGTACCCTGGTAATAATCTCCATTAATTTTATAAACATCATGAACTGATAATTTCTTATCAGGGACAACAGTCTGAGGATACTCTAACTCGTGCGGACTTAATTTTAAAGAAGGTGTTACTAAATCCAAGGCTCTCCATACTCGGCGTGTAGAGTATACCCGATTGCTGGGAGCATAGATATCTGCAGGACGAAATGGTTCGCCAGAATCAGGGTCATACCAACCATGATCAACTGCAAATGATATGATATCAGGTGAATGCATCACATTTTCTTCATCATCGAAATCAATATCCCTTATTCTAGCTGCATTTGCTGATACAAAAACTTCATCATCATCTAGCTTAAATGCACACCATAGGTCATGACCATACACCTCAAAAATCCAAACTTCATTACCATCAGCAAAATTAACAGTTTCTGCTTCTCTAGGAAACCATTTATAAGTTTCTATTAACTCTCCAAATATTTCGACAGCTTCCCTCGCAGTTGAGGCTCTCTCTAAAACAATATTTAGGCAGGTTCCATAATCAATGAACCCTTCACTGCTAAACATTACTTCTTTAACTTCCTTCGCATATTCGGTGATGGTATCTATTGGACAGGTAGTTTCTCCTACGGCAACCCCTTTTTCGTTTATTACCCCTAACACACCTTTCAAATATTGAAAAGTATGAGGTACTTGCGGAATTTCTCCCTGCACTTCACCACGCCGGGTAATTTGAATTGTTTCGCCTTCTTCCCAATCTTTTGCAGGAACTATCTGGGCCTCAAATTGACATCCGCCACAATCACAGTTATAAGAAATGATTGTCGTTCCATCAACAGAAGCATTCTTCCCTACTGAAACAGTTGTGCAATTTGCTAGACCAGTCAAAGAAGTTACTGTTAGTAATATTGCAATTGTTACTAGGCTTAAAGAAAACAAACTTAATTTAAATTTACTCTTATTCAATTTATACATCTTTAATCTCCTTTTACTTTTTAATAAGAATTTCTACCAGATTATTTTATACTTATATACCGATCACCTCCTTTTAATTACTAATTTTATCAACTGAGCTAATGTTGGGGTAATAAGGCAATTATCCCTCAGTTTAGATTTGCTAAATCTAAATTCGACCCTGATATTTGCGGGATAATTGCAGATGCAAACCTTGGTTTAGTAAAATTTTTTAATTATCAATCACCGTAGAGGTCTAATTCATCTTCTCCTATTCCAATAGATTCAGAAATCTCAGTAATGGGTTTTAGTTTCGCTTCTTGAGTAATCTGTAAATCTGATTTCATTTGGTTAATCCCTTAGTTTTTTTGCTATTTTAGTTAAAAATAAAAAAGGGCAGAGAGGGAATATACAATTTATATATTATTCCTGCTCTGTCCTTTTACCTGAAAGATTCTTCCCAATAAATCAGGAAACATTTATTAAAAGCCTCTGTAAGGTGATTCCTAATTGTTAGGAATTGCCCCTTCGGTGCTTTTTGGTATAAAGCTCTCCAGAGTACTGTCCGGCAACAGTCCTTTGGCCTGAAAGTTTGGATACTTGTAATATCTTACCTCTTCGGCTCCTCTTCTCATTTTAAATAAAAGAAAAGATCTCTCCTGTTACCTTCGTACAGATTACAGTATTAAATTTAATATTTCATGATATATATTATGATACGACATAAGTTTTAAAAATCCTTCTTTTTTTTAAAATAATTTAAATAATCGAGTAGGAGGTAGATAATTAATTTATCTACCGTCCTCTCACACCACCGTACGTACCGTTCGGTATACGGCGGTTCGTTAGAAATTAGCTACTTGTGTATATCTTTCTGTAAAACTTAGGTACCTAAGATTCTTAAGCCTTTTATTGATAAAGGTTAGAGCAAGTATAGGGCTGTTGGAGATTCTCCAGTAGCTTTTTCTGGTGTTGGCATATTCCCATGCCCTGGAGTTATCAATACTAAATTTTCTTAGATTATCGTGTCTGGTCTTGATCCTCTTCCATTGTTTTTAAATAACACATCCTGATCCTGCGTCTGGTCCATACGTCGAGTTCTTGGCATTTCGTTTTAATATCCGCTAACCTAAAATAGCTGACCCATCCTATTATTAACTGTCGTAATTTCAGGTAGCGAAATTCCATACTCCAGGCATTACTCCTTGCTGTAATGAATCTTATCTTTTCCTTTACTCTTTCTATTGACCTGGGATGGATTCTTGCCCGTATTTCTTCCTGTTTTGTATAGAATGAGAATCTTGAGAATTTTCTTTCCCAGGGTCTGCCTATGGCACTTTTCTTCTTATTAACTTTCAACTTAAGTTTATCTTCGATAAATTTGGTAATACTTTTCATTACCCTTTCTGCTGCCTTGCGGGTTTTCACATATAATTGATTATCATCTGCATACCGGCAGAATTTATGGTTTCGCTCCTCTAGTTCTTTATCGAGTACATCAAGCATAATGTTACTTAATAGGGGACTAAGAGGACCTCCTTGCGGACAGCCTTTATCTGTTTCTACTATTACACCATTAATCATTACCCCTTAAATTCAGGTATGCTCGTATTAGTTTCAATACTCTTTTATCTTTTACTTCTCTTACTACAAGTGACATGAGTTTATCCTGATTGACCGTATCAAAATACTTTTCCAGGTCAATATCTACCACCCATGCATATCCTTCATTTAAGTATTGTCGCGCCTTCTTTATCGCTTGATGTGCATTTCTGCCTGGGTCTAAAACCATAACTGTTGTCTTTAAAACTTAAGTTCAAATATTTTAGGTTAGTTGTTGGGCAATGGCTTGCTTTAATCATTCTGTCTGTTACTGTTTAGTATACCTAATAGTCTTACTCCTCTGTCGGATTTGGATATCTTTACCCTTCTTACCGATTTTGGTCTGTATTTGCCTTTCAGTATATCTTTGCGGAGTTGGTTTCCATTTTCTTTAAAGGTAAGGTAGAAGTTCATCTACCGTCATACCATCTATTCCATGTTTCCCTTTATTTCTTACCACTTGCCTGTATGCTTGGTTCATGTTATCCTTGGCAATAATTTTCTCCATAAGATTATCGGCATATACACTTTCGCTGTTTCTTCTGTTATCAAACGCTAAAAAGAATACTGGGCACTTTTCCATTATCTTGAAGCTTCCAGCCTTCCATCCTGGGAATAGTCTTCATGAGAAGTTGTCTGCTTTCTTGGTATTTCTTTTTAAGCTATTCAAACTTTTAGAAACCTCCTAACGTTCAACCCTTTGATTGATGTATATCAATCTACTATGGCGTCTGCTGACTTCTGACAGTTCAGTCATACATCACTGTATGAGTTGTTGTTTAATAATTCATTTCACAACATATCTGTCAGACCTCCCCAGGTAAGAGAGATTACTTTCACTCCATCTATCTGCTACATTTACACCGCCTGTTTCGGATAGTTTTGGGCTTTGTTTTGTCATGCAAACTTACCCACAAGCATATGCCTTATATGTAGTTCGTATTCCTAAAGACCTTAAGTTTTGCCGCAGGCAACCTTTAAGATTCCACCTCGCGATGGACACCCTTGTCTTTTAGCTAATGGTTGGCACTGCCAAGCTATTACCCATGCCAGGCGCACTGGAAAGCCCACGGACAAGTCCGTGGCACCTTTTCCACTTTTCGAGCTTCGCTCGACGCCCTTCGGGCGAATTTTACATTAATCCACGGCAAGCTCATTGTATTCTACCCTTCGGGTTAATAAAATACCCAAAGATTTTATTTTTTAAGTATAAATAATCCTTGAGGTAAAAAAATTTATCTACTTTTATTATAGATAAAAATCATCCCCGCTATTTCCACTCAAAGCCGGGTGGCAATCGAATCTGACAACACCAATTTTTGCTTCTCCATTTACCGTTTTAGCAATTTTTGCAACACCCTGGTGGCCAAAACCTCCACACAGCTCGATAATTTTTGTTCCTTCTGTAACTAATTTTTTTGCTACCTCTTCTGCTTGTTTAATATCTTTAACAGCTACAATATTCATCTCTATATGTTCAGGTGAAGGGACAATCATGCTATGCTTTTCTGGATTCCCATTTTTTGTTACATACATAAATGTTATTTTTCTTTTTTCCATTTTTTACTCCTTTTTGTTTTATCAAAAATATAAATATATTTTTTGAATACAAATAACTTGAAAGAGCCATCAATGAATTTTGCTAATATAAGGAGACGAAACAATAAATTTTCCACTCTCTCCGGGAGGAAGATTTTTAATGATATTACTATTGTTTATTGTCTTTATCGTAAAGTTTTACAGTAATAGAAATATCTTTATAATTAATATCTCCTGTATTAGCCAGTTTACCAACAATATTTACATAATCTCAGGAATAAGCATAAATAAAATCGTAGTATTCTATTTTTAAATCAACCGGTTGTGAAAAAGCATTGGTAGATATTATTAAAATAAAAAAAACCAGTAATTGAAGAAAAACAATTTTTGTCTTCATTTTATGCTTCCTTATTTTCTCTCTTAATTAACTCCTCAATATATTTAGGCGCTAAACCGACATAAGTAGAAGGGTCCATCAAATCATCAATTTCCTGCTCACTTAAAACTTCTTTCACTCTATTGTCCTCTTTAAGTATTTGAGCAAAGGATATTTTTTCTTCAAAAGCCCGCATGGCATTAGTATGAAGTAAATCATGGGCAGTTTGCCTTCCTAATTTTTCAGCCAACTTCATCATCACCCGTTCCGACATCATAAGCACGTTTAGGATACTCAAATTATGATGCATATTTGCTCTATTTATTACTAATCGATTTAACTCGGTAACCATTATTTCGAGTAAAGCGGAAGTAATTAAGAAGCTTTCCTCGATTATTTTCATTTCTGAACCCCAAGTACGCCAATCTCGTTCATGTTCCCCTAAAAGATTTTCCAGCATAGCGTTGGCGTTATTACGTACAAACCGGTCAAGTGCAACAACATGTTCGAACTGCATGGGATTTCGCTTATGAGGCATGGTGCTGCTGCCTATACGTCCATCCTGGGTTTGTTCTAATTCGGCAATTTCAGTCCGCTGCAATGCTATTGGCAATCTTGGAACAAGTACCGCTAGCATAAGCCAGAATAGAGCATAATTCAACCAGATGGTCTCGAGAGACGTGCCAGGGAAGAGAATGGACCTTAAGCGAAAGCTTTTTCCTGATTAATTGTAGCAAGTGTACCGGCAGCCCCAGCAAATTCTAAAATGAATAATCTGGGCTTGCATTGCTCTAAAAGCTTGAGATGGTGGTTGATTTCCTTGGCTGCTTCTGTAGAGATGATACTGAGAGTTTTGCCTGAGCTCTTGCCAGGGCTGCTTCCACATCAAGCCAAGATTGTATTCGGCTATTATCATTAAAGCATTTACGCATTTTCTCGGTACTGTAAGCATTTTTAAAAATAGTTGAATCAATTAAGCTTGAGTTCGTTGTTTTGACTCCTTTAAAATAATATTTTTTATTTCTTGCACTTTCATCTAATAAGTAAAGTTGCGATAAATTGAGAGTTTTCAATCAAAATTATATAACTATTCAATCCTCTCCACTTCTTCAATTAACCAGTCTAAGCCCAAGTCAATTAATTTCCCTTTGGTGGGTATACTTTTTTCATCCCAACCCATTAAACCATAGCGTGTTTTTATTGCTTTTTCAAAATCTTCTTTATCAATTGCTCCAGTATTATCCAGTTTGCCGCCTTTTAAATTTTCATAAAATACTTCCGGCATGGTGTCATTCTTATCGGTAAATCCTTCTCTTAAATTAAATATCCTGGCCATATTGATAGATCTTTCGGCAACCTGCATCAATTCATACCAGGAAGTCCTCCAACCGGTAATCGAATTAATTATATCTAATAATTCTTCTAAAGAACCTATACCTCTTGGAACCCAACCAAAATAACATATTCCTAAAATATCAAATAAAGACCAGTATATATCTAATTTTTTAAATAATATTACTTTTTTTTCGCCAATATCAGTAGGAGAAACTGGCTCATAGATACCAATTCCTCCCATCTCCTTAGTCCCCCATGAATCTTTATTCGCAAAAAAAGGATCATGAGCAGCTTTCATATGGTCTGCACCATAATCGGCTAAGGCATACTGTAGGCCGAGTCCGGTTTTAACCCGAACATCATGCATCGGTATTTCCTGTTTCTTACCAACTCGAAGTAGTTTTTCTGCATCTTTACCTATTTTCTGGGCAGCTCTCTGACTACCTTCTGCCAGTAGATTTCCAAATCCTTCTCTATTTGCAATCTTTTCTAATAATGTCAACATCTCTTCTTTGTTGCCAAATTTTAATTCAAGACCATCTGTATCTTCCTGGCTTATAATTCCTTTTTCAAAACAATGCATGGCAAAGGCAATGGTAACACCTGTTGAAATGCTGTCTAGTGTATAACGGGCACAAAGCTCGCTTGCCTTACAAATATATGTTAAATCATCAACACCGCAAAGAGACCCAAAGGTTACAGCAGTTTCATATTCTGGTCCTCCATACATTCTATCTACTCTTATCTTTCCATCATCCACTTCAACAACTCGTTTGCAGGCAATGGGACAAGCATAACAACTTTCTACTTTTTTTAGATATTTTTTATTGAATGTTTTAATGTTATAATGCTCATCTTTTTCAAAACCTGCCTGTGTCCAATTTCTGGTCGGCAACCAGCCTTCCTGATTTCCTCCTGAAATAAATCCAATCGTACCATTATCTCTTAATCCCTTAGAAAGAGGATTTTCCATGACTCTTTTGGCATAAGCCCTTGTAACTTCTTTAATTTTTTCTGGATCAACTACGTTTATTTTATTGTTTCCTCTAACCGCAATTGCTTTTAATTTTTTTGAACCCATCACAGCTCCTAAACCATTTCTTCCATTGAAATGACTTAGTTCATTTACAATATTAGCAAAACGAACTAAATTTTCACCACCCTTTCCAATGAGGGCAACACGTATTCTGGAATCGTCTAACTCTTGACGAATAAGAGATTGGGCTTCACCGGTATCCTTTCCCCATAATTTTGATGCATCTTTTATTTCAACCTGTCCGTCTTTTATCCACAGGTAAACCGGTTTTTCTGAGCAACCACGGATAATAATGGCATCGAATCCCGCCATCTTCAATTCTGGTCCCCAAAAACCTCCGGCTTCCGATTCACCTTGAGCTCCGGTTAAGGGTGATTTAGCACAGACCGTATAACGATTAATCGCAGGCGCTCTTGTACCAACAATGACACTGGTTGCAAAAATTAGTAAGTTTTCAGGTGAAAAAGCATTTGTATTCGGTTTCATCTCTTTTAACATATAATAAAGAGCTAATGCTCTTCCTCCACAGTATTTACGATAAAATCCTTCCTCCGGATGTTCTACCAAAGTTTCTTTAGTAGATAAGTTCACATGCAAGATGTTTCCATTATAACCATAAGACATAATTTCTACCCCTTCCTTATTGCTTGTTTTATTATTTTTATTCTATAATTCTCTAATATTTCTCATATTTTTGTGGTCTTGGTGGGGATATGCTTAAATCCAAACCTAAATTTTCCCCTTCTTCTTTATACTTTAATTTGAGATCATATTCCTCTTTCATTTCAACTAGTATCGGTAAACCCCACTCTTTCTTTTGTAAATTTCTGATTCCTTCAATAAAATCACGAAGTAAGTGTGTGGGTAATGTAAAAATAATTTCATCATCCTGAGTAAATGCTAAACGACGATCTCCCTTGCAAGGGAATGCTACATTACATTCTCCTTTTAAAATTGAAGGTACAATGGCGTATACACAAGCAGCATGTCCTGATATTTGACAATTTATATCCTTTCCATCAATCCAATTTTTAATTATTGTTAACATAGTAGCCATCAAACCATTAACATGCATAACTATAACTTCAGGAATAAATTTGCATTTATTAGTGGGAGCCAATGTAACGCCTTTATATTTTCCAAAAGGAAAACGAGGCATATTTCTCCCCCACTCTGCGGCAGCTTTTAAATTTCTAACACTATCTGGGTATCGATGAGTACCATTTTCAAAGCTTTCAGGAAATGGTACTAAACCCAAACCAACCACAGGTTCAAAACACCAATTATCGTTTTTCAACATAGTTATTGTTTCTTCATATCTTTGAGATCTCGCAATAGCCTGGCATAATGCATATTTATGTTTCCAGTCACGAGTAGGTATAATCGAATCTTTAGGTATTTTTTCATCTTTTTTGAGCATTTTTACCGCTACAGGATGAAAACGCATTCTTAGCCAATTTTCTAATTCTAACGTTAAATTATTAAATTCTGATACTTGCATAAATAAATCCTCTCCTTTTTAATTATTATCTTATTATACAGCTGTATTTATAAATATAGTGATACTCATTATCCCATTGATTTTTTGTCATCTATAATATTCACAGATAAAAATAATTTTTATAATTTTCTTTATTCCAAATTAAGGGACAATAATTCCCTTTATATAATTTGGATCTGAAGATGTTAGAACCTCAAAGCCTTTGTTTATATTATCCAAGGAAAATTCGTGAGTAATCAGTTTGTTCACCGGTAAAATATCTTTTTCAAATGAACGCGCTGCAATTAACATATCTCTATCATAATCATCTGAATAGAAAGGATGAGCAGAAATAATAGTAGGAGCTTTAAGCATCAAATAAAAACCGGAGTTCATTACTTCCGGTTTTCCATACAATGAAGGAATCAATATTTTACCTCTGCTTTTTACAATTTGTGTGGCTAAGTCAAATCCTGCCATTCTACCGGAAATTTCAATCACAATATCAGCGCCTTTCCCTTCCGTAATATTACTCACCTTATCCACAACATTATCTTTCTTTGCATTTAATATTTGTGTAGCTCCGAATTTTTTTGCTAAGTCTAAACGGTTATCTAATATATCAATAGCTATCTTCTTAAATGCACCGCTTTTATCCAATCCCATTAAAGTTAACAAGCCCATAAAACCACAACCAATAATTGCGACTGAATCTCCTAATAATGGATTTGTAGCTCTTAAAATATTAACAACGCAAGCTAAAGGTTCTATTAAACATTTTTTTATCTCTTTTACCTCAGAACTAATTTTAACTAATTTAGTAGTATCCGTAATCAAGTAATCAGCAAAACACTGTCTTTTCCAACCACTGACATAATCGCCAATTTTAAAATTTTTTACTTCTTTTCCGATATCTTCTATCACTGCAACCGGTTCATGACCTAATAATACGGGAAAATCAATTTCATCAACGACTTTAAATGCAGTCCCCCCTTTTTTTACTTGACCAATAAGCTGGTGTTCTCCTAAGTAAACCGGTACTTCTGAATGGCACAAACCACAAGAAATAAT
>Ga0307432_1001413_pt1 | contig 14614 bp, 13 predicted proteins | sample SalMarWE160150MG_FD_202158 | JGI IMG/M metagenome (GOLD analysis project Ga0307432, IMG submission 202158) | Salt marsh sediment microbial communities from the Plum Island Ecosystem LTER, Massachusetts, United States - WE1603-150 | ecosystem: Environmental > Aquatic > Marine > Intertidal zone >...
CCACAGTCGTCTGGCACGGGAGAGTCATCGAAAAAAGACGCTCGCCGCACTGGTCGCAAGAGGCATCAACATCGAAGAGCTGCCCTCGTGTGTGCTGGATAGATCATGACCATGTGGCGCTGTAGTATTAAGCAACGCGTTCGTTCGGACTTTTCACTCGTTGGGAGAAGGTGATTTTTCACCAAAGAGATGGAGCAAGTATATAGGACAGTTTCGTGGATCCTCTGAAGAAGACTGCGAGCGTATCCGGGAGGTGCTGCAGGAGGAAGGAATCGACATTTGTACAGAGGATCGGATTGACCGCAACTTCGCGAAGAGGATATCAGATAACCTAGTACAGATGAAACAGGCAGACACCTTGGATACAATGGGATTTCAGCGACTATCAGATAAGTGCGAGAGAGACGGGAGAGTGGTGGCATTGCTGCAGCATCTCCGTAAACGCAGACAGCACGCAAACCTGAGTGGAACCGCAGTAGTAATATCCTCCTCACGATCACTCCAGAGAGCCTGCCATGGGTTCCGCGAACGATTCGGTGACCCTGAACCGGTGCTTCAGGTCGGTGCCATTGGCTTCCTTTTGAGCCTAATCCCCGGAGTCCGAATGGGGCTTAACTCACTTGCCAAGATTCTGTTTGATCCCGGATTTGCTGATCGGCTGGCGCCGCTCGAGCGCTTGGCACTGCGTGTGATTCACCAATCGAAACAGTACTCTCTTCCATGGGCACGTCGAGGTACGATGAAGCGCGAGATGCGCAATAAGATCGGAGATATGGCGCGCCAGAAGGGCGTTAGCAAGGGCGAGATCGAGCGCGAGGTCATGGCAGAGGATGAGTCGGCTCGAGAAACCTTTACCGAGATCGTCGCCAAATCTGTCGACAAGCTAGTGGAATCAAGAGCCGAACGGGGCGAATAGAATAGCAAGAGGCTGGGTGGCGTGCCCAAGAGAAGCGCCACCATGCGTACCCCGTGCGTTTGATCACAGACAATAAACACTGCTCGCAGAGCAATGGCACACCTGGGATAGAGAGTAGCCCCGGGTGAAACCCGGGGTCGCGATGCGACCCCATAAACAAAAGCCCCGGGAGGGGCGACAGAAATGGTGCCCACACACATACATCATGCCCGGGGGATCCATCTTGCGCATGCCCGGTTTCGTCAACCTCTCCCTTACCCTCTGAAAGAAACACATCTTGTGCCGCCCCGCTGGGGCTTGAGATTCTAATGGCCCGTCCTTATCCCAGGACTCACGTCCCGGGCTATTGTCTTTCGTCCCTGCGGGATTCTGTCATCGAAGACCGGCGCGGCCAAATGAAGCGCTGCCATGTGTAATACGAGTATCAGATGAAGATTGCCGATTGGTCATAAGTGCCGCGCGGGTGTGTCATCCAGGTATTCCGACTTTAGGGATGCGATTTTGGACGAGTGGCGCAGGTCCTTTGAACTTGGATTCGCGATTTATCATGTTTGCGGATTGGCGCTCGATGGTTCGATGCAGATGTTCGTCGGGTCTGCTGATCTACGTGGCTGGCGGCCTCTGGATACAACCATGACGGCAAAAAGGGTAAGCGACAAGATGTCTTGTGCCCATCACCTGATCGAGACCGGATCGCCGGTAAGAGGGATACCCTCCAGCAGAGCGCTGCCGATCCGGACGTACGTCGCCCCCGCCTCGATGCCATACTCGAAGTCGCTGCTCATACCCAGGGAGAGGTCCCTGAACTCCGGGCCGCAAATACGCTCGCTGACGATCTCGTCGAACAACTCACGCACGCGTCCGAATACGTACCTGATGTGGGATTCATCGTCGGTCAGCGGTGCCATCGCCATCAGGCCGCGAAGCTCGATGTGCTCCAGAGAGCTGATCTGCTCAGCCAAATGTGTCGTAGCGGCAACGGCGATGCCGTACTTGTTGGGTTCGTCGGTTGCATTCACTTCCAGTAGGACCGGTATGACTCGCTCAAGCCTGGCGGATCGAGCATCGATTTCCTCGGCCAGGCGCAGGCTGTCCACGGAATGGATCATGTCGATCCAGGGAAGCACGGTCTTTACCTTATTGCGTTGAAGGTGGCCGATCATGTGCCAGTGCGGTCGTGACAGGGCCCCGGCGCCGGGATCGCGCGTGCTGCGACTGAGCCATTCGTTGATTGCGGCCGCCCGTTTGGTCAACTCCTGGACCCGGTTCTCGCCGAGCTCGGTGAAGCCCAGATTCACCATCGTGCGGATGACGTTGAGGCTGGTGTACTTGGTGACCGCGACAAGTGTGACGCGCGCGGGATCCCGCTTGGCCCGGTGACAGGCGTCGCGGATTCGTTGCTCGATCCGTTTCAAGTTTTCAGACAGTTTTCGCTTCATCGCGCTGCATCCCGTCGGGGTGCACATCGGCGGCGAAACAGGATCATCCTCCAATCATCGTCCGTCGTAGTATAGCGATGTCCAACCCTATCGCCTAATGCTGATGATGTTGGACCTGGAATGATAACGCCGCCGGGTTGTGAAAAGTTCGAGCAGTAGCGGGTTTGTCTAACACACCGCAGACCGGCGTTTCGCGGAGAAGTGAACTACGGGTGCACCCCTTGCGGCAGCCACCGGAGCAAACGCAAGCGGAGCACCCTAAAGGGCCTGTCAGACCGGGGGATCGTACACGATCACTATGGGCGGCGCGTCCTGAACATGCGTCCGCGCGAGCTGCGTCCTCATGGTCTCGATCTGGTCGTGCTGAGCGGACAAATCATGCAGAATGTCGGCGATCCGACCGAGTAGCTCGTTTTTCAACTCAACGTTGTCAACCCGCTGCACGCTTTCACGAAGTGCGTGGATTGCATTGATGGTTACCATATCCCCATGCTCCGGTTCTCGGACTGAACGTTTCCGGCATCGCGAAGACGCCGTAGTAGATGTCAACGTACGATATCGTCCGGGCGGCAATGACTGATTTCAGCGCGAAGCGCGGTTATCAGATGTGTCTGGGGCGGAGCAATCCGGTCCGCTCGGACACAGTATGCGATTCCCCCGCAATCTCGGGCAGAGACGTGTCTCCTACTGGGCTAGATTGAGCGTTGTTCCATCGGTTGTGCCGGCACATCGCCGAACCGAAAATTCGTCCTGGAACGATCGCTCGCCCAGCTCGACGCGTACCTCGACGCGCTTGCCCAAGGGGACCTTCACCGTGCCCGGCGCCACCACGCGCACGCCGCCATAGCCGATGTCTTTACAGGTAACCGGATGCTCTGCTTCGCCAACGATCAAGGTGCCCGGCAGGTTTCGAGCATACCTCAGGGATCGCCGCCGCTCCTGCGCGATCTCCCGCTGCTTTAGAGGTTCTTCTATATCCGGACAGACCAGCTCGCGAATCAGACGCGGACGTGACGAAGCTCGGTTTGCAGCCATACTACAGCTCCTTAATGTTGTCCCGAACCGGACTTGATTTCAGTCAGCATTTACATCGGCTATAATACTCGGCCTGATTGAGCAGTAAGTACCCGGACGTTCTCACCGGAAGGTCCGGACACCTCGCCACCCACCTTCCATGTCGTCGCGGACTGACGCCCGGTGAGTCACGATCAACACCGTAGACCACTTCAATCGGCAATCGTCAATCACCAATCTCAGACCCGATCATCCGCCTGCGTGTCCGTTTTGTGTGCCGGACAGAACACGGCAGATGTCGTCCTGTATCCGCTTGTACGGTGTGCTCGGGCCACGATAGCCGTTGAAAATGATGGCGAAGGCATATCTTCGGCCGGTATCCGCGTCGACGTAGCCGGAAAGTGCACTCACACCCTTCATGGTCCCGGTTTTGGCGTGCACGCGCCCCGGCAGATTCGTCAGGCGTTTGCGAAGTGAACCGTCAACGCCCGAGGTCGAAAGGCTGTCGTGCAAGAGTCGGCCTTCACCCCGCGCGTGCATCCACGCGAGCAGTGATGCCATCTGACGCGCGCTACAAGTGTTGTCGCGACTCAGGCCCGACCCGTCTGCGATCACGAGGCCTTGTGTATTTATGCCGCATCGCTCCACAAGCGCCAGGACCGCCCTGCTGCCCAGCGGCCAACTACCTTGCGGGTTTGCCAACCCGCGCCGTTTGGCCCAGGCGTAGGCGGTGCGCTTCAACAGGCATTCGGCGAAGAGATTCTGACTGTTCTTGCCGATCCGTAGCAGCACGTCGGACAAAGCGGTGGTTCGCCGCCCGAGGATCGTGAGCATGGGCGGCACCGTGCCGTCGGCAAGACGCAGGCGTTTGCGCCGTATCGTCCCACGCACAGCGACACTTTTCTTTGCAAGCGCGGTCCACAGGGAATCCGCGAACAGAAGACCGGGATCTGGGAACGACACGGATGCAAACGGCCAGTGTTTAGCACACCGTCCGCTGACGATGTACTCGAACGTGTCGTGCGGATGATGGATCACCGGTGTCCCAGTGCCACTCGAACGGCACTTGTTGACGATCTTGACCAGGGTGGTCTCCGGTTGAATTGTGATCAACGCCGGTGCGTCGCGTGTTTGGTCCGGCCGGACCGTGACGTCGACGCAGTTGTCGTTGAAGTTCAAGGCGCCGACCGGTGCGGCATACCAGTTGTCCAGATCGCCTTCCTCCCACGAGGGGTGGGCCCACTGATCGTCGAAGATGGATTCGTCGATGATAAGGTCGCCGGGGATCGAGCCCACACCGCTTTCGAGCAGCACACCGGCCCATCGTTCGAAATCGGCGGTGATCGATTCGCCAAGGCGACGGTGGATCTTCTCGTCACCGAACGCGGGGTCGCCGTCGCCAATGACTATGAGGTTCGTGCCGTCGGTTGCGAGGATCGTTTCGAACGCGAAGTCCGGCCCGAGCTCGGTCAATGCCGTCACCATCGCAAACAGCTTCATCGTGCTGGCAGGTGTTAAAGGAGTGTCGGCGTTTTCCGCAAAGATGGTCTTCCCAGAACCAATATCGATAATACACACGCCCGCATGCACGTCGGAGTGTGGGAGACTCGCAAGAGCCGAGCGAAGCTGATGCTCGATTCGGGACTGCGCAGGTGCGCCGCACGGCAACAGAACTGAGATGATAATCGCACCGAGCACGGTGCGCACGCTCGCTCGTCCTGGGGTATTGCGACGAAACGTTGTAATCGGTGCGCCAAACATGCGTGCTTAGATCATACGGACGATCCGGCGAGGATCAACCCGGATAGTCGGGTAGGCGATTCTCCTCATAGCCCGTACAATGCAGATGGCGCTGTTTCGTTTATGAAGGTCGTACCGTGTTTCACAAGTTCTACGGCTATCGGTCAGGTGCCACGGCCAAACCTGGGTGGCATGGTCCACGCATGCGTGGCCATGCTGATTAGCTCCCGGCAGAACATGCCGGAGCCTTTGGCTTGGATATGGCACCCTGTGCGCTTAGTCGCGAGATTCCTGAAACAGGATAGTAGTATGCGAAGCGCCCTCGTATGAACAGACCTCTTTTCGTTCAGGTTGCGAGGAACGAACCGGTGGCAGGGCAGGCAGGTGCGACGACAAGACACCATTCAACAACAGGACCGCCTGATACTGTGATCGCAGGTTCGTCAGCGACATTCAACATCGCGTCGTATCTTCCGCGAATGGCCGCGAATGCTCCCGACCGGGCAGCGGTGGTGGTTACGCGGTCACGCGACAGCAGCGGGCGGGCGGTCTACGCCTCGATGACCTTTACGGAGCTCGAGGCGGCCTCGAACCGCTGTGCCAACGGGCTGGCCGAAACCGGAATAACCCGTGGCATGCGCGTACTCGTGATGGTCAGGCCGGGATTCACGTTCGTCGAATTGATCTTCGCATTGTTCAGGCTCGGTGCGGTGCCGGTGATGATCGACCCCGGTATGGGCGTCGGTCGGATGCTCGACTGCATCCGGCAGGTTGATCTGCACGCTTTTGTAGGTATACCACTCGCGCACGTCATGCGGGTGTTTCGTCGTCGCCCGTTCAGAACCGTCAAGCATGTCGTCACGGTGGGCCGCCGGTGGTTCTGGGGAGGCAGGACGCTTCGTGGATTGGAGCGCGGGGCAAGCGAAAGCTTCGTCATGGCTGATACGGCCGCTGATGAAACGGCTGCGATTCTGTTCACCTCCGGCAGCACCGGGCCTGCCAAGGGTGTTGTCTACGAGCACGGCATGTTCGACGCACAGGTGCGGGCCATTCAAGAGCACTATGGTATTGAACCGGGCGAAATCGATTTGCCGACCTTTCCGCTTTTCGCCTTGTTCAGCACCGCGATGGGCATGACGAGTGTCATTCCCGATATGGACCCGTCACGGCCGGCGGGGGTTGATCCCGCAAGGATTGTAGAGGCGATCCGTGACCACAACGTCACCAACACGTTCGGCTCGCCGGCGATCTGGAATCGTGTCGCAGCCTACTGCGTGGATCGAGGTGTCAAGCTACCGTCGCTGCGGCGAATCCTAATCGCCGGCGCGCCGGTGTCCTACCGGACAATCAACCAGCTTCACGGCGTGCTGGGCGCAGGCGCGGACGTGCACACGCCCTACGGCGCGACCGAGTCGCTGCCGGTCTCGTCGATCAGCGGACTGGAGGTCCTCCACGGGTGCAGCGAACAAAGCCGCAAAGGCGCAGGCACGTGCGTGGGCAAACCATTGCCGGGCATTGACCTGCGTTTGATTCGCATCATGGATGAACCGATCACGACATGGTCCGACGACCTGCTCGTCCCCAACGGTGAGCCGGGAGAAATTGTCGTCTGCGGGCCCGTCGTGACCAAGGAGTATTTCGGTCTGCCAGAGGCGACCGCATTGGCGAAGATCAAGGACGGAGATAGGGTGTGGCATCGAATCGGCGACATCGGCTACTGCGACAGACAGGGTCGGATATGGTTCTGTGGCCGCAAGTCGCACCGCGTGGTGACCGAGCATGGCACCATATTTACGGTTCGATGCGAGGCGATCTTCAATGAGCACCCTGACGTGTTTCGCTCCGCACTTGTCGGCGTTGGATACCCAGCCAAGCAGAGGCCCGTAATCGTGGTCGAACCGGCAGCGGATAAGTTCCCCACCGGGCCGCGCGCGGCATCTTTTCGCAAGGAGCTGTTGCACCTGGGCCGGGCCAACGATTTGACGCATATCATTTACAACGTCTTATTCCACCGAGGCTTTCCCGTTGATGTGCGTCACAACGCCAAGATCAACCGGGAGGGGCTGGCAAGGTGGGCGAGTGAGCAGCTTCGATGAAAGCGCTGGTCACGGGCGGCGGAGGATTTCTAGGCAGTCGCATCGCGCAGATGCTGCATGCCCGTGGCGACGACGTTATCGTGCTGGGCCGCCGCAGATACCCGCACCATGACAAAGCCGGCATTAAGACAATTCAGGCGGACTTGCGGGATGCAACGGCAGTTGCGAAAGCATGTGAAGGCATGGATTGTGTCTTTCACGCAGGTGCGCTGACCGGAATCTGGGGGAAGCGAAAGGCATTCTGGGAAATCAACGTTGACGGGACGAGACATGTAATCGACGCGTGCCGGCAACACGGCGTCCCCAGGCTCGTCCACACGAGTACCCCGAGCGTTGTCTTCGGAGAAGATGAACTCTGCGGCGTGGACGAATCTCAGCCTTACCCCCGACACTATCTCGCCGACTATCCCGAGACCAAGGCTGTCGCGGAGCAAATGGTTCTGGCAGCCAACGCGCTGACGTTGGCAACAGTCGCGCTTCGGCCGCACCTGATCTGGGGACCGGGCGATCCGCATTTGATTCCGCGGGTTATCGAGCGGGCGCGCCGGCGCCGTCTCGTTCAGGTCGGGGATGGAAAGAATCTCGTTGACGTTACATATATCGACAACGCAGCCGAAGCGCATCTTCTGGCGGCTGATGCTCTCAAACCCGGTGCACCGTGTGCCGGCAGGGCATATTTCATTAGTCAGGGCGAACCGGTCGTGCTGTGGCCTTGGCTGAATGAAATCCTCGCGGCAGTCGGAGCACCGGAGGTTACCCGCACGGTCTCGTACCGAACGGCACACCGCGTCGGAGGAACTCTGGAGAGGATCTATGGGTTCGTGAGAGTGGAACGAGAACCGTGGATGACCCGATTCTTGGCTGCCCAGCTTGCCATGTCTCACTATTTTAACATTGAGGCAGCGGCCCGGGACTTCGGGTACAGGCCTGGAGTGACCGCAGGGGAGGGTGTCCGCCGGCTCGCGGCATCACTGCGTACCGAGACGGGACCGGGCAAGTCAGGTTAGCAGCCTATTGAAAAAGTCTGTGGGACGGACTTTCCAGTCCGTCAAAAGGGCGTTTCTGTCGACCGACCGACTGGAAAGTTGGTCCCACATGCAGAAGGGTTCCACATGCGGAAGGGTTTTTCAACGGGCTGTTAGGTCAGCTTTAGCATAGTCCATTCCGCAATCGTGGGAATACTGGTAAGATTCGCAGTTTTGACCCGCTCGCGGCTTGTGCAGGCTGGCCCCGATGGCGGGAACCTGCGTTTGGCGCGGAACGAATGTCGGATTTGGAGCGAGTAGTCATCACAGGCGTGGGGCTAACATCCCCGAACGGCGCTACGCTGGAGGCGTTTCGCCGGAATCTGCTTGGCGGCGTATCCGGCATTACCGAGATGGAGACCCGGTTCATGGGCCGGGTGCTCGCCGGTGTATGCCGCTTTGATGAACTGAAGTACCAGGGGCGGAAGGAGCGCCGCCGGGGGACACGGGCAGGGTCGATCTCGATATACTGTGCTCGCGAAGCTCTGAACCACGCGGGCATCGATCCGGCAGGTGTGGATCGATCTCGCGTTGGTACGTTCATCGGGATCACGGAACACGGAACGGTCGAGACCGAGAATGAGATTGACGTCATCCGTCAGTACGACTATGACACTAAGTTCTGGTCGCACCATCACAACCCCCGGACGGTTGCGAACAACCCGGCCGGGGAGGTGACGGTGAACCTGGGTCTTCACGGGCCGCACTACACGATCGGAGCTGCCTGTGCAGCTGGCAACGCGGGTCTGATCCAGGGCGTCCAGATGCTGCGGCTTGGCGAGGTCGATCTCGCGATCGCGGGCGGTGTTTCGGAGGCGATTCACTCATTCGGTATCTTTGCGAGCTTCGCCAGTGAGGATGCCCTCGCTTCGCACGAGGACCCGACGAAAGCGTCGCGGCCGTTTGACAAGGCCCGGAACGGCATCGTGGTCTCCGAGGGCGGCGGGCTCTTCGTTTTGGAGCGTTTGCGCGACGCGAAAAGGCGGGGTGCGCCGATCGTGGCCGAGGTGATCGGGTACGCGATGAACTCGGATGCGGCTGACCCGGTGGTTCCCGACCGGCAGCGCGTCGCGGAGTGCATGACGCTGGCTATCGGCAGGGCGGGTATCGAACCGAAGGACGTGAGCATCGTCAACACGCACGCGACAGCCACCGTCATCGGTGATGAGCAGGAGGCGGCGGCCGTCCGGCAGGTGTTCGGCGACTGTCGCGATGTGTACATCAACAACACGAAGAGTTTCATTGGCCACGCGATGGGTGCGGCCGGTGTGTTGGAGCTGGCGGGCAACCTGGGCTCGTTTGACGACGGGATCGTTCACGCGACGATTAACGTGACGGAGCTTGACGAGACCTGTGCGATGCGCAATCTCGTGCTCAACGAGCCGCAGGATATTGGCCGGGTCGATATCATCATGAACAACTCGTTCGGGATGCTCGGCACGAACTCCGCCGTTGTGGTCAAACGATACGGGGGGTAAGTTGTATCGGTTCTATGCATGACGGGGCTGCTTGAGGTATTGAGGAAAGCATGGGCGATCAGAAGATCAAGGATATCATACTCGGCATCATCGCGACGGTGGCGCCGGATGCGGATGTGTCGAGCGTCAAAGGCGAGGTACGTCTGCGCGACCAGCTCGACCTGGATTCGATGGACTTCCTCGACATCGTGATGGAGCTGCGCAAGCGGTTCAAGATCGAGGTCCCGAAAGAAGAGTATCCACAACTGGCTACGCTGGACAGTTGTGTCTCGTATCTTGGGCCGAAGCTCGAGGCCGTTGCTTCGCTGTAACGCCGCAGCGCAACGCGCTGACGCAGCGCTTCGCGCCGCGTTGCCCGCGTGTACCCCACCGTTTGACGGCTGCGACGAGCGCGGCTGGCAGAGCCTTCTTCAAACGCATGGACTACGATGCGGTCATTATCGGCGCGGGCATGTCCGGACTTGCCGCCGGCATTCGGCTTGCCTACTTTGATCAGCGCGTTTGCATCGTCGAGAAGCATCACGTTTGCGGTGGACTCAACTCGTATTACACACGGAACGGGAGGCAGTTCGATGTCGGGCTTCACGCGGTGACGAATTACGTGCCGCCCGGCACCGGATCCGCGCCGCTCACTAAGCTGCTGCGGCAGCTCCGTTTGTCGTGGGAGGACTTTGATCTATGTGAGCAGCGGTTTTCCGAGGTGCGATTTCCCGGCCGACGGTTGAGGTTCACGAATGATATCGAAGTCCTGACACAAGAGGTCGCAAGGCAATTCCCGCAAGATGTCGACAAGTTCCGGCAGACGCTGGGGGTGATCCGCGAGTATGACGACACGGATTTCGACCACCCATATCGATCCACGAGGCGTGTACTGGGCGATCTGCTGCACAATCCGGTGCTGATCGACATGCTCCTGTGCCCGATGATGTACTACGGCAACGCCCAGGAACATGACATGGACTTCACGCAGTTCGTGATAATGTTCAAGAGTATCTTCTGTGAAGGGTTTGCGAGACCGCGCGGCGGCGTCCGAACGATCATCAAGGTGCTGGTCGACAAGTTGCGGGACTGTGGCGGGGAACTAATGATGGAGTGCGGCGCCGAACGCATCGACGTCGACGGTAATCATGTCACAGGAGTGACACTAGAAACCGGAGAGACGCTGACGGCCGATGTTGTATTCTCTTCAGCCGGGTACCATGAGACCATGCGGCTCTGCTCGGACGCCAACACCAACCCGGCTTCGCATGATGTCGGTCGTGTTTCGTTCCTCGAGTCCATCGTGGTCCTTGACAAGCCGCCCGCTCACCTGGGCCACGAGGCGACGATCGTCTTTTTCAACGATGCGGAGACGTTCAACTACGCCGTCCCCGACGATCTGGTGGATCTCCGTAGCGGCGTCGTCTGTTGCCCAAACAACTACGACCGGCATGAGGACATGTCGGAGGGGCTGTTTCGGATTACGTGGCTGGCCGACTACGATCTCTGGGCCGGTCTCGATAAGAATACATATGCGGCGGCGAAGGATTCGTGTCGTGAGAAGCTCGTGGAGCAAGGAGCCAAGTACATCCCGCGATTTCGTGACCACATCGTGTATACTGATATGTTCACGCCCCGGACGATCCGCCAGTACACAGGGCACGATAACGGCGCGGTCTACGGCATGCCGCGTAAGCTCCACGACGGACGCACGCGGCTTGAGAATCTATTTATCTGCGGGACGGATCAGGGATATCTCGGTATCATCGGAGCCATGATCAGTGGTATAACGATGGCGAATTTGCACGTACTTTCCAAGGCGTAGGACTGGATTGTGGCGCGGGACCGGTTGGTGGACATAAAGAATTACTATGACATCATCGTTATCGGGTCCGGCCTGGCGGGGATGACGGCGGCAAATTACCTCGCCAAGTGCGGCCGATCCGTCCTGTTGCTCGAACAGCACTACAACTTCGGCGGTCTGGCGACCTGGTTTCGGCGCGGTGGCGGGCATATCTTCGACATCTCGCTGCACGGTTTTCCGGTCGGGATGATCAAGAGCTGCCGGAAGTATTGGACTCAGGAAATCTCCGACTCGATCGTCCAGCTCAAAGGCATCCGGTTCGACAACCCGCAGTTTCAACTGGAAACGACCTTTGACCGGGCCGACTTCACTAGGATTCTGGTTGAGAGGTTCAGCGTCCAGCGCGACACCGTCGAGCGGTTCTTCGACACCGCGCGGCGTATGGATTTTTACGACGACCAGAGCATGACCACTCGCGAGCTGTTCGAGCAGTTCTTCCCCGGCCAGTCCGACGTCGTGCGACTGCTGATGGAGCCGATCACGTACGCCAACGGATCGACGTTGGATGATCCAGCCATCACGTACGGTATCGTCTTCTCGAACTTCATGAGCAAGGGTGTGTACATCTTCCGCGGAGGGACGGACAAACTCATCGGCCTGATGAAACAGGAGATGGATCGTAACTGCGTCGACCTGCGCACACGGGCACCGGTGGAGCGGATCATCGTCGAGGACGGTCGGGCCTGTGGCGTGATCGCGGACGGCAAGCGTATTAATTGTGGGACCGTCGTCTCAAACGCCAATCTCAAAGCGACGATCGAGCGACTCGCAGGATGTGAGCACTTCTGCGAGGCGTTCGTCGAGGAGGCAAAAGCGGTCCGTTTGAACAACAGCAGTTGTCAGGTCTATATGGGATTGAGTAAGGGCGAGTCGATCGACTACATCGGCGACCTGATCTTCACGTCGGTCAAGAACGAGTTTGACTCCATCGCCCTCTGCGCCAAGGATGTGACCAGCCGGACGTTCTCGGTCTACTATCCGGACACCAGGCCCGGTTCGGATCGCTATGTGATTGTCTCGTCAACCAATGCGAATTGGGAGGACTGGGCCCACCTGAGCCCGGAAGAATACGAACGCGACAAACAACATCTGATCGAAACGACAATCGGCGTTTTGGAGAAGTACGTGCCCGGTATCCGCGGAAAGCTCGACCACGTCGAAGCCTCCACGCCCAAGACCTTCCATCGCTACACGCGGCATTTGAACGGTGCAACGTTCGGCACCAAGTTCGAAGGATTGAAGGTCAGCATGGACTTGCCCAAGCAGATACCGGGGCTGTTCCACACCGGTTCAGTGGGCATCATCATGTCCGGGTGGCTCGGGGCAATCAACTACGGCGTCATTGTGGCGAACGAAGTCGAAAGCTCCATAGACACCGCTAAACACGCAACCAAGCACGCTGCACGTAGACGAGCCTCGGCTCAAAGCCCGCGCGGACCCTCGATCACCGAGACCGAAAGGGCATTCTGATGATCGAAGGAGGTATCCTCTCATGGCCAATAAGTTGAGTCTGACGTCGATTCCACACCGCCCGCCGTTTCTGTTCGTCGATGAGATCGTCGAGGTCCAAGACCGGCGCATCCTCACCAAGAAGTACGTCGACCCGGAATCGGATTTCTTTCGTGGGCATTATCCCGGGCAGCCGGTCATGCCCGGCGTGTTGGTTTGCGAGTCCTGCTTTCAGTCGGGGGCGCTGCTGATCGCGCACATAATCGGTTCCGACGTGACGTCAAAGGGTATACCGGTCTTGACGCGCATCAACGACGCGAGGTTCAAACAGATCGTCCGGCCGGGGCAGACGTTGAATGTGGAGGTGACGCTCGACGAGGAGCTGGACGGAGCCTACTTTCTGACCGGTCGGGCCAAGGTTGAAGGCAAGCTGGCGGTGCGCGTAACGTTCGTCTGCATGTTGGCACAACGGGAGGAAGGTACCGCGTGAGCTTTCTCGATCTAGCGGGCAAGACGTTCGTTGTATTCGGTGTTGCCAACAAGCGCAGCGTCGCGTATCGAATCGCGCACCTACTGGAGGAGGAGGGGGCAACGGTTGTTTACAGCGTCAAGTCGGAGGACCTCCGCAACAGTTTGCGTTCGCTGCTCGTCGGCCGTGAGGTGTACGTCTGCGATGTCGAGCAGCAAGACAGGATCGCCGCGTTGGCGGCGACGGTTCGCAAGAAGCATCAGACGATCAACGGCATCATCCATTCGATCGCCTTCGCAAACTACGAATCGTTTTCCGGGGCGTTCCACGAGGTTCGCCGGGAAGACTTCATCCAGTGCGTTTCGATCAGTTGCTATTCGCTGATCGCAATCGCCAATGCGTTCAAGGACACACTCGACCACCGTGGGAGCGTCGTCACGATCTCCATCTCGACCACGCGGATGGCGGTCGAGAGCTACGGCTACATGGCGCCCGCCAAAGCCGCCCTCGATTCGTCCCTTGCCTTTCTCGCGAAGTCCTTCAGTCGCTTTTCCGAAGTGCGTTTCAACGCCGTCTGCGCCGGATTGCTCAAGACCAGCGCCTCGGCCGGGATTCCGGGATACATCGAGCATTATATGTTTGCCGAGCAGGTTATCCCCCGGAAACGAGCCCTGAGCACCGACGAAGTCGCTGCAACAGCCGCTTTCCTGCTCTCCGAGCGGTCCAGCGGAATCAACGCCCAAAGGATCGTCGTCGATGCGGGCATGAGCACGAACTACTTTGACGCCGATGTGGTTAAGCATACCGTCGCCGGTGTCTGGCCCACCGAAACGCCGGAACCTGGTGGGTTTTCCATTGATTGAGCTGGTGGCCGGTACGGCTGTACTTACTGTCGGCGCGTCGGCCCGTTCATCTCGCCGCTATTCGCAAGGCGCGACTTCGTTAAGGATCGCCTGATCGCAACGAAGGCCGTCTACCAGATCGTAACGCATACGTTGAAAATCCCCGCGTTTATCTGGATGCACCTTCTTGACATATGTCCCACCGCTCCGAGATCCTGTTTTCGCTTGCTGGCGATCACAGGAGGTAGGGCTATGTCACTCAGAAACCCGAAACGCGAGGAGCTCCGGCGGCTCGAGAGCAAG
>Ga0307432_1001416_pt1 | contig 14584 bp, 10 predicted proteins | sample SalMarWE160150MG_FD_202158 | JGI IMG/M metagenome (GOLD analysis project Ga0307432, IMG submission 202158) | Salt marsh sediment microbial communities from the Plum Island Ecosystem LTER, Massachusetts, United States - WE1603-150 | ecosystem: Environmental > Aquatic > Marine > Intertidal zone >...
CACAGGAGGAAGGAACGGTCCACTCCCGGGCTGTTTCAGATGACGCCATGCAAGATTCTACTTCAAGCCCGCCGCTTCGTTCAAGGTCTGAGGAAGCCCATCTGCCGCCAGGCCCTGGATCAGAATCCCTCAGCCTCGATCGGATCGCCCAGCACCGGATGCAGGGGACAGGTCGCACAGCGGGGCTTTGTCCGGCACTGCCTCTTGCCCACCTCGACCAGTTGGGCGTGGTAGTCCTTGTGAAGCTCGACGTCTCGGGGCAGGTTCGACTCGAACAATTCCTTCAACTCGAAGTAGGTGCACGTCTCGTGAATGAGGCCATGCCGCACGGTGACGCGCTTCGTGTACGCATCGACCACGAAGACCGGCCTGCCGAGGGCGTAGAGCAGGATGCTGTCCGCCGTCTCGGGCCCGATGCCCTTGAGGGTGATCAGCTCTTCCCGCAGGTCCTCCGTCGCGGCGTCCTGCATCCGCTCCAGATCGCCCCCGGTCCGCTCGATCAGCCAGTCCACCAGCCGTTTCAGGCGTGCCGCCTTCTGGCGGTAGTAACCGGCAGGCCGCACCAGCGACTGCAGGCGAACCAGGTCGACCCGGGACAGGGCGGCCGGCTCCATGACGCCTGCCGACCTGAGCGCGTCGATGGCCTTTGCCACGTTTCGCCAGTTGGTCCGCTGCGTGAGCACGGCGCCGACCATGATCTCGAACGGCGTCTCGCCCGGCCACCAGCCGCGGTGGCCGTAGGCGCCCCGCAGCGTTTCGTAGATCTGGATGAGCACTTCGCCCGCGTTCATGACACGCTAAGGCCTCCGCTAGGGAGCCCAGGACAGGGGATCTGTGGCCCATCCCTCGATGAGAACGTCAGGACCGACGCACCGGGTGCGGCAGTGTTTCAGCGCGAGGCCATCGGCGACATCGTCGACCCCGAGCCCACCGACGGCTGTCGTCGCGTCGGTCCCGCCCACCACCAGAGGCGAGACGAAGACCATTGCCCGGTCCACCAGTCCGCCGTCGAAGAAGGCGCCGAACGTCTCTGCTCCGCCTTCGACCAGCACGTTGGTCATTCGGCGCCGACCCAGTTCATCGAGCAAGTCCTCGATGCCGACGCGCCCCGGGGCTGCTTCCGCGACGGGCAGCCCTTCGCAACCGGCGTCCACCAGGCTCTGGAGAACAGCCGGCTCCCGGCCCCGGGGATAGGCCAGGATGACGGGGGCTTCGCGCGCCGTCCGCACCAGCCGGGAGCCGGGCTCCGGCAGCCGCGCCCCACACAGAACGACTCGCGCGGCGATGCGCCTCCGCTCGGCATCCCGGCACGTCAGGAGCGGATCGTCCCTGGCCACGGTGCGCGCCCCCACGATGATGCAGTCGACGCAGCCCCGCAGCTCATGCACGAGCCGACGCGCCTCCGTCGAGCTGATCCAACGAGACGAGCCCGTGCGGGTGGCGATCTTCCCGTCGGCCGTCATCGCCCACTTGGCAATCACGAGGGGGCGACCCGTCGAGGCCAGCTTGAAAAAACCGGCGTTCAGCCGGACTGCTTCCTCGCGGCAGAGGCCGGTCTGGACGACAAGTCCGCGCTTTTCCAGCAGACCAACGCCTCCCCGTGGCCGTTGGGCCGTGGGATCGAGCACCGCAATGACCACGCGTCGGACGCCCGAGTCCGCAACCAGCGGCGCACAGGGCGGCGTCTTGCCCTCGTGATCGCACGGTTCGAGGGTGACGTAGAGGGTCGCGCCGTCGGCCTCCTGCCCTGCCTCCCGGAGCGCAAAGACCTCCGCGTGGGGCCCGCCGAATCGTTGGTGATGGCCCTCTCCCACGACACGCCCGTCTTTCACAACCACGGCACCCACCAGAGGGTTCGGCTCGACGAAGCCCCTGCCCTGCTCGGCGAGCGAGAGCGCCCTCCGCATGAACTGGCGGTCCTGGTCGGTAAACGCCACGCTCGTCTCCGGAGAGGATGGGGGCCTCGCGCCGGGCGCGAGGGACGCCGCCGAAGGCCGCTAAAGAAGCCGACGGGCCGGGATTATACAGCGCTGCCCGGCTTGATTCAAAACAGGCCCCCGGCTACAATGGCCGCCGGGCGTCACCACGGGGGCTGTTCGGGAAGCCGAAAGCTTGGCCAAGAATTCCAATCAGGACCGGTTCGCCTACGACTTCGAGCGGCCCATCCTCGAGGTGGAGAAGCAGATCCGCGAGCTGACCGAGCGTGCCGCCGCCGAGCACGAGGACCTGAGCGGGAAGATCGAGAAGCTCGAGCGCAAGCGCGAGCGGCTGCTCAGCAAGACCTTCAAGAACCTGACCGCCTACCAACGGGTCCTGCTGGCCCGTCATCCCCTCCGCCCGCACCCGACGGACTTTGTCGAGATGGTGTTCACGGACTTCCTGGAGTTGCACGGGGACCGGTGCTTCCGTGACGACCACGCGATCATGACCGGGCTGGGAAGGCTGGACGAGCATCAGGTGATGATCGTCGCCGTGCGCAAAGGCCGCGAAACGAAAGAGAAGATCGCGGCCAACTTCGGCATGCCCCAGCCGGAGGGCTACCGCAAGGCGCTGCGCAAGATGAAGCTGGCCGAGAAGTTCGGCCTGCCCATCGTCTGCCTCATAGACACGCCCGGCGCCGCTTGCGCCCTGGACGCCGAGGAACGCGGCGAGGCGATGGCCATCGCGGAGAACATCTTCACGATGGCGGGGCTGGCCGTCCCCATTGTCATCGTGGTCACGGGCGAAGGATGCAGCGGCGGAGCGCTGGGGATCGGCGTGGGCGACCGCTTCGCGATGCTCGAGAATGCCTACTATGCCGTCATATCGCCCGAGAGCCTGACGGCCATTCTCTGGAAGGACCCCAAGGAGGCGAGCGAGAACACGCCCAAGGCCGCCGATGCAATGAAGCTGACGGCGCAGAACCTGCTTGAAGCCGGCATCATCGACACGATCATCCCGGAGCCGGTCGGGGGGGCCCACCGCGACCGGCAGGCCACTGCGCGCGAGCTCGACCGCTACCTCTCGGGAACGCTTGATGAGCTAAGGCAGATCCCCACCGAGCAGCTTCTCGAAGAGCGGTACCGTCGCTATCGGGACCTCGGCGTCTACCGCACGGCCGAACCGCCCGCGGAAGACGTTGGGTGAGATGGCGATATCGGCCGTTGGGGCTGCCTTCCCCGCGGCGCGAGGAAGGCGCGTCAACAGGGCCACGGCAGGGGGCTGGGAGAGTCCTGAGATCACAAGTATGTGTAAGGGGGAACGGACCATGGACGCGAGAAACAGGACCATACCGCAGTGGTTTGGGCGCGTCAGAACCCACCAGATCGAGCTTCCCCGTTTCCAGCGGATGGAAGCGTGGGGAGCCGGCATTGTACAGGATCTCCTCACGACAGTTCTCCGAGGTCTTCCGTGTGGCGCGGCGCTCATCCTCGAAGTCGGCGACGAGATGCCGTTCGTCAGCCGCTCCCTGAAAGGCGCGCCCGAGCAGGGGGAGCGAGTGACCGAGCTTCTGCTAGACGGCCAGCAGCGGCTGACCGCGCTGTGGCGCAGCCTGCACGACGATTACCCCGACCGGACTTACTTGGTCGGTTTCGAAGACGATCCGCACAGCCCGGGCGAGAGGCAGCCCGTTGTAGTCGGTCAGTCTAGGTGGCGGAGGAATGGCAGGAAGTACCCCGTCTGGGTTGATTCGCCGAAGGAAACGTGGAGCAGGGGATACGTCCATCTCAGACTCCTGCGGCCCGACGACATACTTCCTGAGATTCGAGGGTGGACTCGGCAGGCTATTGACGACGGCGTAGAAGACAAGGAGATCAGGCGCGACGAGCTCTTCGACATGCTGGTCGATCTGCGGGACCGTGTGAAAGCCTACAACCTCCCCTATCTGTCGCTGCCGGTGAAGACCCCGAAGGACGTCTCGCTGAACGTGTTCATCAAGATGAACACCAGCTACGTCCGCCTCAGCGCGTTCGACATCATCGTGGCCCAGTTGGAGGAGGCCGCCGGGGAATCTCTGCACGACATGCTTGCGGGCTTGAACAGCCGGGTTCCCGAGGCCGAGGGATACAAGTCACCCGAGGACCTCATCCTGGACGTAGCCGCTCTCATGCAGGACAGAGTGCCCAACCAGACCGGCTACCAGGGACTGAACCTGGAGAAGCTTGTCAACGAATGGCAGGACCTCGTGCACGGCGTCAAGTGGATGGTCGATTTCCTCACGCAGGAAAGCGTCTACGACGGGCAGCGCCTTCCCACGGACGCCGTGTTGGCGGTGCTATCCGCGCTTCATGGGTTCCTGCCTGACAGACCCGACGAGTTGGGCAACGCGCGCACGCTGCTTCGTGGATACGTCTGGCGCGCCTTCCTGACAAACCGTTACGAGCAGGCGGCAGCAACGTCTGCGCTCCAGGACTTCCGCGGACTCCGGGATGCGCTCAAGGGCGAGAAGAGCCGTGACGACGTGCCCACCTTCAACGAGAATATGCATCCGCTGCCGACAGCCGAGGAACTCCTATCGGCCCGCTGGCCGAAGAACAAGATCATCCTCGCCCGTGGCATCCTTGGCCTGGCCATGAAGTGCGGCGCCCACGACATCGCGGATGATGCATCGGGTACCCGCGAGCACATCCAGAAGCGCGAGTATCACCACTTGTTTCCCGCAGCACTCCTTCGCAGCGCCGATCTGGCCGATGACCAGATCTACCGGGCCCTCAACTGCGCGTTGATCACCTGGCGGACGAACCGGACGCTCTCCGACAAGGAGCCATTGAAGTACCTCCGCGAGCGTGCGGAAGCGAACACGCTCGGCGAGGAGGACTTGCGACGACGCTTGCGGACGCACATCGTTCCCTATGCGGCCCTCTGCGTCGGCGATTACAAAGCCATGGACGACGAGCAGCGGAAGGAGCGGATCAAGATGGACTACGAGGGCTTCCTCCATACCCGAGCCGAACTGGTCAAGAAGGCAGTTGACATCGTGTGCTCCGGCCGGGCATTGTCTCCGGGCGACCTGTTTGCAGGACAGATACGTCTGTAGGAAGGAGCAGCCATGCCGGCAACTGCGCCGAAGCCAGGCTGCCTAGCGACATGACTTCAGCAGAGCTAACAGCCTTCGTCGACACGAACCTGCTGCTGCATTACCAGTTCCTTGACAAGATTGACTGGCCCACCGTGCTCAGTGCGGAGCAGGTGATCATCGAGATCGCCCCTGTCGTGATCCGAGAGCTGAACAAGCAGAAGGACGAGAACAGGTCAGCGAAGCTCCGGAGGCGAGCCGCATCCGTGCTCAAACGGTTACACGCCTTGTCCGAGCAAGCCCCGGAGACACAGATTCGCCCTGGCGTGGCGGTCCATTTCGGAACACAGGAGCCAGATCTGGACTACGCGGTCCACCACTTGAACCCCACGACGCAAGACGATGTGCTAATCGCGAGCGTTCTGATCCATCGCCGCGATCATGCTGACCAGAATGTGCTGGTCGTGACCGGAGATCTCGGCCTCAAGCTCAAAGCTCCCCACCACAACATACGTGTCGTCTCGCCGCCGGAGACTCTGAAACTCCCCGAGGAGCCGGATCCGAATGAGCAACGGGTTCAAGAGCTGGAGGAGGAGATCCGGCAGCTGAGGCGGAGGGCACCCGCGTTGCGTGTTGCGTTCGAAGATGGAAGCGATGTGGCACGCTTCCAGATCAGCCCTTTGCGCCGCCCCACCGTAGAGGACATCGAGGAGCGAACGCGCCGCCTCAAGGAAGAGTACCCCAGGCTGCCCAGGCAAAGCCAGGAGCCCGTCGACGGCGTGATGTCTGTGGAGCGGATAGCAGCAAGCGTAGAGGCTGGCTTCGATGCTCTGCGTGGCATTCCGTCAGCGGAGTTTGCCCGTTACAACCGGGAGCTCGAGGAGTTCTACGCACGGTACGCGCAATTCATCGAGAAGGAAGTGGCTTCCAACCAGCTTGGGAATAGGACTCTATGTCTGAGCATTGTGTTGTTCAACGGCGGCACGTCGCCCGCAGAGGACATTGATATCTTCCTCCACCTCCCTGATGGCTTGGGGGTTTACGACGAAGAAGGCTTTCCTAGGGCCCCAAAGTCGCCGGCGCCGCCAGCGAAGCCCATGTCTCCAATCGAGCGGTTGGCGTCGGTCAGCAGAGGATTGGGCTATGACCGCGTGTCTTTCAGGATGCCGGACGTCAGCCCGCCGGGGAATGTCTCAGGTCCCGAGATCCGAAAGTCGGACTCTTACGATGTGGAGTTCCATGTCCGGCGGCTGAAGCACAACTTTAGCGAACCACTCAGCCCGCTCTTTGTGGTGTTCGACTCCTTTGAGGATGCAGGTTCCTTCCACGTGGACTACCGGATCAACGCGGGCAATATCCCGCAGGAGACGACGGGGCAGCTGCATGTCGTCATCGAGAAGGGCAGTGAGGCGGGAAGAGATGCGCCACAGACAAGCCGGACGTGAGAAGAAGCGGTCGGCCCATACCAGGGCGTGATGGGGATGCGAGCCCACTGCCATCCCGTCGCGAGGCCCTCATCCCCGCCCCAGCACGGACTTCACGTCCTGGACGGTGAGTCCGGTGAGGCCGTCCATAGTGCGGTCAGCGGCTGCGAGCGCACCCGCCTCGTGTGTGGTCGTCACGGCCACGCATTTCATGCCCGCCGCGTGGGCGGCCTGGACGCCGGCCGGCACGTCCTCGATGACGAGGCAGTTGCGGGGCTCGACGCCGATGCCGGCCGCCGCCTTCAGGAAGACCTCCGGATCGGGCTTGCCGCGCTGCACGTCCCATCCGCTGACCACGGCGCCAAAGTAGCGGGCGACGCCCGCGACGTCCAGCACGAGGTCGATATTCTCCCGCGGTCCTGAAGAGCCGACGGCCAGGCGGAAGCCGGCGCTGTGGAGTCCCCGGATCAGCTCCACCACCCCGGGCAGCGGCTCAAGCTCCTGGCGGATGATGTCGCGGAAGGCCGCCTCCTTGAAGCGGTCGATCTCCTTGAGCTCCGCTTCGGGGACTTCGTGGTGCAGCATCTCGGGAATGATCTGGTGGTTCGGCCGGCCGAAGGTGCGCTCGAAATCCTCCCACGTTATCCGCGCGTTCCACTTCCGGCCGACGGCCAGCCAGCTCTCGAAGTGGGCGCGGGCGGTGTCCGCAAGGACGCCGTCCATGTCGAATATGACGCCGCAGGTGGGGGCCTTCATCGCAGACTCGCAGACGAGCGGAAGCTGCGTGCGCTCACCTTCGCCCGCCCAGCAGCATGCCGATCAGCTTGAAGGGGAGCGTCACGGGAAGGAAGACGACCTTGAAGAACACGCGTGTGCCCGAAACGAGGCCGGCCCAGTCCAGGAGGATGGGGCTGGCGATGAACATGCTGGAGTACGTCCCGACGACCACGCCGATGATGAGCGTGAACGCCAGGCCCTGCAACACCGGCCCGCCGAGCAGGTAGAGGACCACGACCACCATCAGCGTCGTCACGGACGTCAAGATGGTGCGGCTGAGCGTCTGGTTGATGCTCAGATCGATCAGGTCGGCGCCCACGACCTTGCGGCCCAGGCTTACCATGTTCTCGCGGATGCGGTCGAAGACCACGATGGTGTCGTTCAGGCTATAGCCCATGATGGTGAGGAAAGCGGCGAGCGTGGCCAGGCTGATCTTCACGTCGCCCATCACCCCGCTCCAGTCGGCCAGCGCGACCAGGCCGGCCGTGATGATGATATCGTGAACGAGCGCGATCACGGCGGCGACGCCGAACCGGAACGCGTGGAAGCGGACCGCCACGTACAGGACAATGATCACCGAGGCGAAGATGACGGCCAGCAGCGCCCTGCCCTGCATCTCCTCGGCCACCGTGGGGCCGATGCTGACGACCTTCTCCACGGCCCGGGGCTCAGCCAGCGCCTGCCCGATGCGCCCCTGTATCTCAGCCGCCCGGTCGCGCGGCATCCGGAGCGTTAGCTCGCTGACCAGGACGTCGGGCGCGTAGCGATCGCGTCCCACGATCAACTCATCGGCGTACGGCCCGACGTCCGCCTCCTCGATGTAGTGCCTGACGTCCGCGAAGGCCATGGGCTCGCCGAGCGTCATCTTCACGCGCACGGTGTCCCCGGCCTCGGCGTCGTCCGCGACGGGCTCGAACGTGGCGCCGCCAGCCCGACGGGCCAGATTGGCAAAGGCGCCCTCGATCCTCTCCCGGACGGGCTCGTAGCTGAGGTTCAAGCGGAATCGCGCGCTCGGAGCACCCATCAGAACAATGTGGGTCGTGGGGATTCCCGCCTTCTCGAGCAAGGCCCGAATGTCCTGCTCGGAGAACTCCTTCGACAGCGTGGCCGCTATTTCCAGTCCGTCGATCTGTGCGCGGGGGACGCTGGTCAGCGTGGTACCCTCGGGGAACTCCCTCTGGAATTGCTCCAGGACATCGCCCTCCGCGCGCAGCCTGAAGGCAGTGCCATCCTTCCCTCCGGCGAGCGCCTCGATCTGGGGGAACTGGCGCCTGTCCAACTCGGCCTCCAGCAGCTCCACCTGCACCGGACTGTCTAACACGAGCTCTAACTCCGGTCCGCCGGCGGCCTCCGTCAGCTCGCACCGAACGATGCGGTAGTCGCTGCCCGCCAGCCCGGCCCACGCCAGCGCCCGCAACGCCCGGTTCCAAAGCTCTCTGCGCTCGGCCAGGACGGACACTTCCTGCAAGCCCACCAGCACCTCTGTGCCGCGAACGGTCTCGTCCGGCACGATCGTGCCGATGTTGCCCGCGCCACCCGCTTCGTCGGCGGCGACCAGTTCGCCCAACGCCGAACGCAGGTCCGCTTCCTCAACGGGTCCCGCCAACTCAAGCTCGAGGCCGCGGCCGTCCGAGGTAGCCTTAAGGGAGGATCCCTCGCCGAAAAGTCCGGCAGCGGACAGCCCGGCTTCGACCTCGGGCAGAACCGTCTCTCTGAGCTTCTCCACCCCGGCGCCCTTCACGCGGACGCCGAACTCGGTGAGCCCCTCGCCAGTGGCGCTGGCCGTGCGGATGCCCTGGACCTCCGCATCGGGGAACCCGCTCTCGGCAAGGCGCGCACGCACCTCGGACACGGGCGTCGGCTCGGCCAGGGACAACTGAATGAGCAATCCGCCCGTGAAGTCGATGTCGTACAGGCGAGAGCCGCGCAGGGCCAACGCGCCGATCCCGATGACTACGACGGCCACCGACATGAGATAAGCGGGCTTGCGGATACGCGAGAAGCCGACCGCGGACCGGCCCATGAGCGACAGCATCTTGAACTCGTGCAGCCAGCCCTTCTCGATCATCGTCTCGAACGCCAGCCGCGTCACCACCAGGGCCGTGAACATGCTGAGCAAGATGCCGAACGAGAGGGTGACGGCGAATCCCCTCACGGGGCCGGTGCCGATCAGGTAAAGGATGACGGCCGTAAGCAGCGTCGTCACGTTCGCGTCTATGATGGTCGTGAAGGCGCGGTCGTAGCCGTTGCGCAGCGCCACGCGCAGGCCCTTGCCCTCCGCGGACTCCTCGCGAATGCGTTCGAAGATCAGGACGTTCGCGTCGACCGCCATGCCGACCGTCAGCAAGATGCCGGCCATGCCAGGCAGGGTCAATGCGGCCCCGAGCACGCAGAGCACGCCCACGAGAAGGACAAGATTGAAGATCAGGGCCGCGTCCGCCACCATGCCGCAGCGGATGTAGTAAACGCCGATGAAGATCAGGACCAGCAAGCCGGCGACGGCCAGGGCCTCCAGGCCCCGCCGGATCGAGTCGCGGCCTATCTGCGGCCCGACGGTGCTCTCCTGCAGCAGCTCGATGTCCATGGGCAGGCTGCCGGAGCGCAGGACATTGAGCATGTCGTTGACCTGTTCCTGCGTGAAGTCGCCCGTGATCTGCCCTGCGCCCAGGATGCGTTCCTGGATGGTGGGCGCGCTCTTCAGCACGCCGTCCAGGACGATGGCCAGCGCCCGGCCGCGGTTGGTTTCAGTGAGGCCGGCGAACTGACGCACGCCAATGCTGTCGAACTGGAACCCGACGGCCGGCCGGCCCCACTGGTCCGTGGTCGGTTGCAGCTTGCTGGCGGCGAGCCGTTCGCCCGTTATCGCCGGCTCGCCCTTCTCGACCAGGTAGTACTCCCTGGAGGGGTCTCCTTCCAGATGCATCTTCGCAAAGCCCTCGGGGATCTGGCCTGCTTCGGCCTCCTCGTACAAGCGGGCGAACCTGGCCTCGCTCCCGCTCCGGGGCACGGCGAGCTTAAACTCGAGCTTGCCCATCTCTTTCAGCCGCTTCTTGTCGCGCTCGACCTCGGCCGGGGTCGCCTGCGGAATCTGGATCAGGATCCTGTCATGCTCCAGCGCCCGGATGGGGATTTCCTTGACGTTGCTGGGATCGATGCGCTTCTTCAGGATCTGGATGGTGTCGGCGACCTTGCCGCCCAGGCGCTGCCCTTGTTGCGGCTTGAGCTCGTAGAGCAGCTCCGTGCCCCCCGCCACGTCGAGTCCGAGCTTGACGCGGCCGCGCACGCGCGTCGTCTGCCGTTCGACGATGGTGTCTTCGTCCGGCCGCTCGACGACCTCGCTCTCCGTCTCGCGCTGACCCAACGCGAGCGGCAGGAACCGGCGCCAGACGACCTCCTCGCTCTCGACGTACTGCTCGCCCACTGCCACGCCGTGAGCGCTAGCCTGCTCCGGAGTGCGCGCGGCCACTTTCTTCACCAGCCGCTCCTCCACCTTAGTGCCGACCGGAGGGTAGCTGGCGTAGAGGGCAAACACCAGAGGCAGTATGACGAACAGGATCCACCTAGTCATTCGGCCAGACATGATTCGGGCATTCACTCCGCGGAGGAGAAAAGGGACTACGGCGTTCGAAAGGAGCCGAACGGCCGACTGCGGAAGGCCTTCGGTACGCCCCTGATCGGCTCAGGCAGAACCGACGAATGATATCATCTTGGCCCGCCCAACTCAAGCGATAGGCCCCCGGCGGGTGCATCCGTGCCGCAGCGCCAGTATAATCGCCGTCCGCCGACCGAAGGCACCGCAGCCGAAGGGAGACCGCTGTGACGAAGCTCTGCGTCCCACTCACACAGAACGACACGGAAGCGGCCCTGGCCGCCATGCACGCACTGCCGCAGGGCGTCGACATCGTCGAGCTGCGCCTCGACCTGATGGAATCGGTCGACCTGGAACGCATCTGCCGCGCGAAGGATCGGCCCATAATCGTCACCAACCGGCCGGTCCGTCAGGGGGGACGATGCCGGGGACCCGAAGGGCCCCGACTGGCCACGCTGAGAAGGGCGGCCGAGCTGGGCGCCGATTACGTGGACGTGGAGCTGGACGCGGTTGCCGAGCTGGGCAGCCTGCCCGGGGGCTGCGGCAGGATCGTGTCCCACCACGACTTCGAGGGCACGCCCGACGACCTGAGGGCGATGTTCCGAAGAATCCTGGACACCGGCCCCGACGTGGCCAAGATCGCCGTCAAAGCAAACGACGTGGCCGAGGTGCCGCGCGTCCTCGAGCTGGTCGATCTCCATGCCGCGGACGCGCCGGTCATTGCCCTGAGCATGGGCGAGGAGGGCGTGGCCAGCCGGATACTGGCCCCCAAGTTCGGCGCCTTCCTGACCTACGCCAGTCTGGCAGAGGGCGAGGGCTCCGCTCCGGGACAGGTGCCCTATGACCGGATGCTGTCGATGTACAGGTTACCCCGCATGGGCAGGAGCACGGCCGTCTACGGCGTTGTCGCCAACCCCGTGGCCCACAGCATGAGCCCGGCCATCCACAACGCGGCCTTCGAGGCCACCGGCCTGGACGCGGTCTACCTGCCGTTCAAGGTCAACGATTGCGGGACTTTCCTGGCGGGGTTCGAGCCTCTTGACCTGAAGGGGCTCAGCGTAACGATCCCTCACAAGGAAACCATGCTTCGCCTGATGGACGAGGTGGATGAGCTCGCCGCAGCCATCGGCGCAGTGAACACGGTGCTGATCCGGGACGGACGCCGCTCCGGCTTCAATACGGACGTGGCGGCCGCCGTGGCGGCCATCGACGAGGCGGCGCAACGGGCGGGCCTGTCCCCCCTGTCAGAGCGCAGCGTGCTGATCGTCGGCGCAGGCGGCGCCGCGCGCGCCATAGCCCACGGCCTCCGGCGAAGGGTCGGCAGGCTGACGATCGCCAACAGGACCTTCTCAAGAGGCGAGAAGCTGGCAGAGGAGCTCGGGGCCGCATTCTGCGGACTGGACCAGGTGCAGGAGTGCACGCCCGACGTAGTGGTCAACGCGACCTCCGTAGGCATGTGGCCGCGCGTGGACGATGCCCCCATCCCTGCCGCCATGCTGCATGAGGGGATGGTGGTCTTCGATTCCGTTTACAACCCGGTCCGTACGCGTCTGCTGCGGGAGGCCGAGGAGGCCGGCGCGGTCACGGCATCCGGCCTGGCATGGTTCGTGAACCAAGCGGCCGCGCAGTTCGAGCTGTGGACAGGCAGGGAGGCGCCGCGGCAGCTCATGGAGGAGGTCGTCAAGAACAGCCTCTCAGCATCCTGATCGCACTATCGGCCCACCACAATGCGGGCGGCATTCGTGGCGGGCAGGCCCGCGTCCATCATCCGTTGTGCAGCGGCCTGGACATCGTATTCCTGCCGGTGCATGGTCACCACGTGCTCGTCGCTGTCGTACAGCACATAGCAGGCGCGGGGGTTCATATCCCGCGGCTGCCCCACGCTGCCCACGTTGATGATGGCCCGGCTCCCATCGGGGATCCTGAACTCGGCCTTGTCAGTGAAGTAGGTGATGGGCGTCGAGTCCTTGAACATCACCGGCACGTGGGAGTGACCGATGAAGCAGACCGTCGTATCCATGTGATCGAAGGCGAGGCGCACGTCGTAGAGCGTCTGCAGGTAGTCGAAGTAATCGGGAAAGGACGGGCTGCTATGGACGACCGTCACGTCGTCGGTGACCTTAACGAGTTCGAGCAGGCTGAGGTATTCCAGTTCGTCTTGGGAAAGATGACTGACGGTCCACTCTATTGAGTCGCGCGCGTCAGCATTGAAGTAGGCGGTGCTGAGCTTGCCTACGGCGGCCCAGTCGTGGTTGCCGGCAACGACGATGGGCTCCAGCGCACGGATCCTTCTGATGCATTCGGCAGGATTGGCGCCGTAGCCGACCAGGTCGCCCACGCAGATGAGCCGGTCGGGATCGGCCTCGTCAATCCTGTCCAGGACCGCCATCAGGGCCTCCAGGTTCCCATGGATGTCCGCCAACACGGCATACAGCACTTGACCGGCCTCCTTTCCAGGAACTGAACTCAGCATTTTAGCCAATCGACAGACTTCAGACAAGCCGAAGGCTCCGGCGTCGCCCCCCTACGAGGAAAGCCCCCGACCGGCCCCACCGCAACTTTCGCCACGCCCGGCCAGGCCCTGGCCGACCCGCATGCCTCGGACCACCGGCGCCATCTCATTTGACACCCGCCCAGTTCCTGGCACAATATCGCCCGGCGAATCTCACCACCACGCGCTTGAACTCAGGCCCCATGCAGTCAATCGAGAACTCCCTGGTGTCGGTCGTCATCCCGGTCGTGCCGGGCTCCCATTCGCTCGGTCAGTGCCTGGAGAAAGTGGTCCGCCAGGACTTCCCGAACAAGGAAGTCATCGTCGTATGTGCTCCCGGCGCCGCCGATGCTGCCTCGCTTCCCACGCGCACCAAGGGTGTGCGCGTGATCCGCGAGCGCGACCCCTCCACGCTGGCGCGCCTGGTGGACAGCGGAATGCGGACCGCCCGCGGGCAATTCAGAATCCTGCTCATGCCACATTGCGTTCCCGTGGGCGACGGCTGGATGAGGAACATGATCGCCCCTTTTGAGGATGAGCAGGTGGGGGCCGTCGTGAGCCAGTGCTACGAACTGGACCGGTCCGAGCCCGGTCTGGCGGCCCGTCTGCTGGACACGATAGACCCGCGCCAGAGACGCAGCCGCAGCAAGAGCCCGACCCGGGAGCAGGTGGTCAGCTACCTGTGCGATGCTTACCGGGCAAGCGTGGCGGCCAACGTGGACTACCTGGCCTTGGAGGGCCTCACTGCGTCGGGTCAGGCCATCGCCCTTTCCATCAAGACCGCCGAGGCAGGCTACTCAATCGTGCTGAGCGACGACGCCGTCGCCGGCTACAATGCGCCTGAGAACCGCAGACGCCTGGGCAAGGTGGTGGCGAAGGCCCTCGACTACGGCCGCACCGATGCCTTGCTGGACCGGCTCTACAATCTGTGCTGGCTGAACAGCGGCGTGCTGGCGGCCGCCTTGCTCTCGCTGCCTCTGTTGCCAATCGCCGTTCTGAGCCTGCCGGCCGCCGTCATTGTCAGCATCGCCTTGTTCATCTGGGGATGGTTTCTGTCCTTGCGGGTCCCCTTGCTACGCTGGGAGTGCCCGGCGGCGATTGCGAACTTCATCGCGTACGCAGCAGTAGTCCTGACGATCCGGGGTGACTGGTGGCCGGAGCTGTTCGGCAGGGAGACGCACCCCGCAATCATCCGGCAGTGGTGTTGGCTTGGGGCGATGACGGGCTCGTACCTGCTCCTGATCGCCTACACGTGTGTGCGAGGCGCCGCGCGTGCTTTGCGGCGCCCGCGCGGCTGGATCTACGCC
>Ga0307432_1001418_pt1 | contig 14561 bp, 16 predicted proteins | sample SalMarWE160150MG_FD_202158 | JGI IMG/M metagenome (GOLD analysis project Ga0307432, IMG submission 202158) | Salt marsh sediment microbial communities from the Plum Island Ecosystem LTER, Massachusetts, United States - WE1603-150 | ecosystem: Environmental > Aquatic > Marine > Intertidal zone >...
GTGGCCTCGACCGAGGCGGTCGAGACCCGCGGCGGCGTGGACATGCTGCTCAGCGTGAAGGAAGAGGCAGCCAAGCGTTTCGGCAAGCTGTTGCGCACCCGGGCGACGGATCGTCTGGCGGTTTTGTCCGGCGGTCGGCTGATTGGTGTCGGGAGCGTGTCGTTCAACGCCGGCGAGCGTGTGGCGACGATCACCGGTCTTTCCTCGACGCAGGCACAGCGGGTTGCCAAGGTGCTGGGTAGCGAGGTGGCTGTTCCCGTCGGGGCGATGATGACGGTGGTTCCGGCGCAGCGGACGCTGTCACCGGGTGAGTCGATGACGCTGGACGTTTTCGTCAACGGCGTTCCGAGCCTTCGTGGCTACCAGGCGGCACTGGCCGTAACGGGCGGCGCGAGCGGTAGCGTGGCTGTCACGGACCTGTGGATCCAGAAGGATCGTCCCGACTATGTGTTCGGCAAGCTTGATAAGCTGGATGCTGTTGATCGTGTCGGCGCTCGGCTCGGCGGGGTGCTGATGGACGGCGGCGTGGACGCGACCGGCCCACTGTATCTGGGCAGCTACACGGTGCAGGCGTCGGCGGATGCGTCGGGAACGTTCCGCATCAACATCCGGGACGACGATTCCGATCTGCGGAATCCGCAGAGCTTCCAGATCCGGTTCGCGCCGGGACCGGATGCGACGATCACGGTGGGCGCGTCGCCACGGGCTACGGACAAGTAATGCCCTGACCTGCCCCCGCTTATAATGTACCAGCCGCTATGAGAGTCGGTGACGTTTCGTCCCGACACAAGGCCGCAGACTCGGCCGGGGTTCGATACCCCAGGCTGCTGTGCGGCCGATGGTGATTGTATGCCAATCGATAGTCCTCCGTAACAACCTTGGACTCCTTCAGGTTCGTGAACAGCTCACCGTTCAATAGCTCGTCGAGAAACCGGCTGTTGAGTGATTCGTTGATACCGTTCTCCCACGGCGCACTCGGCTCGATGTAGAGGGTTTCGACGCCCGCTTCCTTGAGCCGACTCCGTAACGCCTTCGCGATGAACACCGGCCCGTCGTTGCTGCAAAGGTGCCTCGGCACGCCACGGATCTCGAACAGATACCGCAGCGTCCCGATCACATCCGTACTGGTAATGCTTCGTTCCACCTCGATGGCCAGACACTCTCGCGTGTATTCGTCCTCGATGGTCAACATCTTCAGCGTTCACCCATCCACTGTCTGGTCGCTGACAAAGTCGTAGCACCAGACATGATCGATGCCCTCAGCACGACGGCGAACGCAGCCGTTCTTGTGCTCCGTACCTGCGGTTTCGAGCCGTATCCAGCTGACTCGAGGGCAGCGAGTTGCATCAAACACGGGATTCCGTTGCGTTCTAACAAGCCAGCCACACTTTACCATTGCTACTCAAGCGTTACGCTCCGGCGATCGGCTTTGTAAAGGTTCGAGGTACGCTGCTGAGCCGCCACGGCGGGTCGGTGGCGTCGTTACCAGAGGGGTTGTAAGCCGGTTTTGGTGCCGCAGAAAAAAATCCATGCGTCAGGCTCATCGCCCTTGACAAGAGTTCGCCATGCCAAATAATATTCGGCTAGGTGAACTTAGTGTGTGTTCAGTCGCAGGAGCGGCCAGCATGGGTACGACCATGAAGCTCAGCGCGAGCCTCGAGGATTACTTGGAGGCCATCTTCCACTTGGTTACGGAGAAACAGGCCGCCAGGGCCCGCGATATCGCCAAGCGCCTCGAAGTGGGTCGTCCCTCGGTCACCGGAGCCTTGCACGCCCTGGCAGAGAAGGAGCTCGTCAACTACTCGCCTTACGAGGTAATTACGCTCACCCGAAAGGGGGAGGCGGCCGCTCGAGGAGTGGTCAGGCGGCACGAGGTCCTGCGTGATTTTCTGGTCAACGTGTTGTCTGTTGACGAACGTGCAGCGGACGAGGCAGCTTGCCATATGGAACATACTATCACGCCTTCTATCCTCGAACGGCTCATTCAGTTCGTCGAGTTTGTAGAGGTATGTCCGCGTGGGGGAGCCAAGTGGATCAAGGGATTCAGGTACCACTGCGAGCGTAGCAACCCCAAAGATTGTGAGCGCTGTATTACCTTGTGTTTGCAGGATGTAAGCAAAAAAAAATCCAACGCAGGGAGGAAGGCTGCGATGACCATCGCGCTAGGAGAACTGAAGCCGGGGCAGAAAGCCAAAGTCGAGCGAATCAAGGGACGCAGCGAGATCAACAAGCGTCTCGTCGACATGGGGCTTACTCCTGGCTCGGTCGTCGAGATGGGTCGAGTGGCTCCCCTCGGCGATCCTATTGAGATCAAGGTCCGGGGCTACCATCTTTCGCTCAGAAAGGAAGAAGCGGAGAAGGTTACGGTTGAGTTGCTTTGAATCAGGAGACGGGGACGTCGCACGATTACGCTTGAGACAGGAGAGACGGGATGGTACCACTTTCGGTAATCGATAGCGGCGGCAAGGTCCGCCTTCACGCGGTATGCGCCGGACGACAACTTACTGCCCGCCTCGCATCCATGGGACTGGTTCCGGGCGTCATGGTGGAAGTCATCAGCAAAAGCGCTAAAGGCCCGTTTGTCGTGTCCGTCAAGGAAACCCGTTTGGTCTTAGGGCGTGGTATGGTCAGTAAGATCCTGGTCTCGCCATAAGAGCAGGATGCGGCCTGTTTTTCTACGGCGTCAAACTTGACTTGACGGCGTTAAGGAAGCGTGCGTCAGGTCCGTTGCGGCGACCCAGGAGCACGCCTCCAGGTAGCGAAACAGCGTCTCTCCAGCCAGTTTTGCCGGCGTAGTTTGTTTGTGATAAGGGTACGGAAAGCCAAACATTATGCGTGTTGCCGAATACCAGAACCAGGGAGAAGCAACTACGCGGTTACAACACATCAAAGTAGCTTTGGCCGGCAACCCGAATTCAGGAAAGACTACCATCTTCAACAACCTGACCGGTGCGCGACAGCACGTGGGGAATTACCCCGGCGTTACTGTCGAGAAAAAGACCGGCACGTGCGAGCATCACGGCATTAAGATGAGCATCGTCGATCTTCCCGGGACCTACAGCCTGACCGCGCATTCCATGGAAGAGGTGGTGGCGAGGGACTCTATCATCAACGATCGGCCGGATGTCGTTGTGGCCGTCCTCGATGCCTCGAACCTCGAACGAAACCTCTATCTCGCAACCCAGTTGATGGAGATGAACGTACGCCTCGTGCTGGCCCTCAACATGAGCGACGTTGCAGAGGCACGCGGAATCAAGTTCGACCTCAGACTTCTGTCTCAACTACTCGGAGCGCCCGTGGTTCCCACGGTAGGCCACAAGAACAAGGGAACTCGTGAGCTTCTCGACGCCGTTGACGCGATGGCCATGGAAGGGCAACCCCAAACGGTGGCGGTCAGCTACGGGCAGGAGCTTGAAGACGAAATCGGAAGAATCTCCGACCTGATCACGACCAGCGGTACGCTGTTGGGACGATACCAGCCGCGCTGGCTGGCCATCAAGCTACTGGAGAATGACAGGGACCTCCGGGAGACGATCAGCTCGGAGGAAATCCTCTCCGCCGTCGAGCAGAGTGGCCAGCGTTTGAAGAAGCTCTTCGGTCATGCGCCGGAGGTAATCATCGCCGATCAGCGGTACGGGTTCATCAGCGGTGCTTGTACGGAAGCAGTTCGTTCCACTGTAGAAGCACGTCACACCACGTCCGACCAGATTGACGCGGTGCTCACGAACCGCGTTCTGGGCCTTCCTATGTTTTTCGGATTGATGTACCTGGTTTTCCACCTCACGTTCACACTCGGCGATCCTCCCATGGGCTGGCTCGAGAGCCTCTTTGGCTGGTTCGGTGATGCGATCAACTCCTGGTGGTCGCCGGCCTCGGAAAGCGCCCTCAAGTCGCTTCTGGTAGATGGCATCATCGGTGGCGTCGGAGGAGTCGTCGTCTTCCTACCGAACATCGTGCTTCTGTTTCTGGCGATCACCATTTTGGAAGACTCGGGTTACATGGCCAGAGCCGCGTTCATCATGGACCGGTTCATGCACAAGATCGGCCTGCATGGCAAGAGCTTCATCCCGATGCTGATCGGTTTCGGATGTTCCATCCCGGCGATCATGGCTACGCGCACGATCGAGAATCGCAAGGACCGACTGACGACGATGCTGGTCGTGCCACTCATGAGCTGCGGCGCCCGACTTCCGATCTACGCGCTGATCATCCCAGCCTTCTTCCCGCAGTCGTGGCACGGACCGATGCTGTGGACAATGTACGTCATCGGTATCATCCTCGCAGTGGGCAGCGCGAAGCTCTTGAAGTTGACCCTCCTCAAAGGTCCGGCACCGCCTTTTGTCATGGAGCTACCGCCCTATCGCTTGCCCACGCTCAAGGGCATGTTGATTCATACTTGGGGGCGAGCCTGGCTGTATCTCAAGAAGGCCGGAACCGTCATTCTGGGCATATCGATCGTTCTGTGGGCTATGACCAGTTATCCGAAGAAAACAGACTTCAACCGTGACTATTCAGCCGAAATCGTGGCGGCCGAGTCTGCATACGGTTCGAATCCAGAGACTCTGGCAGTGAAGACGGCCGAGATCCAACAAGCGATGCAGGCCGAGGAGTTGGTTTACACGGTGGCGGGACGCATTGGCGCCATCATGGAACCGGTTCTCAAGCCGATGGGCTTTGACTGGAAGATCGGGACGGCCCTGATCGGAGCCTTTGCCGCGAAGGAGGTGTTCGTTGCGCAGATGGGCATTGTCTATTCTGTCGGTGAAGCTGATGAAGAATCTGATCCGCTGCGTGAACGTCTCCGTGCGAACTACACCCCGCTACAGGCCTTCTGCATCATGCTGTTTTGTCTGATTAGCACCCCGTGCATGGCAACTATTGCGGTGACCAAGCGGGAGAGTAACTCGTGGAAATGGGCTTTATTCCAGTTGGGCGGACTGACGGTGCTGGCCTACGTGGTGACGACGATTGTCTATCAAGTGGGAAGTGTCTTCACAACCGGAGCCAGCTAGGAAGGAATGACGATGGTCGAGAACGTTGTGGTTGGAATCATCGTGGGAGTTGTGTTGCTCCTGGTGGGGAGGTCTTTCCACCGAACACTCAACGGCAAGTCCAACGACTGCGGAAACGGTGAATGTCGGATGGCGGGTTCGTGCGTGCCGCTGCCCAAAGACACTTCAGTGCAACGAGATGGTATGACACAAAGCTAAGAGCTTCCAAAGAAGATGAATTGATGAAGCTGTATCGCTTTGAGCATGGCTGCTTTCATCTGACGATTAATAATACAACAATCCATCTATCGAGAAGTCAGGTCAAGACTTTGGCGACTATCATGGAACACACGGTGCGCCGATGGGGCGAGGTCTTGGATGGAGGCACCAACACACAAGGCCTGGGGCGCCGCTTATCGTTTGATAACGAGTGCAATTAACCCGAACGGCGTGCCTGAGATGGCGCAAGCGTTGCCGCATATAGAAGTCTCATGATAGGAGTGAACATGCATCCGATGTTGACGCTGTTGTGCATGGTTGGAACTGCCATGCCACCCGACGCTACTGCGGGGCAGGCTCAGGAAGCGAATCATGCCGAAGAGATCGAGGACGTTCGAGAACACGAAGCTCATCCTCCCCTGCACCGGCTGGAGCCGCAAGAGATCAGTGAGGAACTTCGCACCGCAGACGACCACCTAAAGGCCTGGTTGCGATGGGAGCATGCCACTGGTGATTGGACCGGCGCGCGCTCCTGGCTTGACGATCACGGCGTTACGTTGGAGATCGGTTACACGGCGGACTTCTTCTGCAACCTGCGCGGTGGATTGAACACCAGTGATGCCGAGCAATACCGCGGGCTGTTGGGGATCGGTTTGACTGTCGATACCGCAAAGCTGGGTCTCTGGGAGGACGGCACGTTCTTCATCAGCGCTTTTGAGAACCACGGTACCGACATCACCGAGCGGCATGTCGGGGATTTGCAGGCGCTCAACAACGCCGACGCTCCCAACAGGACGCGGTTGTACGAGTTCTGGTACGAGCAAACGCTATTCAATGGGGCATTGAGAATCAAGTTGGGGAAGATGGATTCAAATACGGATTTCGCGGCGCCGGACTACGGCGGCGAGTTCATCCATTCCTCGGCCGGCTTTTCGCCTACGCTTCCCATGCCAACGTGGCCCGACCCGGCCCTCGGTATCGTTGTCTCTGTTGAGCCCGTCGAGTGGCTCTATTTCAGGGTTGGGGTCTACGATGCCCTGGGAGTCGGAACGCGATCCGGGTACGACACTGCTTTTCACAGCCCGGACGAGAGCTTCACGGTTGGCGAGCTGGGTCTACGACCGAAGCTCAGCCTGTTTGGCCAAGACGGATTGCCTGGAACGTACCGTGTCGGCGGCTTCTACCATAGCGGTGAGTGGGACGTGTACTTCAACGATGTCGGCGACCGGCTCAAACCTCGGACCCACCGCGGAAACTCGGGACTCTACATCGTCGTTGACCAATTGTTGTACAAGGAACACCCTGAGGCTGAAGAGGACGAGCAGGGGCTCGCCGCCTTCTTTCAGTTCTCGTGGGTACCTTCGGACTATAACGAGATTACCCACCACTACGGCGGTGGATTCCAATGCGTGGGCCTTGTGCCGGGGCGTGATAATGATGTGTGTGGGCTTGGTGTTCATCATGTGAGCCTCAGCGGTAAGGTGCAGTCGTTGGAAAAGCGCTACTCGGAAACTGCGATCGAAGCATTCTACAAATACCAGCTCACGGAATTCATGAGTATCAAACCGGACCTGCAGTACATCGTAAATCCGGGCGGCGACGGCAGAGATGCCGTCGTCGCAGGCGTACGCCTGGAAATGTCATTCTAAATCACCGCATACGAACACGCGCCGCGTTTGACAGCCCACAACCGCTCCCTGACGGTCGCGGCTCGGATTGGTGGCGCCGGATCATGCACGGTCATTTAGTTCCAGGATTGAGGAACAATCTGATGAGAAAGAACCTCGTTCGCCAATCGATGTACGTTGTCGGCCTGCTGGGACTCCTATGCACGTTTGGCTGCGATTGCAACCTCCAGGAAGCTGCGCTGGCCGCGGAGTTTCCACATATCACGGGTTTCGAGTGGGAATTCCTCACGGAGGGCCCCGGTCTTGCCCATCTCGACGAGATGATCGAGAGGGAGGCTGGGACACTACGGATATATGACATAAGCGCGCTGACCGGGAGCCGATCAGCGCTCATGAATCATTGAATGATCATTCACTTCGCGCAGGCGTCGGCGCACTGCCTGTGAGATCGTCTTCAGAATGCCTGATAATCCCAGCGTTGCATAAATCTGGGATTGATAGCCAGCATGACGACTGTCTTCAACCATGGATCAGCGGCTTTGATAACGGCTCGTTGCTCACGAGGCTTAAAGACTGCTCGTTCTTGCGGTGGCCCGCTGGTCGATTCGAGATCTTCGAGCATCCCCGGCAAACCGGGGAGGTGAATCCAGACTCCCTTATTGCAGCGGTTGAATCCGGCCTTAACATACGCCAACCGCTTGTTAGCCCATGTAGGTTGTCGATCGCCCCTGCCGACTGTCTCATGACAGTAGTCCCGCCATCGGAGGAAGTAGGCCTTGTTGACCTGATCGATGGTAACATCGCCACACTTTTGATGCTTGAGCAAGGCATCGAACACCCGCACAGCATCCTGGATTGCCAGGGCACTTTTCCCTTGATCGTGAAGCCACTCACAATAGGCATCACCCAAACGGCGATTGTGGGTCGCAATCGCGGTTTGTAACGCTGCCATACAAGTGGGTCACGTGTTCCCTGAGTAGTCCTTGACCTGATCACGGACCGGAGTTAGCCTTCGCGCCCAGACAATTGGACTCGCGGTTGCCAGGATAGGATCACAGAAACCGTGGGAGCGAATCCGTGAGATTGCCGCGTCGATTCCCGCAATACTCTCTGCTGACGGCCTACTTCGCTTGGCAAGTCGCCGTGTGGGGCCACGGTTTTACACACACTTGTCCGCCAGCATTCGACCGGTGTCGAGAAAAGACCAATTCGGCTTCGGGCGTCGCGGTGGGCTGCGATGATCCGTACAACGATCCCGTTCAACACCATCATCGACACGACGCGGACCGCTGCCTCATCTGTCAGTCCGCTCGCGTGTCGTACACGGTGACGGCAAGCCCGACGGTTTCCCTGGCACTGGTACCGCGGGGCGTTGACGTTGAGATTGCTCCGCGTGAGCTGATCGGCACGCCTGATCCGAGTCCGATTCTGATTCGCGGACCTCCGGACATCGTCACTATCTGACAAGCTTATCTGATCCCCTAGAATTTCATCATCTGTGCGCACAGCGCGTTCCCATCGCTGTGGCAGACAGGAGGTGCTCCGTGAAACGACCTGCAATATGCGGTGCGCTGGCATGGTTCATGTGCCTTGCCGGTGTAGCGTCGGGCGCGCCGCCGGTAGAGACGACAAGAGACGACGTTGAGGCATTGCGCGAAGAGATCACCAGGCTTCGGAAAGAACTTGAGGAGCAGAGAAGTTACTACGACGAAAAGCTGGCTTCGCTGCTGGATAAGATCGAGCGGATTCAATCGCAGGTTGAGGCGGTCCCACAAGCTGCGGAAATGGAACCTGAGGACGAACTCGATCTGATGCTCCGAGAGATCAGCGAAGAGCCCGCTTTTGAGGAGTCGCGGCCCGGGTTTGCCGAGTCGCTCGGTCGGGCCGTCCAAAGCTTCAACCCCGACATCAGCATCAATGCGGATTTCGTCGGACACTATTCGAGCAACGAGGGAGGAGAGTTCGACGACGAGTTCCTGTTCCGCCATTTGGAGTTAGGCTTCACAGCCCCGGTCGATCCGTATGCCCGCGCGGATGTCTTTATCGGTATGCACCCGCACGGCGGCGATTGGCACGTCCATGTCGAGGAGGCCTATCTGACCTACCTGGGAATGCCGTGGGATCTGAAACCCAGGTTCGGCCGGTTCAAAACGAGCTTCGGAAAGGCCAACCCCGTCCATCTGCATGCCCTGCCCTGGGTTGAGTACCCGCTCATCGTTCAGAACTACTTCGGTGATGGGAGTCTGTCCGGGGACGGGGTTGGAGTGAGCTGGCTGGTGCCCAATCCGTGGGACCGGTACATCGAACTCACCTACGAAATCATCAACAATGACAATTCTCTTTTTGCCGGCGAGGAGACAGACGACTTCGTTCATCTGTTCCACCTGAAGAATTTCTTCGATCTTTCGGACGCGACCACGTTGGAGGCGGGCTTGAGCTTTGCAACAGCACCGAACGATGAGGGACACGGCGGCAACCGGACAATGGTCGAGGGCGTCGACCTGACGTTGAAGTGGCGTCCACCGGAGGCGGCGCGGTATAAATCGTTCCTCTGGCAAACGGAATTCCTGGCGTCACAAGCGGATTTGCGCGGGGGACAGGAGACGACCTGGGGCATGTACACTGCGGCCGACTATCAGTTCGCCCGCCGCTGGGTGTTGGGTGCCCGCTATGACTATTCGCAGATGCCGTTCAGTTCCAGTCTCCATGAGCACGGCCTGTCGGGTTACCTGACGTTCCTGCAGAGCGAATTCCTGTATTGGCGGCTGGGGTACATGTACACCGACCGCAATTTCCGGATCCACCAGGACAAGAACGAGCATGAAGTGTTTCTCCAGTGCAATTACAGCCTTGGTCCCCACCCGGCTCATGAGTACTAATCAGGAGACTCCCCAATGTCACCCTTTATGAAACGATGTCTTTGGCTGTGGACCGCGTGCATCGCAGCCTGCTTGCCAATGAATGCCAAAGCCGATGAGAAGCTGCGTGTCGTAACCACGACGACGGACCTGGCTGCCATCGCCCGAGCGATCGGTGGTGAAAAGGTCGAGGTCACCTCCATCGCCACAGGACGCGAAGACCCGCACTTCATCGCAGCCAAACCCAGCTACATGATGGCCACTCGAAAGGCCGACCTCTGGATCCGCGTGGGGCTGGAGTTGGAAATCGGTTACGAGGAGTTGATTCTGGACGGCTCCCGCAACGCGAAGATCCGCATTGCCACACCAGGTCACTTGGACGCCTCCGAAGGCGTTTTGCGACTGGAAGTTCCCACCCAAAGAATCGACCGTTCCATGGGCGACATCCATCCCCTGGGCAACCCCCACTATTGGATAGACCCGCTGAACGGGCGAATTGTGGCCAAGAACATCGGCCGCCGGCTGGCCCACCTTACTCCGGAAAACGCGGAGTACTTCGCCGATCAGACAAAGGCGTTTCAACGGCAGTTGGACGAACGAATGTTCGGACCGGAGTTGGTCGGCAAGATCGGCGGCGGCAAGCTCTGGGCCCTGCTGCTTAAGAATCGTCTCGAAGAAGTCATCGACAAACCGGGGCAGCCGCCGCTAGGCGGTTGGCTTGCGGCCATGCGCCCTTACAGAGGTCGGAAGATTGTCACCTATCACCGAAGCTGGTCATACTTTGCCCATCGATTCGGGCTTGTGGTGGCTGCGGAGCTGGAACCCAAGCCTGGGATTCCGCCGAGCCCCGGACACGTGGCCGACGTCATCAAACGCGTGAAAGCCGAGAAGATCAAAGTGCTACTCATGGAGCCGTTCTACAGTCGCAAGGCACCTGACCTCGTCGCATCCGAGACGGGTATCATCGTTGTGCAGTGTGCCAACTCGGTTCGTGGACAGCCGGAAGCGACCGACTATCTGTCGCTGATGGACGGCATCGTCAACCGCGTGTCCGCTGCACTTAGCCGGTAAGCGGCGGGGCGAAGAGCAAATTCACAGGAGATAACCCGTGGAGCGGTTAGTCGAAGCGTTTCCCCTTCTCGTATTGCCGTTTGTGGCATGTTTGGTGATCGCCTCCCTGCACTGCTACATGGGATTGCACGTGATCAGGCGGGGCGTGATCTTCGTGGATCTGGCGCTCGCCCAATGCGCGGCGCTGGGTGCGGCCGTTGCTCTTATCGTTACACCGCTTGTCGACAGTCACCCCCATCACCACAACGGTGAATCGCCCATCGCGGCGGTGAGCGAGTCGCAACTGGCCGACCAACTCAGTCTCGAAGACGATCATGCGCCTGTGGAACCGAAGCCGCCCGCGCACGCGACGGTTGTCGCCGAACATCACGATCACGATGACGGGACCATGTCACTCACTCCCGCCATGTCACTGTTTTTCGCGCTTTTAGGAGCGTTGCTGCTCTCAGTGGCCCGGTTGCGGGACGAGCGCATCCCGCACGAAGCGCTGATTGGAATCATCTTCGTGGTCTCCGCCGCCCTCACCGTGTTGATTTTGAGCAAGGCCCCTCACGGACACGAGAGAATGGAAGCCATGCTGGTCGGCAGCATCCTCTTCGTGAGTTGGCCGCAGGTGACCACCATGCTGGCGATCTACGTGGTTCTGGGAATCCTCCACGTCGCCCTTCGCAGACCGATCATGCGGATCACCGGCGGCGGCGTCGCCGCCGCAGAGCGGGCGGGTGTACGCGTCAAATTGTGGGACTGCCTGTTCTACGGTTCGTTTGCCCTTATGGTCACCCAGTCGGTGAGCATCGCCGGTGTGTTTGTGGTTTTCAGCTTTCTGATCATTCCCGCCGCCTGCGCCTCGCTCTTTGCCGACCGCTTCGCCGCCCAGTTGATTCTGGCCTGGTTGGTGGCCGTGATTACGACCGTGTTCGGGTTGGTGCTGTCGGCCGTCGTGGATGTCCCAACGGGGGCATCGTTGGTGGCCTGCTTTGGCGCGGTCTTGGTCGCATTCGCGATGGCCCGGACACTGGCACGAAAAAACCACAAGGGAACATCATGAGACGAGAAGGAAGGATTTCGTACAAGGAAAGACGCCGATCCTGCTGCTATCCTGCATCCTGTTCGTTTCGAGCGGATGTGACGACCAGATGGCCGGTGAACTGGCCGCCCTCACCGGGGCCTATTGGGGTGACGTGGTCACCGTCTCAACGACGGGATACCTATTCGATGTGATTGGCGTCAAACATGAGAGTGACACGCACGAACACGACCAACACTCGCACGCTGCGCATCCCCTGCACGAACACAAGCATTAAAGCCGGGTGCCATGCAACACCGAAGACGCGGGCATGCGCTCTTGGAGTGTTACGCTCGTGCGAGAATCCTTTTTCGCACGAATGGGACGAGAAAGGATTCTCATCCCAGCGGCATGGCCGCGATGCGCCGGGGGCCATGGGTAAGCGATAGCTTACCCATATCTTCAGACCGTCCAACACAGGCAAATCCCGATGTATGCCGGGACCCTTACCACCCGCGCGTCAATCCCCAATCCCCAATCGCTAATCCCCAATCTCCAATCAATGCTCGCCGGAATCGGCAACCCGAAAGATCCCCAACCATTCCTCAACGCTGAAAGACTCGGGCCGGCGCGAGACATCACATCGTTGACACACGCGGTCACGGGTCACCTCATCCAGAACATAACCCAGCGCCGAGCGCAGCGTCTTTCGGCGGTGATCGAACGTGCCGCGCACCAATGCAGCAAACCGGCGAACCTCGTGGCGGTCCGCAAATGGTGAATCGCCAACATCCATACGGATCATCACCGAATCAACTGACGGTTGCGGCCAGAACGTGTGCGCCGGCAGCCTGGCCACTGCCCGCATGGAGCATAACGCCTGTGAGATGATGCTCATCGGGCCGTATGCCTTGCAGTTCGGTCTAGCCGTGATCCGTCCCCCGACCTCCGCCTGAACGGTAAAGCAAAGGCGGCGCACTTTGGGATGATCCACGAGCAGGTTCATCACCAGGGGCGTCGCCACCTGATACGGTAGGTTTGCGACGAGCTTCACGCATCCCGCAGCTCCACCATCGTGACCCTCAACCGCGTCGATAACGTCCTGCCTGATCCGGTGTTTGCTTTCAAGAACATCGCCGTGGATCAGGATCACTCCCGCTGTTTCGCGGAATCGGTCTTCAAGGACGGTGAACAGGTTTCGGTCAATCTCCACGCATAGGACGTGTCGGCTCGCCGCGGCCAGTAAATCGGTCAGCCCACCCGTACCTCCACCCACTTCGAGCACCAGATCGCGCCCATCGAGTTCCGCACAAGCAACCAGGCGGCGCATGAGATTGCCGTCGATCAGAAAGTGCTGCCCGAGCCGTTTCCGGGGCCTGATCCCGGCGGCTTGCAGCAGCTCCACGATTTCCCTCTTGGTTTGAACGTGCTTTGTGTTCACCGGGCAATGGCGCTCTGATCATTCATGGATACCCGTCTCGGGAAACGCTAGTATAACGCGTCATCGATCGGTTGCCGCCGGGCGGAGGTCAGGCCGGCGCCCTGTGTGAGCTCCGATCATCGCATTATTCCAGGAGTTGCCAATGCGTTCCCACGAGGTTCTGAAACGGGCGGCTGACACCATCGGCGTAAAGGCGCTTGCCGCGGAGCTTAGACTATCGCAGGCTCTGGTCTACAAGTGGTGTCAGGAATGGGACCCGAACGACCCCGACGCGGGTGGAGCCCGCAATCCGCTGGACCGGCTCGCGGACACCGTCCGCCTGACCGGCGACCGGGACGTCGTGAATTGGCTGTGTCACGAAGCTGGGGGATTCTTCGTTCGGAATCCGTCGAAACCGCCGGCGGACGTGAGCACGAAACTGTTGGTCAACACACAACGCCTCGTGAAGGAATTCAGCCAGTTACTCCTCACGGTCACCAAGTCGATCGAGGATGACGGCGAGATCGAGCCGGCCGAGGCCGATCGAATCCGCAATGCCTGGGAACTCTTCAAGGGAACCGTGGAAGCCTTCACCGTTGCCTGCGAACGCGGTATCTACCGCACGAAGCAGCAGAGCGATTGACATCCCTCCGGCATCAGGTTTCCCAACTCTCCAGGGTGCGTCAACTCCCAGCCTTTTCCAAGCCGCGGATTTCAACCTTGACCCGAGTGCGTGACGGATTCGGCGGGCGAACCTATGAGGCAGGAGGTCGAGCCGGTTCACGGCGTCTGATTCAGCGTGAAGAGTCACGAAAGTGAGAAGTTTGATGAGCAACCGTTCACACGATCGCTCGAACCCGCGAGCTGAACTCTCGAATCGCTTGAGGAACTGGACGCGGATGAGGGCAAGGACCACCTCGAATGCTTGCTCGACTGGTCGGAGGCTTTATCATCGGGGGCGGTCCTTGACCATGTCACCCGGGTGCATGCCCCGAAACCACAGACCTGTCAGGAGAGCACCTGTCCCGTGTACGGAAAGGCCGCCTAAACTTGTCGCACCCTGTTTCAGGGGCCGAAGGCTGCTCAGTCCGATAGATCCGCGCGGGCTTTGAGCGCGCGGCTCGCTACGCAGAAACGGAAAATTCTCGAGTGCGTCGTTCGTCAATCGCCGAGAGAGACGCTCCTTGGTCCCCCCTTGCCAAGGGGAGAAATAGTGGGTGCTCACGTGAGTCCGTGGAGCTGTGCACTGAGGTGACGCCCACCCGCCATTCATAAACGTGAAAGGGTCCGGATAACCGCCCTGTGGCCTTGCTGGAATCCGTGCTAGAATCTCTGCTAGAATCCTTGAAGCGTCAGGAGGGTAACCGG
>Ga0307432_1001420_pt1 | contig 14547 bp, 11 predicted proteins | sample SalMarWE160150MG_FD_202158 | JGI IMG/M metagenome (GOLD analysis project Ga0307432, IMG submission 202158) | Salt marsh sediment microbial communities from the Plum Island Ecosystem LTER, Massachusetts, United States - WE1603-150 | ecosystem: Environmental > Aquatic > Marine > Intertidal zone >...
CCGTCCCTTTTTATTGAAAAAGGTGACCCATATAAAACAACCAATGAGTTACCTTTAACAGCCAAACTCATTTTTTGATAAGAAGTTCAAGCCCATCGGCGCATGCTCGGCTCACAGCATAGTCAGCCTTTTCTTGCCCGGGCATTTTGTCCCAGCCCCCTTTTTCAATGAATTCAGCTCTCTTCCATGAATCTAATTCCGCTAATTCTTTAAGTTTCTCCTCATGATTCGGGGCCTTCATAAATTGGGCGACGCAGATCGCTGCCTGACTCGCCACGACCGCTTCTTTGGTCATCGTTTTGGTCGTGCCGGAGGTTGTCCAGCCCCCCCACGCAAAACCGATGATCATTGCGATGACTGCCCCAACAATAAGACCCCAAACTCCATACTTAATTTTCCCTGCAGTTTCTGGTTGCATTGATACTACCTCCTTGAATTATGTTGTGATAGTTTTGCCTACGATGACCTTGCGACCAATGAGTTGGATGAGGTCATCGGCCCCGGCCAGTATCTGACCGTTTTTCCCCTATGAAGATCATTTCCACGATATTCCTTTTCCGGTGGGTTCTCGCCTGTCATTTCATGAAATATTCGTATACAGAAGGTCAAATCTCCGTTTGACTCTTATTTACCATTGCCCCTGGTTTTTGAAAGGCCTTTTAAAGAACAACGGAATCAGTAGTGACTGACCGTGGTAAATCAGTCGAGCAAGAGAACGGCTGTGCTATTTTGAACTCTCCGCGATGAAGGGAAGTGGAATCGCACTCTCAGTGCTGCCGGGATGCGGAAAATGAGATCACCTTAACACCACCTAATTTTTACCATATTCTTTCGCTATCGGCAAGCAGGAATAAATGTGAGGTGAGGCTGCCAGCAAAATTGCCGCTCTGAATGCGAAATCCGTGGCACAGACCTGGCTTAAAAAAACTAAGTGTATGTCCCCAGAAACCAGAATCATGCCGAGATGGAATTATGTTCAAATCGAGTCGCTCCAGGGCAGGCCGAAACAAATTGGAATACTCCAAGTTCGAATGGCCCGATGGCTCACATCTTTTCCAACAGCCGCTCCGCTAATCCCAGCTAGTAGCTGGTCTTCAGATATCTGCTATTAAAACGTAATCTACAGCCCTTCAGAAGTTTTCAGATATGATTTTCAGATCCTAGGGATCACGGATAACTAGCAGAGCATTCCAGCTTGTTTTTTCTTCTGACGAAATCTGTTTACTTCAAGATGGGCTAAAGAGAGTGAGGCAGACGAGCTATATACAAAAGTTGTATCGCAATTATATAGATGAACCTCGGCGGGAATCATTCTGGAAATCGGAGCAGTCAAATCAGTTAGTTTATTCCATCAGTTGGTAAACCCCACATCTTGTGGTACCTATAATCAGTCTGAGGATTAGCTTACTGCTATGATAGGAAAGCCTATCGCAAGGCTCTTGGCTTACGATTACTATTCATAGCATAGACAGGTTGGATGCGGCATAATTGACGATAATTGAATGTCATCTCACGTCGCTGAATATATCGATTTGAGGAATTAAACATCCAAAATCCGAGGCAAATAATTCTTTAAGCGGCCCCCACAATTGGCCACATCTCGGAGAACGGAACTGTATCAAAGGAGAGACGGTTTTATTCTGCCTGCATTCTAAAGACATCCTCAGCAGGGTCATCCTCAGAAGCAATGAGCTTCTCGGGACATGGTTGTCTAACTCTCCACCCATCTCACGCGATCAAATCTATTAGGAGTGTCTCATCCTGAAGTTCTGGAGGACATCGTGAAAGGCCCTTGTATGTAAGGGATTCGCCTCGGAGAAGAATAGGTGGGTTTGACAGGAGCAATCAGAAGAGCCAAAGCCGGAAGGGCCCGATCTCATGATCGATGAAATGGCCCTGGCGATCTCACACTCATCCCTTTGTGAGGACCTGATGGGAAGCGGTATAACCTTGCCGGCGTGAGCGGTGAGGTAATCGATATGCCAGCGCTGTTTCTTGGTTTTCTTGAGGTGCCTTTTGATCCTCGCACTCAGGTTCCTTATCGCTGAGCCCACGTAGACATAGTAGCCTTTCTGAAAGGCGAACCTGCCGAGGCGGCCGATATCGAGTGCCGTGCCGTGCTCCATTCTCAAGATGAGAAGGTAGCTCCCCCTGTCCTGTATCTCCTCTCGCAGATAATCCCAGGGTACCTCCAGGCTCTTGACCTCAGGACCAATCGTGAGATCGGGGCTCCACTCTATTGCTACGGGGAGGATCATGAGGTGGTCCTTTGCCTCCAAGAATGTGGTGCTGAAGTCATAATCGGTGTGGAAGTCCGGCATAAACCAGCGCACGCGGGGATAGTGGACGATAAATAAAACCGCGGACGCTATGCCAGCGCTCCCCATGTGGGCAAGCTCGAGGAGATGTCTTCTGCCTCGTTGGGTGACGGCATCCGGGAACATGGCCACACCATTCCCGAACAGCGTACAGGATTTCACCTCCAGGTAGAGCTCTTTGCCGTTGTGTCTGAGAAGAAGATCAAACCTGCTCCTTCCTCGAGCCACCTCCTGCCCTATCACCTCTGCCCCCTCCAAGGATGGGATTGCCCCCGTTTCGATAAGATTTTTGGCGACCTGATTGGTGATATGGGTGTGGAGGAAGACAGGGTAATCCTCCCTTTGCACTGCCAGCACGGTAAACCGTGTTTTTCTCCGGGATGGGGAAGCCCTGTCAGGGTCAATCGTGGGGTAAAGATAGAGGGTTACACCCGGTAAAAGGAGTTCCCAGAGCCTTCCCGGATTTGGAAGATGGGCATCCAGTGCACCAAGCTCATCAGTGATACAGCGTACGATAAAGCGGTTCGGCCTCTCAATAAACACAGCTTTACGTATGGCGTCAGGATTGAAGGGAAGCTTGATCATAGGCTGCAAGAAAACCCGAAGGATGCATCTTAATATCAAATTGCATTCAAACGGATACTATTGATTGATGTCATTGCGAACGAATGTGAAGCAATCTCAGTATGATAGATTGCCACGTCGCTTCGCTCCTCGCAATGACATGATTGCAATTTGGGATAAACGCAAAGACGGGCTTTATCAGGGCCTGAACTGGATGTCATAGAGGTCCTTGTATCGGCCCTTTTCCGTGATGAGTTTCTCATGGGTGCCTGACTCGACAATGATGCCGTTCTCCAGCACGAAGATTCGATCGGCTCTCCTGATTGCGCCCAGACGGTGGGAAATGATGAAGATGGTCATCCGGCCGCATAATCGCTCGATGGCCTCCTGGATGCGAAGCTCGCTCTCCGGATCAAGGGCTGAGGCGGGCTCATCGAGGATCAAGATAGCCGGGTTTTTCAGGATAGCCCTGGCTATGGCAATCCTCTGTCTCTGTCCGCCCGACAGAAGTGTTCCCCTATCGCCTACCCTGGTATCATAACCGTCAGGAAGGGCAGTGATGAAATCATGGGCATGGGCGATCGTGGTTGCCCTCTCAATCTCTTCCTGGGTGTAGTGTCCCCCGTTATAATTGATATTGTTGGCGATCGTGTCGTGAAACAGGAGGCTTTCCTGGCTTACGATTGCTATCTGACCGCGTAAGGAATCGAGGGTTGCCTCCCTGATATCCATGCCGTCGATCCTGATGGAGCCGGAGTCCACATCATAGAAACGGGGAATGAGGTCCAGAAGGGTGCTCTTTCCGGCGCCTGTGGAACCCACAAAGGCCAGCATTTCGCCTGCGTTTCCCGTAAAGGAGATGTCACGAAGTACGGGCTTTGCAGGATCGTAGCCGAAATAGACGTGAGAGAACTCTATGGTATGCTTCAGTCTCGGCATCTCCCTTGCGCCTGTGGTATCCTGAATTTCAGGCATGGTGTGCATGATCTCGAAGACCCGTTGGGTCGCACCCTGGAGTGTCTTCAGGTTATTGTTTAGCTTGGCCAGGTTCTTTATCGGTGAATATGCCCTGGCAAAGGCGTACATGATTGCGAGGATTTCCCCCAGGCTATGATGGAAGTAGATCTTGCCTATCAGCAAAACGGCCGGCATGATCAGGAATGCACTCACGTCCATCATAGGGCCGATACCAAGCTGCCATCTATTCCAATGCATCACCTTTTTGTAAAGGGTATCGGCGAGCTTGCCGAACCTTTCCGCCTCATAGGTCCCTCTGCAAAATCCCTTAATCACCTTGAGCAGAAGGATGATTTCCTGATAGCTCGATGTTACCTCTGCTGTGGCATCCTGCACCCTGACGGAGTGTTTCTTGACCTTGCGGCCGAAAAGCCTGATCAGGCCTATGATAAAAGGGGTAATGACAATGGTCAGAACGGTGAGCTTGTAGTTCATGAGGAGCAGATAGAAGAGGAAAACAGCTGCCGTGATGGGTTGCTGTACGAAACCGATAAGGATGAGGCTTATGAAGCCCTGCATCACTGTGAGGTCTGCCGTAGCCCTGGCTATAAGCTCGCCGCTTTTTCGTTTATGATAGAACGTTAAGGGAAGGGATATGAACTTTTCGGCCAGCTCAATCCTCAATCTTCGTATTGCCCTGTTTGAGAAGGCCGCGGCCGAGAGCTCGCTGAAGTAGATCGTGATCGATTTGAACAGGACCGAAATGAACGCAACGCCCGTGAGAAGCATGAGCAGACGATTCGGTGAGACCCCGGTAACCAGAACCCGGTCGGTTCTCTCAAATGACAGGGGAGAGTGAACTGAGAGCCAGGGGATTTTCCACGCAACCGGATCGGATGTGCTCTTCATCCCCTCGTCGATAAAGGGCTGAAGGAGGTAGGCCGGAATCACGGTGAAGATGGCTGCCATGGTCGTAAGGATAATTGCCACTGCTATCAAAAAACGCTGGCCCTTGATGTAGAGGGCAATATCCTTCCCGAGTATCTTCTCTATCATGCACTTACACTGCGCTGATCTGGCGACTGATCACGATGCGCTGAACCTCAGAGGTTCCTTCTCCAATCTCAAGGAGCTTGTGATCCCGATAGAATCTCTCGATGTCGTATTCCTTCATCAGGCCATAGCCGCCGTGAAGCTGTACGGCGTGATCAACGCACCTACCCATGACCTCGGAGCAATACAGTTTTGCCATGGCCGCTTCTTTTCCGAAAGGCATATTCTGATCCCTCAGCCAGCAGGCCTTGTAGAGGAGAAGTCGAGCGCATTCTATTTCTGTGGCCATGTCAGCCAATTTAAAGGAGTTAACCTGAAAACCCATTATTGGTTTTCCGAATTGGACCCTTTCACGGGCATATTTGAGGCCCAGCTCAAAAGCACCCTGTGCCCCTCCGAGCCCCATTGCCCCGATCGAGAGCCTGCCCCCGTCCAGGGTTCCGAGCATGTGATGGAAGCCATCGCCTGTGGGGCCCAGGAGATTATCCTTCGGCACCCTGCAATCCTCGAAATAGAGCTCGCTCGTGTTGGAGGCCCGCCACATCATCTTCTTATGCATGGTTTTGGCCTCAAAACCGGGTGTTCCAGCCTCAACGATAATGGTAGTGAGCTCGGATTTGCCGTCCTTCCTGGTCCCGGTCTTGGTCAAGACGATAGCCCCTGCGGTAATATCAGTTGCCCCGTTGGTAATGAATATCTTGCTCCCGTTTATTACCCATTCGTCTCCATCCAGAACTGCGGTAGTTTGTGTATTTCCGGCATCAGATCCGGCATTGGGCTCGGTCAATCCAAAGGCCCAAAGGGTCTCACCGCGGCACGCCGGCGGGAGGTATTTTCTCTTCTGTTCCTCATTTCCGTAATAGTAGAGCGGTCCGAGACCCAGGGAATTGCCGGCAGCAACGGTTGCAGCATGGGAGCCGTCCACCCTGGCGATTTCCTCGGTGGCAATGATATAGCCGATATAGTCCATTCCCTGGCCGCCGTATTCTTCGGACACGAACATCCCGAAGAGCCCGAGACCGGCCATGGCCTTCATGGTTTCATAGGAGAATTCCTCCCTCTCATCCAGCTCGCCGGCGATGGGCCTGATCTCATTTTCTGCAAAGTCGCGGACCGAATTCCTGAGTATTTCGTGTTCTGTTGAAAGTGTAAAATCCATATCTGCTCCTTTCTTTATCTACCCCATACTAAGACAATTGGCAATTGAAACTTTCGGCCGATTATCGGAGATGCAGAATGCCCTGTTGAATCTTCTCTCTGATCCTCGCCACTATCGACTGATAATCTCCGTCATGAGCAATCACGGTAACCTCAGGCCCTAAGGGCGCCCACTGCTCCCGGTGACTATTCCTGAAGAGGGCTATTGTCGGTGTTCCAAGAAGCGCAGAGAGATGAGTGATGCCGCTGTCATGACCGATGTACAAGGATGCCCCCTTGATCAGCGAACGCAGTTCCTCGTTCCGGGGGCAGAAGAAAATCTCGGTATTGATACCCCACCGCTCTTTTTCAGATTCCTCGTAGAGCCCCTGTTCAGCTGGCCCAAGGAGCACGATCTTTTTATGAACTATTCCGAGCGATATATCCTGCACCAAGTCAAACCAGAATTCGAGGGGATAGTTTTTCTTTTCACTCCCGGAGCCTGGATGAAATACCACCATGGGAGCTGATTTTCCCTGATTGTTGCCGTTGAGCAATGCCGTTCTTTTTGCCTCCTCGATGGCTCGCTCGGGGTTCACCGGCAGACCGGAGGCATTGAGACATTGGGCCAGGTATAGAGCGACGTGTATGGTATCCTGCCTGGAGGGAAATGGCGGAAAGCAGTGGACGGGGATATCTTGAAAGCATGCCCGTAAGCCTTTCGTGGCATCCCCATCGGGATCGGTAAGAAAGCAGACGGCCCTCTCGATATCAAAGCCTGGAAGATCCCTGCAAAAGGGTTTTTGGGAGAACAGGGTATGCCATCCTCCCTTTTCATAATCAAGGCATCTCGCTGTGAGGGGTTCAAGAAAATCAATGCCTGGTTTTCTCCCCACAAATGTCAATTCCACCTCGTGACCCAGTTGATAGAAGGCAGGGGCCAACAGGAGGGTATCCCCCAGAGCGCTCGGCCGGATAACCAGGATTCCCCTTCTCTTTTTCTCGTGGATGGTTAGCATAATCACCGGATAGTCAGCTGCATTATTTCTCCTGAGAAACTCACGTATCAATGGATCTTTTCTTATCTGACAGGATGTACCGGATCAGGAGGATTTTCTTTTCTCAGGTTCCGCCTGCCCGCAACGCTCTCGCTTGCGAGGCGGGCGGGGACGAAACTGAGAAAGAAGAATCCCGCTCCGCGGGAGAGATACATCTGAGTTGCTGCGTTTCTATGGTGTGTCATGCTGCTCATCTCTGGTTTGACCCTGGAGCTCTCAGGTGCCGCCTTTATCGGTATGGTGGTTTTGTCCTTCCATCCCCGCCCGCCTCGCCTGAGCGAACTCAGACTCGCGATGGCGGGCAGGCGGGAAGGACACAAGAAGAACAAAATCATGTCAATCCTGTTTATCCTGTCGAATATATGAACAAAGATACATGAGAGTTTCTTCCATGAATAACCCTGAAGAGTGGCTCCAGGATTATTTACTAAATCGTTCCTACCCAAAGGGCGATAGCAAGGTCCGCGTTTTCGTTGGTGATGCTCTGTTTTTTTGGATTTGCAAAGTAGTGAACCGTGTCTCCCTCATGGAGATGGATGGTGCGTTCACCGTGTTCCAGGCTCAAGGAACCTTTGAGTATGCACAAGAGCTCCTGTCCGTTCTTGATGTCCTTCCGAACAGGGATTGATTTCCCCGGTTCGATTACCAGAATAGCGCTATCGATGAGCTTTCTGTTTTCCGGGGAGAAGAAGCGCCTGGTTATAAATCCAGTATGGGGAATATCTATATCGTTCCACTCACCCTTGGGGATCAAGACGATTTTTTCTTGGTTATGTGCCTGGTTTAAGAGATCTCCAGCCTGAACCCCGATTGCGCTGCAGATATTCATCAGGGTATCCACAGAGGGAGAGTTCACATCATTCTCCACCTGGCTCAGGAATCCCTAGGATATTCCTGCTTTTTCCGCTACTATCTTCAGTGTGAGCCTTTTCTCTTTGCGAGTTTTGCGGATTAGCGAGCCCAAGCTCATTATGGAAACCTCCCTGTCTGCCGTACGGGATGGAGGAGCGCAAACCAGTAATGGCACAGTCAATAAATATTTGACATAAGTTAATATTTAGTATATAGAAAATTTAGCATTTGTCAAGCTGTAAAATCGTGAGAGGATGAGCATTTGCCTGAACCCGGATACGTATGGCATGCTCAAAGGGGGATAAGAAAAGGAGGTATCCAATGGAAGGACCGGTGAGTTTGGTGAGATCGAAGAAGATTGAGGGCTACAGGAATCTCGGGCCGATCTATGAGTGGTCTGAGGGCAAGGCATACCTAATCATTGACCGGGTTACATGCAACGGCAGAACCGGCGTCATACTCTGTTACTATAATCCCCCGGTTCATCAGGTCGGAAACCCGGAGCTGGACGCCTATCTGGAGGGATTGGAGAGGGTTTTAGAGCATGGGGATGAGCTCGATTTTCTCCTTCTCTATGGAGCCAACGACCCGGTCCATGCAGGGGGAGATCTCAAGGAGAGCCTTACCAGACTGGATAGTACCATGGAGCTAAAAAAGGAGAAAGAGCGGAGCGGCGCTCCTGAGAAGGAGATAGACCAGCTCTTTGACTGGGCCGATACCAGGTTGAAGAAAGGGATTGCCCTGCATGGGCTTATGAGGAGAATTGCCGGGCGCCTCAGGGTCGTTGCGGTTTGCGGAGGAGGGACGCGGTTTGGCGGATCTGCGGAGATTCCGCTCATGGCCGATGTGTTGGTGGGGGACTCCCGCAGCGGTTTGTGCTTCAGCGAGGCCATGATCGGTTTGCTGCCCGGCTGGTCAGGGATAGCCAGGACATTGGTCAAGGCGGGCCTCACCAATGCGAAATACATGGCCATGACTGCAAAGGAGGTGAAGGCTCAGCAGTTGAAGGAGATCGGAACCTATAACGAGGTTATCGAGGTTGCCTTCCCGTTTCCAAAGCGGCAAAAAACCGATGATCCGGACGCGGATAAGGCCCGGTACCAGGAGGCATTAAAGGCGCATAATGAGAAAACCGGCCTGCTTTTGCTTCCAAGGGCACTGGAGCTTGCCGTGTGTCCGGTCGAGGAAATACCAAGAGTGGATAAGAAAGAGCGGGCGGTCCTGGCCACTGAGGAGGAAATTGCCCAGGAGATAGCCGGACGAACGGATGCGGACAACTACACCCATCTAAAGGGGAGGCCTCTCAGGGAGGTGAGCGATGAGGTTGCCAAGATCGGAAGGCCGCTCGCGCCCCAGTCGATCGAGGCCTTAGCAAGGCTCTTTGAGAGCTATGATCCGGCAACCTTTGATGAGGCATCATTCGTGGAACAGGAGATGGAGGCGGATGCGAGACTTTACCGGGATCCGCGGTTTCGTGCCGGCATACTCGGCACACTCGAGCAAAGGGTAACCGATTTCCAATGAGAGGGGGTATACACAATGAAAGGATATTTTAAGAACATGGATCGTATAGGAAGGGAACTGAGAGAAAGCGAGAGGGAACAGGGAGAGGATAATGCTCGCGAGATAGCAACGGTTGAACAGGAGGTGGCCCTGGCATTCGAGCGAAGAAGGGAGACAGGCCTTCCGACGGAGAAGCTTCACCAGCGAGGAGAAAAGACGGCGTGGGAGAGGTTGGAGCTATTAGTGGACCCCGGAACATTTCAGCCCTTAAACAGCCTCTATGATCCGGAGTTTAATCAGGAGGGAACAACGGGGGTTATCTCAGGAATAGGCCGCATCTCAGGAAGGTATGCCTCGATTATCGCCTCGGACAATAAGGTCCTCGCCGGGGCATGGATTCCAGGCCAGCGCGAACATGTGTTTCGCGCACAGGATGTCGCTGAGCGGTTGCGTATCCCCCTTGTCTGGGTCCTCAACTGCAGCGGGGTCAAGCTCACGGAACAAGAGAAGGTATACGCCGGAAGGAGATCAGGGGGGAGAACCTTCTTTCGGCATAGCGAGCTGATTCAAAAGGGGATACCGGTGATCGTGGGACTCTACGGGACCAATCCGGCCGGGGGCGGATATCACGCAATCAGCCCGGCCATCATCTTCGCCCATGAGAAGGCCAACATGGCAGTGGGTGGAGGGGGAATCGTAAGCGGCATGTCTCCGAAAGGAGGGTTCGACCTGGAAGGAGCAGAGGCCATTATAGAGGCAACCAGAAAGTTCAAAGAGCTGCCGCCCGGAGGGGTCAAGATTCACCATGATGAAACCGGGTTTATGAGGCAGGTGTTCGACACCGAAGAGGGAGTTCTCGGCGCACTTAAGGAGTGTATGGCGGGTATGCCCTGCCATGACCCTTCACACTTCAGGGTGGCAGAGCCCGCAGATCCGAAGTACCCCGCAGATGATCTCAACTACATCGTGCCCATCAATCAAAAAAGGACCTACGCCATTGAACAGGTATTGGGCCGGGTCTTTGATGGAAGCGAACACATGGAATACCGGCCTGACTACGGCCCTGAGGTCTACTGCGGGTTGGCGAAGATAGACGGCTTTCTGGTCGGCGTGATTGCCAACCGGCAGGGATTTCTGGGGAAAGGATATCCCTCCTATGCTAAGGATCAGTATTTGGGTATCGGCGGCAAACTGTACCGGGAGGGACTTATCAAGATGAATGAGATGGTCATGTTCTGCGGCAGAGACAGGATACCCATGATATGGTTTCAGGACACCAGCGGGATCGACGTGGGCGATATCGCCGAGAAGGCTGAGCTCCTCGGCCTGGGACAGTCGCTCATATACTCCATCGAGAGCTCGGAGCTGCCCATGCTGTGCGTGGTGTTGAGAAAGGGGACAGCGGCAGCCCACTACATCATGGGAGGTCCCCAGGCAACCAGGAACAATGCCTTTACCCTGGGCGTGCCCACCACCGAGATCTACGTGATGCATGGGGAGACCGCTGCTGTTGCAGCCTTTGCACGGAGATTGGTAAAGGAGCAGGATGCGGGCAAACCGCTTGAGCCGGTGATCGATAAGATGAATGCGCTTGCCCAGCAATACTATGACCAGTCAAGGCCGATCTATTGCGCGAAGAGCGGTCTGGTGGATGAGATCGTTCCCTTGAAAAAAATCAGGGACTATTTTATTGCATTTACCCGGGCGTGCTACCAAAATCCTCAGAGCATCTGTCCTCACCACCAGATGCTGCTGCCGAGATCAATACGAGGATAGGAAGGAGGATTATCCCATGAGCGAATATGACATATTTAAGCTAAACCCACGAATGCCCAAAAGCGTAACTCTTGCGGATATCACCATCCGCGACGGCTTCCAGCACGAGGAGAACTGGATCCCCACTGAGGCCAAGATCTACTATCTTCAGGAACTCGCCTTTGCCGGGGTGAAACGGATGGAGGTCACCAACCTGGGGTCCCCCCGGGTTATGCCCCAGTTCAAGGACTCCGATGAGGTGCTCAAGGGGGTCCACGATAAGATCTTCTTAGAAAGGCTTGCCAAGCGTAACATCAAACGAGAGGAGATCGAATGGACCGCGGTCACCATCCGGGAGCCTGCGGTGGACCGGGCCATCGAGCTCAAGGAAAAGGGTTACGGCCCGGACCGGGTGCTCATGATGGTCTCAACCGACGAGGAGCACCACTTCGCCAACTCGGGCACTACGCTTCCCGCCTATTGGAAGGAGGCGGAGCGCTCAATCAAGAAGTGTAAGGATGCGGGCATCAAGATGTGCGGCACGGTGAGCACCATCTGGGGGAGCCCTATCTCAGGACCTACGAGGTTAGAAGATGCCATTGAGTTTACCAGGCGATGGCTTGCGATCGGGGCCGATGATATCGAGCATGCCGACCACGACGGCTCAGCACCACCGGATCAGGTGTACCGCTACTTCTCGATGCTCCTGGATGCCATCCCCAACCCCGAGCTTCACGTAGCCCATTTCCATGTGAGCCGCGGCTGGGGTCTGGCCAATGTGCTCGCCGCAGTCCAGGCCGGGGTCGAGATCTTCGAGGGAACGTTAGGAGGAATCGGTGGGCAGCCCACCAACTTTTTGGACCGCACCCCTGTTCCCGGAACAGGCGCCTACTACTATAAAGACCCCAACGTCGTGGGTCTGGTGACCTTCGAGGATATGTGCGTGATGCTGGATGAGATGGGCATCGACCTGGACGGGATCGACATCGACCGGATCCTGGAGATCGGCACCCTCATGGAGAAGACCATAGGCAGGCGCCTCCGCTCGGAGTCGATCCTGAACGGCAGGATCCCCAAGGAGCCCCGTGAGGAATTCAAGCGGCCCAAGCTTGCCTCAACCAAGGAGAAGTTCGGTGAGAAAGCCGGGCAGATTATACCCGATGGCTGGTCTGAGAAGGCAGAGGTGCCGAAGGAACGGTTGGTGAGGAAATAGCTCCACTCGTGAAGCCCCCACAGCGCCCCATCCCTTGCAAGGAGGGGCGCTGTGGGGAGGCGCTCCACCACACACAAAAAATGGATGATATTACCTGGGTTCAAGGAGTGTGATCCTGTCGTAGAGCTCTCGCTGTACCATGCAGGCCAGTGAGAAGACCTCTCGTTCGTTTATGCCCGTCTCGGCCCCTAATGAGTGAAGGAGGTGTATGAGCCCCTCGGTTGGCTGATTACCAGGGGCGCCGGTAACACAGCCTCCTGTTCCGCCAAGGGACGAGTCGAACCGTCTAATGCCTATCTCATAGGCAACCTTGCTGTTGGCTATTGCCTTTTCGCCCGACACGTGGTGGGGGTGATACCCGAGCCTGCCGATATCCCGCCATGTTCTTCCTTTGAGGATACCTCCAAGCACCTCTGCCGTGGCTTCTTCACTTGCTACGCCCTGAAGATCAGAAAGGGTCACCAGATCGGAGCCGAGGCCAAGCATGAGGTCTATATACTCGTTCAGGGCGCCGCTATCGGGGATGAGCAATCCACCTCCTTCTGGGACCATGTATCCGAATGCGGCTGAGATATAGGCGATAGTCCTGATACCCCGGGAGGATGCATCCTTTAGGATTATCCTGTATTCCTCGAGGGTGTCTTTGATGGGCCTGCCGAGGTTTGCCAGGTTATGCGCCTCAACGGCCGAGAAAAATATGCCCATCGTATGGCCGTAACCATCTGGTCCGAGGTCGAGATCAAGAAATGTCTCATAGCCGGCACGGTTTGGGACGAGGGTGACGAGCCGAACGCCATCTATCCTGCCGAGCTTTTTTACTGTCTTCTCCAGCAGATCCTTGCTCATGGCCGGGGCTATACCAGGATGCACGCAGGAGAGGATCTCCATAGTGGTAAACCCCGCGTCTATAAGCCTTAGGGCGATCTCATGCCTGAGTTTCGGAGTAAAGATATGCAGGAACCTCGCCGGAACATTCTGGCCATACTCACGCAAGGTAACGTCGGTGATGATTGCCCTCTCAGGGCCGGTATTTGCCATTGGTCATTAGGTGCAAGGAATTGCTCATAGGCAGTTTACGCACTCGACATGGAGTTTTCTATCGAATGAATGGCAGTTTCCTTAATAACAAGGCGCCTTTTGTATGAATCGGGCAGTTCGCAATGTGCCCGGTATGCATCTGTTCTCAATGTAAATACAAAGAGATATCAAAGGACACGAACCACTCAAATAACAAACAACGAGCAATCAGAAACGGCATCTATTCCTTTTCTTTTTGAAGGACCTGGGGGATGCCCTTGATCGCCTCTTTCTCCTCGGAGATTACCTTTTCCACCTTTTTCGACTCCTTAGAGATCCTTGCCTTCCATTCCCGGTAGATGTCCGGTGAAATAAGCCTCGCTATGGATTGGTAGGTGTTGATCACCAGCCGGGCACATGTTGAGCTGGCTATAAGGGGGCTTGTGGAAGGCACAAAAAAGGTCAGAAGCACGATCAAGAGATAGGAGATGATGATTCCCTTTATGAGGGCAAAGCAGATACCCAGTGCTCTGTCGAACCATCCCATGAGAAGCCTCTTGAAGAGACTGTGTAGGAGGAGCCCAACGAGATAGAAGCCGATAATCACCGCGATGAATAGGATGACGAAGCTGATAAGAGGAAGAGATTTTTCCAAAGGGATGTAAGCCTTGAGGTAGGCTGCCATCTGGGGATGGTAGTGGTTGCCTATGACGATTCCAAAGACCACCCCGGCAAGTGAGGCGATCTCCCTGAAGAAACCTCTAAAAATACCCTTGATGAGAAAAAAGGCGACCAATCCACTGATGATAATATCAAGGATATTCATGTGAGAGCCCTAGGAAACCCCCTTCGCAATAAGCACCTCATTCCTAGCAGAGGCGATTTTTATAAGTCAAGTTATAAATCGCTGTATGTCCTTATCCTTATTTGATCACACATGGAGCTTATGCTACAAAGATGATTATGAGCAAGCAAAACCGTATTATTTTGGCCTTAGGGATCATTTTGCTCGACCTGATGGTCTTCTTTTTGCCGTTGGCCGCATTTTTTCTGGCATATGTCATTGTGTACCATCCGCCATGGGCAAAGGATTTCCTCGAAAGGCTGGATTAGGAAAGCA
>Ga0307432_1001421_pt1 | contig 14547 bp, 11 predicted proteins | sample SalMarWE160150MG_FD_202158 | JGI IMG/M metagenome (GOLD analysis project Ga0307432, IMG submission 202158) | Salt marsh sediment microbial communities from the Plum Island Ecosystem LTER, Massachusetts, United States - WE1603-150 | ecosystem: Environmental > Aquatic > Marine > Intertidal zone >...
TCAACCTCCTGCGAAGCGACAAAACGTGCAAGGCGGGTATCAAAGGAAAACGACTCCAAGCCTGCCTGAAGGAGGAATACCTAATCCGAGTCCTCAGCAAAGGAATTTAGATGCGATTGCCCTGGGTCGGTCACTCGCTCACGACCTGTCACTCGCTATCCGGGCTCGGTTCAACACTCTACCCACGAATCTGACGCTCATTCCCAGGAACGCTTTTGTCGGAAATCGGCTTGACACGGTTTGCCTCATCGGTATCATACCAAGTGCGGTGACAATACGTGTGGGGCAACACCCGTTACCATTCCGAACACGGCAGTTAAGCCCATGCGGCCGATGGTAGTCGAAAGGCGAGAGCAGGTGATCGCCGCATTTTTTTGAAAATACCCGCTTCGGCGGGTATTTTCGTGCGCTTGGCTTTGGTAGAGTGGCCCGGGACTGGTGCGGTCCGGGCACTTCTCCGGGCCCAAAATTAGGCATGATCGTGTTCGTTCAAGACGGCTAACCCCAGATTGGGAGAAGTACAACATGGCAACATTGTTGAGCAGCATTATTAGCGCGATTCTCAGCGGTCTGATCCCCTTGATCATTCAGTTGCTTTTCGGCGTCTTTACGGGCAGTACGACCAGCTAGAGCAGACTCCGTTTTCGTCTAGCACGTTCCGGGTTGCTAAACGCTACTAACTGCCGAGCGACCCGCGCGGGCTTTAAGCCCACGGCTCGCTGTAGAAAAACAGAGATTGCTCTAGAAGGCGCGATTGCGATTCTTAGCTGGACGGGCAGGCGGCGGGAGATGGCCGGGCGCTATCGGCGTTTAGCTGCTGTCAGCAAGGATGGCTCAAGTTGGTTGATGGCAATCGGGTTGCCCGACTGATCTACGACGCGGCGGTCCCCGCCTTGGTCATGGTCTGCGAGATCTTCTCTCTGAGCGACTCGACGGTGAACGGCTTGACGATGTAGTTGTTGACACCGGCCTTGACCGCCTCGAGGACACGGGACTTTTCAGCCTCGGTCGTGCACATGATCATGGGCACGGTCTTGTTGATCTCGCGAATCTTGCGGACCAACGTGATGCCGTCCATGTTCGGCATGTTCCAGTCCACGAGCAACAAATCTGGCACTTGTTCCTGAAAGATGGCAAGAGCCTGAACGCCGTCTTCCGCCTCGAGGACGTTGTTGATGTCGAGCTGCTTGAGAACATTCTTCTGAATGTTGCGAATGGTGCGCGAGTCGTCGACAAGTAGGATTTTCACGCGTTAGCTCCTGCTGTTGAGACCTGCCCAATCCCCTTGGACGTTTTGCTGACGAGCACCATACCCACCTCGGCGTGGAAGGTTCCGGCATCGGTCGTACAGGGGATGACCAACCGTGGCACGCTTTTGGATGCGGAGACATTGTGGTTGCGGCCGACGATCACGTTAGGCAACGAGATGCTGATGCTCAGATCCTCGAACTTGGACTTCGCGCCGCCCGCGACCATGTTCGCCAGCTCACCCACGGCATCGGCGAAGTCGGGATGCTCCGGAGTGATCTTAGTGCCCGCAAACGCCGTTGCGATTTTGGATGCGGTGTCGAAGGAGAAGTGCAGCACGACGCTGCCGGCTGCATCGCCTGACAATCCAATGACACTGGACACGTCGGTCAGCGGCTTGTCACCGGTCTTGAGCTCGGGCTTCCCGACCGTGACTTTCAAGCCGCACATCGTCTCAAAAGTGTTGCAGATCGAATTCACGAACGGGTTGATGTAGCGGACATCCATTGTGCTGGTTTCTCCGTGGCTGGACCGCAGCGACTTTCCACCGGAACGTTCCCTCCCGCTCCAAGTGCAAGCGTCTTGCCTTGGGTATCGACCCGTCCCGCCGCGAACTGAAACGATGCGTCGGGGACGCGAGTGATAACGTACTGTTCTTGGACGGCAAGTCCCCGGTACCAGGTAACGGTACTGCATTCCGAGGCGGGCTGGTTGTTTACCGGACTGGTGAAACCCGAACCAACGCGCACCACCGTTGGTCCGCAATTGCCGATCAGAACTGCCACGGCCGTTTTGACGATACGGTCATTGCGATTTAGCTGTTAAATGGTTGGGACAAAGTTCGTTCCGCCGTGCGCACCGGCCATGGCGGCGCACAATTGGGCTGCGGGGAACTCAAAGGTGCCAGGCTGCACGGAGATGTTGCGGTGAGTCAATCTACATCAACCGGAGATGTGGTTCGAACCATCCATCTTGATGACGACCAAGTCGCAAAGATCCTCGACGAGATGGATACTTCCGCCGCAAAGTCCCCCGACGAGCGGAAGATGCCGCGATACAGGTGCCGCATCAAAGCGCTCACGGTTCACATGCAGCATCCGGGTTCTTCCACCACGGTGCCGTACCAGGTTCCCACTCGCAACATCAGCGAGCGCGGAATCTCGTTCCTGCATGGTGGATTCGTGCATACAGGGACGCGCTGCCTGGTCCAGTTAATCACCAGCTACGGCACCTGGGACGATGTGCGGGGAACTGTTGTCTCCTCCCAATACGTCAAAGCCAACATTCACGAAGTCCACGTCCGTTTCGACGGCCAAGTCGATCCATCGGTCTACTCTTCAGCGGTCGTGCACAGCCGCGTGCTGCTCGCGGAAGACGATCAGGCTACGGCACGTCTGTCCACATTGCACCTGGAACAGCTCAACGCCGTCGTCGACCATGCGGAGAACGGCCAAATCGCGGTCGACAAGGCAATGAAGAATGCCTATGACGTGATCCTAATGGACATGGTGATGCCGGTGATGGACGGATTCGAAGCCGTGCGGGAGCTGCGCAACCACGGGTATACCAGTACGATTGTCGCTGTCACTGCGCTAACCCGGGATGATGACAACCAACGCTGCCTTGACGCCGGTTGCGACAAGTACATCGCCAAACCATTTAGGCGACAGCAGCTTGGTGATCTGCTGCAGTCGCTCCGCGAGGAGCCGCTGATCAGCTCCTCCTGCAACGATCTTGCAATGGCGGACGTCATCAACGCGTACGTGGAGGAGTTGCCGGGTAAGGTTCGAGCCATTGAAGAGGCGATGGTCAAAAAAGACGCGAATGGACTGGCCACGATCGTTCGGACCTTGAAGGCAGAGGGCACCGGACATGGCTTTGAGATCATCACCGAAACAGCCGCTCAGATCGAATCGATGCTGATCAACGGCACGTCGTTTGACGACGTTCAGAAGGACGTGACCGTGCTGACAAAACTCTGCATGCAGGCACGCTCCTCGGCCAACGCTTCACGCTGACTTTGAACGTGTAACAAGATGAGCTACGGGCTTGAAGCCCGCGCGGAGCATTGACAACCAACGATTCTCCGTACTCCGGTCACATGTCTCAGCGATCAGCCGGGTGGACGTTGTGTATTGCGTAACCACGCGATGGCGTCGTTGCTCAGACCACTCAGCCTGCTGCGATCAAGGGTTACGACCAGATCATTCGCTCCGTCGCCGTCCAGATCGACGACGAGAATGGAGTTGATGAACGTACCGCCCGCCACCTCCTCCGGGATTACATTAGGATCGGTTGTCGCCGTGCTGTCGGCCGGGTCTCCAGGGGGGCAGTCATCCACGATCAGATTCTCACTCCACTGATCAAAGACAGTTGGGGGCGACTGCGAGTCAAACCACGCAACGCCACCCTCCGCCGCGGCAATCATTTCGAGTTGTCCATCGAAGTTCAGCTCGCCCAGGGCCAATGCTTGGGGAACCCGTTCGGTGAACTCAGCCAGAGTGTAAACCTGCCATGGTATGGCACGGAGTGGAGAGGTCGTCGGCCCCTCCGGTCCCTTGAGCCATTGGATCACCCGGCCGCCCGTGGATCGCACGACAACATCGACGATCCCGTCAAGGTCAATGTCACCGAGTCCACGATGAGCTACACCTCCGGTCTCTTCCGTCAGATCACCGCGCGTGCACCCGATGACGTCGGCGCCGGTGGCGATCTGAGAGACCAGGCCGACCTGCCATCCACCGCCGGAGAGATGGAAGTCATCCGGAATGTCGATCACGGGGTTGCGATACCAGCGGACGTTCATGGTCTGGGCGCCGGGGAAGGTCGCGACGATATCGAGATCGCCGTCGCGATCGATGTCTCCCAGGGCTACGTCCTTAATGTGGCTGCCATCTTCGGGAGACGAGTCCGGGATTGTGCTTCCGGTCCAAGCGCCGTCGCGAACGGGACCCGGACCATTGTTAGTGAAGATGACGGCGCCTCGGGTTCCATCATCGCAGTTGGAGTTCCAGGCCACCACGATATCCATATCACCGTCGACGTCCATGTCACCAACCGCGATACTGGTGAATCCACCAACTTCGGGCGACGACCCGGCATCTCCCTCGCCTTGCAGGAAGGAGGCCTCCACTCGCACCTCCTGCCACGCCAACGCCTGGTTGGCTTGAGTTGAATCGGCCGGACCCAGGTACAAGACGATCAGTCCGTGGAGCCCCTCCACAGGCTGTTCGCTGTCCAGGCAGCCCGCGCCTTCCATCAGGGTTTCCTTGATCAGGACGGCAATGTCCGGTCGGTCGTCCTGATCGAAATCCGTAACCGCGATTCCCGCCACCATGACTGTCGGGATACTCCCGGCCAGCGTGATCGTCTCGAAGCTGATCGCCCCAGTACCACTTCGACCCTGCAGGTGAATCTGCACCGGTTGCGACTGGTTCCACGCGGATACAAGGTCCATCAGTCCGTCGCCGTTGAGATCGCCGGCCACCACGAATTGCGGACCGGCGGAGTCCTCGCTGCGCGGATCGATCTGGATGGCGGAGAAATAACTCCGGGTCCGTGCCGTGTTGAGGAAATCGTCGCCGCCGACAAGGTCGCCGTAGTCAACGCGACAGCCGACGAATGCTGAGGTCGCGGCCATGATCGATGCCGTCGTTACCGCCAGCAGCCCGGTGGATTTACGTAGCCAAGCGTTCATAGACCGTTCCCTTGGTAGAGTCCGTCATGCGGACCGCACGGTTGCGTTGCGATGATGGGTCCGCGGTGCGGACCCTGCGCTCATTCGCCTTGGTGCGGATAGGCGCCCGTGTGGTTATCGGCACAGAATCATGGTCCCTTTTGCAGTGGACAGGCGAAGGAAGCATGCAGCCTTGGGTGTCCGATAACACGCCGCGTCGAAGATTGCGTCGGACGCACACGATAAGATTGGAGTAAACGAGGGCGGGATCAGCCGACTCGGACGGCCAGCATCGTGATATCGTCGCTCTGCTTGGCGCCGGCGGCGAAGGTCGCTACGCGCTTGCGGACCTGCTTCACCAACGGTTCCGGATTGAGGTTACGCACCTCGGCGAGCATTTCGTGCAAGCGATCGGAGCCGAACTGCTGACGATCGGCGTTCATCGCTTCGATGACTCCATCGGTATAGCAGAACAGCACCAAGGGTTCAGGACCGATGTCGACCGTCAACGTGGTGTAGTCCGCCCCTTCCAGAACACCAAGCGGATAACCACTCTCAGCAGTCAGTTCCACGGGGGCAGCCTGGGAGGACCGAAGGATCAGCGGGAGGTGATGGCCTGCGCTGGCGAGGTGGATTCTCCGCGATTGCGTATCAATCAGCGTCAGCAGGCAGGTGATGAACTTGGACGAATCGGTGTTGCGCCAGATCAGACGGTTCCAACGCCGGAGCAGCACCGCGGGATCGTCCGTCTCCCCGATCGTTGCGCGGACGGCCGCTTGGAGATTCGCCATCAAGAGCGCCGCGGCAACGCCCTCGCCGGTCACGTCGGCTATAATGCACCAGACGCGACCGTCGTTCGTCTCGATCACATCGTAGTAGTCACCGCTGACGCGATCGCCAGGATCGTTGAGGGCTGCTATCTTCAACCCGGGTCGGTCCGGCAAGTCGGTCGGGAACAAGCCGGTCTGGATCGTGCGTGCCAGATCGATGTCATGATTGAGGCGGATCATCTGCTGCTGTTCTTCCAGGAGGTAGCTGTTGATCAGGCCGATGCTGACCTGCTGGGCGATACCGGCCAGGAAGTCGATGTCCTCGCTCGTGTACGAGGCCGAGGTGCTGATACGATCGCCGTAGATGACCCCGAGCGTTTCGTCCCGGTGGATCAGGGGTACACACATCGCACAGCGGATTCCGTGTTGCACCATGCTTACAGTGGGATCAGCCACCGCGGTGTCGTCATCAGTGAAGATCGCCCGCTCGCCGTGCTCCAAGGCGCGAACAAGCAGCGACCGGCTGATAGTCAGCTCGCCCTCCGCGCCGCGAAGGTTGCGTATGACGGGCCAATCCAGCCCACGTGCATGACGTTGGTGCACGCCGACGGCGCCACGCTCAAACTGCAACGTTTCGAAGCAGATGTCCATTGCGTTTTCGAGCAGGCTGTCCCGGCTTTGAAGCGTGGTGAGCCGCTCGCTCAGTTCGTAGATCATCTCCAGGCGCTGCTGTGACAGGGCCAAGTGTGTGTCACGACTGATGTAGCGGGTGGCATGGGTGACGGTTGCGTCCTCCGCGATGGTGACGGAACCGGTCGCCGATTCCGCCGTCTGGGCGAACACGGCCAGGGTGGAGCCGATCTGAACCCGGTCCCCGTTTGCAAGCAGCTTGGAGGCACACGGCAGGTCGTTAACGAGCGTCCCGTTCTTGCTTCCCAGGTCCTCGACGAGGTAGCCGTGAGGCGTCGGTGAGAACCGGGCGTGACTCCTGGAGGCGCTCGGATCATCCAGGGGAATCTCGCAGTTGCCATCGCGGCCGATCACAACGGGGTGACTGCCGAGCGTGTGGCGGATCTTGTGCCCGTCGGGTAACGTGATGATCAGCTCAGCCATGATGCCGGTCCTTCCGGTCATGCCCGTACGCGTACGATCAAGCCAGAGAGTATGATATAATAACGATACGCCGCGTCACGCGGTAGAGGGAACGGACGAGGATCGTACGAGAGGCTGCGTGACAGATTCGGCGGGTGACATGGGCAAGCTGTGCAGCACTACGCGGATGGCGGCAGTCCGGGCTTGCCTATGAGGAATCCGGCAAGCGGGCATGAAGAGGAAGCTTGCCCGTACAGATACCGGTTTTTCGCCACCCACGAGCAAGGACCACCTCGGATGCTTGCTCGACCGGTCGGGGTGCTTTATCGGGGGCGGTCCTTGACCATGTCAACCGGGTGCATACCCCGAAGCCATAGGCCTGTCAGGAGAACACCTGTCCCGTGTACGGAAAGGCCGCCTAAAGTGTCACGCTCCGCCTCTGATCCTTGTGGCACGCAACTTGCCCACTGGGCGGATGCGACCTATGCTACATGGCTCAATCTTATTCGCTTTGGAGACGAGCATGACCCGGCGGTTTATCAACGAATTGAAACCCGGAGAGCGAGTCGAGGACGAAGTCTTCGTCATCCGATCCAAAGACCTCCGCACCACCACGCAGGGCAGTCTTTACATCCATGCGATTCTCGTGGACCGCACTGGGCACCTGGTCGCGCGGCACTGGCAGGCTACCGAGGCCATGTTCCAGCAGATGCACGAGGGCGGCTTCATGCGATTCAAGGGGCGCGTGGAGAATTACAAGGGCAACTTGCAGTTCATCATCGACGCGATGCGCCTTGCGGAGCCCGGTTCGTTCGATATCGCCGATTTCCTGCCGACGACCGAGCACGATATCGACAAGATGTGGAAGCGGGTCGTGGAGATCCTTGGCGGAATCAAGAACCACGACCTGGCGGCGTTTACAAAGGAGTTCCTTGCCGATGAAGAGCTGATGGAACGGTTCCGCCGCGCTCCAGCCGCCGCAGCCATGCACCACGCCTACGTCGGGGGGCTGTTGGAGCACACGTGGAAATTGTTGGAGGTGGCGCTTCGGACAATCCCGCTGTACCCCGAGCTGAGCCTCGATCTGGTCCTCGTCGGGCTGTTCCTGCATGACATCGGTAAGGCCGCGGAACTGACCTGCGATACGGTGATCGGCTATTCCGACGACGGCCAGCTCGTCGGCCACATCACACAGGCGGTTCTCTGGATCGGGGAGAAGGCCGACGCGATCGCTGCACGAACCGGCAAGCCCTTCCCAAAGCCACTTCGGTCCGTGCTTCAACACATCGTGCTCAGTCATCACGGGCAATACCAGTTCGGAAGCCCGAAGCTGCCCGCGATTCCCGAAGCCGCCGCCATCCATTACCTTGACAACCTCGACGCGAAGGTCCACATGTTCCTCGCCGAGATTAAAAACGACCCGGATCCTGCAAGCCACTGGACCAGGTATAACAAAGCCTTGGAAACAAAAATCTACAAGCCGGACACCATGGGGACGCGCGACGGTTAGCTTGACGCAGCCGCATTCGCCATTACCCGACGACATTCATGAGATTCACACAGTTTACCGACGGTCAGGTTGAACAGGCGCTTGAGGTGATTGGTGTCGATTCGATCGACGCTCTGTTCGTCACGATTCCACCCGCGTTGCGATTGAAAGGCGACCTGAAGATTCCGTCCGGGGTCAGTGAGCTCGAACTTCTCAAAGACGTCGGCTCGCTGACGGCGCGGAATCAGGATTGCGATCAGCTCGTCTGCTTTCTCGGCGGCGGGGCCTACGATCATTTCATTCCAACCGTGGTTGATGCGTTGTCGATGCAGACTGAGTTTCTGACAGCCTACACGCCCTATCAAGCTGAGGCGTCGCAGGGCATCCTGCAACTGTTCTACGAGTTCCAGACCATGATCTGCCTGCTTACGGGCATGGAGGTCGCCAACGCGTCGCTCTACGAGGTCGCCAGTGCCGCAGCCGAGGCGGTTTTGATGGCGACGAGCATCACGCGGCGCCGCAACGTGATCGTCGCGGAATCGGTTCATCCGGATACGCGACAGGTTCTTGACACTTACCTGCGGTCGCAGGATATGGATATCGTGACCGTGCCCGCGCCTGACGGCGTGATCGATGAACAGGCTTTACTCACCGCACTGAGCGAATCGACGGCAACAGTCCTCGTGCAGTCTCCGAATCTGTTTGGCTGCGTCGAGCGGCTCGATCGGATCGTACCGATCGTGCATGATCGTGGTGCCCTGGCCATCGTATCCACGGACCCGATTTCCAGCGGTATTCTGAAACCGCCGGGTGCATTCGACACCGACATCGTGATTGGTGAAGGGCAGGCGTTGGGTGTTCCCATGCAGTACGGCGGTCCATATCTTGGCTTGCTCGCCGGGCGCGAGAAGTATCTTCGCAAGATGCCGGGGCGCGTCGTTGGAGAGACCAAGGATACGGAAGGTCGGCGCGGTTTCTGCCTGACCTTGCAGACTCGCGAGCAGCACATCAAGCGAGAACGCGCTACGAGCAACATCTGCACGAACCAGGGATTGCTCGCCGCTCGCGCGGCTGTTTACATGGCTGCGATGGGCCGACGCGGAATTGCCGAGGTTGCGTCACAATGTTTTGATAAGGCTCATTACGCCGCTACCCAGATCGCCAAGCTCAAGGGATATGAGCTTCGCTTTGCGGCGACGTTTTTCAAGGAGTTCGTCGTGCGGACGTCGCGCGGCGTAGAGGCTGCTCTGGCTGCGTGCCGGGCTCGCGGCATTTTGGGCGGCGTGCCGATGGCCCGGTTCGATGAACGGTTTAACGATTGTTTCCTCGTGGCGGTCACGGAAAAGCGAACCAGAGCGGAGATTGATAGCCTGGTCGCCGCGCTCGATAGCGCATAGGAGCGTCCCGGTGATCCCGCAGGACGGCGCTACCTGACAACGAGAATCATGAACGCAGTTCCAAACATGCGGCAGGAAGATCATCCCCTTCTCTTTGAGATCGGCTCATCGGGATTGTATGCAGCATCTCTACCGAAGTCCGACGTACCGACGCTCAAACCGGCGGATGCCATCCCGGCTGAGCTGCTCGCCGACGAGCCGCCGCCGTTGCCCGAGGTCGGCGAGTTGGACCTTGTCCGTCACTACAAGCGGCTGGCGCACCGCTGCTTCAGTATCGACGCGAACTTCTATCCCCTGGGTAGCTGCACTATGAAGTACAACCCGCGCATCAACGAACGCGTCGCCGCGATGCCGGGCTTTTTGAACCTGCACCCGTATCAGGATGAAGCCGACGTGCAGGGTATCCTGGAGTTGCTCTATCGCCTGCGCTGCGATCTTGCCGAGATTGCCGGGCTCGCCGAAACGACGCTCCAACCGGCGGCCGGTGCCCACGGCGAGATGACCGGTCTGATGATCATCAGTGCCTATCACGAAAGTCGCGGCGAGCGTCGCACGAAAGTACTCGCGCCGGACAGCGCCCATGGCACCAATCCCGCCAGTTGCTCGATGTGCGGGCGCGAGTCGATATCGATCCGGTCCAAGGACAATGGCCGCGTCGACCTCGAAGACCTTCGCGCCAAGGTCGACGAAGACACGGCCGCGTTTATGATCACCAATCCCAACACCGTCGGCGTCTTTGACGAACAAATTGGAGACATCGCCCGGATCGTCCATGCCAAAGGTGCCCAGCTCTACCTCGATGGGGCGAACATGAACGCGATCCTGGGTATTACCAGGCCGGGTGATTTCGGCGTCGACTGCATGCACTTCAACACGCACAAAACCTTCGGCACGCCACACGGCGGCGGCGGGCCGGGTGCCGGTCCGGTGGCAGTTGCCAAACACCTGTGCGAGTTCCTGCCCGTTCCACAGGTGATCAAACGAGACGACGGCACGTTCAGTTGGTTATCCGACCGACCCAACACTATTGGCAAAGTCCGTTCGTTTTACGGGCAGGTTGGTGTGCTGGTCCGAGCATATGCTTATATCCGGGCCGTCGGCTGCGATGGACTCAGAGACGTCGCAGAGAAGGCCGTCCTGGCAGCCAATTACATGGCGGCGAAAATGAAAGGCCGCTACCCGATCCCCTTCCCGCCACCATACGCCCATGAGTTCGTCACGATACCCGACTTCCCTGGAAGTGGCGTTACAGATATTGACATCGCCAAACGCCTGATTGACTACGGCATCCATCCACCGACGATGAGCTTCCCGATTCATCACTGCTTGATGATCGAGCCGACCGAGACGGAATCACTGGCCACGCTGGACCATTTCGTTGCCGCAATGCTTGCGATCGCCGATGAGATCGAGAGTAATCCCGAGGTCGTGCGCACCGCTCCGCACACCACACCGATCAAGCGGCTGGATGAAGTCACTGCCAGCCGTAAGCCGAATGTTCGATGGACTTCAGAATAACGAATGGCGAATGGCGAGCCGCGGGACCTGTCCTTGACGCGCGGGTCCGCGTGGCGAAGCCCCCGCAGCGGAGCTGCACCGCGTGTCAAGGATTCAGCCCGTGCGGACCACGTGCGGATTCGCCTTCGCTCTTCTCAATCGTTCGCTATTCGCTATTCGACATTCTTCATTTTCCAATTCCGTGACTAAACACTCCACCATTCGCATCCTTCACGATCCTTCCCTCAACGGTCCGACGAACATGGCCCGCGACGAGGCCCTCATGACGCGTGTCGGGCGGTCCGAATCACCGCCGACGCTTCGACTCTACCAATGGAATCCGCCGACGATATCGCTCGGGTACTTCCAATGCTATGCCGATTATGAGTCATTGCCCGCACCGGCTGGTGAGCTAGCCGTCGTAAGAAGGCTCACCGGCGGTGGTGCGATCCTGCATGATCTGGAGCTTACGTACTCTCTGACCCTGCCGGCTGACCATCGGCTTGTATCGAACGGACCGAATCGATTGTACGAACTGGCGCATGATGCGGTTATGGCATGCCTGGGCGACCTCGGCTTGGTTGCTACCCGCTGTGGAACGACCGACGACTCAAGCCCGACTCGTGGCCCCTTCTTCTGTTTCGAGCGCCGCCACCGCTATGATGTATTGCTAGAGCAGACTGCGGTTTCGTGTAGCGCACCCTCCTTTCATCCCCCCTTGCCAAGGGGGGAAAGAGGGGGGTCCGCCCGACACACAAAACGGGAGAATGCTATAGGTCAGGATAAGATCGCCGGCAGTGCTCAGCGCCGAACCCGCGAGGCGGTTCTCCAACACGGTTCCATCATCCTTGGAAACCGCTACACCCAACAGGCGACGGCCACAGTGCCGCTCCCATTCGACAAGAGCGTTCAACACGTTCGGTCGAGCTTTGCGGAACATCTTGCGGATGTGACCGGTGAATGCTTCAAGCACGGCGACTGGTCCGCCGCGGAGCTGGCATCCGCCGATACACTGGTCGGCAAGTATGCCGATATCGAATGGACCAAACGGCGTTAGCAGCCAGTTGAAGAGGTCCTCCCATATGTGGGACCGACTTTCCAGTCGGTCGTCGTGTCGGCAAAAACACCCTTTTGACTGACTGGAAAGTCCGTCCCACAGACTTTTTCAACAGGCTGTCAGGGAGGGTGGTAGGTGGATGTCAACCGTAGCTGGTTGCCAGTGCCGTCGTTCGGCAAAACACGGGCGGGCAAGCCGCCCGTGGCACCCAAGCGATTTTGCCTTGCCGTATCGGCATTCCGCAATCGACAATCAGAACTTGCGCTACATCTCCGACTCCGGGCGGCCTTCGGGTCGCGTCGGGCCGAACAGTTCCGCGGCGTTGGGCTGTTCGAGAATGAACTTCGCGTTGATCGAATGAACCTGAGCCAGATGGTACAGCGCGCGTACCACCGCAGTGTAGTCCAGACCCAGTCCGGTCACCTGGCCATCGAGCCCGATGTCGGCGTCGCGGCCCATCAGCTCGATCAGCGCCGGCAATTCAAGCGGCGCGGCAATCGGCGAAGACGAAGCGCCGCTCGCGACAACTACGCGCAGGACTGTCAGCGCCTCGTCATCCGCCTCGGCGTTTATCGTGACGCTTCCGTCCGGTTCGCGATAGAAGACCGGCGGCAAACACCGAAGATCATCACCAAACAGCGCGATGCGGCGCGAGCCCGATCGTTTAACATAGATGAAGTTACCCGATCCCAGCGTGGGCACCTGATCGAGAAAGAAGTTGTCCCCGGCGATGCGTGTGGACTCGATCGTCGGGTCACGGCGCTGAATCAGAGACTCGTAGGCGGCGATTTGTATGCGCGGGTCCTTGTCATGCAATAGCTTTCGAAGCGCGATCGCAGCCACTCCCATACCCTCCGCTCCCGCTAGGGCGCGAATCGCCTGAAACCGATACTCGCTCGCTGGATTCTCCGCGTGCATCACCATCGCATCACAGGCGATATGATCACCGAACCGCAGCCCCGCAGCGGCTGCATGGAAACTCACATGGCCTTTCGGGTGCGTGTACAACTCGTTGAGGATCGGCGAGGCTGCGCGACCCAATCCCTCCAGTGCGAGGGAGACCTGCTCATGCGGTGCCGTGGGGTGCGTGACTTCCTCCGCAAGCATCCGGGCCCGTGTCGCTTGAAACTTCGGATCGGCTGACAGGTACAGGGCGCGAACGAGTGCGAGAAAATGAGCGCCGTCTCCCTGGTATTCCGGTGGAATCGCAAGGCGTATGAATGACGGAGAGATGGCATCGGCTATGAGTCGTGGTCCGGCGAAGTGGGCGTTGATCCGGTCCTGTATCTGCCGGGCACGCGGGTACGACGGCTCCAATAACACCAACCGGACGCGGCGATCCTTGGTGGCTTCCCCTCCGCCGACGATGGTGCCCGTAAGCGGGTTCGATCTCGTCGCCGATTCCTTGTCGGAGAAGGGGTTCAGGAAGACCGGACCGGATGCACGGGCGAGAACCTGCCCGGAGATGGAAGTCGTCGGGGACGTCGCGCGAAAGACCTGCAGTTCCGTTGTGTACAACCGGCCGCCGCGCAGCGATTTCGTCTGCGTGCCGGGTAGTGCCGCAACCGCGACATCAAAGCGGTTGCCCTTCGCCGCAGCCGGAGGAATCTCACCCTGAACCACGACCACGGCCGTGTCAATGTCGTCGATCAGCCGCTCCGGCGTGATCTGCTTGACGCTGACGACCGTGCTCGCGAAGTGGTGTTGCTTGTACAGACTTTCGACCAGACGATCATACACCCGCCGCGGGCAGTCCCGCGAGCCGTTTTTCCCCAAACCCACCACCAGGCCATACCCGCGCACCCGCATGGGCCTCAGGCCTTCGTAATAGGTATACGCGCCGATCGTGTCACGATACGCGGCGGAGTTCGCCAGTGCGCTTATGCTCGGATCAACACCCAGGTCGAGCTTCGACCTGTCCTCATGGACCCAGATGCAGCCGCCGCAGCCACACACGGCGATAAAGGGAATTAAGATGTGCAAGTACCGGGAACTGATCCGTTTCATACAACACCACCCCTTCGCAGGCATGAGGAGCACGCGATAATCGCATTTATCACGTAGAGGATTTAGCACACTTCGGCGTGTGATACAAGCGCGAATACCTTGTATCGTCAGAGGCGTTGCATCGCCTGATCCGAATGTCGTGGGTTACCAGCCTCGGCTCGACCGCAACCCGATCAGTACCCCGCCCGATCAGTACCGCGCCGATCAGTGCCCCGCCGATCAGATGGGGATGAAAGCCCGTTGCTCCGGGTTAGTGTATCGAGCATCGTGTTGATGACTAGCCCACCTAACTGAGGAGCAACGAGCATGAATGA
>Ga0307432_1001426_pt1 | contig 14515 bp, 15 predicted proteins | sample SalMarWE160150MG_FD_202158 | JGI IMG/M metagenome (GOLD analysis project Ga0307432, IMG submission 202158) | Salt marsh sediment microbial communities from the Plum Island Ecosystem LTER, Massachusetts, United States - WE1603-150 | ecosystem: Environmental > Aquatic > Marine > Intertidal zone >...
CGCCTCATTACGACCCACCTCTCATCACACACGAGGGTGAGGAGTTCGGTTACGTGCTTGAGGGAGAGGTTTTACTCCAGGTCGAGGATAAGAAAGAGACTCTTGAACCAGGAGATAGTTTTCACATCTTCTCTTCGCAGTTGCACACTGTTCAAAACCCGGCGGATGAGCCCGCAAGGATCCTGTGGGTTCTCACGATGAAGCTTTTGAATGGAGGGGGGCATTTGTAATGGCAAAACGCCTGGCCATCGATATTGGGGGAACCTTCACGGATCTCGTAGGGTTGGACGAAGAAACGGGGGAGGTCAGTCTGGAGAAGGCTCTCACAACGCCTCAAAACTTCGCGGAAGGGGTAACCCACACCATTCGTAAGAGCGGAGTGGATCCTACAACCATCCGCCAGTTCGTTCATGGGACCACGGTAGTGATCAACGCGCTGACCGAACGGCAAGGCGCCAAGGTCGCTCTCATTACTACCAATGGCTTTCGGGACGTGCTGGAGATTCAGCGCGCCAACCGAACAGACATGTACAACCTGTTCTACCAGAAACCAAAGTCGTTTGTCCCTCGCAGGTTCCGATTCGAGGTCAGGGAGCGGCTCAACTATCGGGGTGAGGTTCTGCAACCACTGGTGGAGGAGGATGTGGTTGCCGCGGTAGAAGCGTGCAAGAAGGCGGGGATTGAGGCTATCGCTGCTTGCTACATTCATGCCTACGCCAATCACGCCCATGAGCAGCGAACGCGGGAGATCATCGAGAAGTTATATCCAGAAGCCTCTGTGACCGTGTCCCACGAGATCACACAGGAGTGGAGAGAGTACGAACGCACTAACACGACAGTTCTAAACGCTTATGTCCAGCCCGTGGCTGAACGGTACCTTTCTACCCTGGAGAGGGAACTCTCCGATATGGGTCTTGAGGGCACGAAGTACGCCATGCAATCGAACGGTGGAACTACCACCTTCGCTCAGGCGCAGCGGGTGCCGATCCACTTGGTGGAGTCGGGGCCAGTCGGTGGGGTGATCGGAGCGAGTGTCGTTGCCGAGGCCGTGGGGGAGAAAAACGTCATCTCCTTCGATATGGGCGGAACTACTGCCAAGGTGAGCCTGATCGATCAAGGACATCTGAAGATCAACACCGACTATCACCTGGAGAAGACGAGCATCTGGGCGGGTTACCCAGTGAAAATTGCCGTTCTTGACGTAGTGGAAGTGGGAGCTGGTGGCGGGTCGATTGCCTGGATCGATCAAGGGGGTGCCCTGAATGTGGGCCCACGGAGTTCGGGAGCAGACCCCGGTCCAGCGTGCTACGACCTTGGTGGTACCGAGCCGACGGTCACGGATGCCAACCTCCTCACCGGTCGACTGAGTCCGGATTACTTCCTTGGTGGGCAGATGCGGTTGGATGTTGACAAAGCCGAGGCGGCCGTGCGCAAGATCGCTGAGCCGTTTTCTCTATCTACCCTGGAGGCTGCCTTGGGCATCATCAGACTCGCGAACGCTAACATGCAGGCCGCTCTGGAGCGGGTGAGTATAGAGCGGGGATACGACCCGCGGGAGTTTGCCCTGGTCGCCTCGGGCGGTGCAGGTGCATTGCATGGAGCGACCCTTGCGAGGGACCTCCACATGCGCAAGGTTATCGTTCCCCGGGCTCCCGGCCAGTTCTCTGCCTGGGGGATGCTGATGACGAATTTGCGTCACGATTTCATCCGAACACGGTTGATGTCTTGTAATGTCTCGACCCTCACGGAGATCGCTGCTGCATTCTCTGAGTTGGAAGAAGAGGCACGAGGGACATTCCGTCAGGAGAGCTTCCCCTTGGAGAGGGTATGGGTGGAGCGCTTCTTGGACCTCCGTTACAAGGGGCAGGAACACACGGTTCGCACACCGGTTCCCAAAGACAGCCTCCAAGGCAAGAACAACCTAAACCTCCTCATTGACAAGTTCCACGAGCTTCATGAACAGGCTTACTCCTTCCGACAGGACGATCCGGTGGAGATTGTGAACTTTCACGTTGTCGGTTGGGGTAAGGTGGATAAACCCGCCTTCAAACCGTTGGAAGAGGAAGGGCGAAGCTTCGATCAGGCATTCAAGGGAGAGAGGCCGGTTCACTTCCAAGAGGTGGGCACGGTTGAGAGCAAGGTCTACGAGCGGGATCTCCTTCCACCCCACGTTGTTATCGATGGGCCAACCGTCGTTGAGGAGTCAGCATGCACAACCATCATCTGTCCGGAGCAGCAAGTGACGGTGGATCGCTTTGGCAATCTGGTGATTACGGAGGTGGAAAAGTGACGGTCAAGCGTGCCATCGATCCCTTTACCGTGGAAGTGATTAAACGGGCGTTGATCTCTGCAGCGGAACAGATGTTCGTTGCGTTCGGACGGACAAGTAAGAGTTCGGTCATCTACGAGGTGCTCGACTATGGGTGTGCGGTCACCGATGCTAGCGCACGGATGATTGCACAGGCAAACGGCATCCCCCCGTTTATCGGTGTGCTCACCGATGCCGTCACCGAAGTGATCAACAAGTTCGGCTTGGATGGTTTAAATAAGGGAGACGTCATCATCTTGAATGACCCCTATATGGGTGGGGCCACTCACCAGAATGACGTGGTGTTAGTGATGCCTGTCTACTACCAAAACCGGCCGATCATGTTCGCGGCAATCAAAGGCCACTGGAATGATATCGGAGGGAAAGATCCCGGGAGTTGGTCTCCAAACGCCACGGAGATCTATCAGGAGGGGTTACAATTCCCTGCGGTTAAGCTATTCGAGAAGGGTAGGGAAGTACAGGGAATCGTTGACATCCTAACTCGTAACATCCGTGTTCCTGAGGTGATTTTGGGAGACATGCGGGCGCAAGCGGCGTCATTGCAAGTGGCGGCTAGCCGCATCATACAGATCTGCGATAAGTACGGACTCGATACGGTCCTTGGGTCAATTGAGATCTATCTTAAACAGGGTAGACAGGAGGCACTTGAGGAGCTGAAGTCATTACCCAAGGGGGAATTTGTCGCCGAGGAATACATCGATGACGATGGGCTGGGAGGTGACCCGGTCCTGGTTAAGGTCAAGGTGACGATCACCGATTGTGAGTTTATCGTCGACTACACCGGGACGGGGAAGACCTGCCGCGGGCCGATCAACGCTCCTTTGTCCGCGCTGATCAGCACGGCCAAGTTCGCTTACAAGGCGGTGGTGAGTCCGCATGGCGATCCCAATGCCGGCTTGTTCTCGCTTTTAAAGGTCATCGTACCCGAGGATACGGTATTTAACCCCAAGCGGCCCGCACCGGTGAGTACCTATTGGGAGTCGGTTAGTTACGTGGGCGATGTGGTATGGAAGGCCCTGGCCGATGTCATACCCAAGCGGATCACGGCTGGGCACTTCTTAAGCGTTTGTGGGACGATTGTGAGTGGTGTCGATGACCGTACTGGCGAGTGGTTCTTCTCTGTTGAACCGAATGCCGGCGGTTGGGGAGCGGGTAAAGGAAAGGACGGGGAAAGTGGCTTAGTGTGCTCTGGAGATGGCGAAACGTACGTCCTATCGATCGAGGTAGCGGAGACGCGGTATCCGTTCATCGTCGACCAGTTTGCCTTGAACATCGTCGACGGTGGACACGGTCAGTGGCGTGGTGGTTACGGCTTGGTGAAAGATTACCGCATCACCAATTCCAAGGCCTTTGTCACCGCTAGCTTTGGACGGAACAAGTTCCCACCATGGGGGCTTGCCGACGGCATGTCGGGTACCCCCAACCTTGTGGAGGTCCGCACCACGGATGGGAATGTGGAACAACGGGGACGCTTCTCCACGGAAGAACTTGAAAGAGGCGATGTAGTAAGGTTCATCACCGGGATGGGGGGTGGCTACGGTAACCCGAAAGCGCGCGCGCCTCAGGCCGTGCTCGACGATGTGCTCGACGGTTACATCACACAGGAGACAGCCGAGCAGGTGTACGGAGTTGCGATTGTGGGTGATCCACCGACGCTCGATGAGGCTGCGACCCATCGACTGCGAGGAGGCTAGCAGGTATGGATCTCTGGGAAGCGATCAACGGCCGGCGAAGTGTGCGAGCGTTCCTCGACCGACCGGTTGAGCGGGACATCCTTGAGCGCTTGTTGGAGGCAGCGATCTGGGCCCCATCCGGCGGCAATGCCCAAACGTGGCGGTTTGTGATAGTTACGGAATCTAAACGTATCCGCAGCATCAAGACCGTGAGTCCAGGGCTCTTTGGGGATCCAGCAGCGGTGATCGCCGTCTGTCAGGACTTAGCCGCGGCGCGTGAGCGGGGCGGAACACTGGGCGAGACGTTCTTAGCACCGGTGGACGCCGCGATGGCGACCGAGAACCTCCTTTTGGCTGCGTATGCAGAGGGATTGGGAGCCTGCGTAATCGCTTCCTTTCACCGCGGTGCAGTTGGTCGGCTTCTTGACCTGCCAGAGGGGGTCGAGCCGATGCTGCTCGTCTCCGTAGGCTGGCCAGCAGAGTCTCCTCCCGTTCCCTTACGCAGCAAGGAAGGTATCGTATTCTTTGAGGTGTATAATGGGTCAGGTTGAGTTGGAGGCGCGCCTCTTCGAGCTCGTCGGCTACATGTTGACAAGCGGGCGGAACCTTCTCGATGAGACTCCCATGTACGGTCCCTTTCGGCTGGTGGACGCCGCGAGTCGGCTGATCTTATTACTGGAAGATGAAGAGATAACTAGCTCTCGTCTGTCTACTATTCGGGAGCGGATCGACGCTGGCAAGTACTCCGTCATGAGGAGTCCCGGGGAGTTTCGAACGTTCCTGGATTCTCTGGTGGATGCCCTGGTCGATCACATGGACTCTCATGGAAAGGAGGTGATTCGTCGCGGAAAAAGAATCGAAAAAAATAAAGCTAATGCTAATGTCAATTTAGGAGGTAAATGACATGAAACGCAGTTTAGTAATTTGTGTTATCGGTTTGCTAGTAGCAAGTATTGGTTTGGTCTGCTGGGCCGGAGGAAACCTCCGGGTCAGCCATGCCTGGCCTACATACGCTGATCCGGCGGTAGGGTCGGACTATTCGAGCTCTTCCACCCTAGTTAACCTCTATGACTCACTGATCTATCCGACCCTTGAAGGCGGTGTGAAACCTGATGTTGCCGAAAGGTGGGATGTATCGTTGGACAAGCTGACCTGGACGTTTTACCTGAGGTCGGGGGTCAAGTTCCATGACGGCACCGAACTTACCGCTGAGGACGTGGCCTTCAGCATGGATAGGCTAATGACCATTGGAGAGGGTTATGGCTATCTGTTCCTTGGGCGGGTGGAGAGTGTTGAGGTGGTCGATAAGTACACGGTTAGGTTCCATATGGCCGAGACGTTTGGACCGTTTTTAACCAATCTCGTACGGCTCTACATCCTGAACAAGGACCTCGTCATGGCCAATCTCGAAGATGGTCCTTACGGGGACTTCGGCGACTATGGCAAGAAGTATCTCCTCACCCATGACGCTGGCTCCGGGGCCTATACGATAAAGGAGTTCCCCCTGGAGGAGTATGTGCTCATGGAGAAGTACTCGGATTACTGGGGGGAGATCGACCCAGACGCTCCCGATCTGGTCAAGTTCATCGCTACCACCGAACCCATGACCGTCAGAACCTTGATGGCCAATAAGGAACTCGAGATCTCCGACCAGTGCCAGACGTCGGAAAGTTTGGCGACGCTCGATAGAATGGAAGGCGTGGATATCGCGAAGTTCTACATGGGTGGCGTTTTCTTCTACCTGATACACACCAAGAAGCCACCCACTGATGATATCCACTTCCGCAAGGCCATGGCTTGGGCCGTGGATTACGAGACAGCGGCTGCGTTGGATGAGAGCCATCCAGCCCATGGACCGGTGTCCGTTGACTTTCCCGGCTGGAACCCAGATGTATTCACCTATCATCAAGATCTGGACAAGGCCAGGGAAGAGTTAAAGCTATCCAAATACTATGACCAGCTCGATCAATACCCGGTCGATGTCCACTGGTGCGCCGAGGTGCCAGCAGAGGAGAGAGTCACCCTCCTGTTCCAGGCGAACATGGCCGAGATCGGAATCAAGGTGAACGTCATCAGGACCCCATGGATAACTATGATCGACGAAATGGCGGATATGGCTGCAAGCCCGCATATCGAGACGATCTTCGTCTCGCCGCACTATCCTGAAGCGGGCTCGATGTTGGAGTCACGGTATCACTCAAACTCTGCTGCGACATGGGAGCAGAACGAGTGGTTGCTCGATTGGATTTTCGACGCGGCGATCGAGGACGCGATCGCAACGATCGACATAGAGGAACGATTTGCGAAATACCGCGACCTCCAGGATTACATCGTTGATCTCTGCCCCTCGATCTTCATGAACGATAAGCTGCAGAGGCACGCCTACCAGAGCTACATTGACTGGCCGGCAGCCAAGGGCAATGTCATCAAAGTGATGGGATACGCCCTGGACGCGCGCTTTATCAAGATACTGCCACACTAGTAAGCCGGTAGAGTACGACGCGTTCGAGGCTAGATAGAGAGGAGAAGCTTTAAGAACGTCGGGGAAGGGGCAGCTTAATTCTGCCCCTTCCCTACTGGAGGCGCGGCATGAAGATCGGAGCCTTTCTTCTAAAGAGGTTACTGCACTCGGTGTTTGTTATTCTCGGGCTCTCAATCCTTATTTTCATCATCGCCCGGGTAATGCCGGGGAACCCGGCGCGGCTTGCACTGGGACCAAGGGCTCCGGAGTGGGCTGTGGAGAGGCTGAGAGAGAGCATGTACCTCGATAAGCCGCTCTATGCTCAATACTACTATTGGTTGAGGGATGCGCTTCATGGCGACTTTGGAGAATCGTTGGTCACGCGGCGCGATGTTGCAACCGATATCAAGGAATTCCTTCCAGCGACTATGGAATTGGCCCTTTTCTCCGGTGTGATCATGGCAGTCTTTGGGATACTTTTGGGGGCGATCTCCGCGAGATATAGCAACACCTGGATCGACAACGCCGTCCGCATCATTTCCTATGCAGGGGTTGTCACGCCATCGTTTGTATTTGCTGTTCTATTTTTGTTGATCTTCGGCTACGTTTTACATGTCCTGCCCAGTATAGGAAGGATTAGCTCGGGGATGGCGCGTCCGCCTGTGATTACCGGTTTGATAACGATCGATGGTCTTTTCACAGGGCACTTTGCCGCAGTTCTAGATGCACTGAAACACCTCATTATGCCTGGAGTGGCTCTGGCTCTGGGCGGGATGTCTCAGGAGGCGCGGATCACTCGCTCGAGCATGTCCGATAATTTAAAGAAGGACTATATCTCTGCAGAAAGGGCTCAAGGTATACCGGAGCGCGTCATCAACCTAAAATACCTCCTCAAGCCATCACTCATCCCGACTGTATCCATATTGGGGCTCGACTTCGCTGTATTGATAGCCAATGCCTTTCTCGTCGAGTTGATCTTCAATTGGCCAGGGATGTCTCGCTACGGCATAAACGCGATGCTGCGTAAGGATCTAAACGCTATCATCGCCGTAATCATGATAATGGGTTTGATTTTCATAATTGTAAACATTATAGTCGATCTGATAGTGGCTTTTCTCGACCCTAGGATCAGGCTGGGTGCAGAAAGGAGTAAGTAAAATGGAAGGTAGTGCACATGCCATGTTCTGGTCGAGAAAGCTGGAAGCGTTTGGAAGGGGTTGGTATAAGTTCTCTCGTAATCCGTTGTCAATCATAGGACTGGTCGCAGTTCTTTTGGTTTCCTTCTTGGCGACGTTTGCTCCTTTTGTCGCCCCTTACCCCAAACACGCGGGGGTGTTCGTTAACTTTGCCGAGGCAAGTCAACCTCCCAGCTTGAAACATCTCTTTGGCACCGATGTAGTCGGCAGGGACATCTTGAGCCGAATATTCTTTGGTTTCAGATTCTCCCTGATGTTAGGCGTTGTTGTTCTAACACTGGTTGTCCCTCCAGGAGTTATCTTGGGTTTAACTGCAGGCTACTTTAAAGGTACATGGATAGATACGGTGATCATGCGAATCACAGACATATTTGTTGCTCTCCCCGCCCTGATTCTGGCCTTAGCGATCTGCTCTGTCTTGTCCCCTAACATATTCCATGCCATGATTGCTGTCTCTTTGATGTGGTGGCCATGGTACACTCGGTTGGTGTACGGTCTTTCCTCTTCCCTGCGCAACGAGTTTTTCGTTCAAGCAGCCGAAGTTACTGGAGCAAGTAGACTACATATCCTTTTCAAGGAGATACTTCCCAATTGTCTCTCTCCCATCTTCACCAAAATGAGCCTAGACATGGGCTGGGTCATCTTGATTGGGGCTTCTCTTAGTTTTGTAGGGCTTGGGGTGCAACCTCCAAAACCAGGGTTAGGTACGATGATTGCTGACGGTCGCATCTACATGCCGGATCAGTGGTGGCTCACCGTATTTCCGGCGGTTGCAATCATGCTTGTCGTTCTGGGGTTTAACCTACTGGGAGATGGCTTGCGCGACTTGTTTGCTGTAGAGGAGGTCTAACGTTAAATGATCGCACCTCTATTGGAGATCAAGAATCTGCATGTAGGTTTCGACATCTATGGCGGTCACCTCAAGGTCCTTGATGGGGTGACCTTCGCTGTGGAAAAGGGCGCAAAAGTCGGCTTGGTGGGAGAAACGGGCTGTGGGAAGACGACTGCCATGAAGTCCGTGGTGAGGATCCTTCCCATACCGCCGGGAAAACTCACCGAAGGAGAAATCTTCTTTAAGGAGAGAGACCTTTTGCGGGTGAATCTAAAAAAGGTGCGTGGGGTCAAAGGAAAGGGCATATCAATGATCTTCCAGGACCCGACGGCGGCTCTCAATCCTGTCTTCACCATCGGGCGACAATTGATGGATGTAGTCAAGTATTCGAAGGGGGCGGGGGAAACCCAGGTGAAGGACACGATTAGGAATCGGGCTATAAATGCTCTCAAAGATGTTGCTATGCCAGATCCAGAAAGAATTATGGAGAACTATCCCATCCAACTAAGCGGAGGGATGAGGCAAAGAGTCTGCATCGCTATGGCCCTAGTAACCGGATCGGAGCTCCTGATCGCGGATGAGCCTACAACCTCGCTCGATGTCACCATTCAAGATCAAGTCCTTCGCCTATTGGGAAACTTGGTGGAGGAGAAGAGGAACTCGACGATTCTGATCACCCACTCACTGGGGATCGTTAGGGAGTGGACGGATCGGGTCTATGTGATGTATGCCGGGAGTATGGTCGAGGCCGCACCGACCAAGGGACTCTTCTCTAATCCGCTGCACCCCTATACCCAGGGGCTGCTGAAGGCCGTCCCGAAACTGTCTGGGGAGGGGATGGCCGAGGGAGTTCCTGGGAGGATCCCCAATTACCTAAACCCTCCATCGGGCTGTAGGTTCCATCCGCGCTGCCCTTACGTCATGTCAATTTGTAGGCAGGAAAGGCCCCCCTTCTTTAACGCGGGAAGCGACCATCAGGTGGCCTGCTTCCTCTATAAGGAGTGACTACCTTGGTAGAGACGATACTCACTGTTAATGATCTGAAGAAACACTTTCCCACCAGCCGCGGGACGGTCAAGGCGATTGATGGAATCACTTTTTCAATCAAAGAGGGAGAGACGCTGGGATTGGTCGGAGAGTCGGGTTCTGGCAAGAGCACCGTGGCTTATACGCTGGTGGGAATCTATCAGCCTACCGCGGGAGAGATCGTCTTTAAGGGGCAAGACATAAGCAAGGATTTCAGCAAGCGCCTAAAATCCTTAAAGAAAGATATCCAAATTGTCTTTCAGGACCCGGGCTCCTCGCTCAATCCTAGGAGGAGTATCAAGCAGATCCTGGAACTTCCCCTAAAAATCCACCATATCCCAGGTAATAGAGAGGGAGTGGAACAGGTAGCGAAACTGCTAGAGATGGTCGAGCTGCCGTTCGACTACCTGTATAAATACCCGCAAGCGATCGGTGGTGGGGAGAAACAGATGGTGGCGGTCGCGAGAGCTCTTGCTACTAATCCCTCTTTCGTCGTCTTAGATGAACCGACCTCAGCCCTGGATGTCTCAGTGCAGGCAAAGATCATCAACTTACTGATGCGGTTGCAACAGAGGCTTAACCTAACCTATCTCTTTATTACTCATGACCTGAGCTTGATGAGAAACGTGGCAACGAGGGTGGCAATTATGTACCTGGGCAAGATATGTGAGGTTGCTCGCGCTGCGGAGTTCTTCCAGAACCCGATGCATCCGTACACTCAGATGCTACTCTCTTCCATCCCGGTTGTCTCCGACGAGGAGGAGATACTCAAGCCCAAGAAGATCCTCTCTCGAGGAGAGATCCCGAGTCCGGTCAATGTCCCGCCCGGATGCAGTTTTCACATGCGATGTCCTGAGGGGATGGAACTTTGCTCCCAGGTCGATCCTGGGACGGTGGAAGTTGGAGAGGAACACACTGTCAGGTGTCATCTGTTTCAGGGAGCCGAGATCGCGGCTTCCGCAAGTCAAGGGGAGGAGTGACCACATGTCCAGGATCCGTTTTATAGATCCAGTAGGTACAAACCAGTTCGATAAGCCCATCCAAGAATTTCTCGAGACGGCTAAGGCGCCCGAGCAAAAAGGAATCGAGATGTTCGGCCCGCGACACTTCGGTTATGACTTGGACTACATGCCGGTTGAAATGTTGAACGGATGAGGAGGAGCTGATGAATGTATATTTAAGAGCCATGATCGAGGTCGATTCACGCCTTGGTGATGTGCTTAGAACTATCATTGAAACCCCCTATATCGAACGGCCGAGGCTGGAGGAGATGGTGAACGTTCCCCACGGGGAGATTGAGTCACTGCTCGCGACCCTTTCTGAGAAGATGGCGATCCTGGAACTTGCCACTCAGGCCGATTCCAGTCTGGAATCCCGCGTCCCTAAGAAAGTATATCTGATCAACCCCGCGCTGGAACAGGCTGTTTCTGAGGTCGTCTAGGGGATGGACTGCACAGGACGGGTGGATGCCTTCGCGGCGAAGATGGAGGAATATAACCTTGACCTTGCTCTTCTGTTTGACCGCGACAACATCAGATACTTCACTGACTTTCGCTTAAACCAGCTTGTCAGCTCAATCCTGGCGGTATCGCGCAATGGGAATATTACCTACATAGTTGCTCAATTAGACCTCAAGCGAGCGAAGCGGGACTGTTGGATTAAGCAGGTGATCCCCTTTTCCGAGGATACGCCGAACTACCTCGCGTCCCTTGCTCCTTTGTTACGTGGGTCTCCAAGGCGGATTGGGGTGGAGAAGGACACTCTGACCCTTGCTCAGATGGAGTACATGATGGAGATAGCTGGGGCGGGCGGTGAGTTTGTGGATGTGCGAGCGCTCACTGCGCAGTTGCGGATCATCAAATCCGGTGAGGAGATCGCTTGCATCCGCCATGCCGCCGATGTGGCCAGTCGAGTTATGGATAAGGTACGGCAAGAAATCCGCCCCGGTGTTCGCGAGGCGGAACTTACCTCCTGGACAGGCTATCTTATGGGGAAAGAGGGTGCGGAGGGACCCTCTTTTGAGCCGTTCATGGTGTCCGGGGAAAACGCGTGGCTTCCACAACTGGTCGCTTCTCAGAAGGTGTTGCAAGAGGGTGAACTCGTTCTCTTGGACATGGGGGCGGTCTGTGACGGGTACTGTTCAGACATCACGCGCACCTTCGCGGTGGGAGAGGTTTCGCAGGAACAGAAGAGGGTCTTTCAGATCGCGTACAAGGCTCAGCAGGCTGCGATTGAAGCTATCCGACCTGGCGTGCACGCCTTTGAGGTTGACGCTGTGGCGCGTGGGGTTGTGGAAGCCGAAGGCCTAGCTGCTTACTTCCTGCACCGTACCGGGCATGGCGTGGGGGTCTCTGTACACGAAGCGCCCAGCTTGGATAAAGGGGTGGATATGGTGCTCCAACCGGGGATGGTCGTCACTGTGGAACCGGGGGTGTACCTCCCCAAGGTGGGAGCAGCCCGTGTTGAGGACATGGTGCTCGTGACTACCAGTGGCTGCGAACTGTTGACGAGTGCGGCGCGTGACCTAGTGTGAAAGGAGCGAGTATTGAGTGTAAGAGAGATCCTGTCCGAATGGGGAGTCGACGACTTCCGGGTGGTCGATACGCAGGCGCTTTCGGAGATTACTCTGGGTGCGTCGATCCTGGCCACGGGGGGCGGAGGGGATCCCGAGATCGGTCTGTTGTGGGCGTATAACGTGGTCGATCAGGGAAAGGAGATACTCCTTGTCGACCCCGAAGCGATGCCAGATGAGGCCCTGGTGACGATCGCCGGTTGCCTTGGGGCGGCACTTGTCCTTACTGAGAAGCCTCCAAACGGGCAGGAGCTTTTCTGGTGTTACGATAAGCTGCGACGGTACATGGGGAAGCCGATCCAGGCGGTGATCCCTCCCGAGGCTGGTGGCGTGAATACCCCGGTTCCAATGGCAGTTGCCGGCGCAGTCGGGGTTCCTATTATCGACACCGATGGCATGGGGCGCGCCTTCCCCGAGCTGCAGATGACATCGTTTTATATCCATGGCGTCTCGCCGTCCCCCACGGCGGCGGCCGACGAAAAAGGGCATGTCACCATCTGTGATGTCAACGACGCTTTACTCACTGAACATATCATCCGCGGTGCGGCGATGGCATACGGGGGTATCTCGTGGATTGCGGGGTATCCGATGACCGGGCGCCAACTCAAGGATACGGCGATCCTTAGATCCATCTCCATGGCGTGGGAACTGGGTGAGCTTGTGTTCAGCGCGCGGCGTAAACACCTTGACCCCATCGCAGAGGTGCTCAATCTCACCGGAGGGTATCGTGCCTTCCAGGGGAAGATCGTCGACATCAACCGGGAGTTCGGAGCGGAGAAGACCAAAGGATTTTCGTTAGGAGAGATCTTGATCGAAGGGATCGACACCTTCAAGGGACACAACGCCAAGATTGGCTTCCAGAATGAGTGGTTGACTCTGGAGTGCAGTGCGTTGTATGCTTCCTGACCTGATTTGCATCCTTGATCCGGCTACTGGGGAGCCGATCCGCACAGACATCGTCCGTTATGGCTACCGCGGAGCAGTGGTTCTTATTCCCGCGCACGAACGGATGCGTACAGAGAAAGGGATCCAGACCTTTGGCCCCCACTACTTTGGATACAATAACGACTATGTGCCCGTGGAGAAATTGATGGAGGGAAAGGAAGGTTGAAGGTTCGTCGCTTGGTGCAGGTCGTGGATACCCACACCGCCGGTGAACCGACCCGGGTTGTCATCGGCGGTCTTCTTTCAATTCCCGGCCTGACAATGGAGGAGCGACGTACATGGCTTAAGTCTCACGCCGATGACCTGCGTCGGTTTCTCCTCAAGGAACCGCGGGGCCACAGTGACATGTTCGGGGCGATCGTTACACCACCGGCCGATCTCACTGCGGACTTCGACTTAATCTTTCTCGACGGCGAAGGGTACTTGAGGATGTGCGTTCATGGCACGATCGGAGCGGTGACAGCTCTGGCATCGCTGGGCCAGATCAACAAGGAGACAGTGCTCCTCGATACACCTTCAGGCCTTGTGACCTGTCACCTCCGTTGGGAGGAGGGTGAGGCGTGCGCCGTCACCGTTAAGAATGTTCCCTCCTTTTTCCTTAGGACCCTCAAGTGGAAGGAGGTACCGCTCCACGTGGCCTACGGAGGTAACCTTTTTGTGTTGGTCGAGGCGAACTCCCTAAACATCAAGCTGAGGCGGCGCAGTCTGCCCGAGATTGTAAACCTTGGGATGGCGATCCGGCGTTGGAGTAATCAACATCATTCCTTCCAGCATCCGGCCACCGGAGCTCCTCTAACAGTTGATCTTGTGGAGTTCTACGAGGAGGGTGCTTCTCCGAGGAACGTAGTTGTCTTTGGAGGTGGGCAGGTGGATCGCTCACCCTGTGGAACAGGGACATGCGCTAAGATGGCGTTCCTTCATGCACATGGCAAACTGGGAGTGGGGCAGGAGTATCGCTACCAAAGCATCTTAAACACGGAGTTTGTTGGACGGATCATCGCCGAGATCATGGTGGGAGATACGCCCGGCATCCTTCCCGAGGTGACGGGATCCGCATACGTAATGGGAATTGGCTCCCTTATGCTTACCAATGATGATCCGTTTCCGACCGGATTTGATCTGGCACAACGGGCTGTCAATGAGTAGCATTCCACAAAAGCAAAATGCGTGTTAGCTCTAGGAAAATCTCATAGTTTAAATACGTAATACCTAGTAATAGAAAGAGGAGGAGATGACAGAGCATCGAATCAGGCAACATCCAATTCTGCCAATCGAGCCGCGGGAGGAAGTGGAGTTCCATTGGAACGGGCATAGACTGGTCGCCAAACAAGGCGAGATGATCGCATCGGCTCTGTTTGCACATGGGATTCGCATCTTCGGACACCATTACAAGGACGGGGCACCGCAGGGGATATTTTGCGCAAACGGCCAGTGTGCCCAGTGTCTGGTGCTCGCTGATGGCGTTCCGGTGAAGTCGTGCA
>Ga0307432_1001433_pt1 | contig 14431 bp, 13 predicted proteins | sample SalMarWE160150MG_FD_202158 | JGI IMG/M metagenome (GOLD analysis project Ga0307432, IMG submission 202158) | Salt marsh sediment microbial communities from the Plum Island Ecosystem LTER, Massachusetts, United States - WE1603-150 | ecosystem: Environmental > Aquatic > Marine > Intertidal zone >...
CCCAAATGCAAACGAGGCAGGCAGAAGCGGAAAGTGTGTCAGCTAAATTGGCTAACGTTAAAAGTGAATTGGCAAACTTGCAGAAGAAAGTGAGATTTATAGAGGAAATCGATTCCAAAATCGATGTAGAAAGTGTTTTAGCTGAGATGAGCTTTTTGATTGATGAAAGGATAGTGCTTGGCAAAGTCCGGTTCATCGCTGAAAAGTTTGAGGACAAGCAGAGAGCCATAGCAAGCAGTGGTTTTGCTGTAAGGGTTGCTGGGGCTAAGATTGGAGGTAAAGGCTCATTGCTGCTTGGTGACGTGCGATTTAAGGTGGTGATAAGCGGCGTAGCGGCAGATGCAAGTGATGTAGCGGCTCTTGTTTGCAAACTGGAAGACTCGCCGTACTTTTGTAACGTAATACCGCTGTTTTCGCGAAATAAACAGATACGGCGAGGAGCTAACCGAATGGAAAGGACACTGAACTACAATAGAAATGTTTCAAAATCAGCAGGAAATTTCCGGATAAGTGAGTTTGAGATAAGTTGCTATCTGGCGAATTATCGTGAACTGTAACAAGTAAAGAGTAAGAGCAAAATGTTGTTTAAAGAAAGACAACAAATAGTGATATGTGTTTTGGCTGGTGCAATAGTAGGCGGATTTCTGCTGTTTCGGCACCTCCCTTTACGGAAGAAAGCCAGGACGGTTGAACAGATGAAAGCTAAACAGATATTTGCTATTGCTAAAGCATCGGCGGAGAGTAAACAACTGCCGGTACTCGAAGAGCAATTGTTAAAACTACAAGCCAAAGTCGCAAACTATGAGACAAACATACCTGTACAAAGGGAACTCGGCGTGTTTTTACACAAAGTAGCTGATTTGATGAACGAGCATAACCTGAAAGATCAGGTGGTGGCGCCCGGTAAGGAGATAGAGGCCGATGAATTGAAGTGCATACCAGTAGATATGCAATGTAAAGGTAGATTAGCTCAGGTTTTTGAGTTCTATAAACAGCTGCAAAGATTGGATAGATTGGTTCGCATTGAGAGGATGGAGCTTGTTAATGATAGCGATTTTGGAGGCGAAGTCAATATGCAAACAAAGATGGTCATTTATTACAGACCCGAAGCTAGGCAAGGATAAAAATGGTATGAAACAAGATATGAGAAATAATAGTCCACAGGATGCCTTACGGCATAACAGAGTCAATAGAATTTTTAATCAATTGGCTGCAGAGAAGAAAAAGACAGTCTTTGCAGTATGTTTGATTACCTTGATGGTCTTTATGTGGGTCAGAGTGCTTGGTAGGAAAACGCCGAAAACTGCTGAAGCTGCTTTTGGACAAGAGGTAGTGACCTCCGACACACTAAAGTCAAGTCCAGAATTAAAAGTAACTTTTATAGAATTGCCGAAAGTTGCAGGCCGCAATAATTCAATTACCAGAGACTTTTTTGATTCGGAAGACTGGTGGAAAGTTATTATGCGTGGAGAAGGGGGAAAAATAGCCGGTATTGAAGAAGTAAGCGTTTTAAGAGGTGGTAGTGAAGAGATAGCCAGACGGGTTGCAGAGAGACTAAAGCTGGAGGCGATAGGATTTGGTGAGAATCCCCGTGCCTTTATCAATGGTAAGCCACTGAGTGTGGGGGACAAATTGCTCGTCGTGGATGGGGACAGTGAGTATGAATGTGAAGTAGTTGGGATAGAAGAGGACAAAGTGTTTGTAAGGTGTAGAGAGGCAGAAATAACATTAAAACTTAAACGAGTCGTTGAAGTAACTCATTAAATTGTTGTGGGACAAAAACCTTACGATATCCAGTATTGTGATATGTTGTAAGGAAGTATGTTAGAAAGTAGGAGATAAATTATGTATCAAGATAAAAATCCAAGTAGCGGCAGAAGAATTAGAAAGGATTTGTTTATATGGGGTTTTGTATTGGTGGTAATGGCCGCGATTGCGCTCGCTGATATTGGGACAGTCGATACAACTGAAATTGTCGTAGCAGCAGATGTTGGTATAGGCGGAGGTCAGTCACGTAGCACTGATACAAAGTCTATCGCAGGCAAGCCGATTCAGTCGTTTAAATTCGATGCAAATTTTAGCATCAGGGACGCCCTGGCGATATTAGGCAGCATGTACCATAAGAACATCGTGCCTACACCAAATGTTGACGGCATGTTGGCCTTTAGAAGTCTTTCCAATGTGACTTTTGAAGAAGCTGTGGATGCGATTCTGGGAGATAGCTTCAAATATGTCCAAGAGGGAAACCTGATTAAAGTGTATACGAGGGATGAATACAAAAAGATTATGGAGGATAAAGAGCGAATGATGACCAAAGTCTTTACGCTCTATTACATAAGTGCAGCCGAGGCAATGAAGCTCATCGGTCCGGTACTCAGTGGTGTCGGCATCATTGAGGGCAGCTCTCCTCCTGAAACCATTGCAACTACAGGTGAATCTATCAGCGCAGGAGCCGGCGGCGGCGATACAATGGCCCTGAATGACCACATTGTCATCCTTGACTATCCTGAGAATATCAAGGCCGCAGGAAAGCTCCTTAAAGAGCTGGATGTTCGGCCCAAACAGGTGCTGGTCGAGGCGACTATTCTGAGTTGCACTTTAACCGAAGGTATGAAACTTGGCGTTGACCTGAACTTTATGGCTGGTGTCCACCTGGACGGTACGACAACAACAACTTCTTACTCCAGTGGTGATTCTCTCGAATTGCGAGATGCTGCCACCACTCCTATGGGGCAATTGGGTGCAGGTATTCCAGGTTCGTATATTGGCACAGGCACGCCAATAGAGACTACCGGATTTGCAACCGTTGGCGGCAGCGGCCTGAGAATTGGTGTGACTACCGGCGACGTAGCAGTAATTATTACTGCCCTGGAGACAGTTACAGACACAACGGTTCTTGCAAATCCAAAGATTTTAGCCATCAACAAGCAGCTTGGACAGGTTTATATCGGCACAAAGATTGGCTACGTCTCTCAAACTACCCAGACGCAGACTTCGACGACTCAGCAGGTCCAGTTCCTCGATACCGGTACCAAGCTGTCATTCAGACCGTATATTGGTGATGATGGCTATATCCGTATGGATATCCATCCGAAGGATAGTTCAGGTACTTTGAAAGCCAATAATATACCGGACGAGACTTCAACGGAATTGGCAACCAACATTATGGTCAAGGACGGGCAGACCATCGTTATCGGCGGTCTGTTCAGGGATGTTGTCGTTACAAGTCGAAGTCAGATACCTTTGCTCGGAGATCTGCCAATTGTCGGCGCAGCATTCAGGAGTACTTCTGATACAGTCACACGGCAGGAAGTTATAGTTTTGCTTACACCACATATTATTGAGGAGCCGAGCGACACAAAAGGGCCGGCCAGAGCTGAGGATATTAGCCGTAAGAGATTTGGTGCAAAGGATGAATTGCAATGGGCTGGCAGGGCAAGGCTGGCAGACGACCGTTACGCCGAAGCTGCTAAATACTACATAGAGGGTGATACTGAAGCAGCATTAAAGGAACTTGAGTATGTACTTACACTTCGTCCGGCTTATCTTGAAGCAATACGGCTGAAGGAAAGAATTATTGGCGAAACAGACCCTGATGCTTTGGACGGGATGGAAAGAAATATACGACGGGATGTCGAGGATGAAGACTCAGACAAGTGGCTGAGGAGATAATAATAGCAACGAAGTAGAAGGAATTGAGGTTGTTGTTTTGAAATTTGGAAGAAACTTATATGCGATAGTCACAGGGATTGTGCTATGTTGTTTGATAATAGGGGGCCTCTCTGAGTGGCAGGACTCTGGCGCGGAAGAGGGCTGGCGATTTGTCTTTTTTATGCAACGTTGGGGCCCCGTTGCGTTGGTGTGCTACATTGCTGCGGCTGTGGGCGTGATTTGGCTCGGCTGGTGCTGGATAAAGCTGGCTGGGACAATCACGTCCATGGCCAGACATCTCAGGCAGGACAAATCGGCCCATATCAAACCAGATAGAAATGTGGTCATAAACGACTTAAGCGAAGCTATCAACGAGCGTATTGAGAGTTACGTTCATTATATTGCTCAGCTCGAAAAACAAGTTAAAGATTTGCAAATACAAATTCAACTTTCACAAAGGCGGGGGAAAAACACTGAGGCGATTATATACAGTATCCGTGATGCGGTTATTGTTGTTGATGAGTTTGACAAGTTGTTGATGGCAAATGAGGCGGCTGGCAGACTTTTCAATTTTGATTTTGCCGGTTCCCGGCATAAGCCTATCGGTGAGTTGGTAGAGCCGGGCAAAAGTGAATTTGTAGATATCTTGCGCCACAGCAGACAAAGTAAGGCACGAGCTACAAGGAAGGAAATTGAATTTCTAAAAGCCTGCCCTGAGCAACCTGTGGTGAGCGAGGTCGAACCAAGTCGAAGGGACGCAGAGCCAAAGACCTACAACTGCATTATTTCATGTGTTTACGACCAGGACCAGCAGGTTTGCGGAACTGTGGCAGTGCTGCACGATATTACACGTGAGAAGCAAATTCAGCAGATGAAAAATGACTTTGTAAGTCATGTCTCGCACGAATTAAAAACACCTCTTGCTTCTATCACTGCCTATTCAGAAATGCTTGCTGACGGTGAGGCTAATGATGAACAGAGAATGAAAGAGTTTTGTTCGGTGATTCAAAGCCAGGCAAAGAGATTGAATCGATTGATTGAAGATATCCTTAATATCTCGCGCATAGAATCGGGCCTGATAAAGGTAGAAAAGAAGCCAATCAGCTTAACAATACTCATCGAAGAGCAGTTGCAAATGATAAAAAGCGCAGCCAGTGAAAAGAATATCGAAATTATCAGACAAAAGCCGATTGTATTCGACCAGGTATATGCGGACAAGGATATGATTTCGCAGGTTATTGTTAATCTGCTGAGTAATGCTGTTAAGTATACTTCTGCTGGAGGAAAGGTTATGATTGAAACTGAAGTTGACGAGACTGCAAATCTTGTACGAGTTAGTGTAACTGATTCGGGAGTAGGCATCCCCGAAGATGAAATTGAGCGTGTCTTTGATAAGTTTTACAGGATTGGCGCAAACAAAAAGCAGGCAAAAGGCACAGGATTAGGACTCAACCTTGTTAAACAAATCGTTGAAAAAGTTCACGATGGCCGAGTTTTTGTTACGAGCAAGGTCGGCGTAGGTAGTACATTTGGGTTTGAGTTACCTTTGGCAACGCCGGAGGCGGTCAAAGCGTAAATCAAAATATGAAATATCACCAATTTTGAGGAGGTGAAATAATGACTTCAAAGAGAGTGTTGGTTGTGGATGATGAAATACACATCGTTCACATAGTTGCGATAAAACTTCGTAATAACGGTTACGATGTTGTAACAGCTGGCAACGGTGCTGAGGCCTTTAAGATAGCTTGCGAAGAAAAGCCGGATATTATCGTTACCGATTATCAAATGCCGCTTATGTCCGGGCTGGAGCTTGTGGAGAAGCTTCGTGGTAGCGAAGCAATGAGAGATATTCCAGTGATTTTGTTGACAGCCAGAAACTTTGCCATTGAGGATAAGCAAAAAGAAGATTTGGGGATATCGCAGTGTATCAGTAAGCCCTTCAGTCCTAAGGAGTTGTTGGAAAACATTGAAGATATTTTATACCAGAGAGAATTGGTAGGACATTCGGCTGAGCTCGGTCGAAGCCTTGATAGTTGATAATTGGGTGACAATATCAAAGTGAACGGTAGAGAGTAATCTATGAGTGATATTCAAATGAAGCAAGCTTTGTTAGATACGGTAGAAAGAAACTTAAGTTCCTCACAACAGCATGAGTTGGAAAGGTTCGGAGGTAGGATAAATAAATTTGGCGTTAATTTTGCCGTTTGTAATACCAATGGCGAACTTTTGTTGTTATGCGAGGCCGGTCGATTCAAATCAGTGAGGAAACAGTTGATTGAATTGGGCCAGCAAGCTTTAAATCGAGAAGATGAGGCAATAAACTGTCTTAGCAGAGAAACGCTCGTCACAGCGGAGCGTGCCGTAGCCGGGCAGGTATACCGTCTTGGCGAACGCCAACAGGTTTTGGCTGCTATTCTCCGTAATCCCGTAAGGGATGCCTTACGGCAGGAGTCCCGAGGGCTTGCTGGATTGATTGGTTTAATTGACTTAGGTGCCTGGTCAGTCCCTCGACAGGCTCGGGATGGTGAGCAAAGTCGAACCATAGGACATTCGGCTGAGCTCAGTCGAAGCCCTGAGAATGACTCCTGTCCTGATCAAAGTGACCCATATGGTCAGCTTGTAGAAGTGTTAAAGATGCCGAGTCAAGCCAACAGTGAATATCTTATGGAGATACTAAGGCTTTTAGCGAAGAGTTTTCAGACCGAGGCAAAGGCCGGAGAACAGATTGAAAAGATCAGTACAGAGTTGTCGCAAGTCTACGAAGAGATAGTACTGCTCCACAGACTCAGCACAAATATGAAGGTTACAGAAGCAGATACCAACTTTCTGCAAATGGCGTGTGACAGCTTAACCAATATTGTTAGTGTTGAGGGTATTGCGATACTGTTGGAAAAGGTGATAGATGACGAAAAGCGATTAGTTATAGCGGCTGGTTCAGGGTTGATAGATTTGGATGAGCGAATGGCTGGTATTTTGTATAGCCGACTGGCAGATGAAATAAACAGTGGAAAAGAAATGCTGTTGGATAGTGAGGTTGATTCGCCTTTCAAATACGAGTGGCAGGACAACGTTAAAAGTATTATTGCGGTACCTTTGTATAGCACTGACAAATCAGAACAGGTTTTAGCGGAAGCAGCTCAAAACGGCAGCCACATAATGGGGCTGATGGTAGCGATAAACAGAATCGACAAGGAGGATTTCGACAGTACCGATGTAAAATTATTTAATTCGGTCGCCAATGGATGTGCGGTATTTATCGAGAATGGCAGATTGTTCAAGGACCTCGAGGAATTATTTATAGGTTCATTAAAAGCGCTCACAAGAAGTATTGATGCCAAAGATAAATACACACGGGGCCATTCTGAAAGAGTTGCGTTTATCGCACGATGGATAGCGGAAAGACTCAGCGACCAGTATCCTTTGGAAGAAGAGCAATTACACAAGGTTTATTTGGCTGGGTTGCTTCATGACATAGGAAAAATCGGAATAGATGAAGCAGTATTATGCAAGCAAGGCAAGCTGACCGAGCGGGAAATGGGGTGTATAAGAAAGCATCCCTCGATAGGAGCAGGTATTTTACGTGAAATAAAGCAGATGCGTGAAATCGTGCCGGGGGTATTGTATCACCATGAGCGGATAGACGGCAAAGGATATCCCAATGGTTTAGTCGGCGATGAAATACCGTTGATAGGTAAAATTGTTGGATTGGCAGATAGTTTTGATGCAATGACATCAAAACGAACTTATAGAGGTGCAATGACCGTAGAACAAGCACTTGATGAAATCGAGAAGGGATTGGGGACGCAATTTGATGAAAAAGTTGGCACCAGTTTTATAAACAGCGATGTCTACCTGCTCTGGGATATCATTGTACAAAATAGCCCTGATTTTGTTGGGGTTTATAGCAGCAGTGTTTACGCGGAATATGGAACAGCTGCTGTGAGGACGTTAATCAGATGAAGCTTAAGACACAAGATTATAACAATGTTACAGTCGTTGAGTTGCAGGGCGAATTAGATGATGATTTTGCCGAACTGTTTCAAAGTACAATCACTGATATAGTCGCCGAAGGTAGGACGTGTATAGTGCTTGATATGAGCGGTCTGGGATTTATTGATAGCCAGGGGTTGGAACAATTGTTGTGGGTGCGGGACTACTGCAGCCAGAGCAAATGTGAGCTTAGGTTAGCCGGGCTTGACGAGAACTGTACGAAAATTCTGGAAGTTACTCGGCTTGAAAATGAATTTGACCATTATGCAGAACTTGCCGAGGCGGTAAAGAGTTTTGCATAGAAACTAAAAGTATGGAACGAGTTGGTTTTCTCGTGCTTCGTAGCGAGGGAGCTTCGCTACTTCGCAGAGTAACATAGGTTTTGGTTATGGGGCCAATAGCGGTAGAAAACAAAATGCAGCTTGGGCAACTGCTGGTGGCGCGCGGTATTGTAACGGATGAGCAGATTGAGAAAGCTCTGACTGAACAAAAAGAAAAGGGTCATAACAAGCTGCTCGGTGAGCTTCTGGTTGAGATGGGCCATTGTACGGAAAATCAGATAGCTTCGGCACTGGCTCAAAACTATGGTGTGCCTTATGCGCAGGTTGGCCCAAAAATATGCGACCCAAAGGCGCTGGAGATTTTGTCGAGGGAATTTCTCGAAGAGCATATCGTTTTGCCGCTGTTTAAGGTCCATAATACGCTTACGGTGGCGGTAAGTGAGCCGACAAATGTATTTTTGATAGATGAGATAGAGCGTATAAGCGGCTGTAAGGTTCAGGTGGTATGTTCGACGACCAAGGATATCAAAGCCACGCTGCAGACATATTTGCCGGCTGCGAATGTATTTGTGATTGATGATATCATTGATGATAACGGACTTCAAGACTTTACACTAATAGAAAAGATTACACAGGATATAGGAAATTTAGAGGAGATAGCTGGCCAATCGCCGGTTGTAAAACTGGTCAACTATTTGCTTTATAACGCTGTTCGGGATAATGCCAGCGACATTCATATTGAACCAGACGACAAAAAACTGCGGGTTAGATACAGGGTTGATGGCCGGCTCTATGAGAAGATGTGTCCGCCTTATCAGATGCACGCTGCAGTTGTTTCGCGTATCAAAATTATGGCTGAATTGGACATTGCTCAACGACGCTTGCCACAGGACGGCGGCATACACGTTTTAGTGGAAGGCAGACCCATCGATTTACGGGTATCGGTTATGCCGGGCAACTTTGGCGAAAAAGTAGTTATTAGAATCATCGACCCACAGAAAATACTTTTCAATCTTGAGTCGCTTGGATTTACCTTTGATAACCTCCGGCTGTTCAGGCAGGTAATACAATCTCCGAACGGCATGGTTTTGGTAACAGGACCGACCGGCTCAGGGAAAAATACTACTCTTTATGCAGCTCTGGCGGAATTAAATAACGATGAGGTCAATATTTGTACTGTTGAAGACCCTGTGGAATGTAATATGGCCGGTATGAATCAGTTCCAGGTCAACGAAAGTGCCGGCTTTCAGTTTTCGACGGCGCTGCGAAGTCTCTTACGACAGGACCCCGATATAATAATGGTCGGAGAGATTCGTGACAAAGATACTGCCAATATTGCTGTCCAGGCGGCACTGACCGGACATCTGGTTCTCTCAACTTTGCATACGAATGATGCACCTGGGGCGGTAACGCGACTGCTGGATTTAGGTGTAGCCCCATATCTTGTGAGTGCTTCGTTGATTGCGGTCTTGGCACAGCGATTAGTGAGAAAGATTTGTCCTAATTGTAAGACAGACTATGAGCCACCTGTCAGTTTGAAAAAGATTGTTGAGAAGTTAAGTGGGAAAGTCGAGACTTTTTATCGTGGCGTTGGCTGTAAAAAATGCCGTAACACCGGCTATGCCGGTCGAATTGCCATTCATGAGCTTTTTGTGCCGAATGAGCAAATTTTGGAAATGATTGCTGATCGGGCAAGCTTAAAGAAATTGCGAGCCAAGGCACTTCAAAATGGAATGACTCCTTTGCAAGCTGATGGAATTGAAAAGGTAAAAGCCGGAATAGTCTCTATCGAGGAAGTAATAAGGACAGCCCAGGTAGAAATGTAAATGATACGAGATACGAAAAATGGCTTTAACAGCAACAAAAACTCAGGAATCGCTTGATTTTACAAAGGAATTTAACGCTAAAAAGACAGAGACAAAGCATACCCCCGCAGCTTCTCGCGAAGCAAGAGGGGAGGCAATTTCTTTACACCCGGCGGTAAGGGTAAAACAATCGGAGTTGATTTTATTTACCACCCAGCTATCGGTAATGCTTGATAGTGGCGTGGTCCTTAGCGATGCCCTCGATGCTATCACCGAACAGGCCCAAGATGGCACCTTCAAAACTGTAATTGTGGATGTTGCGGCAGCAGTCAAAGGCGGCGAGAATTTTTCAAAGGCGCTTAGCGCCTACCCGAGAGTTTTCAATTCGATGTTTATAAGTATGGTCAAGGCCTCGGAAGCATCCGGCAAAATGCCCGAAATGCTCCGCGTTCTCAGCGGCTATCTGGACTTTGAAGCCGATACCCGCAAACGCATCAAAGGAGCACTTACATATCCGTTTATAATGGCTCTTATGGCCGTGGCAGCCACCGGAACACTGATGTTCTTTGTTTTGCCTCGGTTTATGAGGATTTATGAAGCCAAGGGAGCCGCGCTTCCAAAAATCACACAGATACTGGTTGGGTTCAGCAAAATGATAGGCGACTTTGAGACGATGACTACCATCCTGACGGTAGTGATATTAGCGTCAACGGGATTATATTACTGGGCAAAAACAATGTCTGGCCGACGAGTGATAGACTTTATAAAAATCCGCACTCCCGTATTGGGCACTATGTTTGTTGATTTGGTGGTGGCACGTAGTATGCGCATTATGGCTACAATGGTCAATACCGGCGTAAGTCTCTTGGACTCGATAGAAGTGATGCACGGCTCATGTGAGAATTACTATTTTCAACGGCTTTGGGCCGGGACGGATAAAAAGATTCGTGATGGCTATCAGTTGTCAGAGTCCATACAAATTTCGCAGGACTCTCGTCTGATTGAACCCGGAATTATCCAGATGCTACGCGCTGGCGAAAGGAGCGGCAACCTCGGCGATGTCTGCGACAAAATCTCGGTATTTTACGAAAAGAAGCTTGGCGGCTCGATTAAGGCTGTTATGGCCCTTATTGAGCCGTTAATGATAACTATCCTCGGCAGCATCATCGGCACCATCGCCATCGCTCTACTTTTGCCTGTATTTAGAATCTCCAGCGTCATTGCACATTGACCTGTCATTCCTGCCTGCGCAGGAATCCATACTTCTTCATTCGACATAAATCAGAAGTCAGAAATCTGTCCTCTGTCTTCAGTCCTCTTGGGCCGATGTTTCCATCTCCTATGGAGCCACCAGTATTGGCTTGGGTCCTCTCGCACGAATTCCTCAATTGCTTTGGTATATTCCGACGTAACCCACATTAGCGGGTCTTCCTTGTCAGCCCATTCTTCGGGGAAAATAATTCGTGGAACGCAAATTTCAAAGAAGAACCGATTACCAACCCTCCTGCTGTAGCCGACGCCTATCGGTATATTATTGGTGATAGCAAGCAGTCCTATACTCTTATAGGTACTGGCTTTTCTACCGAAGAAATCAACAAATAGCCCTTTGCTGCCGGCGTCCTGGTCAGCGATAAAGCACAGCGTAGCTCCTTTTGATGTGATTTTGTCCATCATTTCAGCTGCGCCTTTTTTATCGATAATCTTTTGTCCCACCTGCTGCCGAACGTTGTATAAGTATTCGTTGATAAACTTGTTATCGAACGGCCGGGCAATGCTATAGACGTTAAAGCTGAACAGGCCCAGCATATAGCCCAGAATTTCAAAGTTGCTGTAATGGGCCGCAATCATAAGCATACCATTACCCTCTTTCATCAGCCATTTGGCCCTTTCAGCCGTTTTGAAACGCGAATAATCCCGCCAGTTTTCCTTTTTTACCAGCCGAGGCGTGAACAACACATCGATTGCGAGCATTACAATATGCTCGAAGCTTCGTTTGCCTGTTTTCCATATCCATTCTTCGTTTTTATCCGGGAAGCTCGAATGAAGATTGTCTAAAGCCCGTTTTCGGCCGCGATGGTAGTATTTCCATAGCAGTCTGCCGAGAAAACATGCGGTTTTTAGATTAGTTTCGACGTCGAAAAGATATAGGTATACAACAAGAACCCGCAGCGCAAAATATTGCAGATAATTTACTAAAGGATTTTGGTTCTTCTTTTTCTTCTTCATCCTTCGTAGTAGCCACTCTGCTATGCGTATTGCTTCGCAGAGGGGATGAGTATATCTGTGGCTAAAAACAAGATACCATAGCCAGTGATTTTAGACTCAAAACCGCTGCTGTCAACCCTGTTAGAAAATAACGTCTTGCTTCTTCTAACGGGGTCAAGGGTTCTAACTTGTGGCTCGGCGCTTGTGACCTATGACTCGAGAGGCCAGAGACACGGATTTTACAGACCTATCCTGCCTGTCCTGAGCCTGCCGAAGGGAGCGAGGCAAAGCCGAGTCGAAGGATCAACGCAGATTTTCAATCGAAAATTTATCTTGCGGATTACTCGTTTTTACTATATTATGAATTTTTAAAGTTGTAATTTATTGCTTACTGGATAAGAAGGGAGGAAAAAGTTTCCGTCCCCTTTAATTTTCCAGACTTGGTCTGTTTATGTAAACCTGTAATCAATAGTTCGACGGAGGAAAAGAGGTAATATCATGAATGAAGCCATAAATGAAGCAGTTATCAGGATTGTCAAGCTCGTTGTGACGCTGGTGGCAATTGTCGCTTGGAGCGTGATTGGCTTCGTACTTTGGATCCCACTATTAACGCGCATGATTGCTTACTTTGTCGGTATAGTCGCGGCATCTTCATACCGCAAGATCGACACGAAACCAGCACAGAACAGTCTCAACATTGCCATAGAGTTCTACATCAGTGGCTTTCACAGAATCCTTTATGTCATAAGCGATAAGACACCTGATCCCGCGATCCTTCCCGCCATTAACAATACACAACCAGCTAACCTGTTCGATTTTCTCAAGTCTGTTGCTGCAGACATTGTCTGGGCTATTGTTTTTTGGACTGTAGTGTTCATTACAGTAGCAATACGGTGAATAGAAAAAGACTGCGAAACCATCAGCTGCACAGAACGTATTAGTGCATCGGTGAGCGTTACAAGTTGTCTGGTTGTCTTCTTCGCATCGTTACTATATTTCTAATTATCGATGGATCAGGCTTGACTCAATGAAAAGTAAGCTTACTTTGTGAAATTGCAAGTTTACATTACGGTTTTTCAAACTTACAAAATGATTTTGCATATTTGCAAAATGGTTTTGTAGCATTACAAATTGCTTTTGCAGGCTTACAGATTAGTTTTGTAACATTACAAAACGGTTTTGCAGCTTTACATTTTGGCTTTGCAAATGACCAAAACCCCATTTTTAGGCCAAATACGCAATTTTGGGCTGATTCAGGCCGATTTGACTCCGCTCAATCGCCGCGGGCTTCTTGAGGTAAAGTCCAATTATGCATTTCCTCCGTCAATAAAAATTTGAGGTCTTCAAAGTTTAGCGCACGAACTTGTGCAGGCATCCAGTTATACTTCTGAACTAGGTAATAATGGACTGCCTCAATGCCATCGAGCGACTTATATTTTTCCCGCTTAGCAAGATGGTCGCCAAAGCAATCAATATGATACATAAGACCACCTTCAATCTCACGTATTTTTTTCATGTTTTTATAGCGTTTATTTGACAAGCGTTTATTTGACATTTGAATACTCCTTATTTAATATTGCTCGCTAACGATTATTATTTAGCCTGTATAAAACGGGAAAGACAGACAGTTTCTTTCTGTATAATAAGTTCCCGTTGCTTCTTCAATACCTATGTAAAGCTATCCATCTTTTCCTTGAAAATCATATTACAAATCTATTGCCTGACAGGTCCTGCAAAAAGCAATAAACTGGTACCGAGAGAACCTGATTTAGCTAGGCCTAAAGTGTTTGTTTAGTGGTACTGAACGCCGAAATTCTTGTAACACAAACTAAATCACTTTAAAGATTTTTTCTAAGTTTTTTTATTTGATATTCAGTTGTGTTGAGAATTAGAGCAATTTTGAAATCATCGTAGCCTTGTTTCTTAAGATCATCGATAATTTTTTTTCTAACAGAAATAGCATCCTTATTATCGTAGTAATGTTGGAGAGCGTCACCACCTTCTTCAAATATCTTTTCATTGTAGTACTGGCCTTTGGTTTGATGATAGATCGGCGTATTATAAACTAATCCCTTGCAATAATCATAACCAAGCAGGCGGCTACATAAAGAAAAAAACATAAAAATTATTTCCCACGAGGCTTCATCTGATTTCTTTATTTTTTCAGAAAGATACTCAATTTCAGACATTAACACCTTTTTATGACGGGTAGTAGTTTCAATTTTATCTGCTTGTTTTAACATCGCTTTCAGAGCTTTTAATAACCACTGTCTTCTTGATGTTTTATCGCTAGCTTGATATGCAATTCCATTCGCTTTATCACCAAAAAATTGACACATCGATAATTCAAAACTCAGTTCAAAACTACTGCTTTGAGGTGCTCTACGAATGGCGGACACTCGATGATTGAATTTATGCCACCTGTTTCTGTTTCATTTCGTAAAGTTCCTCGTAAGCTGCCGGGCTTAAATACCCTAATGCAGCATGCCTGCGTTTGCG